>ERZ1673740.42-NODE-42-length-182818-cov-175.065243_pt1 | contig 182818 bp, 140 predicted proteins | sample MGYA00580221_ERZ1673740 | MGnify/ENA primary metagenome ERZ1673740 (study PRJEB41218, sample SAMN15661786) | gut metagenome | host: Homo sapiens | place: Canada: London | collected 2015-08-20/2019-03-30 | study: EMG produced TPA metagenomics assembly of...
ACAAACCCATTGGCAGAATTAAGTATGCACTAAATTAATTCCGCCAACAGGTATGCTTTCTATTATCTGTCAATGCGAGAAAGCCGTCTGACTTATGGCAATCAAGATTGCTATAAGTCTGACAGCACTCTCGCTTATTCAAATAGGTATGGCAGAGGTATGGGATAGAAAAGGTAGTGCGCCTAATGTCGGGCAAGACCGACAGACGCATTACCTTTTTATCCCTCACCACTGCCGCATTACCGCCCGATGGGTCGGGCGTGGCGTGGTGGCTCGCTCGGTGTGGTGGGCGGTGGTTCAGTAGCACGAAAGAGCGCAGTATAAAGCCGAAACCTTCGCTTTTTCTCGCATATATTGCAACATCCGCAAGCCATTGATGCCCATCCGATACCCAATAGCCTTCCGTGGTACGGCAAGACCCTCGGTTTGCTCGGCTTGGAGGCATAAAGTGCCGAAAAAGAGCGTTTGGCGCATCCGAAACCCTATATCGTGCCGAAAACTCGGTGTTCTTCCGAAACCTTTTGCTTGTTTCAGCCTTATTTGTTCAAGTCGAAACCCTCGTTTTTCGTGGAACTTGGAGCGGTTGTGCATCAGCGTAAAACCTCGGTTCGCTTTCGTCATCAGCGAAACTTGCAAGCCTTTTTCGTCACTTTCTGCCTTTTCGCATTTTAGCGCAACTAAGGCGGTTTTGCGTGTGCGAGAAACCAAATATTAATATTTGTTTACATATTCCGCAAAGGTCGGGCGGTCGTAGCCGTCAGCAAGGACAGGGCGGTCGGGGGGTCTTTATCAAGACGGGTTAAGGGAAAATCCCTTAACAATTCCTTAACGGCTTGATACACAAGCCTTTCGTTTTTCTATCGCTTAAATTTCGTCGGTTTTTGTCGGCGCCAGCGTGCCTAAATCGGGCGAAACTGCCTTATTTCTCGTCTTTTGAGTGGTGTTTGAGCGGTGTTATTTTTGCGTATCATTAAACCATTAAAATTGAAAGACGTATGTCGAATATAAACACCAATGCGACCGTTACGCTCACTGTAAACGGAAAACAGGCGGAAGATATGCTCCTGAAACTGAAATATCAGGCTGCAAACCTCGAAAAAGCCATTGAGAAAGCGGCAGCAGCAGGAAACAAACAACAGCTCACGAAGCTAAAGCGTGAACTGAAGGAAACCAATCGCCAAATCTCGCAGATTGAAAATGCAGCAAAAGGGGTCGAGCATGTTCTTCAACGACTCGATGAAACTTCGCCAAAGGAACTGAACCGCACATTGTCACAGCTGAAGCGTAACCTTAATGGGCTTGAACGGGGAAGCGAAGAGTGGAACAGACAATGTGAGGCGATTAAGCGTGTAAAGGCGGAGATTGCCAAGGTAAACTCGCAACTGCGAGAGAATGAGAGCCTGTGGGAACGGATGAACCGAAAGTTGAACGACTGGCAGATGGCTCTTGCCGGCATTGCCGCTGCCATCACGGGTATCATCATGGCTGGACGCTCGGCGGTGAACGCTTTTGCGGATATGGACCAGGAGATGGCGAATGTGCGCAAGTTTACCGGAATGAACGCTTCGGAGGTGGAGCAACTGAATGAGGACTTCCAGAAAATTGACACCAGAACGGGGCGTGAGGAGTTGAATAAGTTGGCGCAGGAAGCTGGACGATTGGGCAAAACATCGCAGGAGGATGTCTTGGGCTTCGTGAAAGCTGCCGACCAAATCAATGTGGCTTTGGACGACCTCGGTGATGGGGCTACGCTGACACTTTCAAAATTGACAAACATCTTCGGTGACGAGGAACGCCTCGGCACGGAGAAGGCTCTGCTTGCCGTGGGTTCCGTTATTAATGAGTTGTCACAGAACTGCACGGCTTCGGCTCCTTATCTCGCAAACTTTACACAGCGCATGGCTGGCGTGGGTGCCCAGGCGAAGATGACTATCCCGGAAATAATGGGCTTCGCTGCGGTGCTGGATAGCCAGGGACAGGCGGTGGAGATGTCGGCAACTGCTGTTTCCAAAGTCATTATGGATATGTTCAAGGAGAACGACAAAATCATCAAGGCTACGGGACTTAATGCGAAGGAGTTCAACGAAACGCTGAAGAAGAGTACTAACGAGGGACTGCTGATGTTGCTGGATCGTCTTCACGAATTGGGCAACATCGACGTACTGGCACCAGTCTTCAAGGATATGGGCGAGAATGGTGCTCGAGCTGCGCAGGTGATTTCGGCTCTTGCTGGCAACCTCGATATGGTGCGTTGGGAGCAGGAGGAAGCTACTAAGGCGTTTGCGGAGGGTACGTCTGTCACAAATGAGTTCAATGTGCAGAACAGTACGGTGCAGGCAGGACTTGACAAGGCTCGCAAGGGTGTGACGGAGATGGCGGTGGCACTCGGTGAGCAGCTGCAGCCTATAATGAAGCATGTCATCTCTTCCACCACGTTGTTGTTGAAGTTCATGTCTACTTCTATCACGTTCATAAAGGAGAACGCTTTTACTTTGGCTTCGCTGACTGCTGCTTTCATTGCCTATAAGATTGCGGTGAACGCTTCAAACATTGCCTTCAAGGCGCATTATGCGTGGCTTGTTATCTGCAAGACGGCAACGGCTGCGTACAAAACTACGGTGGCTACCTTACATGCTGCGCACTTACTTCTGCAGATGGGGCTCGCAAAACTGCAGGGCAACTGGGTACGTCAGTCATGGCTGATGTCGGACCTCAAAAAGCAGGGTGCTCTGCTCGCATCGGGCTATGGTGCGATAGCTGCCGGAGCCATTGCTCTCGGTGCGGTTCTGTATAAGTTATACAAGAAGATGACGGAGGTGTCGCAAGCAGAAAAGGATTTGCAGGAGATACGCAAGCGTGGGCAAGAGGGCATCATCGACGAGAAGAACAAGATTGATGCTCTTATTGCGGTGGCTCGCGATGAAACGCAGTCGCTGAAGGACAGACACACGGCGATTGATGCGCTCAACAAGATTATCCCGAACTATAATGCCCAGTTGGATGATACCACGGGCAAGTATAAGGAGAATAAGAAGGCTCTTGATGATTACTTGAAGTCGTTGACTCGCAAGTATGAGATTGAGGGTGCCAAGGATAAGTTGCGTGATATCGGAAAGCAGCGTGTCGACCTTAATCTGGAAAAGCAGAGGCAGGAGCGTGTCGTTGCCATGGATGAGATGGAGGCAAGGACGGAAACGGTTATGCCTGGTCAAGAGGGAAAGGTGGTGCAGTTGGGTGTCAACTCGTTGCGTGCCTCGAACAGACGTGCACTTGCCAAGACGAAGGAGGACCTGGCGGAGCTTGACCAGCGTGAGGCGAACATCTTAGGCATATATGGCGAAGACATCAAGAAGGAGGCACTCAATGACGCGAAGAAAGAACAGAAGCAGGAACAGCAGACGCAGAACCCTCCATACACGCCTCCTAAGACGGACAAGAAGACAAAGACAGAGGATGTGTTGAAACCGCAGAAGGACTGGAAGACCAGGGAGCAGGCTCTCAACCGCATTGCGTATGCCAAAGGTGAGAAGGACTTCGAGGAGTACACGAATCGCATGACGGAGATTGATATTGAGTACAATCAGAAGGTTATGGCTAATGGCAAAGCTACGAGTGAACAGAAGTTGGAAGCGGAAGCAGCGTACTATGAGGCGAAGAAAAAACTCGCTGATGACAAGAATACGCAATCGGCTAAGCAGGAGAACGACTATTACAATGAGCTTGTTGCTACGGAGAAACAGCGGTATATTGATGGCAAGGTCGACCAAAAAACGTTTGATGATGCGCTTGAACTCATGGAGTTGGAGCATCTGCGCCGTTTGACGAAGGTCTACACGGACGGTTCTAAGGAACAGCTGCAAGCGCAGAAGAATTATCAGAATAAGCTCGTTGAAAACCAAAAGCGAAATCAGAAGACCATTGAGGACAACGAGAAGAAGCATCAGAAGGAGCTTGCCAAAATCAAAGAGGAATACTTCGGGGATAACAAGGCGGAGAAGAAGGAGAAGTATGATAAGGACTCTTCCGCTTTGGATGAAGTGTACGCCCAGGAGATAAAGGCTGCTGGCGACGATGCTAAGGAGAAGCTGCGTATCGAGGAAGCGTATCAAAAGGCAAAGGTAGCACTGGCGAAGAAGTACGGCCAGGAGTATAACGACACGAGTAAGAACTTCCTCGAAAACATGACGGAGGACATCACGGAATGGCTGAACTCGGACCTCGGACAGGCGGTGCAAGGGTCATTCGACACGCTGACGTCGGGTATGTCTTCAATATTTTCGGGCATGACCTCGCTCATTCAGGCGGAACTGGAGATACAGACTGCTGCCATCGAGAAGCGGTATGACAAGGAGATATCGCAAGCGGAGGGCAACAACTACAAGGTGAAGAAGCTCGAGGAGCAGAAGCAGAAGGAGCTGGCAAAGAAAAAGAACGAGGCAAACAAAAAGATGTTTGCCATGCAGGTAATTCAAGCGGTGGCGCAGACGGCACAGAACGCCATCTCGGCGTATGGCTCGGCAGCGGCAATTCCGCTTGTGGGTTATATCCTGGCACCAGTGGCTGCTGCAATGGCGGTGGCAGCTGGAGCTATTCAGATTGCTGCAATAAAAAAGCAGCAGCAAGCGAGTGAAAGCCAGGGCTATGCAAAGGGTGGCTTCACTCCGAAAGGCTCCAAGTTCCAAGAGGTGGGCGTGGTTCATGCCGGGGAATGGGTGGCGTCACAGGAGATGCTTGCCAACCCAGTTGCGCGTCCCATCATCAACGCCCTGGACTATGCGCAGCGGACTAACACCATCGGATCCTTACGAGCCGATGATGTTAGTCGAACTATTGCGCCAGTAGCATATAGCACGCCACAACAGCAACAGCCTATCATCGTACAGCAGCAGCCGGACGGACTGGCTACGGCTGCAATCGTGCAGAACACAAAGGCTATGCAGAGTTATGCTGATACGATGAAGCAGTTGGAGAAGCGATTGAGCGAGCCTTTCGTCACGGTGAACACGGTCACGGGGGACACTGGCATCAAGCAAGCGCAGGACGAGTATGACACACTAATCCGTAACAAGACACCAAAGAGTAGGAGAAAGTGAGTAACCTCTGGTTAATGGTGAGCCTCGCCAATTGTCATTACATACATAGCAATAAATAAGAATATTAGGAGCAAAATCCATGTGGCAAGCGATATGTATGATAAAGTGGCAAGTGTTCGTCTTGCAGACTTACCTTTCACATATCTACTTAAAATATACAGTACGACACTACTTGCAATAAGAAATATGAGCAAGTGTGGAAAATCGAAATTCCAATAGTCAATAAAGACAAAACTTGCAACAAAAAGTGTCAAACTTGCGAATATTATAATTAGTGTATGTTTCATTTTGCAAAAGTAATAAAAATGGAAATAATAATCAATGGCAAACAAGCTTTTTTGAAGAAGAACACTTCGTTTGACTTCATCTTCGAGAACCGTCTGTTTACGGGTAGTGACAGCTATACCTTGACAATTACGTTTCCACTAAAGGGATGCGCCCGAAATATAGCCATCTTCGGGCACATCCACAGAGCGGATGTTATCAAGTCGAAGGTGGTGTTTGACTGCGACATACGTGATGGTGCATTTATAAAGTCTGGCTCCATCACAATAACGGAAATATCTGACGTAGAAGTAAAAACGCAGTTTCTGGAGGGGCGCAGCGAGCAGAACTTTAACGAAACGTTTGACGATATCTATCTCAATGAAATGGATTTGGGATATCCTACCAAGCGCGATAATCTTATAGCAGCAGAAGCGTTCAAGCCATATCCAACGAACAACTGGGTGCCGTTGCCGTGGGTAAACAACTATTCCGGCAATCTGCAGAATGCTGTTACCACATCCGTCCATTTCATCACTGGCTTCGAGAATGTCAAAAGCACTCTTTCGTTCCAGCCATACTTATTGTATATCTTGAAGCGTATTTGTTCGCAATTGGGGTATGAGGCGAACTTTGCTGAACTGGAGCAATCGCAATATAAATATCTCTTGATTTGCAATACGCTTCCGGCTGCATGGGCTGCGTGGAACTTTGCCATTGCATTGCCTCATTGGACATTGAACGAGTTTTTTGAGCATCTTGAAAACTTCCTTTTCGGAGATTTTGATATCAACCATAAGGCTAAGCGCATCGAATTCCATTTCTCTAATAGTCTGGCAAAATCGGCAGGAGAGGTAATCTTAAACAAGGTCTTGGACTCTTACACAACAGAGGTGTCGCAAGAAGATGAAAGCAAGTACATCGCTTCGGCTAACTTGAAATACGCTGATAATGATGCGCTTCTGTGGTCATATTACTCGTGCGACTGGTTTATAAGAGCCAACAAGTCAAAGGCTTTGGTCTATGATACATTTCGGGAATTGATTGACAAGGCAATGACGTTGAAGATTAGCGGTTATTACAAGTCTACGGGGCATAGCGGACATGGATACAGCGAGTCTTTCAGCCGTGGCTATCCAGTTGGAAGTGACGGAAACAGACTGTTTTATTGCAAGGAGATTGATACCTATTTTATAATGTACTGCTACAAATCAGAATTTGTCAGCAAGCATAATGGCATGAAGTGGTACAAGTATTATAACCGTCTGATGCCTGTAAATCAGTTCGGAGATTATTTTGTTGATAATGATGCTGACGATATTGAACTGAAAATCGTTCCTGCATGGATAGAGGGTACTGACGACAAGTATGGCAATTGTATGTTTCTCGACTGCGGAGAGTTGGGCAGTAGAGAAACATGGACTATATCGGAAGACGGTACAGGCTCTTCCGGCTCTGCATCGTCTGGCATCTACATAGGACAAAGACCGAACAATGAAGGGCAATTATCATCGGTACGCTATCACGATGATGTCGACTATGATGCCGAAGACTTGGCACAAGGCACTGCAAGCTATGTGATTGGCAAAGGAGAAACTGAGAAGTCATCTGCATACTTTGATGTTATATATGTCGGCTTTTGGAGTGGACATTATCTTTTCGGCGGTAATCAGCCACATCCTATAATAGATAAGGTGGAGGTTACTGACTCGTTTGGGTATAACAGAACTCAATTCACCTTGCGATTGAAAGACGGCATAGCCAATTCTATGCGCTTGTCAATGCACAAGATTGATGGAAAGCAGAAGTTCCATTTCTCTTTCCTCTCTGACACAATACCCAATCCTCGTGCATTATTCTACATACGTGGACAGAGGTATATATGCGAAAAAATAACTGCCACCTTCCATGAGTCGGGAAAGTCGCAGTTACTAAAGGGAATATTCTATCGTGTCTTAGCTGATTGAACGCTGCAGGGCTGTGGCATGGCGCTCGATGGTGGTGCGCAGCACCTTGGCATAAATCTGTGTGGTCTTGATGTCCTGGTGCCCAAGCATACGAGCCACATTCTCTATAGGCACATCGTGAGCCAATGCCATCGTAGCGAAGGAGTGGCGAGCCACGTGGAAAGTCAACTTCTGCCTGAAGTGCAGCTCCATCTGTATCACATGAAGGTAGTCGTTGGCTTTCTGGTTGCTTATCTTAGGCAGTTGGTAGTCGTACTTCTCAAGCACCTTCATCGCAGGAGAGAGGATAGGAGTGAAGAACTTCGTATCGGTCTTGATACGGCTACCATCGATGTAGTACATCTTGCCCTCCTTCTTCGTCATGCTCTCGAAGTCGAAGGTCTGTGTGTCGCAGAACGACAGACCGGTGTAGGCAGCGAAGATGAAGAGGTCACGCACCCTGGCAAGTTTGCCATCGAACTTGTAGTTGCGCATGAGCTTCAGTTCAAGTTCGGTGAGCGGTTCACGTTCACGGCACTTGCCTCGCTTCAACGTCACCACTTGATAAGGATCCTGTGGAATTTCGCCCATCTGATAAAGTTGGCGAACCCACTTGTGGATTTTCTTGTGGTAGCCGTAACACGTCACATCGGTACGGGTGCCATCATGCAGCCAGTTGTCAAAGGCGATTATGTTCTTCGGAGTCAAGTCGCCATAGGTGTTGAGTTTACCGAATGTGCGCACGGTTTCAATGGCACAAATCTTGTGCTTGCGTGTACCTTCGCGCAAATCTTCTGCATCGAGAGCCAGTTCCATATAAGTAAGGAAACTCTTCTTTGAGTTGTCCGGCTCCTTGGTTTTCTCCTCTTCCTTCTTCTGCATGACCTCCTCGCCATAGAAGTGAAGATTGAAATTGTCCATGGTCATTTCCTCGTCAAGGACATCCATTGCCGTTACAATCTTCTTACACTTGCGGAGCAGCTGCATCACCTCTTCTGATGCAGCCAATGTTTCCCACTCGTCAGGTGAAGCCATGCCCATAGGGAAGTACTTACGCTCGTTTCTTCCCAGATACACTCTCACCTCCACATAACCTTTACCACGTTTAGCAGCAAGTTTTCTTCTGTCATAAATGACGTCAACAAATTGTTTTTCCATTTTCCTTGCGGATTTAGACGGCTTCATTGAGCATGGAGGCGAGAAAGGGAGAACACGATTTATTAATCTTTAATGTAAAAAATCATTAAAAACGCCGGATTTCGGGTTATTTAGCTGATTTGTAACGCAAGCTCTCAAAATGTGTAACGCACTTTTGCGTAACGTGTAACGCAATGTGTAACGCATTTTTAGCTCATCGTGTCACATTATGTCCTCTTCTGTACTCTTAGCGGAATTCCACCGTGATGTTAGACAATAATGTTAACCTCTAAATAACCTAATATAGAAAATAGATCTTCCACTGAAAATCAGCCTATTATACACAAAAAGAGGACTTTACGTTATGTAAAAGTCCTCTTTCTTTCAATTTGAAATTTCGTTTCTTGGTGACCCGCATGGGGTCACAAAGTGATTCCGTTGGGGTTCGAACCCAAGACCCACAGCTTAGAAGGCTGTTGCTCTAATCCAACTGAGCTACGGAACCTCCAAATCGACTGCAAAGGTAATATTTTTTTTTCAAACACAATGCTTTTTTGTAATATTTTATTGGGTTTCATATAAAAGAAAGCAAAAGAGGGTGTGATTTAATGAAAAGATGCTGATTTGTCGGATATATTTTTTAAATTTGCAAAAGTAAATCTTAAATCTTATTTTATCACAGTGAGTCTTTTTCAACATTCTATATAAAAATGGCAACAGTAGACGACAAGAAAATTATTTTCTCTATGGTTGGGGTGTCGAAGATCATCCCACAGAATCGTAAACAGATATTGAAGGACATTTATCTCTCGTTCTTCTATGGTGCAAAAATAGGTATCATCGGTTTGAATGGTGCAGGTAAGTCGACATTGATGAAGATTATAGCCGGACTGGACCAGCCTACTCAGGGCGAGGTGGTGTGGAGTCCGGGCTACTCGGTCGGTTATCTGCCGCAGGACCCACCGCTGAATGAGGCGAAGACGGTGAAGGAGAACGTTATGGAGGGGGTGCAGCAGGCGTATGATGCCCTGAAGGAGTATGAGGAGATAAACGAGAAGTTTGGCCTGGAGGAGTACTATGGTGATCCGGAGAAGATGGACAAGCTGATGCAGCGCCAGTCGGAGGTGCAGGACATCATTGACGCGACGGACGCATGGAACATGGACTCGAAGCTGGACCGCGCGATGGCTGCGCTGCGTTGCCCGAAGGGCGACTTGCCGGTTACGCATCTCTCGGGTGGCGAGCGTCGCCGTGTGGCTCTGTGCCGTCTGTTGCTGCAGAAGCCGGATGTGCTGTTGCTGGATGAGCCGACGAACCATTTGGATGCGGAGAGCATCGACTGGTTAGAGCAGCACTTGCAGCAGTATGAGGGTACGGTTATCGCCGTGACTCACGACCGCTACTTCCTGGATGATGTGAGCGAATGGATTTTGGAGCTGGACCGTGGTGAGGGTATTCCTTGGCATGGCAACTACTCGTCGTGGTTGGAGCAGAAGACTACGAGAATGATGCAGGAGGAGAAGCAGGCTTCGAAGCGTCGCAAGGCATTGGAGCGTGAGTTGGAATGGGCACACATGGCTCCGAAGGCTCGTCAGGCTAAAGGCAAGGCTCGTCTGAATGCTTACGAGCAGATGCTCGGTGAGGAGCAGAAGGAACGTGAGGAGAAGCTGGAGATATTCATCCCGAACGGTCCGCGTCTTGGCAACAAGGTGATTGAGGCGCAGCATGTGAAGAAGGCTTTCGGCGAGAAGGTGCTGTTCAAGGACTTGAACTTCATGCTTCCGCCTAACGGCATCGTGGGTGTTATCGGTCCGAACGGTGCGGGTAAGACTACGCTTTTCCGCATGATTATGGGATTGGAACATGCTGACGGCGGTACGTTTGAGGTTGGAGAGACTGTTAAGTTGGCTTACGTGGATCAGCAGCATAAGGATATTGACCCGAAGAAGTCGGTGTACGAGACTATTTCGCAGGGTAACGAGACGATACGTATGGGTGGCAGGGATGTGAATGCGCGTGCCTACATCTCGCGTTTCAACTTTGCGGGAACGGACCAGAGCAAACTCTGCGAGACTCTTTCGGGCGGTGAGCGCAACCGTCTGCAGCTGGCGTTGGCACTGAAGCAGGAGGGCAATGTGCTGTTGCTCGACGAGCCGACTAACGATATCGACGTGAACACGCTGCGTGCTCTGGAGGAGGGTCTTGAGGGTTTCGCTGGTTGTGCTGTGGTGATTAGCCACGACCGTTGGTTCCTTGACCGTATATGTACGCACATTCTTGCTTTTGAGGGTGACGGCGAGGTGTTCTTCTTTGAGGGAAGTTATTCGGACTACGAGATCAACAAGGCTCGCAGACTGGGAAATGAAGAAATAAAGAAGGGTCGCTACAGAAAATTGATGGAAGACTAACCCATTTATAACACGCCACAATGTTTCTGAAAGAATTCTTCTATATGACCAGAGCCGACAGACGCACCTTTATATGCTTATGCTCTTTAGCGTTGGTTGCAATCATCTTCTTTGGTGCGGTGTCGCTAACTGATGACACCAGCAACAAGATTGAGGAGAGAAAGGAGACTGCCACGGTAAAGGACGAAAGCCATGAGAGTGCTGACGGGCAAGGTTATGCTGTGGAAGAGACGAACAAAGGGTCGAAGTTGTTTTACTTCGACCCGAACACTGCGGACAGTACGCAACTTCTTCAATTGGGGTTGCGTCCTTGGCAGGTTCGCAATATATATAAGTACAGGGCGAGGGGCGGTGTGTATCAATGCAAGGAGGACTTTGCATATGTCTATGGACTGACTGTTAAGGACTACAAGCGTTTGGAGCCGTATATACGTATCGGTGCGGACTACTTGCCTGCGAGTTCGCTGGCAGAAGTAAGAAACCGCAAACGAGGATACGAACGCAGCAGCCGATACGCATCGGATAATGGCGAAAATGCACCGAACATGGAACATAAAGCCTATACACCTAAAATACGCATTGGAGAACACATTGAGATAAATGGTGCTGATACTACGGAACTGATGAAGATACCGGGTATCGGCAGCTATTACTCGCGACAAATTGTAAGGTACCGCAACCAATTGGGCGGTTTTGTAAGTAAGGAGCAGTTGCTGGAAATAGAAGGTTTCCCAGAGGATGCTGTCAAATACATCAGTATTGACGAGAGTAGCATCCGTAGATTGCGCATAAACCAATTGACGCTGTCACAACTTAAGCGACATCCGTACTTGAATTATTATCAGGCTCGCGCTATAAGCGACTACAGACGTTTGCGCGGAAATATCCGTTCGATATCGGAGCTGAAACTGATGAAAGAATTCTCCAGCCATGACATTGAACGGATAGGTCCGTACATTGAGTATTAAAGCGTTGTGCTTTGAACGTTGCGGTAAGACAGGGCAGCACCAATGGCTGTGCAGAATTCGGAATAGCGCGGTATGCGGAACTTTACACCGTACAGACGTTCGGTTGCGGGGAAGACATGGCGCACCTGCGGAAGAAGCGTAAGATTGCCTATCATCACAAACTCCTTTATGCCACTGCCCAACGACGAAAGAATCGTTGCGCTACAAATTGACTGTAGTACCATCCAGATAAGTCCGAGGGCTATATCTTCGCGAGAGGCATTCATCTTGGCGTTGCCGAACAATGAGGCAATGGCGTCCATCGGAAGCCCCTGCAGAGGGTTTGTGCAGATATCCTTGATGAGCACATTGATATGCGAGAGATCGCCCTCTTCTGCCAACGCTGCCACCTGTTTTATATCGTCGGTCTTCAGGAGCAGGCGCGACAAGCCCTGCAACGTACCGCCACCGATACCGATACCGCCGATATGCTTGATGTCGTCGCCGTCGCACTTCACAATGGATGTGCCGGTGCCAAGGCTGACAACGAGCATACGGTTGAGATGTGTTTCGTAACGAGCACCCAAACCGTCGGCGAGAAATTCTTCAGCCTTGTCTGTCGGCAGCCCGTACACCGGCTCGTTGATGTATGCGCTGCCTACACCGGTAAGCATCACTTTCTCTACATCATGTAACTGGATGTGGTTGTCGTGCAGGTACTTTCCGAATGCGCCATAAAGCGATGTGACGGGATCGGTAGCACGTATTCGGATTGGGGACACGACATCGCCTTTCTCGTTGATACCTACGATTTTTGTAGTGCTAATGCCTACGTCTATACCTATTACTATTTTCATATTCTGAATGTATGGTTTCTACATTATTACTCTAACATACTGAGGAACGTATCCTCGTCTATTATCTGCACGCCCAGTTTTTCGGCTTTCTGCAGTTTCGACGGTCCCATATTCTCGCCTGCAAGAATGAAGGAAGTCTTGCCACTGATGGAGCCGACGTTCTTGCCTCCGTTCTGCTCTATCATAGCCTTGTACTCATCGCGACTGTGTTTGGAGAAGACACCACTGATAACTATGCTCTTACCTTCGAGCTTGTTCGTTGCGCTTGCTATCTGTTCAGAAGAAAGCTGCATCTGCAGACCATAGTCGCGCAAACGGTTGACAATCGCCATGTTTGCAGGATTGTGGAAGTAAGCCACTATGCTCTTGGCTATCACCTCTCCCACTCCATCTACCTCCATCAGCTGCTGCAACGAAGCGTTCTGCAATGCTTCCATCGTTTTGAAATGGCGAGCCAGTTGGCGTGCGGATGTCTCGCCGACAAAGCGTATACCAAGAGCGAAGACAACGCGCTCGAAGGGTACTTGCTTGGAAGCCTCTATGCTTGCCACTATCTTGCGTGCCGAACGCTCGCGATTACCGCTGCCATTAATATCCTGCACTTGTATGCAATACAGGTCGGCTATGTTATGTATTAGTCCACGACGATAGTAGTCGTCAACTGTTTCGGGACCTAACGAGTCGATATTCATTGCTTTGCGAGCAATGAAGTGCTCGATGCGTCCTTTTATCTGTGGCGGACATCCGGTGTCATTCGGACAATAATATGCAGCCTCCCCCTCATAACGCACAAGCGGAGTGCCGCACTCAGGACAGCAATCGACAAACTCTACGGGCTGCGCTTCAGCAGAGCGTTTCGTCACATCAACGCCTACGATCTTGGGGATAATCTCGCCACCCTTCTCAACATATACATAGTCGCCGATGTGCAAACCGAGATTCTTTATGAAATCTTCATTGTTAAGCGTGGCACGCTTGACCATTGTACCGGCAAGTCGCACTGCATCCATGTTAGCCACCGGTGTTACAGCTCCGGTGCGTCCCACTTGGAACGACACGCTTTCCAGACGTGTAACCGCCTGTTCTGCCTTAAACTTATAAGCGATAGCCCAACGTGGCGACTTTGCCGTGTATCCCAAGTGCTGTTGCTGACGAATAGAGTTCACCTTTAGTACTATTCCGTCTGTTGCCACGGGTAAGTTCTTGCGTTCTGTATCCCAGTAATTAATAAAGTCGTAGATCTCCTGAAGAGTCTTTACCTTACGCATACCCTGTGAGATTTTAAATCCCCACTTCGCAGCCTCAGCCAGGTTCTCGTAGTGTCCGTCGGAGGGTAGAGTTTCGCCAAGCAGATAGTAGAGGTAGCAATCAAGATGACGGTCGGCCACAAGGCGTGGATCCTGGCTCTTTAATGTGCCACTTGCTGCATTACGCGGATTGGCAAACAATGGTTCTTCTGCTGCCTCACGTTTTGCATTCAGATTGTCGAATACGCTCCACGGCATAAGTATCTCGCCACGAATTTCAAACGCCTCCGGGTATGCAACGTTCTCATTGAGCACAAGCGGTATGCAACGGATAGTCTTCACATTGGTTGTCACGTCATCGCCATACACTCCATCGCCACGTGTGACACCACGGACAAGACGTCCGTTCTCGTATGTGAGCGATATCGACAATCCGTCGTACTTCATCTCGCAGCATACCTCGAACTCCTCGCCTTCAAGTCCACGCTTAACCGACTCGTACCAATCCCGCACATCCTGCTCATTGTATGTATTAGCCAATGAGAGCATCGGATATTTATGTTCGACCTGCGCGAAGCCCTGTGTAAGGTCGCTACCCACGCGTTGTGTCGGCGAATTGGAGTCGTAGAGTTCAGGATGTTTTTCTTCAAGCTGCTGCAATTCATGCATCAAATCGTCGAACTCACGGTCGGTGACCGTGGGCATATTCAGCACATAATAGTTGTGGTTATATTCATGCAGCAACTGACGTAGCTGTTTAATACGTTCTGTTTCGATCATAACGAGTAGCTTTTTCTTGATATTACATATAATATTATTGGTACACCCAAGAATGGTGTCACCGCATTCAGCGGCAGCATTCCGCCATTGCTTGGCAGTACGCATACGAAATTGCACAGTAAGGCGACCAAGGCACCAATAAGGATTGTGGTTGGCATAATAAGCCGGAAATCGTCTGTACGTAACAATAAGCGAGCCATATGCGGAACAGCCAAGCCAATGAAGGCTATCGGCCCGCAGAAAGATGTTGACAAGGCGGTCATTATTCCTGTCAGCAACAGTATCGTCGTCCGCAAACGCTTTATGTTTACTCCCAAATTCTCTGCATATCTACTTCCAATAAGCATCAGATTCAAGGGCTTCACAAGTAGGGATGAGACAACTATGCAAATCATGGAAACAGCAGCATATAATGGCAACATCGTTTCGGATACGCCCGAGAAATTGCCCATTCCCCATTGGACGTAAGCTCTTATTCCATCAGCCGACGCAAAAAAGTTCAATAGCATAACCACAGATGACGTGACATAACCGAGCATAACACCAGCTACCAAAAGCAAAGCGTTATTACGAATAACACTTGAAAGAAAAAGCATTATAAACGTGACAGCCAATGCGCCAGAAAGAGCTGCAGCAAACACTGCAGCGAACCCTCCAAACGACAAACCGCCTATATACAAGCCTCCACCAAACAACATCATAACGCAAGCCACGCCCAATCCGGCTCCACTGCTTATGCCAAGAATAGAAGCGTCGGCAAGCGGATTGCGGAATATAGCTTGCAACATCAGACCACATACCGACAACACGCTACCCGTAAGCAACGCCGTAAGAGCCTGCGGAAAGCGATAGCTCATAACTATGTACTGCCATGAAACGTTAGAAGCAATGTCTCCTTTTAATATTCCTAACACTTCGGATGCTGGTATTTTAACTGCTCCGTAAAAGATATTAACAAGAAAGATTGCTAACAACACTATGCATAGCGTAGGAAATATGATAGCCTTGTGTGTCAAACCACGTTAATGTTCGTACAGCAAAATGCTGTGAGTTATATTTTCAGAGTTTTCAGTATCTCTGTCATCTTCTGAAGAGTTGTGATACGTGTCGGAACAAGCGGTAGACGCAACACGTTCTCTATAAATCCCATTTCATGCAGCAGTGCTTTCACACCTGCCGGATTTCCATCAATGAAGAGCAACGAGTACAACTCGGTGAAACGATGATGTATTGTGCGTGCAGCCTCATACTCACCGTTAAACTCTAAGCGAATCATACGCGACACTTCCTTGGGCAAGGCATTGCCTATAACGGATATGCTACCGGCAGCCCCGCTCGCCACCATAGAGAACGTGAGAGCATCGTCACCGCTAATCACGTCGAAACGAGCCGGCTTGTTCTTTATAATCTCGTCAACTTGCTCCAAGCTGCCGCTGGCTTCCTTGATTGCAATGATATTCTCACAATCGTTAGCCAAACGAACTGTAGTATCTGCCTTAAGGTTCACACCGGTACGTCCTGGTACATTATAAAGAACAACCGGCAGCGGACTTGCCTCTGCTATTGCCTTGAAATGCTGGTAAAGACCTTCCTGCGAGGGTTTGTTATAATACGGACAAACACTCAACACACCATCTATGCCACGCCAATCACTATTCTTCAGTTCGTCAACAATAGCCTTTGTATTGTTGCCACCACATCCCATAAGTATTGGCAAACGTCCGCGGTTGATGTCAATCACATGTTTTTTCACCTCTTCCTTTTCATATGCCGACAAGCAAGGAGCCTCACTCGTCGTGGCAAGGATACATAGGAAGTCTGCGCCATTATCAATCAGATGTTCCACTAAACAGGTCAACGATTTAAAATCAACACTGCCATCTGAGGTGAATGGCGTTATAAGTGCTACACCAAGTCCTTTAAATATATTTCGTGCCATAGATATTGTCTTGTTATATTACGATTTGCCTACAAAGTTAACACTTTATATTGGATTGCCGAATAATGTAATTACTAAAAAACGTAAATTCAATTAATGCGAACCTATATACAAGAATAGCATTCCGAGTATAACAAACAGCATATCAACCAACTTGCTTGTAAGATTCTTCTCCTTAAAGAGCATCGCACCACAGAAGAAGCTTACTACCACACTGCCTCGACGCACCATTGACACGATAGATATCATTGCACCTGGCAAGCTCAAAGCGTAGAAATAGACAAAGTCGGCAATACTTAGGAACACACTTATCAGAATGATGCTCCAACGCCACTTGAAAGGAGTAGTTTTCTTGCGTGTCGGGTACCATATAGCAAACATCGTAACCCCCATCAAGCACAACTGATAGATATTGTACCAACTCTGCACCACCATTCTGCTTAAGCCGACTCCTCCATTCGCAGGCGGAGCCATGAGGTACTTGTCGTACAAACCGCTCACGGCACCGAGTATGGCTGCTGCAACAAGAAAGAATATCCAACGGTTATGCGAGAAATTAACACCTTCTTTCTTACCGCTTCTGCTCAACAGAAAGAATGAAACAATCGCCAAGAGCACACCAATCCACTGCCATACGTTCAAACGCTCGCCAAAGACGAGCATCGCACCCACAAGCACCATAACCGGGCGCGTTGCATTGATCGGTCCAACGATGGTTATCGGCAAGTGTTTCATTGCAAAATAGCCAAACACCCACGATGACAACACTATACACGCTTTCAGAATAATATATTTATGTTCTGCCCAAGTGCTCGGCTCTACATAAAAAGCAGTACCGTCAAGCACACTTGTACCCAACGAGAGAACAATGAACGGAATGAATATAAGCGAACAGATTACGGTGTTCAAAAACAGCACTGGAAGAACAGCATTATCAAGCAATGCCTTCTTCTTGCATACATCATAGAAGCCCAGCAGTGCTGCTGAGCAAAATGCCAATATTAGCCACATAAGAAAAGGAAAAAATGTTGTAGGGGTGAGATATTAGAAATTCTAAATATTAATACTTTACATCCTCCAGGAACAATGCGTTACCGGGCATACTCTCACCTGCCGACGAGCGATTGCCACTGGCAACAACCTCGCGAAACTGCTCAAGCGTGAGCCGATGGCGACCCACTTCTATAAGTGTGCCCACTACGGCACGTACCATATTGCGCAAGAAGCGATTGGCAGATATACGGAAATGCCAAGCATTCTCACCATCGCGCACCCATACGGCTTCAGACACATCACAAAGAGTGGTCTTCACATCGCTATGAGCCTTGCAGAACGACCCAAAATCCTCCACTTCAAGTAAATAGCCAGCTGCCTTGTTCATCAAATCGAAGTCGAGATCATAGTGCATCTCGCAAGAATACTTTCGCAAGAACGGATTTTTCGAGGTATGTATGTAATAATGGTATGTACGGAGCGTAGCACTGAAGCGTGCGTGCATGTCACCGGCAACGGGGAATACCGAGCGGACGGCAATATCGCGTGGCAACAAGCGGTTCAACTTGTACACCAGCTGGATGCAATCAACTTCAGTGTCGGTCTCAAAATGTGCCGTCATCCGACGTGCGTGTACGCCGGTATCTGTACGTCCTGCACCTACAACGCTTATCGACTGACGCAATATTGTGGACAAGGCTTTCTGCAATTCTTCTTGCACCGAATTGCCATTGGGCTGTATCTGCCAGCCATGATAGTCGGTTCCGTCATATGCAAACTCTACAAAATATCTACCCATCACTTCTTTTTACTATTCTTTTCCTTTACTTTACAGTTTTTATTTCTTCTGTGGTTTTGCCTTTCTAAAGCATTGTTTATGAAACTTTCGCTCTGCCTTCAATATCTTAAATACTTTCGTGGCTGGTAAAATGGTCAGAAAACGCTCATGATAGTTTTTCTGAAGTACCTTCAACTCTACCTCATTCTTGTCGCGTTTACGTATTGCCTCTGCACAAGCCTTCGCGTCCTTGGTATCCACTTTTTTAAAGCAACGCTCTTTCCTAAAATACGCCAACTGTTTCTTACGCATTTCGCGATAAACAGGAAAGAACTCGGAAGCTTCAGCGGGGGTTAGTTCCACTTCGGAAGCTATGAATTTTTCCAGATCAGCTTCAAATTTTACGGGGTCGAATGCTTGCTTTTTCTGCGCATTGACTGGTTGGCTACAAAACACAGCTATAGCCAAAAACACAAACACGCTACGTACATTCTTACAAAAAAGTGCTATCATTGTATCTATATCTTTAAAATCGGTTACTATAATGATTTTAATTATTTGCTAAAAACGAATATATATCGTCATTATCGAGCATTGTATAATCGGCATACTCATCGTCAGAGAAGTCATCATCGACCGTAGCATATCCGGCAACAGCCACATGTGTATCGGCAACGTCTGTCGTTTTTAAGCCCCAATAGGTAGCAAGCCCAACAGTAATCACACCCACCAAACATGCCGCAGCCACATAACCTCGCCAACGCTTCCAAAGAGGAATTGCTTTTGTGGTAGTGGTAGTTGTAGCATGTTGCATAAGTCCTGTGCGCAGACTATCGAAATAGCCGTCGGGCACAGTAAACGGGTTCTGCTTACCGTAACGATCGTATATATACTGTTCTTCTTTTTCCATAGCATCTTTGTTTTGATATTATGACGCAGCGCAGAGCTTTTGGTTTAAAACCTGTAAAGAAAAAATATTGATTTTAACAATATGAGGCTGCAGCTTCCACGTCGTAGAAACCACAGCCTCTTATATTCAACAGTTATATTCCTCCGGAATTACATTCCGAGATTGATTGTACGCGAAAGCACGTCAAGCTGCTGCTCGCGTGTGAGCTTCACGAAGTTCACAGCATAACCACTGACGCGGATGGTGAGCTGCGGATACTTCTCCGGATGCTCCATTGCGTCGAGCAAGAGATCGCGATCGAACACGTTCACATTGATGTGCTGTCCACCGGTCGGTGTGAAGTAGCCATCGAGCAAGTGGGTGAGGTTCTCTGCCTGCATTTCCTTTGTCTTGCCGAGAGCTGACGGAGCGACTGCGAATGTGTAAGAAATGCCATCGCGCGAGTGCTGGAACGGCAACTTAGCGACAGAAGCGAGAGCTGCCACAGCGCCCTTGATATCGCGTGCGTTCATCGGGTTTGCACCCGGAGCGAACGGAACGCCCTTCTCACGACCATCGGGTGTAGCACCAGTATTACGTCCGTACACAACGTTCGATGTGATAGTGAGCAAGCTCTGTGTCGGAATAGCATCGCGGTATGTACGATGCTGACGCAGATACTCCATGAATGTCTCTGTGAGCGACACTGCTATCTCGTCTGTCTCGTCGCAGTTGTTACCGAATGGTACATACTCGCCCTCCTCTATCTTATAGTCGACAGCAAGACCGCTCTCGTCGCGGATGATGCGGATGCGGCAGTTCTTCATTGCAGCAATAGAGTCGGCAACGATAGACAGACCTGCGATACCTGTAGCACGTGTACGTTCTACATCGCCATCGTGAAGCGACATCTCGAAAGCCTCGTAGTCGTACTTGTCGTGCATGTAGTGAATGATCTTCAGAGCATTGACGTAAGTCTTTGCCAACCAACGCATCATCTGCTCAAATTTAGGCATGAATTCCTCATATGTGAGGTAATCGCCAGTGATAGGAGCAAAACGCGGAGCAACCTGTTCGCCCGACATCTCATCGCGACCACCATTGATAGCATATAGCATACACTTAGCAAGGTTTGCACGAGCACCGAAGAACTGCATTTGTTTACCAATCTTCATTGGCGACACGCAGCAAGCGATGCCGTAGTCGTCGCCGAGGTCAGCACGCATAAGGTCATCGTTCTCGTACTGGATAGCACTTGTGTCGATACTTACCTTTGCACAATATTTCTTCCATGCCTCAGGCAGGTGCTCACTCCAAAGCACAGTGAGGTTTGGCTCTGGTGACGGTCCCATATTGTAAAGTGTATGGAGGAAACGGTAGTCGGTCTTTGTAACCATCGAACGACCATCAATACCCATACCTCCAATAGAAGCGGTAGCCCAGATCGGGTCGCCAGAGAACAAATCGTTGTACTCAGGTGTACGGAGGAAGCGTACGATGCGCAACTTCATAATCATTTGGTCGATAAGCTCCTGAGCCTCCTGCTCTGTAAGTGTGCCGTTCTTAAGGTCGCGCTGAATATAGATATCCAAGAATGCGCAGACACGACCGAGCGACATGGCAGCACCGTCCTGGTCCTTAACCGCACCGAGATAGCCGAAGTAGGTCCACTGCACTGCCTCACGAGCGTTTGTCGCAGGCTTGGTAACGTCGAAACCGTATGCAGCACACATGCGTTCAAACTGCTTCAAAGCCTGGATTTGCTCCGAAACCTCCTCGCGATGGCGTACAATCTCCTCTGTAAACTCCTGAATATCGATACGTTTGAAATAACGCTTCTTCTCCTCAATAAGGTTTGCTGTACCATAAAGAGCTATACGACGATAGTCACCGATGATACGTCCACGACCATAAGCGTCGGGCAAACCGGTGATGATATGAGCATGGCGCGCAGCCTTGATGTCATCATTGTAAGCCGAGAATACGCCTTCGTTGTGTGTCTTGCGATATTTTGTAAAGATAGTCTTTGTTGCAGGATCAAGATCGTAGCCGTAAGACTTCAGAGCCTTCTCCACCATGCGGATACCGCCCTTCGGGAATATACCACGCTTCAATGGCACATCAGTCTGCAGACCAACCACCACCTCGCTATCCTTATCTATATAGCCGGCACCATAAGTGTCTATACTCTGAGGCAACTTTGTCTCTGCGTCGTAAACGCCCTTCTCGCGCTCCACCTCGAACATCTTTGAAAGCACATTCCAAAGATGGTTTGTACGCTCTGTAGGACCTACAAGGAACGACTCGTCACCGTCATAAGCCTCGTAGTTAGACTGAATAAAATCACGCACGTCGATTTCGCGCTTCCAATTAGAACCTTTGAAATCGTTTTGCAAATTTTGAAGAATCATAAAATTTGTATTAAATGAATATTAGTGTGTAATCGATTGCAAAGGTAGTAATTTTTCCAAACATACACAATACTATTCTGTTTTTCCTACTTCAAAATTGTCAATCTTGCGAATTTCATGAGCAGAGTCTTGGTTCCGGCGTTCTGAAACTCTATAGTAGCCTTTTCGTTCTCGCCCACTCCTTCTACGGCTATCACGCTGCCTATACCAAAGCGCTGATGTTCAACACGCGCACCTACATGTATCGTTTGTTTAGCAGAAAGATCACTCTGTGTACGCTGAGGCGTAGTCGACATCTGCCGATACTGCGATGTAGCGGTAGATATGCGACGAAATCCAGAAGGCGCTGAAGACTGATGCGAACTGCGCAACGGAGACTCTGGACGCTGTGAATATTGCTGAGCTGGCGACTGAAAACCTCCAACATTACCCTCAACAATCAAATACTGCTTATCAATCTCCTTCAAGAAACGACTTGGCTCATTGAACATCATACTGCCATACTGATAACGACTCTTTGCACACGACAAGAAACAACGCTGCTCGGCACGTGTTATGGCTACATACAGTAAACGACGTTCCTCCTCCAACTCTCTGAGCGATGAGCTTGAGCGCGGACTCGGGAAGATATTTTCCTCCAAACCTACAACGAAAACAGAGTTGAACTCCAAACCCTTTGACGCATGTATTGTCATAAGCGACACACGCTCGTTAGAAGAAACATCGTCGCTATTTTCTTCATCGCTATCTGTAAGTAGAGCTACCTCTTGAAGGAAGTTGGCGATATACACTTCATCCTTATAACCCTCCTCACGCTTAGTGTCAACAAAGTCGTGCAGACCCGACATAAACTCTTCTATGTTATCCTGTCGCTCCATCCCCTCCATCGACTTATCAGCAGCCAATTCCTGTTTCAAACCCGACTTCTCCAAGATGGCCTTACCCAATACGTATGCATCGGTTGTATTATTGTCGCGTATAAATTCGTCTATCATGGAATAGAAGCCTTGCACCTTCTTCTCCGTTGCAGCCGACACCCCTGCGTTATACATGCTCGGATTGCCTACAACGTTCCACAAGCAGACATTACAATCGCGCGATGCAGCGATAAGCTTTGACACTGTCGTATCGCCGATGCCACGCTTCGGATAATTGATGACACGCTTCAACGCCTCTTCATCATTCGGATTGGCTACTAAACGGAAGTAGGCTATCACGTCTTTTATCTCCTTATGCTGATAGAAACTCATACCACCATAAATGCGATATGGGGTATCCTGCCGACGGAATTCCTCTTCAAACAAACGGCTCTGCGCATTGGTGCGATATAGCACAGCGATGTCACCATACGCCACACCATAACGGTTATGCAAACGTCGAATTTCGTTGCATACTACGCTCGCCTCCTCCTTGTCTGAATAAGTTATATTCAAATGTACCTTTTCACCATCGCCATTCTCACTATACACATCTTTACGTATTTGACGTTGATTATTGATAATGACACTATTAGCCGCTTTCACTATAGTTTGTGTAGAACGATAATTCTGCTCCAACTTAAAGAGGCGTGCACCTTCGTATATATTCTGAAACTTTAGAATATTATCAATGTTTGCACCACGGAAAGCATAGATACTCTGCGCATCATCACCAACAACACAGATATTGCGTCGCTCCTTAGTAAGGAGGGTCAATATTGACTGCTGAGCATAGTTTGTATCTTGATACTCGTCTACAAGAACATAACTGAATCGCTCTGCATATTTTTGCGCAATCTGCGGATTATCTGCAAAGAGTTTATAGGTAAAGAGAAGCATGTCGTCGAAGTCGACTGCATTGGCAGCCTTGCAACGTGCGGCATAAAGAGCATATATCTGTCCCACTTTGGGCATACCCGAAACCTTATCGCGCTCCGCAAGATGTGGATCGGACATATATATATCTGGTGTAACTAAACTATTCTTTGCCGCCCCGATACGCCCTAAAACGGAAGATGCCTTGTATTGCTTATCATCAAGTTTCAGTTCCTTAATAATTGAGTTTACAACCGCACGCGAATCGCCATCATCATAGATTGAGAAGTTGCGCTCCAAGCCTATGACTTCTGCCTCAGCACGCAGTATGCGCAGGAATACAGAATGGAACGTACCCATATTCAGATAACGCGCACGCTCCTCACCGACAAGGTCAGCGATGCGGCTCTTCATCTCGCGTGCTGCCTTATTTGTAAAGGTAAGAGCAAGTATCGACCACGGGGCAAGTCCTTTCTGCAAGAGATATGCTATCTTATACGTCAAGACTCGGGTTTTGCCCGACCCTGCTCCAGCTATAATAAGTTCTGGTCCATCGGTATATTCTACAGCTGCAAGCTGATTGGGGTTCAATGATTTAAGAAGAGTATCCACTATTTTTTATTCGTATTTAAATGCAATACTACAAAGTATTTATTAAGACTATTGAACGTTTATCAACAAAACTAATTATTCTTGTAAATTCCACCCGATGCTGTCGATGGATCATAGTCCTCTCCTTCTTTCGGAAAAAGCGGCATAAACTTCATCTCAAACTCAATTTTTCCGCGACGCGCACGCAAATAGGCTGTAGGATTACTACTATCAAACTTACGCGGATTAGGCAAAGTAGCAGCAATCAAAGCACACTCTGAACGAGTGAGCTCTTCTGCCGTCTTACTAAAATGATACTTAGCAACAGCATCTGCACCATAAATACCATCACCCATCTCAATTGAGTTTAGATAAACCTCCATAATACGATGCTTTCCCCACAACATTTCAATAAGAGCCGTGAAATACACCTCAAATCCCTTGCGCACCCAACTTCTGCCAGGCCACAGAAATACATTCTTGGCTGTTTGTTGCGATATTGTACTTGCTCCATACTTATGCTTTGCTGCTTGCTTGTTGCGTTTTGCAGCCTGTTGTATGGCATCAAAGTCGAAACCATGATGCAGAAGGAAACGTTGATCCTCGCTAGCCATCACAGCAACAGGCAATGACGGTGAAATATTGTCAAGTGGCTTCCATTTATGGTGCATCGTGAGCGACTTTCCGTCTGCTATCTGTCCCACACAACGTATCACCATCAATGGAGTAACATATACTGGCACGAAACGATAAACAACTACAACGAGAATTGTGCTGCTAAAAAACAACGCCAATCCCCATCGCAAAATCTTATAAACCAATTTCAATTTAGTTTCCATATCATCATTTTTCTATTTAATATCGTGCAAAGTTATGTGTTTTTTTTCACATCATGCAGTTGTACCATTTTTTTTTTGTATTTTTGCACGCTATAAGAAGCTATTTACTTAAAGCAGAAAACATAAATACAACTTTATAAATTCAATGGCAAAAGAATTAAAACAACTCACAAAGCGCTCAGAGAACTACAGCCAGTGGTTTAACGACCTCGTCACAAAGGCTGACCTCGCTGAGCAATCAGCCGTACGCGGATGTATGGTTATCAAGCCTTATGGCTATGCTATCTGGGAGAAGATGCAGCATCAGCTTGATGTTATGTTTAAGGAAACAGGTGCACAGAACGCCTATTTTCCTATGCTTATCCCGAAGTCGTTCTTCAGCCGCGAGGCAGAGCACGTAGAAGGATTTGCTAAGGAGTGTGCAGTGGTTACTCACTACCGTCTTCGCACCAATGAGGACAAGACTGGCATCGAGGTAGACCCAGCAGCAAAGCTCGAAGAAGAACTCATCATTCGTCCAACATCTGAGACCATCATCTGGAACACATACAAGAACTGGATTCAGTCGTACCGCGACCTTCCTTTGATGTGCAACCAATGGTGTAACGTTATGCGTTGGGAGATGCGCACACGTCCGTTCCTCCGTACATCTGAGTTCCTTTGGCAGGAGGGTCATACAGCTCATGCTACAAAGGAGGAGGCAGAAGAGGAAGCAAAGAAGATGCTTCACGTTTACGCTGACTTTGCAGAAAAGTGGATGGCAGTACCGGTCGTTCAGGGCGTAAAGAGCGAGACAGAGCGCTTTGCAGGTGCGTTGAACACATACACAATTGAGGCAATGATGCAGGACGGTAAGGCTCTGCAGAGCGGCACGTCACACTTCCTCGGTCAGAACTTCGCAAAGGCATTCGACGTTACATTCCTCAACAAGGAGAACAAGCCAGAGTACGTATGGGCTACATCATGGGGCGTATCTACACGTCTTATCGGTGCACTCATTATGACTCACTCTGATGACAATGGTCTTGTGCTGCCTCCGAAGCTCGCTCCTATACAGGTTGTCATCGTGCCTATCACAAAGAACGCAGAGCAGCTGCAGGCTATCTCTGAGAAGCTCGCTCCGGTTATCAGCCAGTTGCGCGCAGCAGGTATCAGCGTGAAGTACGACGACGCAGACAACAAGCGTCCGGGCTTCAAGTTCGCCGACTATGAGCTGAAGGGTGTGCCTGTACGCCTCGTTATGGGCGGTCGCGACCTCGAGGAGAACACTATCGAGATCATGCGTCGCGATACTCTCGAGAAGGAGACACGCTCGTTCGACGGCATCGTTGAATACGTAGAGCAGTTGCTTGAGGATATCCAGGCTAACATCTACAAGAAGGCTCTCGACTTTCGCAATGCTCACATCTATGAGTGCGACAACTACGAGGAGTTCAAGGAGCGCATCAAGGATGGTGGTTTCTTCCTCTGCCACTGGGACGGCACAGCCGAGACCGAGGCAAAGATTAAGGAAGATACTCAGGCTACAATCCGCTGCGTGCCATTCATGTTCGAGCAGACACCGGGCGTAGACATGGTTTCAGGCAAGCCGGCTACACAACGTGTACTGATTGCTCGCAGCTACTAAGCATTTGAAATCATACAATTCAAGACCGGCATCTTTTACTGTCGGTCTTGAATTTTACATTTTAGTTGTCTATCACAATTGCTATTTCAAACGAAAGCCAAACAGAGTATAGAAACTATATAACACTATAATAAAGCTATTAAAACATTAAAACACTAAAAAATGGATTGGATAATCAACCTATTCACCAATACTGAGTCGATTGCCCATATCGCCCTACTCTATGCCATTGTCATCGCAGTCGGCATTCTGCTGGGTAAGATTAAGATTGGCGGCATATCACTCGGTGTAACGTGGGTGCTTTTCGCTGGTATCTTAGCAGGCCATGTTGGCTTCACCGCCCCCAAAGACACCATGACCTTTGTTCAGGACTTCGGACTTATTCTGTTCGTGTTCTGCATCGGTTTGCAGGTCGGTCCTGGCTTCTTTGAGAGCTTCAAGAAAGGCGGTGTAACGCTCAACCTGCTCTCTACCACAGCTATCTTGCTGAACGTAGGCGTTATGTTTGCATGCTACTATCTCTTCTTCGACACTAATGTGAAGTCGAACCTCCCGATGATGGTGGGCACGCTCTACGGAGCCGTAACCAATACACCGGGTCTTGGTGCTGCAAACGAAGCGCTCAGCTCTGTATGGCAACAGACCTACGGCGAACTGCCACAGATTGCGTCCGGTTATGCCTGCGCTTACCCACTTGGTGTAGTAGGCATCATCGGTGCTACTATCGCTATCCGTTTCCTAACCCGCACCAAGCTTGAGGAGGAGGAGAAGGCACTTGAAGCAGAAGAAGCTGAGAACCCACAGGCTAAACCGCATCAGATGCACCTCAAGGTGAACAACGCATACCTCTCTGGCCGTACAGTTGCAGAGATTAGCGACTTCCTCAACCGCGACGTTGTGTTCTCGCGCCTCTTCAAGAACGACGAATACAGCATACCGAACAGCCGCACGGTCTTCGAAATGGGCGACGAGGTGCTCGTCGTGTGTGCTGAGGCTGACGCACCGGCTATCCAGGCGTTCATCGGCCCGGAGCTGGAGACTGAGTGGGAGGAGAACGAAAGCAAGCAGCCGCTCGTTTCGCGCCGCATCGTCGTAACCAACTCGTCAATGAATGGTAAGACACTCGGCAAGATGCATTTCTCGTCTGTATACGGTGTAACCGTAACACGTCTTTCGCGTCAGGGTATGGACCTCTTCGCAAGCCGCAACTACCGTTTCCAGGTAGGCGACAAAATTCTCGTAGTAGGTCCGGAGGACAACGTGAACCGCATCGCTGAGCTGATGGGCAACTCTGTGAAGCGTCTTGATGCACCGAATGTGGCAACAATCTTCATCGGTATCTTCATTGGTATCATCTTCGGTAGCATTCCGTTCGCTATACCAGGAATGCCGGTTCCGTTGAAGCTCGGTATCGCTGGCGGTCCGCTTATCATCGCTATCCTCATCGGTCGCTTCGGCCACCGCATGAAGCTCAACACCTACACCACGACATCCGCTAATATGATGCTTCGAGAGATAGGTCTTGTGCTGTTCCTTGCGAGTGTAGGTATAAAGGCTGGCGCCAACTTCTGGAACACGGTTGTAGAAGGCGACGGTCTGCTCTACGTACTCACTGGTTTCATCATCACAATCATCCCTATCCTGATTGTCGGCACTATAGCACGCATGAAGTACAAGTTCAACTACTTTACCATTATGGGTATGCTCGCCGGTACATACACCGATCCACCAGCCCTCGCTTACGCCAACTCTGTTTGCTCGCGCGAGGCTCCTGCTATCGGCTATTCTACGGTTTATCCGTTGAGTATGTTCCTGCGTATCTTCACAGCGCAGCTCGTTGTGCTGTTCTTCTGCGGATAATAACGACAAGACCATTGGTCGCAAAACAACAAAGGGTGTGTCAGAGCTCCGATTGCAGAGTTCTGACACACCTTTTTTTCATGCTTAAACATCAAGATAAATCATCGTGCACCGAACGCAATCCGACTGGATGGCGAACGCAATCCGATTGGGTGGCGGATGCAATCCGATTGGGCGACGGACGATATACAACGAAAAGAGGATGCACCGACAAGAACATTTGTTTGGTGCATCCTCTTTTATTATGCTACATCATATAGCCGTTTGTACGACTACGAAGATGTTTTACTTCTCGAAGTAACGCTTGTACAAGCCCATGAAGCCTGCACAGTGGCGAGCCTCGTCCTTAGCCATCTCGTGAACGGTGTCGTGAGTAGCGTCCATGCCGGCAGCCTTAGCGTTCTTTGCGATGCGGAACTTGTCCTCGCAAGCACCACGCTCAGCAGCGATACGAGCCTCAAGGTTCGACTTGGTGTCCTTCAGAACGTCGCCCAAAAGCTCTGCGAACTTACTTGCGTGCTCAGCCTCCTCGAAAGCATAGCGCTTGAATGCCTCTGCAATCTCTGGATAGCCCTCACGGTCAGCCTGACGACTCATTGCGAGATACATACCTACCTCACCGCACTCGCCATTGAAGTGAGTCTCAAGATCCTTAATCATCTCTGGTGTAGCCTCCTCATCGCGAGCAGCACCAAGAGTATGAACAGTTGCGAAAGCTGGACCCTCTGTCGGATCATTCAGTTCCTTAAACTTGCTTGCCGGAGCCTTGCAAACTGGGCACTTCTCAGGAGCCTCTGTACCTTCGTGAATATAACCGCATACTGTGCAAATAAATTTCTTCTTCATAATTCTTCTGTTTTAAGAGTTAATAGTATTTATATTAAAAAAGCCTTATCTATAAATTATCCGACTGCAGTTTCAGCCTGCTTTGCCAAGCATTCTTTACATACACCTTTATAATATAGCTGTACGTCGTCGATTTTGTGACCTGCCAACTCTTTGCGATTTACAACATCCGACACTTCGTCGAAAATGTCGTACACCTTTCGGCAGCACTTACAGATGAAATGTGCATGAAGGCTCACATCGCCATCATAACAAACACGATGTTCGTTGATTGTTATCATCTGAGCAGCATTGTGCTCTGAGAACATTCTGAGTGTGTTGTACACCGTAGTACGGCTAAGTGTAGGTACCTTAGGTAGTAAAGCCTTATGCACCTCCTCCACTGTAGGATGAGTAAAGTGAGTCATCAGATAATGCATAATCTGAATGCGCTGAACAGAAGGCTTGATGCCATGTTCTACAAGTCTTGTTACTGCGTCGTTATGTTTCATTGTCTATATTCTTTTCATTTTACTACTGCAAAGATATACTTTTTTACAATAATTACAAAATAATATTTGTAAAAATTACACTCTTTAATTCTTTTTCAGAAATTCAAGTGCTTTTACGCTGCAATAATACAATAAATCGACACTATTTTCGTTATGTTATGTATGAAACTGAAATTGTTTATACTTCAAATAATATGTCTCTGCGCTTTCGTATCTGCTCAGGCGCAAACATTCACTTTAAGTGGAAGGGTCATTGACGAGAACAACGACCCCGTAGAATTTGCATCCGTATCATGCCCTAAACAAGGCAAGATGACAATGACTTCGCTTAAAGGCGACTATAGCCTGCAACTTCAATCTGCCGACTCTGTTGAAATCAGATTTTCAATGATCGGTTACAAGACCAAAGTTCGCACACTGCGCCGTCCACGTGGTAAGCAGACAATGCAGATTGTTCTGCACAGTAGCGACAATGCCCTGTCGGAAGTAACCATCACAGGCAAACGCATCGAGACTGGACAAACGCAGGAATTGAGCAAAGAGCATCTAAAGAGTATGCCCTCCACTACGGGCAACGCCGTAGAGGAAATGATACAAAGCCAGGCTGGCGTATCTACCCACAGCGAGCTTTCATCGCAGTACAACGTGCGTGGTGGTTCGTTCGACGAGAATAGTGTATATATAAATAATGTGGAAATATTCCGCCCGTTCCTTGTAAGAAGCGGACAGCAGGAGGGCATCTCGGTCATCAATCCCGATATGGTGGAGAAGATTGGCTTCTCAACCGGTGGCTACGAGGCACGCTATGGCGACAAGATGTCGTCGGCGCTGAACATCGAGTATCGCCGTCCGAAACGCTTCGAAGCGTCAGCCACAGCCAGTATGCTTGGAGCAAGCGCATTCGTCGGCATGAGCAACAAGAAGTTCTCGTGGAGCAATGGTCTGCGCTACAAGACAACTAAATATCTATTAGGCTCGATGGACACCAAGGGCGAGTATCAGCCTACGTTCATCGACTATCAGACGTATCTTACTTACTCGCCCAACAAGCGCTGGGACATCAAGTTCCTCGGCAACATCTCGGACAACCACTATAACTTCACACCCGAAGATCGTGAGACGAATTTCGGCACGATGGAGAACGTAAAGGCATTCAAGGTGTACTTCGATGGACAGGAGAAAGACGTGTTCCGCACCTTCTTCGGTTCATTGGGCATCACTCGCAAATTAAACGAGAACACAAGCCTTTCGCTCATCGCTTCTGCATTCAATACACGCGAGCAGGAGAAGTACGACATACAAGGACAGTACTGGCTCACGCAGACCGAAACAAGCGAAAATCTCGGTGTAGGCACCTACTTCCAGCACACGCGCAACTACCTGAAGGCTCACGTGGAGAGTGCCAAGCTGCTGTTCAAGACGAAGCAGAAGAAGCACAACATTGAGGCTGCATTCACCTACAAGTGGGAGCACATTGAGGAGAACTCAGTAGAATACGAAATGCGCGACTCAAGCAAATACAGCATTCCGCACACTGGCAAGGATCTTTATATGATTTACAGTATGCGTGCAAAGAACACGCTTACAGCCAATCGTGTAGAGGCGTATGCGCAGGACACATACCGCTTCACTGGTTCGGAAGGCAAGACACTCTACACGTTGAACTACGGTCTGCGTCTCGCCTACTGGAGTTTCACGAAGGAGACTATACTCAGCCCGCGTCTGTCGTTGGGCATCATTCCGGCATTCAACGAGAACATAACGATGCGCTTTGCCACAGGTTTGTACTATCAGGCACCGTTCTTCAAGGAGATACGCGACACCACTACAACGAACGGCATTACATATGCCTCGCTCAACCGTAAGGCGAAGAGCCAGCGTTCGATACACTTCATCGCAGGCTTCGACTACCGCTTCAAGATGAACAACCGCCCGTTCAAGTTCACAGCCGAAGCATACTACAAGGCACTTGGCAACCTTGTGCCTTATAGCGTGAACAACGTGAAGGTGGTGTATTATGGCGACAATATGTGCAGCGGACATGCAGCAGGCTTAGATCTCAAACTCTTCGGCGAGTTTGTGCCGGGTACAGACTCGTGGGTGTCGCTATCGCTGATGAACACAAGTATGAAACTGAACGGCAAGTCAATTCCTCTGCCTACCGACCAACGCTATGCTGTCAATCTCTTCTTCACCGACTACTTCCCTGGCACAACACGCTGGAAGATGTCGCTCAAGTTGGCACTTGCCGACGGTCTACCCTTCTCTGCCCCACACCGCGAGCTCGAATCGAACGTGTTCCGTGCCCCGGCATACAAACGCGCTGATGTTGGCTTGAACTACCGCATCATCGACAACAGCGACCGCCACAAGAAGCGCAACCCCATTCGCAACCTGTGGGTTGGAGCTGAGTGTCTGAACCTCTTCGGCATCAACAACGTAAACTCCTACTACTGGATTACAGATGTCACCGGACAGCAATACGCCGTGCCTAACTATCTGACGGGCAGACAAATCAACGTCAAACTGTCGGTCGACTTTTAAAGCAGAAAGACCACACCCCACAAATAGCAAACTATGAGAACGACCCTATTGGCATTAATACTCACATTGTCGGCACTTGTCACCACCAACAGTTTTGCGCAATACAACGACATCAAGTCGGAGAATATTGCATCATTGCAGGTTGTGGCTGGCAAGGACTGGCTATCCATGCCTATAGCTACGCTTAACGGTGAACCGATAAACATCAGTTTCGACGACCTCACACACGAATATCATCGCTACGTATATCGCCTACAACATTGCGAGGCAGACTGGAGCGTGTCGGAGGGCATTTTCGAATCAGACTATTGCGAAGGATTTGCCGACGGCTGCACCATCGACGACATAGAAGAGTCGCTCAACACCAACACCCTCTACACCCACTATCGCCTTTCTATCCCCAACGAGAATTGCCGCATCAAAATGAGTGGCAACTATCGTCTGACGGTTTACGACGAGAACAACGGCGACACTATTTTCACGACTTGCTTCATGATAGTGGAACCACTCGTAAAGGCAAGCATGTCCGTAACCACAAACACGGACATCAGCATCAACAAAGCCCACCAGCAAGTGGAAGCAGAAATAAACTACTCTGCTCTTAACATCACTAATCCAAGCACCGAGTTGTACACCGTCGTCATGCAAAACGGGCGTTGGAGCACCGCCCGCATAAACCCTACGCCACAATACCAAACCGGAAGCGGACTACGTTGGGAGTACAACCACGACCTCATCTTCGATGGAGGCAACGAGTATCATAAGTTCGAGATACTTGATGTCACCCACCCCACCCTTGGCATTGAGAACACATGGTGGGATGGTACTAACTACCACGCACAAATATGGACTGATCTGCCACGTCCAAGCTATGTTTACGACGAAGATGCCAACGGCAGTTTTTACATACGCAACAGCGACAACATCGAAAACGACCGCATCTCGGAATACGTCGTCGTCAACTTTCGCCTACAAGCACCACGACAGAACGGCAGAGTGTTTATCAACGGCGTATGGACAAACGATCGTTTCACGCCGCAATACGAGATGAGCTACAACGAGCAGACAAAGCTTTATGAGGCAAACGTGCCACTGAAGCAAGGTTACTACTCCTATCAGTACCTCACGAAGCACAACGACAACAGCCTGCATCCGGTTTCAACAGAAGGCAACTTTTTCCAAACCGAAAACAGCTATCAAATGCTTATATATTATAAAGGTATAGGACAACGCACATATCGCCTCGTAGGTTATAGTAAAATTAGGAGCTAAGCACAACTAAAAGTCGGCAAATTATAGAATTATTTTTAAATTCCGCAATTAATATAGCCGTTATATCAACTATATTCGCTATCTTTGCAAAAGGAAACGACGAAAAATGGTGATTAAAAGACTGTGTAAAATAATTTAAAACCTATTTTTCTACAAAGAAACTGTTAAACTTTAAATAATAAAATGAATAATAAGGATTTAATGAACCATGTGGCAGACAACATCCGACTGCTTGCTGTATCGATGGTAGAAAAAGCCAAATCAGGTCACCCTGGCGGTGCTATGGGTGGTGCTGACTTTATCAACGTTCTTTTCTCGGAGTTCTTGGTGTTCGATCCAGATCAGCCGACTTGGGAGGGCCGCGACCGCTTCTATCTCGATCCTGGTCACATGTCGCCAATGCTCTACTCAGCTCTCGCTTTGCAGGGCAAGTACACAATTGACGATTTGAAGACATTCCGTCAATGGGGAACCGTATGTCCGGGACATCCTGAGCGTGACATTATTCATGGAATTGAAAACACATCTGGACCCCTCGGTCAGGGACACACCTACGCTGTGGGTGCTGCTATTGCAGAGAAGTTCCTTGAGGCTCGTCTTGGCAGCACCATGATGCAGCACAAGATTTACGCTTACATCTCTGACGGAGGTGTTCAGGAAGAAATATCTCAGGGCGCAGGCCGTATCGCAGGTCTCTTCAAGCTCAACAACCTCATCATGTTCTACGATGCCAACGAGATTCAGCTCTCTACTGAGTGCGATGTCGTAATGCGCGAGAACACACGCATGAAGTACGAGTCATGGGGCTGGAACGTTCTTGAAATAAACGGTAATGATCCTGACGAGATCCGTGCAGCTCTCATCCTCGCTAACAAGGAAGAGCAGCGTCCTACCCTCATCATCGGTCACACCGTTATGGCTAAGGGCGCACGCAAGGAAGACGGATCAAGCTACGAGCGCAGCGTGAAGACTCACGGCGCACCGCTCGGTGGTGGCGCTTACGAGAACACAGTGAAGAACCTTGGTGGCGACCTCAACGACCCGTTCGTAGTATTCGACGACGTTAAGGAACTCTACGAGAAGCGTAACGCAGAGCTTCGCGAGGTTGTAAAGGAAAGACATGCTGCAGAAGCAGAGTGGCGCAAGGCTAACCCTGAGAAGGCAGAGCAGATGGATGCTTGGTTCTCAGGCAATGCTCCGAAGGTAGACTGGAGCGAACTCGTTCAGAAGCGCGACGTTGCAACACGTGTTGCTTCAGCCAACTGTCTCGGCGTATTGGCAGAGCAGGTGCCTAACATGGTTTGCTCTTCTGCCGATCTCTGCAACTCGGACAAGACCGACGGCTTCCTCAAGAAGACTCACGAGCTTACACCTGACGACTTCACCGGAGCATTCTTCCAGGCAGGTGTGAGCGAGCTCACTATGGCTTGCGTCTGCATCGGTATGTACCTTCACGGTGGTGTTATCCCGGCTTGCGGCACATTCTTCGTATTCTCCGACTACATGAAGCCGGCTATCCGTATGGCAGCTCTCATGCGCGTTCCAATCAAGTTCGTATGGTCACACGATGCATTCCGCGTTGGTGAGGACGGACCTACACACGAGCCGGTTGAGCAGGAAGCACAGATTCGCCTCATGGAGAAGCTGAAGAACCACAAGGGACAGGACTCTGTACGCGTATTCCGCCCTGCAGATGCAGACGAGACAACAGTATGCTGGCAGATGGCTAACGAGAACATGGACACACCGACAGCAATGATTTGCTCACGCCAGAACGTGAACTCCCTGCCTGAAGGCACTGACTACTCTCAGGTTCGCAAGGGTGCATACATCGTTAAGGACGATCCTAACTACGATGTTATCCTCCTCGCTTCTGGTTCGGAGGTGTCTACGCTCCTCGCAGGTGCCGAGTTACTCAACGCTGACGGCATCAAGACACGTATCGTAAGCGTTCCGTCAGAGGGTCTGTTCCGTACACAGAGCAAGGAATATCAGGAGAGTGTACTGCCGAAGGGTGCCAAGATATTCGGTATGACAGCCGGTCTCCCCGTTACACTTCAGAGCCTCGTAGGCGTTGAGGGTATGGTATACGGTCTTGAGTCGTTCGGTTTCTCTGCTCCTTACAAGGTGCTCGACGAGAAATTGGGCTTCAACGCAGAGAACGTATTTAAGCAGGTGAAAGATTACTTATCTAAATAAACAGGCATAGCTTATGCAGAACTTCACAATTCGATGAGAAATTCTGCATAAGCTTGCTTTATTAATAATCCAATAAAACTACAGTACTATGGAAATTAAGACAGTAGGCATTGCATGCGACCACGCAGGTTACGCATTGAAGAAATTTGTTGTTGAGTACCTTGAGAGCCACAACATTCCGTTTAAGGACTACGGTACATACAGCGACCTTAGCTGCGACTACCCGGATTTCGCTCATGAGTTAGGCGAAGCTATCTCTAACGGTGACGTTTATCCTGGCATCGGCATCTGCGGTAGCGGTGAAGGTATGGCAATGACCCTCAACAAGCATAAGGGTGTACGTGCAGCATTGGTATGGAATCCAGAGATTGCTCAGCTCACACGCCAGCACAACGACGCAAACATCCTCGTTATGCCGGGTCGCTTCATCGACAACAAGACAGCAGAGAAGATTATGGACGAGTTCTTCAAGACTCCATTTGAAGGTGGTCGCCATGAGAAGCGTGTAAACAAGATTGACTTGTAGGAGGATATGGCATCCCTGCCATACCTACGCAGCCAACCAGTTATGTTGATACACCCCCTAACTTTAAACACATACAGGAGACTATGACCACACGCCATAGTCTCCTTTTTCATAAACCATAGGAGGGTATGGCATCCCTGCCATACCCACGCAGCCATCATTCACATACCCTCCTATAAGTGCACCAAAAAACTTTAAACGAGAATGAAAAAAATACTCATCTCTGCCTCCATATTCGCATTGAGCCTCACAGCGAATGCGCAAGGGCAATTCATATCCGACACCAACTACCGCAACACCGTAGAGAACATCTTCAAGGAGCGCGTGAAGACTGTCGGCAAAACATTCTATAACACACAGAAAGAAAAGCTTACGGCTGACGAGCAGGAAGCGTTGAAGTTCCTCTATGCCTACATGCCGCTTGCCGATGTCACCGACTACCCCACTTCGTTCTTCGCCGACAATGTACGCATGGCGTTCAAGGCTCGCGAGGAGATGCCCTGGGGCAAGAACGTTCCGGAGTTGCTTTTCCGCCACTTCGTTGTGCCAATCCGCGTCAACAACGAGGCTCTGGACAATGCACGCTCGGTGTTCTACAACGAATTGAAGGACCGCATCAAGGGCATGTCAATGATGGATGCCATCATCGAGGTGAACCACTGGTGCCACGAGAAGGTGACCTACCAGCCTTCAGATGCCCGTACATCGGCACCACTCGCTACGCTGAAGACCGCAACCGGCCGTTGCGGTGAGGAGAGTACGTTTGCCGTTGCGGCATTGCGCGCCGTGGGCATTCCTGCACGCCAGGTGTACACACCGCGCTGGGCACACACCGACGACAACCACGCTTGGGTAGAGGCATGGGCAGACGGCAAGTGGTACTTCCTTGGTGCCTGCGAACCGGAGCCGGTGCTGAACCTCGGTTGGTTCAATGCTCCGGCTTCGCGAGCAATGCTAATGCACACACGCGCTTTCGGCGACTATAACGGTCCGGAGGAGGTGATGCTGCGCACAAGCAACTTCACAGAAATCAACCTCACCTCCAACTATGCACCCGTTGCGCCTATCGACTTCTATGTCAAGGACAGCGAAGGCAAGCCGGTGGAGAACGCACGTGTCGAGTTCAAGATTTACAACTACGCTGAATTTTTCACGGCAGTAACGAAGTACACCGACGCAAAGGGCCACACGTCGCTATCTGCAGGCATCGGCGACTTGGTTGTTTGGGCGTCGAAAGACGGCAAGTATGCATATCAGAAAGTTTCGTTCGGCAAGGAGAAGGAGGCAACACTCACCCTCCCAGGGGGCGCACTTGTAGGAGGGTATGGCATCCCTGCCATACCCACGCAGCCAACCGATTCTGTTGGTGCACTTCCAGGGGGTGCACTTGTCTCAAGTGCACCAGCCGGTTCTGTTGGTGCACTTCCTGACTGTTCTGTTGGTGCACTTGAGACAAGTGCACCCCCTAAATGCACCTACTTGGACATCGTTCCACCGAAGGAAGACCCACAGCTGCCTTATGTCAGCGACGAGATGCACAAGGAGAACCAGCGCCGCTTTGCTCTTGAGGACAGCATCCGCAAGGCATACACAGCCACCTTCCCCACTATGGAGGAGGCGAAGCGCATCAGTGAGCGCGGAGCAGAGTATATCTTCAAGTCGCGCGGCAACAAGCAGACCATCGTCGACTTCATCAAACGACACAGCGACAACGAAGACCGCGTGATGGGCATACTCGCCACACTCAGCGACAAGGACTTGCGCGATATCACAACCGAGATTCTTGAGGACAGCTACAACGCAACGACCGACCAGCTCTCGCCGCGTGTTGAGGACGAGCTGATTACAATACCGTTCAAGCAGTACTTCGAGAAGGCGTTCAGCAAGAAGACTGCCGACGCTTTCCGCGCCGACCCGATGAAGCTTGTTGAGTGGATAAAGAAGAACATTCGTCTTAACCCTGACAAGAAGGCTTTGCGCATCGCACAGACTCCGGTTGGCGTGATGAAGTCGAAGATTACCGACGAGCGTTCGCGCGACATCTTCTTCGTAGACGTGGCTCGCAGCCTGGGCATCGAAGCAAGGAAGGATGCTGTGACGGGCAAGATACAGTACAAATCCCAGGGGGTGCACTTGTCTCAAGTGCACCAACCAACCAATAAAGAAGTGCACAAAAAAACCAATAAAGGGGTGCACCAACCAACTTCTGTTGGTGCACTTGAGACAAGTGCACCCCCTAAAGAAGTGCACCAAAAAAACAACGGTGAATGGCAGGATGTGAAGTTCGACAACACAGCCGAGAAGACATCTACCGCGGCTTCGCTTGGCACAATCGTGCTGACATACGAGCCTACTAAGCTGCTCGACAACCCGAAGTATTACAGCCACTTCACAATCAGCCGCATAGAGAACGGCACGGCTCAGCTGCTCAACTTCGATGAGGGTCAGGCTGACATGGGCAACGGCACAACATGGAGCAACACGTTCAAGAACGGCTACAAGCTCGACGCTGGCACATACATGCTCACAACGGGCACACGCCTTGCGAGCGGCAGTGTGCTCGCCTCGAACCGTCTGTTCGAAATTGTGGAGGGTCAGACCACAACTCTGCCTCTTGAGATACGCCAGAACACCAACGAGGTGTCTGTGATCGGTTCGTTCAACTCGGAGAGTCTTGTAACAAAGGATGGCAAGGAGGTAAGCCTGCTCTCACAGACCGGTCGCGGCTATTACGTTGTAGGCATCCTCGGCGTAGGTCAAGAACCAACCAACCACGCTCTGCACGACATCGAGAAGATGAAGGAAGCGTTCGAGGCATGGGGCCGTCCGGTAGTGCTGCTCTTCGAGAGCGAAGCCGACGCAGCCAAGTTCAACCACGACGAGTTCCCGGGTCTGCCGTCTACCGTGCAGTTCGCCCTCGACAAGGACGGATCAATACGCAAGCAGATTGCCCGTGAGATGAAGCTGATGAACGAGAAGCAGATGCCGATGTTCATCATCGCCGATACCTTCAACCGCGTAGTATTTGTATCGCAGGGCTACACCATCGGTCTGGGCGAGCAGATGCAGGGGGTGTTCAAGAAACTGTAAAGTAAAGAGGTTTTCAACACTTCAGATACTAATACAACAAAAAGGGTGCTTCGTGCACCCTTTTTGTTGTTTCTATGTTGTAATCACTTTATTGCTCTTTGGAGTTTTAGGGGGGGGATGTGTCAAAACTATAGAATTGTGATGAATGGCTAACTGTAGGAGACTACGGCAGGAATGCCGTAGTCATTGCAAACAGTTGTATTTCAGTTACTAATGGCTACGGCAGGAATGCCGTAGCCTCCTACGATTAGAACCGTTTGCTATTCAATTTGCCAAATATTTTAGTTTTGACACACCCTCAACAAAGCAAGTATGCCCCTTCAGGTAAAATCCTCCCACAGATTGTACAGATTTTCACAGAAGTCTTTAGGGGGCAAAACTATAGAATTGCGAAGAATGCACACCCGCCCGACGGTTTACTGCTTCCTCAAGGTAGGCAATGCTCCGTTAAGTTCGTAACGCCACTCTGAGCCTGCGGTCTGCAAGGCGGTGTTCATGGCATCAACGGCTTTCTGCCAGGTAACGACAGAGCCGTCCACCTTCGTAGCTTCGGGGGCGATGCCTTCCTTATTGTAGCCGATGCCTTGTTCATGATTGTTCTTCCAGTAGCAGGCGGTCACGGTGGTGTAGTTTCCTCCCACCAAGCCGCCGATAAGCACTTCGCCAGTGCTACTACCTGTACTGGTTACGTTGCCCGTGGCATAGCAGGCAAGAACGTCGTTTCCTCCGTTGAATCCCACCAGACCGCCGACATAGACTCTATCGCTGTGGCCTAATTCTATGGTCACGTTGCCCGTGGCATAGCAAGCGACCATGGTGGCACCATCATTCGTCTCACCTGCCACGCCGCCGGCACAGCGCGTTCCCTTCACTGTGGCGGAGGAGCTGCATCCGGTGATGGAAGCCCCCCATTGAACACCCACCACACCGCCGGCGCGCACCGTGCCGCTGACGCTGCCCGACACCGAGCAGTTTTCAATGGTGCCATCGCTATTTCCTACCACGCCGCCGACATAGCCCGACCCGTGATTGTTTGTTATCTGTACGCCCTCCATCACCACGTTCTTCACCGTACCAGCTTCACCGAGACTGCCGAACAGACCCACAAATTGGTCATTTGTCGTAACGGTCAGCCCCGTGATGGTATGGCCGCCACCGTCGAAGGTGCCGGTGTATGAGTTGCGGAAGCTTGTGCCTATCGGTGTCCAGTCTTTGCCCGTCAGGTCAATGTTTGTGCCGAGGGTAATGTTTATGTCGGTCTTACCTCCGTTCACTAATTTGGCTATATTCATCAGACCATCGGCGGAGGTCACGGTGTAGCTGCCGTCGTCCTCTATGATATAGCCTCTTGCCGCAGCGAGGGAGACGGTGTAGGTATATTCACCGCCCGCCTGCCAGTCGGTAGCATTCTTCATCTTATAAACGAAGGTCTTGCCGTTAGTGAGGGTGCAGGTAATGAAGGTCGTGCCAGCTGCCACACTTTGCGGGGCGACGAGGGCGGTGTAGGTGTTGCAACCCTTGTCATACGGGACGATTATATCCGGGTTGTCGCCTTCGGTGGAGAGTCCCGTCAGCTGCACGGATGCCAGCCCCTCGGTGTAGTCCGTCAGAACGATGGTCACCCGCGCCGTGCGGTGGGTGAAGCGGAGCGTGGGGCTACCGTAGGTCACCGTCTGCCCGTCGGCTACGATGAGGTCGCTGCCCTCAAAGTCTTTCTGGGTACTTTGGTTGGCTTTTACCTTTACCGCAGGCGGAATTGTCTCGCCAGCGGTGTAGGGCCACCACGCCGTGACGGTGATGTCGTTGTGGTTGGTCCAGTAGTACGGGTCGGTGGAGGTCAGCGTGGCGCTGGTGGGGTCGGCGGTGGAGGGCGTCACGTTGTACGTCTTCACCGTGCCGTCCATCAGGACTGCCACGCTCTGCACACCCTCCCAATTGCCGTCCGCTGGGGCACGGGTGCCGACGGTGGCTGTCGCGACGGGGTTCAGCCCCGTGGCGGTGAAGACGATGGGTGTGCCTTCCGCCCCTTCTGGTAGGAAGCCCGCTTCGTCCTGCGTGCAGGCGGCAAGACCGAGCAGCAGGGCGAGGGCTGCGGATATATGGATAGTTGTTCGTTTCATGATGCGTGTTGTTTAGGGGTTGCTATTGTTTCTTTAGCGTGGGTAATGCTCCGATGAGTTCGTAACGCCACTCTAAACCTTTGTTCTGCAAGGCGCGGTTCATGGCATCAACGGCTTTCTGCCAGGTTACGACAGAGCCGTCCACCTTCGTGGCTTCGTGGGCGATGCCTTCCTTATTGTAGCCGAAGCCTTGTTCCTTATTGTTCTTCCAATAGCAGGCGGTCACGGTGGTGTTGTTTTCTCCCACCAAGCCGCCGATAAGCACTTTGCCAGTACCACTACCTGTACTGGTTACGTTGCCCGTGGCATAGCAGGCAAAGATGAGGCTGGCTCCTCCGTTGAATCCCACCAGACCGCCACCAGAGATCTTCTTTATGGGGTCTATTTCTAAGGTTACGTTGCCCGTGGCATAGCAAGCGGCCATGGTGGCACGCGAATTCGTCATACCTGCCACGCCGCCGGCACAGCGCGTTCCCTTCACTGTGGCGGAGGAACTGCATCCGGTGATGGTACCGCCCCATTGATCACCCACCACACCGCCGACGTACAGCGTGCCGCTGACGCTGCCCGACACCGAGCAGTTTTCAATGGTGCCCCTGCTATCTCCTACCACGCCGCCGGCATGGCCCGACCCGTGATTGTTTGTTATCTGTACGCCCTCCATCACCACGTTCTTCACCGTACCAGCTCTATTGAGACAGCCGAACAGACCCACCAATTCGTCATTTGTCGTAATGGTCAGCCCCTTGATGGTATGGCCGCCGCCGTCGAAGGTGCCGGTGTATGAGTTTTGGAAACTTGTGCCTACCGGTGTCCAGTCTTTGCCTGTGAGGTCGATGTCGGCGGTGAGGGTGCAATTTATCGATCTGTCTTTTTGTGCGGCTTCGTTCCATGCCAGCAGGCCGTTGGCGTTATAGACCGTGTAGGTCTTGGTTTTGCTGTCGTAGATATAGCCCAAATCCTCGGCTGCGCCACTCTCGCCGCCGCCGTCAGCCCAGCTGCCGATGGTGCAACCCTCTAACGTCAAGCCGGTGGCGTTCACCTTAACGGTATATTTATAGCGGCTGCCAGCCTCTAATACGACGTCGTTCTGCGGGCGGAAGTAGAAGGTGCCACCGCCGAGTTCCACCTTGACGAACGGCTTGCCTGCCGCAACGGTCTGCGGGGCAGTCAGTGCCTCGTAGGTGTTGCCGCTTGCGTTGTAGGTCTTGATGGCAGTCGGGTTGCCGTTATCGGCGGACAGGCTCACGAGGCTCACCATGGCACCAGCGACGCTCGTGAATCCCGTGCCGGGCTTCAGTTCGATTGTCACGCGTGCCGTGCGGTGGGTAAATTCAAGTGTCGGGTTGTCAAATTCCACCTTCCGGTTCTCAGCAGAGATGAAGTCGCTGTTTTGGAAGTCAGCCAGTTTGCTTTGGTCTTCGGCCACCTTCACGGCAGGCATCTGTGTGATGTCGGCATTGTTGAAGGGCCACCATGCCGATACGGTAATCGGGTCGCGGCTGGTCCAGTAGTGCGGGGCGTTCTCGCATGAGAGCGTGGCACTCTTGTATCCGTCGGCATTCGTAGCCGTTACGGTGTATTCCTTTACCGCATCGCCCATCTTGAGTGCCACGGAAGTGACGCCCTGCCAGTCGCCGTCCACAGAGGCACGGGTGGAAGGGGCTGCCAGCGGCGTTGCTTCTACGGACAATCCGGTGGCACGGATGACGACGGGGCATTCACCTTCGGGCAGACGGTTATCGCCAGCAAGTTCGTCCTGCGTGCAGGCGGCGAGGGCGAACAGCAGTGCGGTGGCTGCGGGGATAAATAATCTATGTCTCATAATTCTTCATTCTAATCGATTAATTATTAACATCCTACAGGTCAGCACCCACATCTCCACCGTCTATATCGTTCCACTTTGCAATGGTGGCTTCGCTGACTTCAAGGACTTTGTTGCGTACCTTGACGGTATAGGTATAGTTGTTGCCCGCCAGCAGTGCGCCATCGGGCATGGTGAGTGTGGCATGATATTCCTGACCTTTGTAATTCACAACCAACGGCAGGGATGCAACTGTCTGCGGGAAGAGGATGATCGATGACGTGAGATTGCCGTCTGCCAGATTCATGGTCAGTTCTCCGGTCTGTAGTCCGTTGTCTGCGGTGGCAATACCGTCGGCCGTGTTGAACGTACCGGTGAGTAACAATCCGTCCAGCGTGTAACGTTCAGGCTTGACCACGCTGAAATTCACGCCGTCGCCCGCCTCGAAGGTAAGGGTTATCTGGCTCATGCGGTGGTGGAAAGAGTTGTCTTCACCGCCTTTGGCGGTTTTGTCGGTGAAGCTTACTACCGGGTTGTTTTTGTCTCCCGTGGCTCCTGAAGCAAAGAGGAAGTCGATGGCAGGCTGGTTCTGCTGCGCCGTGGCATCGGTCGTGGCTGTGAGGATGCCTCCCGCCGCGTTGTACGGATAGTAGGCGCGGAAAGTATGGGTCTTTGCATCTTCGATATAGATAACCTTTCCTTCTGCCTCAAATTTCCCGTTTTTCAGGATGAAAGGCACGTTGCCGTACTGGGTATCGTTGCCGATGTCGGTGATGCCGATACGGTCGCCGCCAGTCCAGGTGGTTCCGCTGGCGCGGGTGGCGGGGGCGATGTCGGCGGTAAACTGGGCGGCCACGGGGTCACCGTTCAGGTTCTCGTTGTCGTTGTTGCAGGCTACCAGTGCGAGGGCGAGCGCCGCAAGTGCAAAAAATCTTGTCTTCATTATATATGTCATTTTATTATTTATTTACAAATCGGCATTTACATCATCACCTTTCACTTCTTCCCAGCCGTTGATTTCGGCTCCGTCCACTTCCATGCCTTCGGGAGTCTCAACCAGCGTTCCGCCGAGGGTCAGCGATTTGCCCTTTCTTGTGTTGAACTCCTTGAGGGCTTCTGTGAGGTCGCTTTTCAGCGTGGTGGGGCTCGGGTTGCCGTCCGCATAGCGGATTTCAGCCGTCAGCAGTTGTTCCGTGCCGGTCACACCCAGCAACCGCACCGTGGCTTTCCACTTGCCGGCATCGTCACCTTCGGTTATCTTGGTGAAGGGCAGCACGACGTTTGAAGCGGCTCCGTAGGTATCGGTAGCGAAATCGAGTGTTCCGGCTGCACCCGTCAGATGGGCAACAATCTCCGTGATGCGTCCGGCGGCATCACCCGTCGGTTTGACGACAAGCGTCAGTTCGCGTACCTGCTGCTCCATTGCAGCGGTCAGCGGATAGTCCTTGTCTTTCTCGATGCTCACCTGTTTCGTATAGGTGAAGAACCATCCAGGGGCATTGTTCACAAAGGCATCCGTGCCTGCCCGGTTTCCCGTGGCTGCGGCAATGGTGGCGGTGGTACCATTTACCGTGATTCCTTCAGCTGGGTTCCACACCGCAAGGGTGTAGCTGCCAGGAGCAAACAGATGGTCGGGGGCATGGGTGGCGGAAGTCTCCGTACCCGTATAGTCACCCATGGTGACCGTCCATGTGGCAGGTATGTTGATACCCTCACCGCAGGCCGACCAGTCGGCTGTCACCGCAATCTTCCCGTAGTCGGGATGCGGTGTGTCATAAAGCGTGTCCTTCACGCAGGAAGAGAGCAGCAAGGCGACTGCCATTCCTACCATATTTATATATTGTCTTGCTTTCATACTCTATTCCTCCCCCTATTTAGAAAAGTTTCCATACCAATGTCACACCGGCATTGATGGGACCATACCAATCTTTTGTCTCGTTGCCGCGGCGCACGCGTACACCATCGATGACTTCATATTTTTCGAAATCGACATTCAGGTAGCCCAAACCGAGGTTGAAATCAAGATCTAATGCCTTGTTCAGTCGCAGCTGATAGCCGGCGGTTATGCCGCCACCCATCAGGTCGCCCTGCTTGCCTGTTTCGGAAAGCTTGTAGTTGAACTGTCCGGCCTTGAACATCGCACCCAGATACCAGGCTTTCTTCTCACCCATATAGTAACGTACTTCCGGAGCCACTTCCCAGAGTGCATAGCGGCGGTCTTTGTCACTCCAGCTCCAAGAAGTCCACGAGCCGTTTACGGCAATGCCCCACGACGGACAGATGCGCCATTCAAGTCCTAAATCTGGTGTCAAGGTAGCCCAGCGCATCAGGTTGGCACGCAGGGAGAGATGATGATCAGTTGTGATTTTGGTTTCCGACGGCGTGTCGGCAAGTGTATTTTGTTGAGCGGCGGCTTTTGCCTTTTGCCTTTCCCTTCGGCCGGCGACCGTTGGTTCAGCGGCAAGTCGGGCTTCTTCCGCCTTGCGTCGTGCTTCCGCTTCCGCATCCATCGCGGCTGTTTCCTTTGCTGGTATCGTTAGGCGCACGGTGACAAAATCACCCTCAGTCGCATGGTTGTGGGTAATGAAGTTTTCTTCCTTGATTTTCGCGCGTATAATCAGTTCTGATTTCACACGGTTGGCACGGATCTTCGCTGTTGCAAGGTTCTTGACTTCACTGCTCTGCGAATTGCAGTATCCGTCAACCAGTAGCGGCAGTTTGCCGTCAAGAATTGTTGCTTTGTTGTTTTCGATATATTCCAACAGGCGGGCAAGTTCCGTGTCGTTGCCTTTCCAAGGCACGTAGAACATGTCCTTCTGCGGAACGAATCGGAAGATGCAGGTCGTGTCTGCTTTCTGCTGTGCAATGACAGGAAAAGTGACCGTCATCAGCCACAGAAATAAGGTAAGAAAAGTGATTTTTCTGCTCATATAAACTTGAATTTATTATCTTTGTCTTCCCCAAAGTTAATAAAATGTCATTAAGCGCAAGAAAAAACACACAAAATTTTTCTGTTAAAATACAGTGTTTTTCATGGAATTTGTCGTTTGAGCACCTTTTTGTCGAATGAGCACTTTTCGAGTTGTCGAATGAGCACTTTTTTATCGTGTGAACACTTTTTGAAAATGGGCTTCTGAGACCTTTTTCATCGGCTTTTTACCACACAAATTATTCCAGATTTGCTTTTTTCCATTTGGCAGGCGTACATCCTTCCTTCTCGGTAAATGATTTGATAAAGTTACTGCGGGAAAGAAAGCCGGAAGACTCAGCCAGCTTCTGTATATTAATTTTCGGATGCTCTTTCAGTATGTTTTTCGCATACTCCAACCGAAGACCAGTTATCCATTCGCGGAATGTCATTTTATACGTAGTCTTGATATAGGCGGAAAGATAGGTACGGTTCGTATAAAGTATTTTGGACAGTTCTTTTATGGTAAGTCCCTGCTGAACATAGCCGTCTGCCTTTATCCAGTTGTCCACTTTCTCTATAATTTCTGTATAGGACACTGGAACTTCTTCCCCAGAAACTATTTCAGGTTCTGTTTCCGTATCTGTCAGAAGTTTTTCTTCAGACTGTATATCTTGCTCAAAAGCATTTTCTACCTGTTCATAGAATAGCAAGTAGTTCTGATAGCTGTAGAAAAGATAGCTGTAGAACGGTATTGACGACAAAATCCAGATAAAAACATATTTGTCTGGCAGAAATGTCAGCAATCCGCATCCGACGCCGAAGATAAGTGCCCAATAAGTGAATATGGAAAGCCATTCGATATATGCGCCTATATCATCTGCATGCGTGTCATCAAAAATCCTGACGGCTCTGCGGTATGCAACAATGACTCTTCGAGCAAGCATAAGCCCGTAAATCACCAGCCATGCAGCCAAAACCAGCAATCCAATCTTTTGCATGGTGCCACCCGGCAGCAGCAATAATACGACTCCGGAAAGGATTGAGAAGATAACCCATAGAATGATGTGTGTCCATGACCTTTTGCGCGTTATGTAGAAACGGTCGAGCAGTGTTATCATTGCTGAGCTGAACAGATAATAGCACAAAAAGTAGGTGGACAGATTCATCAATATGGCAGAATTGACATTTTGGAACCTTATTCCCAAAAAGAAGTGTACCGAATAATTGGCGGCAAGCAACAACAGTGCGACACCCATTATCCGCCGGGAGCGAAGATAATTCTCGAAAATTTTCTTTTCCGGTGTCTTGGCAAACAAAAAATAAAAGCCGAAGAATAACATCAACGGCAGCGCGATACAAAGTGAAAAACTGTATATAGATGGTTCCATTGTTATGCTTATTTGATTTTGATGCAAAATTAGATAAAATTTCCGAATTATAAGCCAGTTGGGATAAAAATCTACCATATCTTCCAGAAACGGCGTACTGCACTTATTATCAAGGAAATAAAGGCTGGTAGATATTTCTTAGATGGGGATATCTACCAGGTTATCTCCCAGCTATGCTGTGAGATTTTGGGTGGGTTGGTTGGGGCAGTTGCTTTTTTATGTGGGTGCGTGGTATGGGCAGGAATGCCCATACCTTCTACTGGAGGTTGGTGCACTTCCTTAGGGGGTGCACTTGTCTCAAGTGCACCAACAGAGATAGGTTGGTGCAGTTGCTTAGTTGGTGCACTTCTCTACAGGTTGGTGCACGATTACTTGGTTGGTGCACTTGAGACAAGTGCACCCCCTGGGAGAACTTGATTGCCACGCTACAACAACTTGATTGCCACGCTACGGCAACTTGATTGCCACGCAACGGCAACACGGTTACCGCGCAACGGCAACATGGTTACCACGCTACGGCAACATGGTTGGCTTGGTTGGTGCACTTCTTTTTATGTGGGTGCGTGGTATGGGCAGGGATGCCCATACCTCCTAAGTGGGTGCGTGGAGGGTGTGTCAAAACTATAGAATTGTGATGAATGGCTAACTGTAGGAGACTACGGCATTCTTGCCGTAGTCATTGCAAACAGTTGTATTTCAGTTACTAATGGCTACGGCAGGAATGCCGTAGCCTCCTACGATTAGAACCGTTTGCTATTCAATTTGCCAAATATTTTAGTTTTGACACACCCTCCTCCTATTGAAGAGTGAGGCGGAGGGCTTGTTGGGTGTGTGGGGTGATGCGGAAGCGGTTGTCGGTGCGTTCGCCGACGAGCCAGAGTATGCGCTGTTGGGCATCGGTGAGGACGAGTTGTGCTCGTTTCTCAAAGATGTTCTTCTTGCGGTCGGTGAGATAATCGCTGAGGAGTTTCGTGCCGGTCATGCCGAAGGGGACGAAGCGGTCGCCGGGCTGTGTGTGGCGCAGGGTTAGGGGGAACTTGATGTCGGATGCGTCGAGGGAGGCGCAGTCGGCTGTGCGGCTGGGTTCGTAGCGGTCGCCACATTCTTCGGTCTCCACCTTCAGCTTCAGGTTGTCGCTAAGCACGTATGTGCCGGTTTCGGGTATGTGCATAGGGCGGACGAGGGGTGTGGGTGTTTTGGGTTGGAGGATGAGGGTGCTGCGGTCGAAGGCGAGTTCGTGCGAGCAGGAGGTGATGATTTTGCCTGTGGGGTTGGTGTCGAGCGAGGTGTATATCTGCTCGATTTGTGCAGAGGTGAAGCCTCGGGGGCTGAGTATTTCGTGGAGGGTGTACTCGGGGGATGGCTGCTGCTTCAGTCGGTCGACGGAGATGGTGAGGGGGGAGTTTTGAGTTTTGAGTTTTGAGTTTTGAGTTTGAGGAGTGGTGACGTTCTCGACTGGTTGGTTGGGGCAGTTGCTTAGGGGGTGCACTTGTCTCAAGTGCACCAACAGAGGTTGGTTGGGGCACTTCTTGACTGGTTGGTTGGGGCACTTCTCGACTGGTTGGTTGGTGCACTTGAGACAAGTGCACCCCCTACAAGTGCTCTCCCTTGGAGAGATGGTGACGTCGGCGATGGCGTGCTGTATGGCGTCGTCGAAGACTTTCAGGGCTTCGGTGATGCGCAGCGATGTCTCGAAGATGGATTGGCTTGCGCTCGGATTTAGCTCGCGCAGTAATGGTATAACGTTCAGGCGTATCTTATTGCGTTTTACGTCGTTATGGAGGTTGGTTGAATCGGTGACGTAACTCTCGCCGAGGGCGTCGAGGTACTGTTCTATCTGCTGGCGACTGTGGGAAAGGAGGGGACGGATGATGTGGGCGTTGCGCGGTTGTATGCCTCGCAGTCCGCGCAGACCTGTGCCGCGTACGAGGTTGAGGAGGAGGGTCTCAACGCTGTCGTCGCGATGGTGGGCGACGCAGATGTCGTGGGCGTGGATATCGCGGCGGAGTTGCTCGAAATAGGTGTAGCGCAGGTCGCGTGCTGCCATCTCGATGCTGACATGATGCAGGTCGGCATAGGCATGCGTGTCGAAGTGGACGAGGTGGAGGGGTACGTGGAGGCGACGGCATAGCTGCTTACAGAACTCCTCGTCGCGCAGGGACTCGTCGCCACGCAGATGGAAGTTGCAGTGGGCGGCTTCGAGGGTTATGCCTAACTCGGACTCTAAGTGTTTCAGCACGAGGAGCAGCGACACGCTGTCGGCACCGCCGGAGAGGGCGATGATGTATTTGCCACGGGGGGTGAATAGCTGGTGGTGGTGGGCGAAGTGTCGTACTTGGTTGACGAATGTGCTGATTGTTGGTAATTTGTTCATTTGCTGTGTGGTAGGAGGTATGGGCATTCCTGCCCATACCACTTTTGTAAACAACTTGGGTGCGTGGTATGGGCAGGGATGCCCATACCTCCTAAGTGGGGTGCGTGGGTATGGCAAGGATGCCATACCCTCCTACTGTTATTCGACGTAAAGGACTAATCCCTTGAGGTATTCGCCCTCTGGGTGGTAGATGTTAATCGGGTGATCGGCAGGCTGGTGGATTTGATGCAAGATGCGCACCTTGCGGTTGGCCTGCACTGCAGCTGTGAAGACAGCGTTGCGGAAGTTTTCCTTTGTGACTATCTGCGAGCAGCTGAATGTGAAGAGGATGCCACCGGGCTTGATACGCTGCAATCCCTTCACGTTAAGGCGTGTGTAGCCCTTCAGCGCATTGCGCAGAGCTGCACGATGCTTGGCGAACGCAGGCGGGTCGAGCACGATGAGATCATAGGTCTTGTCGTTGGCATCGAGGAACTTGAAGGCATCCTCGCAGAAGGCAGCGTGACGCTCGTCGCCGGGGAAGTTGAGGGCGATGTTTCTGTTGGTGAGCTCGATGGCTTTTGCGCTGCTGTCGACGGAGTGGACGAGTTTTGCTCCGCCACGCATGGCGTAAACCGAGAAGCCACCCGTGTAGCAGAACATGTTGAGCACCGAGCGACCCTTCGAGTAAGTCTCGAGCAGGTGGCGGTTCTCGCGCTGGTCGACGAAGAAGCCGGTCTTCTGTCCTTTCAACCAGTCGATGTGGAAGTTCAAGCCGTTCTCCATAGCCACGTCGCTGCCCATCGAACCGTAGATGAAGCCGTTCTCGTGCTCTACGTCTGCCTTAAACGGGAGCGTTGTCTCGCTCTTGTAGTAGACGTTCTTTATCTCGCCTTCGGAAGCTCTCACAAGAGCCTCGCATATCTCATGGCGAACGAGGTGCATACCAACGCTGTGAGCCTGCATGACTGCGGTGTCGCCATAGCAGTCGATGACGAGACCGGGGAGGTTGTCGCCCTCGCCGTGCACAAGGCGGAACGTGTTGTTGTTCTCACGGCCGATGAGTCCGATAGCCTGGCGCATCTGCCAAGCCGACTGCAGGCGCGAGAACCAAAACTCACTGTCTATCTCGACATCGCGGAAAGACAACACGCGCACTGCGATAGAACCGATCTGATACATGCCGACAGCGATGAAGTCGCCCTGCGAGGTGAATACGCGCACGATTTCGCCTTCTTCTACGCCTTCTTCAATCTCGGCTACGGCACCGGAGAATATCCAAGGATGGAAACGCTTGAGGCTTTCCTCCTTACCTTTCTTTAAATATAGTGTTTTGTACATATTCTAATACTTGTTCTAATACTTGTGTCATAACTCAATCAATGCGGGCTGAAAGCCCAAATTCTACATAGCCCAGGGCAACGCCCTGGGTAAACATACCCCACACTAACTCCACGCCCTGTAAGGGCAACTCTATTGAGCCACAGATAGTTGCCCTTACAGGGCGAACTACTCAATGTGTACATTCAATACCCAGGGCGCTGCCCTGGGCTATGTAGTGCAGCCCCTTCGGGGCGTACCGCTTACGAATTTTGACACACTCTCATTAATATCTATTTGGTTGGTGCAGTGGGGACCACTGCACCCCCTGGTGGGGTGCGTAGTTTTATTCTTCTTCGACTATCTTCAATTCGTAGTCGTGGGTAGCCATCAGTTGCATTATCTCGTTGTAGAGCTTTATGCACGCCCATGCGTCGATAGCGGCATACTCCTTCTGCTTGTCAGTAAGCACGTCCGCCTCCCAGTTGGTGAGGCGTTGTCGTTTGCTGATTTTCTCGCCGAAGAGGTTGGCGTAGAGTTTTTGCAGGCTTTTATCCTCGACACCGATATTGCCGATGATGTCCTGGATGTCGATGAACCAACCCGGCTCGAACTCGCGACGGCGATGGAGCGAGAGCAGGTCGTCGTGCCACGAGAGACCAATCATTGGCACCATCTTGTTGCTCAGCAAGCGCACGAGCGAATCGGGCAAACCGATGTGGTTGAGACGGAACAGAAAGCATTGGTCGTGGGTGGCAACTTGCAATAGCGCAACCTTATGGTTCTGTCCTCGGCGGAATGCTGGGCGCGTCTCGGTGTCGACCCCCAACACGTCGCACGTGAGAAGATAGTCGACAGCGCGGTCGGCTTCTGACTCGTTGAGTACCACTGTTATCCGACCCTGAAAATCGACCAATGGCAGAGAATTTATAATGCTTTTATCAAATTTATTGTATATTGTTTTCATCTTGATGTGGAAAGATTTTGCAAAATTAGAAAAAAGTTGCGAATTTATGGTCGTTTCCAACTTTTTTCCACTAATTTTGTAAACAATTTAGGCAGGATGCCTGTACCACCTACTGCGTGGGATGCGTGGTATGGGCAGGATGCCCATACCTCCTATGGTGTGGGTGCGTGGTATGGGCAGGATGCCCATACCTCCTAATATATGAACACAATTTCAAACAAAATATATGGCAAAGAAAAAGACGGAGCGCAAAGCCTCTAATTTTAAAGAAGCAATAGGACTGCAAAGTATTCTCAAAAGCGAGCGTACCGACTTCCTGTTGGGCATGGTGATAGCACTGTTCGCTGTCTATACCTTCGTGGCATTGTTCTCTTACATAAATACGGGAGCTGAAGACCAAAGCCTGCTCGAACACACACGCCCTGGCGAATGGCTCAATCAAGGCAAGGTGTTTAAGAACTATTGTGGCTCAATGGGAGCTATATTATCCTACACCCTCGTTACTAAAAACTTTGGTTACGCAGCATTCTTCGTGCCTTGCTTCTTGCTTGTTTCGGGCATCAAGATGATGCAGATATATATGCTGAACATTTGGAAGTGGTTCTTCGGACTGGGCATAGCTATGATATGGTTGTCGGTGTTCCTTGCTAAGGTACTCGCACCACTCATGCCAGAGGCTATTTTCAACCCTGGTGGCTACCACGGATCAGTCTGCGTCGACTTCACCGAAAATGTGATTGGACCTCCGGGACTAACTGCTGTCTTATTCTTCACGGCGATAGCGTTGCTCACATTCGTCAGCAAGCAGACCATCACATGGGTGCGCCGTATGTTCAACCCCATAAAGAGCTTCACGGGCAAAGCATCGGAGATTGTTACGGACAAACTATCGAACACCGATAGCGACACAACGGGCATTGAGGATGGGCACACCAAGTTAAGCACAGAAGATTATAAGACAACAAACTCTGCTAAAGAAACGGGAAAAGAGAGCGAACCAACACCGGTTATAGACCTCACCGAATTCTCTAACCTCGGAGCAAAGAAACCGAGCAAGGCTACAGCTGAACCGATAATAACCGCTACTCCAACCCCTACCCCAATCAAAACGGATGGCGAAAAACTGACCGTAGAGGTAGGTAAAGACGAAAAAGCGAAGGGCGAACAACTCACCGACGAGGCTATCAATACGCCGATTAATCCGCTTGAACCATTCACACGATACAAGTACCCGACACTTAGTCTGCTCACCAAAGACGAGAACGACGGCAAGCCATACATCGATATGGATGAAATCAAGGCGTATAACGAAGAGATTATCAAAGTGCTCAAGAGTTTCGGCATCGAGATACGCGAGATAAAAGCTACAGTTGGTCCGACTATCACGCTCTACGAGATCACTCCGGCAGAGGGCATTCGCATCACAAAGATACGCAATCTCGAAGACGACATCGCGCTACGCCTTTCGGCTCTCGGCGTGCGTATCATTGCACCGATCCCGGGCAAGGGCACTATCGGTATTGAGGTGCCGAACAAAAAGCGCCATAATGTATCGATGGAGAGTATTCTGAACTCGAAGAAGTTTCAGGAGACGAAGTACGACTTGCCTATCGTGCTCGGAAAGACCATCACCAACGAGGTGTTCATGGCAGACCTTACGAAGATTCCACATCTGCTCGTAGCCGGTGCTACGGGTCAGGGTAAGTCGGTAGGTCTGAACGTAATCATCACTTCGCTGCTCTACAAGAAGCACCCGAACGAACTGAAGCTCGTGCTCATCGACCCGAAGAAGGTGGAGTTCAGTGTCTACTCACCTATCGCTGACCACTTCATGGCACAGGTGGACGACGACGACGAGCCAATCATCACCGATGTGACAAAGGTAGTACGCACGCTGAAGAGTCTGTGTACGCTTATGGACCACCGCTACGACTTGCTGAAATTAGCAGGCGCACGCAACTTGAAGGAATACAACGACAAGTTCCTGCATCGCCGCCTAAACCCGGAACACGGTCACGAGTTCATGCCGTACATAGTGGTTATCATCGACGAGTTCGGCGACCTTATCATGACAGCCGGCAAGGAGGTGGAAATGCCAATCGCACGTATCGCTCAGTTGGCACGTGCTGTCGGCATACATATGATTATTGCCACACAGCGTCCTACCACATCAATCATCACCGGTAACATCAAGGCGAACTTCCCTGGACGTATCGCCTTCAAGGTAAGCTCGATGATGGACTCGCGCATCATCCTCGACCGTCCGGGGGCTAACCAGCTCATCGGTATGGGCGATATGCTCTACCTCAACGGCAACGAGCCGACACGTGTGCAGTGTGCATTCATCAGCACGAAAGAGATTGGCGAGATTAACGAATTCATCGAACATCAGCCTGGTCCGACACATCCTATGGAACTGCCAGAACCGAAGGGCGACGACTCGGAAAGCGGTGGCAACACTGGCGGTGCAGACATGGGCAGTCTCGACCCGTTCTTCGAGGAGGCAGCACGCTCCGTTATCGTCAGTCAGCAAGGCAGTACGAGTATGATACAGCGTCGCTTCTCTATCGGCTACAACCGTGCCGGACGACTCATGGACCAGCTCGAGAAGGCAGGCATCGTGGGCGCAGCACACGGCAGTAAGCCACGCGATGTGCTCATCGCTGACGAGGGCCAGCTGACAGCTATCATGAACCAACTGAGAGGTTAATAAGAAACTGGATATAAATAACAAAACACATAGTAGAATTATGAGACGTTTGTTTTTAGGAATTATCATTACAATGTGCATGGCTTGGTTTGGTGTAAGCACAAGCGCAGCACAGAAGAACGATGCCGCAGCACGAAAGATACTGGACCGTACGGCAAAAGTAATAGGCAGATCGGGCGGAGCAAGTGCTTCGTTCACAATGAACAATGCTTCAACCGGAACCGTGTCGGGCACCATAGCCATTAAGGGCAACAAGTTCAACGCTCGCACATCGCAAATGACAGTATGGTACAACGGCAAGACGCAGTGGACGTACATGAAGAAGAACAACGAGGTGAACGTAAGTACGCCTACACAGGCTCAACAGCAGATGATGAACCCCTACTCGTTCATCACAATGTACAAGACAGGCTACAAGATGTCGGCTACAACCTCTGGCGCAAACGACGAGGTGCATCTCGTGGCACAGAACAAAAACAAAAGCATCGCGGAGATGTACATCACCATCAACCGTAAGACGGGTGTGCCATCAAAGGTAAAGATGAAGCACAAGGGAAAGTGGAGCACCATCACGGTGAGCAACTTCTCGCCGAAGAGCCTCTCTAACGCAATCTTCACATTCAACTCAAAGGATTATCCCACAGCTGAAGTTATCGACCTTAGATAAGATTTTAAGGTCGACGACTTGGCTTCAGACAAATACAACATGAAATGCACCATCCCTAAATTTGAACTTATCAGACTGCTGTTGCGGCATCGTAGGCTTGCCGACGACCGCAGTCTGAGCGCAAAGGAAAACAAGTTTGCCAAGTTTTTCATTTTATTCTCTATCCTCATTATCGTCATCTACCTTATGGGACTGGCGGTTGGCTTATCACTCATTGTAAATAGCGACATCACTGCAACGGCAACCGAAAATCTGTGCATAGGCATACCGTTTCTGCTGCTTGTCGACTTCAACATGAGGTTTACGATGCAGCAGACACCTGCACACATCATCAAGCCCTACATACTACTACCATTGCCACGATACACATGCATCGACGCCTTCATATACAGCTCGCTCATCAGCAAAGGCAACTTTGTCTGGTTTGCATTCTTCCTGCCCTACGCATTGATGTCGATAGTGTTCAGCTACGGCATGGCAACGGCTACGCTGACAATGCTGCTCTGCCTGGTGCTCATCCTCATCAACAGCCAGTGGTACGCGATAGCACGCACGCTCATCAACCGCTCGGTAATATGGTGGATACTACCTATTATTATATATGGTATAGAAGCAATGCCGCTGTACGTTGGCAGCAATGCAGGCTGGAATCAGTTCGTGAACACCTACTCCACCCTCGGCACTATGCTCGACAAGCACAACGTGCTACCAATCTTTATTGCAATCGTGGTGCTTGTATGCATTACTGCTGTCAACCGCCGACTGCAATACGTAAGTATAGAGCGCGAGTTGATGCGCACGGAGGTAAAGAAGAGTGTGAAGAAGGTCAACAAGTTTGCCTTCTTCGAGAAGTATGGCGAGATAGGACTCTTCATGCAGCTCGAGATAAAGCTGCTGCTTAGGAACGCCACTCCGAAGAAAGCTTTGAAATCGGGCTTCTTCACTATGGCTATGATCTGCGCGTTTATTGTTTTGTCGGACGTGTACGATTCAAGTGGCATGACAAACTTTTGGGGACTGTATGTGATATTCGGCACAATGAACCTGCTCGGACTGATGAGCTACGAGGGCAACTACATCGACTGTATGCTGACACACCGCGAGAACATCCTCTCACTGCTCAAGGCAAAGTATGTGTTCTACTCGCTGCTACTGATTGCGCCGTTCCTGCTTATGCTGCCTGCAGTGATAAGCGGCAAATGGTCGCTGCTGATGCTCGTGAGCTACTTGATATTCACAATGGGTTTCCAGTACTTCATAGCCTTCCAGACGGCTGTATATAACAAGATAACAGTTCCGCTGAACACTAAGATGACTGACAAGGCAGGTCTGAAGACCAACTACATACAATTAATATTAGTGGCTATCGTGTTCATCGTGCCTACCATTCTTGTGAACATACTACAGTCGTTGTTTTCAGAGAACATCGCATACCTGACAATGCTACTCATCGGATTAGGCTTTATTGCTACCCACAGATTGTGGCTGCGCAACGTCTACAACCGACTGATGAAGCGCAAATATGCTAATCTTGAGGGATTCATCAGTTCGAGACAGTAAAAGCACACTGCACAACACACATAATTAAAGATTCGTAATTATAACCACTTAATTTGGTTAATAATTGCGAATCTTTCGTTTTTTATTAACTATTTCAACTTTAGTATCAACTAAGATTTCTATCTTTGCAGATGTAAGATTTTAAATTATGAAGAAGAAAACAATATGGACAATAGCAATCATTATGGGATTTTCTTTCCTTGGTTTGCTATTCCTTCAGCTAAAATACATCCAGGCAATGGTGGATATGAAGAAGGAGCAGTTTGACGAGTCGGTCAACCGCGCCTTGTATCAGGCATCACGCAACCTGGAACTCAACGAGACTCTGCGCTATCTTGAGAAAGACGTGAACGAGACAGAACGACGCGCCTTCCGCAAAGACTCCATCGGCACACGTTCAGGACAGTTGGACGGAAGCATACAGCAGTCGCACCAATACAGCGTTGCAGGAAAGGACGGCACGGTATATTCATCGTTCGAGCTGAAGACTATCACGATAAAGCCGTCGCAGATGCCGAAGGGAATGATTCTGAGCACGGACAAGAACTCGCTCAGCGAAGCCTCAAAGTCGCTGCAAGAGATTGTGAAGAACCGCTATATCTATCAGAAGGCGTTGCTCGACGAGGTGGTCTACTCAATACTCTACTCCGCCTCGGAACGTCCGCTTAAGGAGCGCATCAACTTCAAGCTGCTCGATCAAGACCTCAAAGCCGAGCTGATGAACAACGGAGTGAACATACCATATCACTTCACCGTCAGTACACAAGACGGACGCGAGGTGTATCGTTGTCCCGACTACACAGAAGAGGGCGAGGAGTTCACCTATTCGCAGGTGCTGTTCCGCAACGACCCACAGTCGAAGATGGGCGTAGTGCGCATCCACTTCCCCGACATGGGTTCGTACATCTTCTCGTCAGTAAGATTTATGATACCGTCGGTAGCCTTCACGCTCGTATTGCTCGTGACGTTCATCTTCACTATAGTAGTGATTTTCAGACAGAAACGCTACACCGAGATAAAGAACGACTTCATCAACAATATGACACACGAACTGAAGACACCTATAGCCAGCATCTCGCTCGCTGCACAGATGATGAACGACGAGTCGGTAACGAAGAGTCCGGCTATGACGAAGCACTTGGGACAGGTGATCTTCGACGAGTCGAAACGACTGCGCTTCCTTGTAGAGAAGGTGCTGCAGATGTCGATGTTCGACCGCAAGAAGGCGGTATTCAAGAAGAAGAAGCTCGACCTGAACGAGATGGTGGAGAATATCTCCAACTCATTCTCGCTGCGCGTAGAGCACACCGGCGGAAAAATCTACACAGAGATTGAGGCCATCGACTCAACACTGTACGTAGACGAGGTGCACTTCCAGAACGTGCTCAACAACCTCCTGGACAACGCAGTGAAGTATCGCAAGCCCGACCAGCCTGTAGACATATACCTACGCACATGGAACGACAACGACCACCTCTACTTCTCGGTGCGCGACACCGGCTTAGGCATAAAGAAGGACAACTTCCGCAAGGTGTTTGACAAGTTTTACCGTGTACATACCGGCAACGTACACGATGTGAAAGGATTCGGATTAGGTCTGGCTTACGTGAAGAAAATAGTGATGCTCCACGATGGCGACATCTCTATCGAGAGCGAATACGGCAAGGGAACGAAGTTCACCATAAAACTGCCGATAATTAAAGATTAATATGCTATATGATAAAAGAAAATATCAACAAGAAAGGATTAATCACTTAAACATAAACACTTAAAATTCATAGCTATGAAGAAAAACCTACTACACATTCTATCTCTACTGCTCGTCATGCTGACGGGGACAACACTCACTGCTAAGGCAGACTCATACAAAGTAGCGCCAATGACAGCAGGTAAGGTGACAGTAAGTCCGAACGACGAGTTCGTGAACGCTCCGATAAATCTCGTCAATTACGGAACGAACCCCGTGAAGCAGATTACATATACGCTCTACGACTTCGAGACACAGGAGTCAAGCGAGCCGCAGACCATCGACTTCGAGACTCCGTTCGATAACAGGCAGCAGGTTTTAATTCCGATTAAGCCGGGCACAAAACTTGGCAAGAGCGATGTCATCTTCAACGTGACAGAGGTGGACGGACATCCTAATGAGACAAGCATAACCTATACATACATCGAGCGTTGGACTGTGCTGCAGGCTGCCAAGAAACGTGTGGTGTTCGAGGACGTAACCGGATTGTGGTGCCAGTATTGCCCACGCGGCATTGCCATCATGGAGTCGTTGGAACGACTTTATCCGGATGACTTCATCGGCATCTCAATACACGATGGCGACGCTCTTGCAACAAATGCATATAGCAGTATGTTGTCTTCAACATGGAGTAATACGAACCGTCCACTCATCATGTGCGCAAGAGACGAAAAGGTGAACACCTTTGACGGTCAAAGCAACTTCAAATACGAGTTGGACAAGACTGCATCTTTCGACATCAGCGTAAAAGCTGCATACGACGGAAAGGACATCAACGTAACATCCAGCGTACTGCCTTGCCTGGATGTGGAAGAGGGCACCGAATACGATGTGGCATACGTGCTCACAGCCGACGGACTGAAGAACGATAATTGGGGACAGGCTAACCGTGTAGGCGAATGGGATGATCAGGTATTGCCAGAATATGACAGATTCAAAGGCAACGAATCTACCCTATACGGACTGGAGTTCAACCAGGTTGCAATTGACAGCAGAGGCGTGCAGTATGGCGTAGAGGGTTCGCTGACTCGTCCTTATACCGTAGGCACGATGCAGACTCACAAAGTAACTTTCGAGAACATTTCGCAGTACAAGCTGATACAGGACAAATCGAAGCTGAACGTTTGCGCACTGATTATCAAGAAGGTTACTAATGGCAACAATATAAAGGCGACTATCGAGAACGCAGCTAAATGCCGCGTAGAGTTGGGCGAGACTGGCATCAAGCAGGTAAACAACAATACAAACGCCATTACCGGCTACTACTCGCTTGACGGACAGCGTCTCAACGCTCCTGTAAAGGGCATTACTATCGTGCGCTACGCTGACGGCTCAACACGCAAGGTGCGCAATTAGAATATAAATAACAGAATAAAAACAATTAAATAATACAATTATGGAAGACAATTTGAAAATCTTACTTTGTGAAGACGATGAGAACCTCGGTATGCTGCTTCGTGAATACTTGCAGGCAAAGGGCTACGCAGCCGACTTATGCCCTGACGGCGATGCTGGCTACAAGGCGTTTATGAAAACAAAATACGACATCTGTGTTCTTGACGTGATGATGCCAAAGAAGGACGGCTTCACCCTTGCTCAGGAGATTCGTCAGGCAAACACCGAAGTGCCTATCATCTTCCTCACAGCGAAGACAATGAAAGAGGACATCCTCGAAGGCTTCAAGATTGGTGCCGACGACTATATCACCAAGCCGTTCTCAATGGAAGAGTTGGTGTTCCGTATTGAGGCTATCCTCCGCCGTGTTCGTGGCAAGAAGAACAAAGAGAGTTCGGTGTACCACATCGGTCGCTTCACGTTCGACACACAGAAACAGTTGCTCGTCATCGGCGACAAGCAGACTAAGCTCACCACAAAGGAGAACGAACTGCTTGCGCTGCTCTGCAGCCATGCCAACGAAATTCTGCAGCGCGACTTTGCCCTGAAGACAATATGGATTGACGACAACTACTTCAACGCTCGCTCAATGGACGTGTACATCACTAAGTTGCGCAAGCATCTCAAGGACGACGACCAGATTGAGATTATCAACATCCATGGCAAGGGCTACAAGCTGATTACCCCAGAGGAGGAATAACGTAAATAATAGAAAAGAATAACAGCAAACACGATATGAGTAAAAAGATAAAGACTGCAGCACTTGCCGGTTTGTCAGCACTGGCACTGGCAAGTTGCTCTTCAACAAACAAGATTGTAAAGGAGGACAACGCCACAAAACCCAATTCGTATATGGATACCGATGCGAAATACTTGATTATCTCTAACGACCAACGTGCCACTATCAACAAGGGCAATGAGTTCGCCGTCAATCTGTTCAAGACTCAGATTGACATGCAGAGCAAAGTTATATCGCCACTTAGCGTATCCTATCTGATGGGTATGCTGGCAAATGGTGCTGATGGCGACACGCAGAAAGAGATACTCGCATCGCTCGGTGTCGGCGATGTGTCGCTGCAGACTCTCAACGAGTCGTATCGTGCATTGCTCAACAGTACGGCAACCGCTGACAAGCAGACAACAATCAACATTGCCAACTACATAGCTGCCGACAAACACTTCTCGCTGAAAAGCGACTTCCGAAACACAGTCGGCAAGATGTACGATGCTGGCGTAGAGAGTCTTGATTTCTCATCGAGCAAGGCAGTAGACAAAATCAACCAGTGGTGCAGCAAGCAGACCAATGGCATGATTCCGAAGATTGTTGATCAACTCTCGGCTTCTGACGTTGCGGTACTGATGAACGCCATATACTTTGAAGGCACGTGGGAGACACCATTTGAAAAGGAGCTAACGAAAGAAGAAAACTTCCGTGGCTACACACGCGACATCAAACGCGTACAAATGATGCACCAGGAGGACAACTTCAGCTACCTCAACAACAACACCTTTGAGGCGGTCACTCTGCCCTACGGCAATCGCACATACAACATGACTGTGCTGCTGCCAAAGGAAGGCGTGTCGATTGAGGAGATGATGAAACAGCTTGATGCGCAGAAGATAGGCTCGCTATATAGAGATATGGAGAAGTGCGTTGTCGACCTGAAGCTGCCGAAATTCACCACAAGCACAGAGGTGGTTCTCAACGATGCCATATCAAAACTCGGTGCACCATCTATCTTCACAGGCGCAGCCAACTTCAAGAATATGTCTGACGCAAGCATCTTCATATCAAAGATGCTGCAGAAGGCGAAGATAGAGGTCAGCGAAGAGGGAACAAAGGCAGCAGCTATAACAGCAGGAATGGTTGCGATGACGGCACTCAACCCCAACGAGCCACGCCACGTGAAGTTCCACGCCAACCGTCCGTTCGTCTACATCATCACAGAAAGACAGACTGGTGCGATATTCTTCATCGGTCAGTATCTCGGCGAATAAGAAAAAAACATTTATGACAAAAAAGACAAGAGCACTCGTAGCATTGGTCTTGTCGGTAGTCTTCACAACGTCGGCTACAGCACAAGAGGTTAATGCTACGACAACAAGCACTCTAAGCAACTGTCAGGCACGCTTCGACGAATCGGCTCCGCAGCGTATCATGCCGACACGCTACGGTGGACGCTTGCGCAAACTGCAGAAAGCAGAAGAACCGTCATACGATTTGCAACCGACTCACGACGACTCGCTGCATCTGCCCATGCTTAACGCCACAACAGCATCACCCGTCAGCCGCTATCCATTCGGTTGGGGCTGTGGGTTCAACAGTTGGGCGTTGCACCGCGGGCTGAACGTACAGTTAGGTGCATCTGTGTTCGCTGCGTTCGGCAAGGGAGCACATAGTGGTGCTGGTTTTCAGGAGAACATAGCGTTGATGTACGCCATGCCTGTCACCGACAAACTGTCGGTAGCCATCGGCGGATACTTCAACAACATCAACTATGCCGGTAACAACTGGCGTGATGCTGGTCTGTCAGCAGTTCTTGGATATCGGTTCAATGAGCATTGGGAGGCTTACCTCTACGGACAGAAGTCTATAACAAACAACATTGCTAACCGACTACAATACGGGCTGTATGATGGTTACTGCGGAGGCTATGGCATGGGACGCTTCAGCCGCAACGCCTTCGGCATATCCCCCTACTCCATGTACGACCTCGGCAACTTTGGCGACCGCATCGGAGCTACGCTACGCTACAATTTCAATCCGAGTTTTAGTGTGGAAGTGTCGGTTGAACAGCGTTGAATGCCGAATAGATAACGTCTGTAGCAGCATTTTATACCCGAACAGATGATAAAAAGAGAGTGGGACAAAGCAACGTAATTGTTGTTTTGTCCCACTCTTTTTATGTTCTGATACCCAATGCCCTACTCTTCAGCGAACTGGCGTATGCGCTGCTCCTCAGAAAGTTTGCACACAAGAAGCGAATTATCATTCTCTGCAACGATATATCCGTCGAGTCCCTGGACAACAACCTTCTTCTCGTTCAGAGTGTGTACCACACAATTGTGCGAATCGTATAGTTGGATATTTTCACCTATAGTAGTATTGCCGTAGAGATCGTGATGCTTGAGAAGCATCAGCGATGTCCATGTGCCAAGATCAGTCCATCCGAAGTTTGCTGGACAGACAAAAATCTCTTCTGCCTTCTCCATAATGGCATAGTCGACAGAGATATTCTCGCATTCCGGATAGCGTTGATCAATTGTCTCACGCTCTGCAGGTGTTCCATAGATGGGCAGCATACTCTCGAATATCTTGCTGATTGTAGGGCAGTAAACGCGGAATGCATTAACGATAGTCGAAACGCTCCATACAAAGATACCAGCATTCCAAAAGTAATTCTTATGCGATATGTACTCCTTTGCAGTCTCCAAATCGGGTTTTTCGCGGAATGAGTCTATGCGATAAATCTCACGATTGCGTGGCGAAGAGGTGGAAAGATCGGCTTGTATATAGCCATAGCCCGTCTCAGGACGGGTTGGCGACATGCCTAATGTAACGATAGCGTCTGTCTCTGCCGTGAACTTCATGCACGACTTGATGACACGACGGAACTCCTCCACATCAGTCACGAAGTGGTCGCTCGGTGTAATGACTACATTTGCCTTAGGATTTATCGCCTTAATTCGCCAAGTGACGTAAGCAATACAAGGAGCTGTATTGCGACGACATGGCTCAAGAAGGATGTTCTCGGCTGGCACCTCCGGAAGCTGCTCGCGCACCAAGGCTGCATACTTCTTATTCGTGACCACCCAAACATTCTCAAGCGGACAGATTTCCTTAAATCTGTCATACGTAAGCTGCAGAAGGGTTCTGCCAACTCCGAGGATATCAATAAATTGTTTCGGATTGTCTTCCGTGCTCATAGGCCAGAAACGACTTCCTACTCCACCAGCCATGATTACCAGGTGATTTCTATCTTGAGTCATATCGAAAAAGTTTTAGATATGCAAAGATAAATATTTTTTATCACTTCTTAAAATAAATATGAACAATATTTATCGGTACATACAAATAGAAAAAGGAGCTGTTACATAATAATATGTAACAGCTCCTTTCGTATGCAATTTTGCCTTGATTATGCCAAGGTGATGAGGTTCTCTTCGTTCTTTACCTTGCCCTCCTTGAAGAGCCAGCCAATACCGAGGTAAACTTCTTCGCTGCTGATGTTAGCAGCCTTTGCGATTTCCTGAATGCTCAAAGCCTTCTCAGCTGCAGCCAGTGCCTGATAAACATCACCAGCGCGGAAACCTACGCTTTCTGCATTCACATTCAAAACAACTTCAGCCTTCTTTGTAGCACAACGCTTTGTAGTAGTCTTTGTTGCAGTTGTCTTAGTAGCAGTCTTCTTTACAGCTACCTTCTTTTCTGTTGCTTTCTTTTCTGCCATAATCTAATAAAACATTAATAAAGTCCCTCACGTAGAGCACGCTATGGGTTTCTTTGTTTGCAAAATTAGTTAAATATTTTACAAACTTCCCATATTTATACAAAAAAAAGTCCGGGGGCCCGGACTTTTTCTTAATATTTTTTACATTTATTGATTTATATCAACGTGTTTTGCATACCTAAATACTTATTCCTCAGTCAAATCTACCTTCAGCTGAAGTTCGTCGAGCTGCTTCTGATCAATAGCTGAAGGAGCGTCGAGCATTACATCACGACCACTATTATTTTTCGGGAATGCGATGCAATCGCGGATTGAATCAAGACCTGCCATAATAGAAACGAAGCGGTCGAGACCGAATGCGAGACCTGCGTGAGGAGGTGCTCCGTACTTGAAGGCGTTGATGAGGAAGCCGAACTGTGCCATAGCACGCTCCTCTGTGAAACCGAGGATGCCGAACATCTTCTCCTGAAGCTTGCTGTCGTGGATACGGAGGCTACCACCGCCTACCTCGATACCGTTGCAAACGAAGTCGTATGCCTTAGCACGTACCTTCTCTGGATGCTCGTCGAGCAATGGGATATCGTCGGGGTTAGGCATTGTGAACGGATGGTGAGTAGCCATAAGGCGCTGCTCCTCGTCACTCCACTCGAAGAGAGGGAAGTCGACAATCCACAAGCACTCGAACTTGTTCTTGTCGCGCAGACCGAGACGGTCGCCCATCTCAAGACGCAAAGTGCAGAGCTGAACGCGTGTCTTGTTGGCGTTGTCGCCAGAGAGAATGAGAACGAGGTCGCCATCCTTAGCACCCATTGTTTCCTTAACCTTTGCGAGTACCTCAGGTGTGTAGAACTTGTCTACAGACGACTTCACTGTGCCGTCGGCGTTGAACTTGATGTAAACCAAGCCCTTTGCGCCTACCTGCGGACGCTTTACGAAATCGGTAATCTGATCGAGCTGCTTGCGTGTGTAGTCAGCGCAACCAGGTACGCAGATACCGCCAATATACTCAGCCTCATTAAATACAGAGAATGTGCCTGTGCCCTTCAATACGTCCATGAGCTCTACGAACTCCATGCCGAAACGCAAGTCGGGCTTATCGCTACCGAAACGGCGCATAGCCTCGTGCCATGTCATCTGCTGCAGCTTAGCCGGCAACTCTACACCACGCACTTCCTTGAACAAATGGCGAGCCATATCCTCGAAGAGGTTGATAACATCATCCTGGTCAACGAAGGACATCTCGCAGTCGATTTGAGTGAACTCAGGCTGACGGTCAGCACGCAAGTCCTCGTCGCGGAAACATTTTGCAATCTGGAAGTAGCGGTCGAAGCCACTAATCATGAGCAACTGCTTCAGAGTCTGCGGACTCTGCGGAAGAGCGTAGAACTGTCCGGGGTTCATGCGCGAAGGCACAACAAAGTCGCGTGCGCCCTCAGGTGTGGAACCGATGAGGATAGGAGTCTCTACCTCGATGAAGTTCTGCGCATCGAGGAAGTTGCGGATGAGGATTGTCATGCGGTGACGCAACTCAAGATTCTTGCGAACTGTCGGACGGCGCAAGTCGAGGTAGCGATACTTCATACGGATATCGTCGCCACCGTCAGTATTGTCCTCTATAGTGAACGGAGGTGTAGCACTCTCCGAGAGGATATTCAGTTCCTTGGCGATAATCTCGATATCGCCAGTAGGCAGATTAGCGTTCTTGCTCTCACGCTCGTTTACTACACCAGTCACCTGCACGCAGTATTCGCGTCCCAGTTTGCCTGCACGTGCGCAAAGGTCGCTGTCGTCAGAGTCGTTGAAGACAAGCTGTGTGATACCATAGCGGTCGCGAAGGTCGACGAATGTCATACCACCCATCTTGCGAGCGCGCTGTACCCATCCGGCAAGTGTTACGGTCTTGCCGCAGTCAGAGAGACGAAGCTCTCCGCATGTATTCGATCTATACATTATATTATATGTTTTAGTTTTTTCTTAAATATACATGCAAAGTTATATTGTTTGTATGAAATAGCCAAATTACTTGGCAAGAAATGTCATAACAGCCTTCATCACCTGCTGGCGTGAGCGCACATTATTGATACATTCTACGGGGAAGCCCATTACGAACGCCTTATGGTCGATGCCGTCGTAAGCCACAGCTGCATCTGTGCCGTCGGCGTAGCGCATAGCGCAGAACGCTGGTGCAAGCGGACTGACTACATCTACCGACTGCGCGGCGTAATGGCGGTCGTTTGGACGGCGTATGATGTCGAAGCTGATGCCGAGTCCATCCACCAAGTTTGTAGCTATATCGGTATTCTGTCCGCCGAAGCCAACCTTGAACAAGTTTGACATAAAGCTACGCTCAGCATCAAGCTGCATATCGCTCGCCACGTATGCACCACTCACAAACACTCGTCCGTTGCCACGCACATAGGACTCCAAAGCCTTGCGAAGCAACGCTGAGAAGGTCTTATAGCGCACAAGCGAGTAGCCATCGTCCTTCTGCAGTCCGAACATGATATCGACCACACGATAGTTCTCAAGTTTCACAAAGCCGTTCTCCACCGCTTCGATAGACGACGACACTACATTGTATGCGCCCGATGAGGCTATGTCTGCCACATGACACACTGACTCGTTCTGCTGCTTACCCATGAAGAACTTGCCTGCGAGTTCGTCCTCACAATAGCCCAAAGCACCGGGACCTTCACTGCCCACACGCGTGCGGTCGAAGTCGATCTGCCTACCCACAAAGCCGGCATTAACACCAAGCGACACGCCCATGTCTGCATCAAGATCGAAGCCTTGGCGTGTGCCGTCGTCAACCACTGCCGGACCGGCGAGGCGTGTAAAGCCATCTACTACAAGCACATCGCGTGCTCCTGCCTGAGCACTTACACAGGCAGCAAGCGTTGTTGACGGGAAGCTCTCGCCACCACGATTTACTGCCGTAATGCGGAACTGATACACTACATTCGGCTTCGGAGTGAACGTGAACGATGTGCTTGACACACTACGTCCGTTGTCGAACCCGTTCTTGCCCTCGGCTATGTATATATTATATGTAGTAGGCACTGCGCTCGGCTCTAAACGATCGGTCACTGGCAGCCACGAGAGCTGCAGCTGGTTGTCTGCAGTACGCACTATGCGGAAGTTGCTCACTGGTAGTGGTTGCACAACACAAGCAAGCGAATGATTACCATTGACGTAACGCAGAATGGTCTTATAAAGCGAGCGTGCAAGGGTGAAGCGGAAGTTAGGGTCGAGTGCGCGACGCATATCAGCGAAGTTCTGATGCGACAGAGTCTCAATGATAGCCGACGGCACTTCAGGTTTACGAGTCTCACTATAGTTACGATCCCACAGGTAGCGACGTGTCCACTTGCCATAGGTGGCAGTAAGGTCGCGCTGTACCCCTGTAAGAAGCATATCTGCAAAGTCGTGCGAGATCTGTCGCGACACACCAGTAGCAAGACGTCCGTCGTTGAAATTGGTGGTGCAGATAGCAAGCGAACCAATAATCGAGTCGTTCACATGCGTGGCTCCTGCGTCGCTATGCACAGCAAGACTAAGCTCGAAAGGCACTTTCTTGCCTTCGTGTGTAGGCACATATACCGACCCTCCGGCAAGCCAGTTGAGCATATTCGAGCGTGTATTGATGTCGTCGGCATAGTCGTCAGTGCCGTTCTTGCTACTATAAACCGAGTAAGGAGCGCCCGCCCATTGCGCACTATATCGCGCACCTTCAAGGCAGCGCGGCATGCCGCTTGTCGATCCGCCACGCTGTATGTTGCCCATACCGCCGCCGAAGCGCACAGCATCGGTAGTAACTACGCCTTTCTCTGCCGACGAGTTGGTGACAATCACCCGATTGGCAGCACTATTGCCTGCATCAAAGTCGAACGTTCCGAGGTACACCCACGTACCGCCACCCATCTGCTGATTGACGCGGAACAAAGTGCGTTCACCTTTATGCACTACTATATATTGCGCATCGCTTACGCTCTTAGCTACGGTCTGATAGCTCACATAAACGGCATAGCGACCCGACTGCTGAATGGTAGGCTGATATGATGCCCACGACTCGTTGTTCTTCTTTGTAGTGCGCACCATGCGTGCTGTGCCTTGCTCAAACGGATTCTCGCCATCGCGATACATGCCACGATGGAAGGCAAAGCCACGCTCCTCAGTTGTACGCCATTTCTCGTGACCATTATCCTCAACGTATCCTTTCTCAGCATCGTTGTCTACTATCACCTCATTGCGCTGCCAGTCGCGCTCACGCGGTGTGTACACCACAGCACCTGCACGTTCGAGCATCGGAATGAGATAAGGCACAACGATAGTCTGTGTGAAAAGGTCTTCGTTAGTACAGAAAAGGTTCGGACGTTGCCACTTCCATTTATTTTTCTTTTGGTCGTAATAGATGCCGTGCGACTGCCACAGGGCGATATGGCGGTCGAAGAGTCCGTGCGAAACGAAATGTGGTTGCGACTCGTTCATCACCCATGGTGCATCACAGTAATCAATACGCCCCCACCCTGCTGGTGCACTACCGTCGCGCAACTTCGCTCCTGGCACAAGCATCTCTATCGGCCTACCTGCCGTGTTGATACATAGCCTATAGCGATTGTAAGGTTTTGGCAAAGCCTTAGCAAGACGTTTATAATAGTAGCCAACACTCTTCTCTGTAAAGCTTTGCGTAGCGAAGCCTGTACTCACGTTGAGCGTAAGCACACGACGAGCGTCGTCTACGCTGTACGACTCCATATATGGCTGTACGGCGTAGACGACATTCTTGGCTCGTGTGGCGAGCACATAATTCTTAAGGCGAATATCCAGCCCCCCGTTTGACGATGTCTTATGCTCCCCTGCTGAAGCAGGAAGCGTCACAAGGGTTGCTGCAAATACCCAAATAGACAATAACCTGTTCTTCATATAAATTAAAGTTCACCGACGGTGAACAGTTCTGGGTTCTTACCCTTGAAGTCCTTAAAATAAGTCTTGATACGCTTCATATCCGCTTCCACATCTCCCGTCGGCACAATCATGTGCTTACACTCTATCAGTTTGCGCTCAAAGTCGAGACCATATAGTAATATTGGCAGTTCTGCCTTTAAAGCGATAAAATAGAATCCCTTCTTCCAGTTTGGGTTACGTGAGCGTGTGCCCTCCGGAGTAACACAAAGCTTAAAGTTTGGCGCACGACGCGCAGCCTCAGCCATAGCGTCGGTCATGCTTGTATGTTTCGAACGATTGACGGGGATGCCACCAAGATGGCGGAACCATACACCAAGTGGCCAAAAGAACCACTCCTTCTTCATAAGGAAGTTAGCCTTTATTCCCTCTGCACGCGAGTAGAGAAGTCCGATGATAAAGTCCCAGTTACTGGTGTGTGGAGCAAGACAGAGTATATACTTTTCGGGGTGGTCCACTTCTATATGAGCGGTCCACCCCATGCGTTTATACAACAATGTCTTGCAAATGCGTTGCAAAAAACTCATTGTGTATTATGTATGTTTATATTTTGAAAATTCTGATTAGCCGAGATTTACAACCTGGTCTACAATCTCAGACACCTGCTTATTGAAGTTGTTCACAAGGTCCTTATAGAACAGTTTCGGCGAGAGTCCTGGCTCTTGATGCGACACACGTCGTACATAGTCATTATGTATTACAAGGATAGAAGCGAGCAATGCATTCACGTCCTCTTCTGTTGCTTTTGAACTGTACATTGAAGCAGCCACTGCCTCCGAAAAAAGTTCGCTACAAACATAATTAATATTGCGTTTCAGGTTTCGTTTGTTTGCCATAACAAATAAAATGATTATTGATTAAAAGATTAAATTAACATGCCAAAGATAAGAAAAATATTAATACGCTACAAGCATTATTGCTAAAATTCTTCCAATTGTATGTTTTCTTTTCTTTTTTTTTCAGTATATCGCAGAAAAAGAGTATTTTTGCAGTGCAAAAAAGTATCTATTTATACGTTACACATATTTTAATATTAAAATCACATGGAAATTAGTGCATTGCAGATTGCAAGAGCTGCTTATCAGCCCAAATTGCCTAAGGCTCTCCAGGGTCCGGTTAAGGCCGTAGAGGGTGAGACAACACAGTCAGTAGGTAACCAGAAAGAGATCAAGGCGTTGTTCCCTAACACATACGGAATGCCGGTTATCACTTTCGAGGCTGGCGAGAAGACAGAGCTTCCTGCATTCAACGTAGGCGTTATTCTTTCTGGCGGTCAGGCTCCTGGCGGTCACAACGTAATTTCAGGATTGTTTGACGGTGTTAAATCATTGAATCCAGAGAACAAGCTCTATGGTTTTATCCTCGGTCCTGGCGGTCTGGTTGACCACAAGTACATCGAGATTACATCAGAGCTCATGGATCAGTATCGCAACACTGGTGGTTTCGACATCATCGGTTCGGGTCGTACAAAGCTCGAGAAGGAAGAGCAGTTCGAGAAGGGTATTGAGATTCTTCGCGAGCTTGGCATCAAGGCTCTCGTTATCATCGGTGGTGACGACTCTAACACTAACGCTTGTGTGCTCGCTGAGTACTACGCAGCAAAGAAGTACGGTGTTCAGGTTATCGGCTGCCCGAAGACTATCGACGGCGACTTGAAGAACGAGCAGATTGAGACTTCTTTCGGTTTCGACACAGCTTGTAAGACATACTCTGAGCTTATCGGCAACATCCAGCGCGACTGCAACTCTGCACGTAAGTACTGGCACTTCATCAAGCTCATGGGCCGTTCTGCTTCTCACATCGCTCTTGAGTGCGCATTGCAGACACAGCCTAACATCTGCCTCGTATCAGAGGAGGTTGAGGCTAAGGAGATGTCGCTCGACGACGTTGTAACATACATCGCTCAGGCTGTTGCTGACCGCGCTGCTGACGGCAACAACTTCGGTACAGTGCTCATCCCTGAGGGTCTCATCGAGTTCATCCCTGCTATCAAGAAGCTCATCGCTGAGCTCAACGAGGTGCTCACCGACCCTGCAACAGGCGAGTCACGCGAGTTCGCTAATGCTGAGGAGCAGATTGCATTCGTTAAGAGCTCTATCGCTAAGGAGAACCTCGCTGTTCTCGAGTCGCTCCCAGCTGACGTTGCACGCCAGCTCTGCCTCGACCGCGACCCACACGGCAACGTTCAGGTATCGCTCATCGAGACAGAGAAGCTTCTCTCTCGCATGGTAGCAACCAAGCTCAACACATGGAAGGCTGAGGGCAAGTTCTGCGGCAAGTTCTCTGCACAGCACCACTTCTTCGGATACGAGGGACGTTGCGCAGCTCCGTCTAACTACGATGCTGACTACTGCTACTCACTCGGTTTCAACGCATCACGCCTCATCAGCAACGGCAAGACTGGCTACATGTCAATCATCCAGAACACAACAGCGCCTGCAGAGCAGTGGATCGCAGGTGGTGTGCCTATCACAATGATGATGAACATCGAGCGTCGCAACGGTGCTAACAAGCCTGTTATCCGCAAGGCTCTTGTTGAGCTTGATGGTGCTCCGTTCAAGTTCTTCGCTGCTCATCGCGAGGAGTGGGCTAAGAACACATGCTACGTATATCCTGGCCCAATCCAGTACTGGGGACCAACAGAGGTATGCGACCAGACAACTAAGACTCTGAAGCTTGAGCAGGCTAAGTAAAAACTCTGCTTGTTCAAAACAAAAGACTTTATACAGCAAGAGCAGAGTGACAACCGTCATTCTGCTCTTCTTTTTTATGTAAAAGCAGGACTTTAAGCGTCCTTATATAAAGAGATTATCATCGGACACCGAACGCAATCCGATCAGACACCGAACGCAATCCGATCAGACTCCGAACGCAATCCGATCGGACACCGAACGCAATCCAATCAGATTCCGAACGCAAACGGTGACAGAAACAACAATATGGAAGCAAACAAACGCACATACAAACCTCGCAAACGACGCTCAACAACTAAACAAAAGCGCTGCTCAAGCCTCTCCGCCCTACTCTCACGCCATCCGCGTGCCGTATGGTGGACAAGTTCGGCTGTGATGATATGCGTATATGTTTGGGCTTTCTACACCTACTTCGTCAGTCCTACCGGATTTCGCTGGCGTGCGCTCTTCGGCGATACTAACTATCCTGCCGGCTACGAGATACACGGCATAGACATCTCACACTATCAAGGCAAGATTGATTGGGACAAGCTGCGCGACAGCAATATCGAGGGCTATCCGCTGCGCTTCGTGATGATTAAGTCGACAGAAGGTTCGTCGCGCACCGACAACAGGTTTAAGGAGAACTTCCGCCAGGCTCGTGAGCACGGACTTATACGCGGAGCCTACCACTTCTGGAGCAACAAATCGTCGGCACGCGACCAGGCTTATTTCTTCCTAAAGCAAGTGCGTCTGGAGGATGGCGACCTTCCGCCCGTGCTCGACGTGGAGCACAAACCGCAAGACCGCAACGTGGAGGATTTTCAGCGCGACATTCTTACATGGCTGCACATCGTAGAGGATAAATATCACGTGAAGCCTATCATATATACCTATTATAAATTTAAGGAGAGCTACCTTAATGCGCCCGTATTCGACGACTATCCCTACTGGATAGCGCATTATTATGTAGACAAGGTGGAATACAAGGGCACGTGGCACTTCTGGCAACACACCGATGTAGGACAACTACCTGGCATTAAGGGCTACGTCGACTTCAACATCTTCAACGGTTCGTTCTATGCGCTGAAGAAACTCACAATCGGAAACCAGGACTAAAACAAACGTAGCGGAGGTTTCCAACCTCCGCTACATTTATAAGAATCTTATTTGAACAACGCGCAAGCCCACTCTTCGTCCGTAACAACGTCGCAGAGCGAGAGTCCGTGCTCCTTAGCAGCCGCTTCTATCATCGGCACGTCAGCCTCGTAGAATCCGCTGAGGATGAGTTGTGCACCTTCCTTCATGTGCGCACGAAACGCCGGCATGTCAGCAACGAGTATATTGCGGTTGATATTAGCAATCACGATATTGAAGCGGTCTTCAACGTTATCAAGAACAGACGCATCGCCAAGCAACACACCCATATTCTCAACACCGTTCAGCGCCGCGTTATGCTGGGCATTGTCGGCACTCCACTCGTCGATGTCGTAGCCAAGCACGGGGTCGGCACCAAGGCGTGAGGCGGTTATACCGAGTATGCCCGTTCCGCATCCGCAGTCGAGCACGCTCTTGCCATGCACGTCCATACCCAGCAGGCGTCGCAATATCATGCGTGTTGTCTGGTGCGTACCCGTTCCGAAGGCGTTGCGTGCCTCAATAAAGATGCGCATCACGCCGTCGTCGCCAGCGAACATCTCGCGGTCGGTGTGCTTGGCATCGTAGATTACGAGGTTGTCGCTTACGCCAATAGGCTCGAAGCCCTCGTCCTCCCAGCCCTGATTCCAGTTCTGGTCGGGCACTTCCTCCACAGCGTAACTCACCGCTGCACCCTCCGGCATATAGTCGGCAATGGCTGCATCGAGTGCCTCCTTGTCATACATCTGGCGCTGTACATAACCTAACAATCCGTCGTCGGTATCCTCAAACGCCTCGAAACCAGCCTCACAGGCGGCTGCTGACAACAACTCACGAGCAGGCTGCATCAACTCTGTCTCACATTCTATCTTGAAATTTGCTACAAAATATTTCATAATACTATAATTTAAAAGGGGCGCTATTCTTGCATGTGCAAGCGACATCACCCTATTATTATTCAAACACCTCTTCTATGTCAAGAGCCCCATCGCCGGGGTCATCGGATGAGGTCTCGCCGTCCGAACAGCCGTCGTAGCCTGGTGGCAGATCGAATTTCGCCGTTTCGTCGTAAGGCAACGAGGGGTCGGCATACACCTTCTTCATAAAGTTTGCCCAGATGGGCAGAGCCATTGTTGCGCCCTGTCCCATGCGCATGGTGTCGAAGTGGATGTCGCGATCCTCACCACCTACCCAGCAACCGCTGACGAGTTGCGGTGTGAAGCCCATGAACCAAGCATCGGCATTGCGGTTGGTGGTACCAGTCTTAGCACCAATCTCGCCTGTAAAGTTATATCTGTAGCGCAATCTGCCAGCCGTACCGCCATCGACAACGCCTTTCAGAAGCACGAGCATACGGTCGGCGCTTTCTGTATTTATCACCTCGTTCATACGCGGTTGGAAGTCGGTGATGACATTGCCCTCGTTATCCTCTATTCGACTCACGAACATCGGAGCAGAACGAATGCCTTTATTGACAAACGTGGTGTAGGCACTTACCATCTCTGCCACAGACACCTCGCACGGACCGAGACAGAGTGCCATCGAGGGCACTATCTCGGGGTTGTCGATGCCAAACTCGTGCAGCTTGGTGACGAACTGCTGTGGGTTAAGCTTACTCATAAGATAAGCCGAAATCCAGTTGTTCGATTGCGCCAATCCCCACTTCAGCGTAACCATCTCGCCGTAGCGTTTACGGTTGGCGTTGCGCGGAGTCCACGTCTGATTGCCCACGGTGTAGGTCTGCTGCACATTAGGAGCCATAGAACATGGGGTGAAACCATTCTCCATGGCAAGCGCATAGAGGAACGGCTTTATTGTAGAACCCACCTGGCGACGACCGCCCGTAACCATATCGTACATAAAATGTGTGTAGTCGAGTCCGCCTACGTATGCCTTCACCGCTCCCGTCTTCGGATCCATACTCATAAAGCCAGCACGCAGATACGACTTCACATAGCGTATGCTGTCTATAGGTGCCATCATGGTGTCGATATCGCCATGATAGGTGAAAAGAGTCATCTCTGTAGGCGTATGGAACGAGCGGTGAATTTCTTCATTGCTTGCGCCAGCAGCTTTCAGTGCTCTATAGCGTTCGCTCTGAAGCACAGCACGTTCCATAATCTGGTTAACCTGTTTCTGTGTCAGTGCGGAGGTGAACGGAGCGTTCGGCTTGCCCTTCTGCTCCTTGAAGAACTCCGGCTGCAAGTAGCGAGCCACGTGAGCATAAACAGCCTCTTCGGCATAGCGTTGCATACGCGAGTCGATGGTGGTGTACACCTTCAAGCCGTCGGCATTGAGATTGTACGGCGAGCCGTCCTTCTTACGATTTTTGTTGCACCATCCGTAGAGCGGATCGTTCGCCCATGCAATTGAGTCGATGACAAACTGACGGCGGTTCCACGACGGATAGTTAGACAGTTGTGGACGCTCGGCAGACATGTACACACGCAGGAACTCGCGCAAGTAAGGCGCTACACCATCTTTGTGGTCGGTGCGGTGGAAATCGAGTGTGAGCGGCGACTCGACGTGCTGCGCATACTCGGCATCGCTGATATAGCCCGCCTTGCGCATCTGGTCGAGCACTACGTTGCGACGCTCACGACAACGGTCGGGATAGCGTACGGGGTTGAACAGCGACGGGTTCTTGCACAAGCCGATGAGCGTAGCAGCCTCCTCTATATTGAGGTCGCGAGGCTCCTTGTTAAAATAGGTATTGGCCGCAGTCTTTATACCTACAGCGTTATGCAGGAAGTCGAAATAGTTGAGATACAGAGCTATAATCTCCTCTTTGGTGTAGTTGCGCTCGAGCTTCACAGCGATAACCCACTCTATCGGTTTCTGCAGCGCACGCTGCATGGTGCTCTTGGCGGTTTCGGAATAGAGCTGCTTGGCAAGCTGCTGCGTGATGGTAGAACCGCCACCGGCAGAAGCCTGACCGAACAGACCGCGCTTGACGATGGCTCTGCCCAAAGCGATGAAGTCTACGCCCGAGTGGTCGTAGAAACGAACATCCTCTGTAGCCACAAGCGCCTGCACCAGGTATGGCGAGATGTCGTTGTATGAAACGCAGACACGGTTCTCGCGATTGAAGTTCCACGTGCCGATGACCTTTCCGTCAGCACTATAGATCTGTGTTGCGAAGCGATTGATCGGGTTCTGCAAGTCCTCAACTGGCGGCATATATCCGATAAAACCGTTCCATATAGCCGTGAACGCAACAGCCGAACCGAGAATGACGATGGCAAGCAACGTCCATAGTGAGCGTACGAATACTTTTCTCATATTTTTAGTAATGTATTCCTTATTATATTAGTAATAGGACTGAATTATATTAGTAATATCTCTTATATTTTGCAAAGGTAAGGCAAAAAAGTGAGAAAAGCATAAATAATAGTTTTCATTTACGCCATATCTGAAAAATTATAACTACCTTAGCAGACAAATTGTAGACAACCATTAATTCTAAATAATAATGAGACACGATTTTGTAACAATAGCCGACCTGTCGAAGGAAAAGCTAATGTATTTGCTCGAAATGGCAAAGGAGTTTGAGAACCACCCTAATCGCGAACTGCTGAAAGGTAAGGTGGTGGCAACGCTATTCTTCGAGCCTTCAACCCGCACGCGATTGAGTTTTGAAACAGCAGCAAACCGCCTCGGCGCGCGCGTCATCGGTTTCTCGGATGCCAAGGCATCAAGCGTAACAAAAGGCGAAACACTTAAGGACACTATACTTATGGTTTCCAACTATGCCGACGTTATCGTGATGCGCCACTACGTTGAAGGCGCAGCGCAATACGCCAGCGAAGTTGCTCCAGTTCCTATTGTCAATGCAGGCGACGGTGCACACATGCACCCGTCACAGTGTCTCCTCGATCTTTATTCCATCTACAAAACACAAGGCACTCTCGAAAACCTTAATATCTATCTCGTTGGCGACTTGAAGTACGGACGCACCGTGCACTCGCTCATCACTGCCATGCGCCACTTCAATCCTACATTCCATTTTGTGGCACCAAAGGAATTGGCAATGCCTGAGGAGTACAAAATCTATTGTCGCGAACACGGTATCCGCTTCGAAGAGCACACCGACTTCAACGAAGACGTGATTGCAGATGCCGACATCCTCTACATGACACGCGTGCAGAAAGAACGCTTCTCCGACCTCATGGAGTACGAACGTGTGAAGAACGTGTACATCCTGAAGCGCCAGATGCTCTGCAAAGCAAAGGACAACATGAAAATTCTACACCCACTGCCACGTGTCAACGAGATAGCATACGACGTAGACGAGAGTTCACACGCTTACTACATTCAACAGGCAGGCAACGGTTTGTTCGCTCGTGAGGCGATATTCTGCTACGTGCTCGGCATCACACTCGACGAGGTGCGCAACGATAAAACAATTATTTAGTAATTAACAAACAATACGACATGAGCAACAAGACAGAAAGACAAGTGGCTGCTATCAAGAACGGCACTGTCATCGACCATATACCAGCAGAGAAGACATATCAGGTAGTAAATTTACTACAATTAGAGACCCTTGAAACACCAGTAACTATCGGTTATAACTATCCGTCGAACAAGATTGGACGCAAGGGTATCATCAAAGTGTCGGACAAGTTCTTCACCGACGAGGAGATTTCACGACTCTCGGTTGTAGCACAGAACGTGGTGCTCAATATCATACACGACTACGAGGTAGTGGAGAAGAAGACCGTAAAGACTCCCGATGAGTTGCGTGGCATCGTGAAGTGCAACAACCCGAAGTGCATCACCAACAACGAACCGATGAACACCGTATTCCACGTTGTGAACAAAGAAAAGGGCATCCTCAAATGCCACTACTGCGACAAGGAACAGTTCATCGAGAAAGTTGAACTCGTATAATCATTACTATAATTAAATTTCTATTAACTATGAAAAGAGATCAAGTGATTTTCGACCTCATTGAGAAAGAACATCAGCGCCAGCTGAAGGGTATAGAACTTATAGCTTCTGAAAACTTTGTCAGCGACGAGGTAATGGAGGCAATGGGTTCTTATCTCACGAACAAATATGCCGAGGGCTATCCAGGCAAACGCTACTACGGCGGCTGTCAGGTAGTGGACGAAGTGGAGACATTGGCTATCGAACGCGTGAAGAAACTCTTCGATGCTGAGTATGCCAACGTACAGCCGCACTCTGGTGCGCAGGCTAACGCCGCTGTGCTGCTTGCCGTACTGAAGCCTGGCGATACATTCCTCGGTCTAAACCTCGCACACGGCGGACACCTCTCACACGGTTCAGCAGTGAACACATCGGGCATACTCTACCACGCCATCGGCTACGACCTTGATCAGGAGACTGGCCGCGTGAACTACGACCAAATGGAGCAGCTCGCTTTGGAACACAAACCGAAGCTCATCATCGGTGGTGGTTCGGCATATAGCCGCGAGTGGGACTACAAGCGTATGCGCGAGATTGCCGATAAGGTTGGCGCACTGCTTATGATTGATATGGCTCACCCTGCAGGCCTTATCGCAGCCGGCTTGCTCGACAACCCTGTGAAGTACGCTCACATCGTAACCTCTACCACTCACAAGACTCTACGCGGTCCGCGTGGCGGCATTATCCTTATGGGCAAGGACTTCGAGAACCCATGGGGCTTGAAGACACCAAAGGGCGTAACAAAGATGATGAGCCAGCTGCTCAACTCTGCAGTATTCCCAGGACAGCAGGGCGGTCCGTTGGAGCATGTCATCGCTGCCAAGGCTGTGGCTTTCGGCGAGGCTCTGCAACCAGAGTTCAAGGAGTGGGCAAAACAGGTGAAGAAGAACGCAAGCGTGCTTGCTGACGAACTCATCAAACGTGGCTTCACTATCGTGAGCGGTGGCACAGACAACCATTCTATGCTTGTCGACCTCCGTTCGAAGTATCCCGACCTCACCGGTAAGGTGGCAGAAAACGCTCTCGTTGCTGCAGACATCACCGTCAACAAGAACATGGTGCCATACGACACACGTAGCGCATTTCAGACATCGGGCATACGCCTCGGAACTCCTGCCATCACAACACGTGGTGCTAAGGAAGACCTCATGGTGCTGATTGCTGAACTCATAGAAGAAGTACTGAACGACCCAGAAAACGAAGAGGTAATCGCTCGTGTTCGCGCCAAAGTGAACGAGACAATGAAGGACTACCCTCTCTTCGCTTATTAAACTAAGGCGAACAATCGATACGTACATCCGCGATACTCATCGCAGATGTACGTACCGATTCTCACTATCAAACTATAACTTACGAGTTTTTCACGATTTGACTAACTATTAACTTTATCACACCCATATATGTTACAACTCATCGCTGTTATACTCATAATTATTATCTCCATCAGCTACATCGCCTACAGAACATATAAAGCCATTAGCGAAGCAGAAAGCGGATGTTATGGCTGCAAGGGCTGTGCACTGAAAGAGCAAATGATAAAAAACCACAAACTTAACAAAAAGCGAAACACTACTTTCCACGCCGAACAATGCAGTAATTATAGGAAAAAGGATACTTAAACATAAAACGTACGAAAGAATAAACATAAGAAAACGTGGAAAAATAAGATAAATAAGAAAAAAGAAACAAAAACATTTGGTGGTTACAATAATAATGCCTACCTTTGCACTCGCAAATAAGCAATGAGCCATTTGGTACCTTGGCCGATCGGTTAGGTAACGGTCTGCAAAACCGTGTAGAGCAGTTCGACTCTGCTAGGTACCTCAAACGAAAGTGAAATGTTCAAACGGACATTTCACTTTTTTGTTTTACATAAAAATCGCTCAACAAATATACTACAATATCAACAAGAATGAATAAGCGAACAAATACACAACGGTCTATACATTATTATATATTATATAGTATTATACCTTATATATATATAACTTCATTGTTGCTCTCATCGTGTAACGGAAAGAGTACAATAAACGACGACAACAATGGTGACACCATCACATTCAAATACGCAGAACATATAACCGCAGTTCGACACGATGGATACGTAGACGTAAAGCTTAGCAACCCTTGGAAGAGCAGCACAATTCTACATCGCTATGCCCTAATCAACTGCAGCGACTCGGGCAAAGTCATTCCACCCTCAGATGCCACTGTCATATACACACCAATACGTAGGGCAATAGTGACAACATCACCACACTGCCGACTACTATTCGACTTGGGTGCTGGCGAAGCAATTAAAGGCGTATGCGACTTGGCATACATCACCCAACAAGACGTGCTACAACGTGCAGCAAAAGGAACCATCACCAACTGTGGCAACAGTATGTCGCCAACCATCGAGCGCATCATTGCATTAGAACCCGATGCCATGTTTCTATCACCATTTGAGGGAAGCAACCATGCACAACTCGAAAATATCGGCACACCAATTATAGAATGTGCCGACTATATGGAAACCTCCGCACTTGGACGCGCCGAATGGATGCGCTTCTATGCCATGCTAATCGGTAAAGAAAATACCGCTGATTCGTTGTTTTCTACTATTGAACACAACTACAACACAATCGTCGAACATAACAAAAAGCAAAAGAATCACCCTAAAGTACTCACCGAACGCGTCACAAGTGGCGTATGGTACTGCCCTGGAGGCAATAGTTCGATGGCAAAATTGATAAAAGATGCAGGTGGTGACTACATCTTTGCCGACGACACACACAGCGGATCGCTGAATCTATCACCCGAAATGGTAATCAGCAAAGCCATTAATGCCGACATTTGGTTGTTCATCTACTATGGTGACAGACCGCTCACACGTAACCAACTAAGCACAGAATACAGCGGATACAAGACAATAAAGGCGTTCAAAGACGGAAACATATATGAATGTAACGGCAAAACCTCAACTTATTTTGAAGAAATATCATTCCGTCCCGACTTTTTGCTCACCGAACTGACACACATGTTCTACCCACAAAACAACAAGCTGCGCTACTACAAGCGCATTCAAGAATAAAAAACGTCACAAAACGACCTTACCAAACGCACTCAGCTACAAAAATGTAGCAAAATGCGCATTTTATCATAAAAAAGTACTGAAAACATTTGGTGGTTACAATAAAAACCAATACCTTTGCACTCGCAATTGAGAAACAGTGCTCCGGTTAACTTCAACCGTATGGAAGTTTGGGTGAGTGGCTGAAACCAGTAGTTTGCTAAACTGCCGTACGGGTAACCGTACCGGGGGTTCGAATCCCCCAGCTTCCGCTGTTCTCTTGAGCAAATAATACTGTTGGTGGATTCATCTAATGGTTAGGATACAAGATTCTCAATCTTGGCATAGGGGTTCGATTCCCCTATCCACTACCAAAGCAGTAAGACATAAAACCGATGGTGGATTCATCTAATGGTTAGGATACAAGATTCTCAATCTTGGCATAGGGGTTCGATTCCCCTATCCACTACCAAACAAAGCGTGTAGAAACAATATGTTTTTACACGCTTTTTTCATTATACTCTCTACTATTTTCAAAAAAAATGCGTAACTTTGTAGCTTAGGACTACAACTATAGCAAACAAATAGTACACACAGATATGGCAGATATAAAGAAACCGCTCATGGGTATGTCGCTCTATGAGCTCAAGGAAGTAGCAAAATCGCTCGGTATGCCAGCCTTCACTGGCGGACAGATGGCTAAATGGCTATACACACAACACGTGAAATCGATTGACGAGATGACAAACATCTCGAAGACCAATCGTGAGCGACTGGCTGAAGAATATACCATTGGATGTATGGAGCCGTTAGACTGCCAAGTATCGAAGGACGGAACAATAAAGTACCTCTTCCCCACTGCTACGGGCAAACATGTGGAAACTGTGTACATCCCCGATCACGACCGCGCTACGCTGTGCGTTTCGTCACAAGTGGGTTGTAAAATGAATTGCCTGTTCTGCCAAACAGGCAAGCAGGGCTTTGAGGAGAGCCTCACAACAACCGACATTCTCAACCAGATATACTCGCTGCCCGAACGCGAGAAGCTTACGAACATCGTGTTTATGGGCCAAGGCGAACCGATGGACAACCTCGACAACGTACTGAAGGTAACACAGGTGATGACTGCCGACTATGGCTACGCTTGGAGCCCGAAGCGCATCACAGTGAGCAGCGTAGGCATACGTAAGAAATTGCAACGCTTCCTCGACGAGAGTGATTGTCATGTTGCTATCAGTATGCACTCGCCAATACCAGAACAGCGTGCGCAGCTGATGCCTGCAGAGCGTGGTATGTCTATCGTAGAGGTGGTAGACTTGATGCGTAACTACGACTTCACACATCAGCGCCGACTTTCTTTCGAGTATATCATGTTCAAGGGTGTGAACGATACCACAACACATGCTCGCGAAATAGTGAAACTCGTGGAAGGACTGGAATGTCGATTTAATCTGATTCGCTTCCACCCTATCCCCAACGTAGACCTGCAAGGCACAGACGACCACCATATAGAGAATTTCCGCGACTATCTGACTAACCACGGCGTGTACACCACGATTCGTGCAAGTCGAGGTCAAGATATCTTCGCTGCATGTGGACTGCTCAGCACTGCGAAAAAGATTGAAGAGGAGCGCAAACGCCGCGAACAACAATAACCCCATGCGATATACAATACTATTCTTCGCTACGCTTACACTCATGGCCTGCACTCGAGGCAAGCAGACTATGCTGCCCGACAGTGGTGGCAGACCATATGAAGTAGTGCTCATTGGCGATAGCGATAGTATATTATATAAGGTACTAACAGAGCCTGTCACTGCCCTGCCGCAGCCCGAGCCTGCATTCGACGTAAACATCGGCACATCGATGAATGCCACATTACGACTCGCTCGCAACATCGTGGTGGTAGAAATCGACCACAAATTGAAACAAATCAAGGTAAAATACGAGCGTAACATATATGCTGAACCGCAGATGATTGTACACGTAAGTACACCTTCGATGGAGCTTCTGCATTATGCAATGCAGAGTCAAGATGCAACCAACAACATACGCAATCTGCTAAAACGCAACGAAATAAAGAACGCCATAACACTGCTTGAGCACAAGCGTAACACAAAGTTGGAAGCAGAAGTGCAACAGATGTTCGGTATAGATATGCGCATACCGTCAGATATGCGAGCGAGCAAGAAGGGAAAAGACTTCATTTGGATATCCAACGACTCGCCAACAGCAATGGCAAATATCTGCATATACACGTCGGAAAACCGCGACAGTGTGATGAAGGTGAACATAAAGGGCGAAACCGACGATATGTACATGACGACAACGCAAGGTAGTATCGTCACAACTGATGTCAGCAGCGACACAGACACACTAACCATACGTCGCGGACTATGGGAGATGCACGGCGACGCAATGGGCGGTCCGTTCGTGCAACACATAATAAAGCACATAGACAAGCACACCACAATAGTGGCAGAGGCTTTCGTCTACGCCCCAGGAACGAAGAAACGCAACGTGCTACTTAATACAGAAGCAGCACTATATACAATACAACCCAAACAAAATAACAAATGGAAGACAGAAAAATCCGCGTGGCAATAACCCACGGCGATACCAATGGTATCGGATATGAGCTTATTTTTAAAACCTTTGCAGAGCCTGAAATGCTTGAGTTATGCACACCTATCATCTACGGCTCGCCGAAGATTGCAGCTTATCATCGTAAGGCCCTTGATATGCAAGCTAACTTCAGCATCATCAACAAGGCTGAAGATGCTGTCGATGGACGCGTTAATCTGCTCGCTTGCTTCGATGAAGAGGTGAAAGTAGACCTCGGACAACCCACTAAAGAGTCGGGCGAATCGGCTCTCAAAGCTCTCGACAAGGCAATGACCGACTTCCGTAGCCAACTCTACGACGTGCTCGTGGCTTGTCCGGTATGCCTTTCCAACATGACAGCCAACGAAGTTGGTTACACATACAACGGACTGAAGGAATATGCAGAGACTTGCATCGGTGATGGTGCTAAGGGCATGAAGATAATGGTAAACGAATCACTACGCATCGCCCTCGCCACCAATGGTTTAGCTATTAAGGACGTACCTGCAAACATCACAGAAGAGAATATCCTTAACAACATTCGCAAACTGCACAACTGCCTCAAGAGCGACTTCCGTCTGTCGAATCCACGTATAGGCGTGCTCGCACTTAACCCAAGCGCTGACGGCACAGAAGAGAAAGAGATACTACTGCCAGCTATAAAGAAAGCCGAGGAGGAAGGCATCACAGCATACGGACCATATGCCGCAGAAGATTACTTCGGCAATAATGTATGCGATGCTTTCGACTGCACGCTCGCAATGTACGACGATCAGGCTAACATACCATTCTCTACAACGATGCAGAGCAACGGCATCTATTACATATCAGCACTCCCACTCGTATGCACAGCACCCGCACTGACTCCCGATTTCGCCAATGCTGGAGCTGGCGTTGCTGATGAGAACGCACTGCGCCACGCTATCTATGCAGCTATCGACATCGTGCGTAACCGCGAAGAATACGAGCTACCACTTGCCAATCCGCTGCCGAAGCTCTACCATGAGAAGCGCGATGAAAGCGAGAAAGTGAGATTTTCTATTCCGAAGAAACGCGACACCAACAATCAGCAAGGCAACCGATAACACAATCGGTTGCTAAAAAAGTCGCATAAAGCTGCATCTATTTTAATAGAAATATGTAATTTTGTTACCAAATGGATACATCTGAACTGCAAAGATTAAAACAACGGTACAACATCGTGGGCAACTGCGATGCGTTGAACCGTGCTCTCGACGTCGCCAAGCAGGTGGCGTCGACAGACCTCAGTGTGCTCATTGTGGGCGAGAGCGGTGTGGGAAAAGAGATAATACCGCGACTGATACACGACAATTCTCCACGCAAACACGAGAAATACTTCGCCATCAACTGCGGCTCTATACCGGAAGGCACTATAGACAGCGAACTATTCGGACACGAGAAGGGTTCATTCACCGGTGCCATCGGCGAGAGCGAAGGTTACTTCGGCACTGCTAACAAAGGCACAATCTTCCTCGACGAAGTGGGCGAACTGCCATTGGCTACGCAGGCACGCCTGCTGCGTGTGCTCGAAACTGGCGAATACATACGTGTGGGTGGTCAGAAGATAATGAAAACCAATGTGCGCATCGTTGCAGCAACCAACGTCAACATGCACAAGGCAATAAGCGAGGGACGTTTCCGCGAAGATCTCTACTATCGTCTGAACACCATCCCTATTCAAATGCCGCCATTACGCGACCGTGGCAACGACATTCTCCTACTCTTCAGTTTGTTCACAATGCAGATTGCGGAGAAGTATGGCATGAGCCGCATCACGCTCACCGACGAGGCTAAAGCCATAATGCTGAAATACAAATGGCCAGGCAACGTGCGCCAGCTGAAGAATATCACTGAGCAGATGTCCGTACTCAGCACAACACGCGTGATAGACGCCGAAACGCTGAGCAAGTTCATACCGCAGGACAAGGAAAGCACGCAGCTTGCCACCACAACGCCAACCGGATCGCACTCGTACGAGAGCGAACGCGAGATTCTATATAAGATTCTCTACGAGTTGAGAGGCAACGTGAGCGATCTGCGCCGCGAGATGACCAATCTGCGCAAACAGATTGACGACAACCGCACACTCGACAACTTCGCAACTGCCCAGCAGGTACACGCTCTGCAGCCAGCCACATTCAGTCCGTACCAGGACGTGGAAGCCGAAGAGATAAGAGAAAACGGCAGCACACAGCACGATGACAACGAGAGCCTAAACCTCAGCGACATAGGTCGTCAGGTTGTTGAGAAAGCGCTCGAACGCAATGGTGGCAACCGCAAGAAGGCTGCGCAGGAGCTGGGCATCTCCGACCGCACACTCTACAGACGCATAAAGCAATATGGACTCGACAAATAACAAAAACATGAAACGAATCCGTACACATTATATATATATAGCACTTGTACTGATTGCATCTATAACAATTTCGGCGTGCAAGGTAAGCTACAAGTTCAACGGAGCGAGCATCGACTATACAAAGACAAAGACAATACAGATAGCCGACTTCCCTATCCGTTCAAGTTATGTATGGGGACCGATGGGACCGATGTTCAACAACCAGTTGAAGGACATGTTCGCAAGCCACACCAAACTGAGTCAGGTGAAGCGCAACGGCGACCTGAAAATAGAGGGTGAGATAACACAATACTCGCAGCGCAACAAGTCAGTGTCAGCAAGTGGACAGTCGGCACAAACCGAACTTTCAATCACCGTCAACGTACGATTTACGAACAACGTAAACCATAGCGAAGACTTTGAACGCCAGTTCACCTCGTCAAAATCGTACGAGACAACACAAAGTCTTGCCACGGTGCAAGAAGAACTCGTAACACAAATGGTAAAAGACATCACAGAACAGATATTCAACGCAACAGTTGCCAACTGGTAATATAAACATTAATAATGTAAAAACGTAAAAAAGTGGATTTAGTACGCCTCATAAACCATCCTGAACTGATGAGCAAGGAGACTCTATACGAGCTCCGAAACATTGTTGCGCTCTATCCATACTATCAGACGGCACGAATATTGATGTTGAAGAACATGTATCTGCTGCACGATAGTGCGTTCGACGATGAACTTCGTCGAACTGCATTGTATGTGACAGACAGAAGTATGTTGTTCCAACTTGTGGAGAGTGCACACTATGAGTTCAAGAACCCGAGCGAGGAAGCTACCAACAAGATAGAAACAAGCAACGACGACCGCACTATATCTATTATCGACAACTTCCTCGACTCTGCCCCAGAACAGGAACAGGAACCTCAAAATGAACCAAAACGCAAGCCAACGCCTGCAGATGCTGCTGTAGACTATGTCGCATACCTGCTAAAAACAGAAAGCGAAGAAGACGACACCTCCGAACAGAGCCCCCAGCTGAAAGGTCAGGAACTCATAGACGACTTCATCAACAAAGATGGTGGCAAGATACAACTGCAAGATCAACCTACCTATAAACCCGAACTTGAAGAAGAGAAAAAGGGCGAGAACGAAAGCGAAGAAGGCTACTTTACAGAGACTTTAGCCAAAATATACATAAAACAAGGTAGATATTCGAAGGCTCTTGAAATAATTCAGCGTTTAAATTTGAATTATCCAAAAAAAAATGCTTACTTTGCAGACCAAATAAGATTTTTAAAGAAACTTATAATAAATAACAAAAATAACAAATAGAAAAATGATTTACACATTATTCGTAATTTTCATCGTGATAGCATCTTTGCTCATGATTGGCATTGTGCTTATTCAGGAGTCAAAGGGTGGCGGTTTGGCATCCAACTTCTCATCATCTAACGCTATCTTAGGTGTACGCAAGACTACCGACTTCGTAGAGAAAGCGACATGGGGTCTCGCAATCACAATGGTTGTTCTCAGCATCGTATGCGCTCACGTGGCTCCTGTTTCTACAGAGGGTACAAGCGTTATGGAGAAGACTGCAACTGAAACTCAGACAACAAACCCAAACACTACTCCTGGTTTCGGTTCAAGCCAGCAGCAGGCAGCACCAGCAGCTGAAGGTGCTCAGCAGGCAGCACCAGCACAGCAGGCTCCTGCAAAGTAATTTGCAAGAACCTCTGTACACCAAAAGAGTAAAAGAAAATTACGCCCCAATTACAATAAAACGTCTAAGGCAATGTCTTAGACGTTTTTTTATGACTTTCGGTACGTTCAACACTGATACCAGCGAACAGTATCAAAAGATATGAATATGGGAAATAATTAGCAATATAGAGCACATTATTCCTACAATAGCACCAATAAACAAATAAAAACACGATTTATCTAAAAAAAATTGACAAAACATTTGGTAGTTTAAAACAAAACCCGTACCTTTGCACTCGCTTTAAAGAACTAAGCAATACTGCTAAGTAAAGCAAATAACATGGTGGCTGTAGTTCAGTTGGTTAGAGCGTCAGATTGTGGTTCTGAATGTCGTGGGTTCGAGTCCCATCTGCCACCCAACAGAGAGTCAAACTTCAAAAGAGGTTTGACTCTTTTTTTATCCCCACTTTAAGAAACCCACTCCACCACTCTACCAATTCGAAATCAAATATTATTATAACACAGTTACAACACTTTAAGCATCTGCGCCGGTCGATGCGGATGTCTGCGTCGGTCGATGCGGATGTCTGCGCCGGTCGATGCGGATGTCTGCGTCGGTCGATGCGGATGTCTGCGTCAGTCGATGCGGATGGTTCGTTGAAGCGATAAGAACCGAGGCACACATCGTTCCAGACCACGAAACGACAAGTGCTTACACCTTAATTATATTATATAGTCTGCAATAAATAAGCAGGTTTGCTTTGTAAAGCGACATAAAAACACTACCTTTGTCTATGAAATTAAAAACCACCTATATGAACAAATCCAAAAGACTTTTCTGCAAGCTGGCGTTTGCTGCGCTCGGTCTTCTGCCGACAATGGCTACAACAGCGCTCGCAGACACCACCGACTACACACAGTACGTTAACCCATTCGTCGGCAACGCTGACAACGGACACACTTTCCCGGGGGCGTGCCGCCCGTTCGGCATGATACAGACCAGTCCAGTGACGGGTGCCGTGGGCTGGCGTTACTGCTCGGAGTACGTTTATAGCGACTCTCTCATCTGGGGTTTTACGCAGACCCACCTCAACGGCACTGGCTGTATGGATCTTGGCGACATACTCGTGATGCCCACAAGCGGCAAACGCACACGTGCTTGGGACGGCTATCGTTCTCACTACTCTAAGCAGCAGGAGTTTGCCACACCCGGCTACTACTCGGTTTACCTCACCGATGCGAAGGTGAAAGCCGAACTGACAGCTGCGCCACACGTTGCCTTCCACCGCTACACATTCGACAACCCCGACTCTACATCCGTACTCATCGACCTGCAGCACGCTCCGGCTTGGCGCGATGAGCAGTACCACTCGCAGTGCATCTCGTGCGAGACGAAATGGGAGGATGCACAGACTCTGACCGGACACGTGCGCAACAAGGTGTGGGTGGACCAGGACTACTTCTTCGTGATGAAGTTCAACCGCCCCGTTGTCAGCCATATCCAGCTGCCGAAGGCTGTTGACACAGAACGCGGACAACGCATCGTGGCTACGTTCGACATACCGCGTGGCGAGCAACTACTCGTTAAGGTGGCAATGTCTACAACAAGCGTTGAGGGCGCACGCCTGAACCTCGAAACAGAAGTGCCTGATTGGAACTTTGCCGAGGTGACACGCACCGCTCACAACGAGTGGAACTCTTACTTGAGTCGCATCGATGTGACCGGCACCGACACCGATAAGCAGAACTATTACACGGCATTCTACCACGCACTTATCCAGCCTAACCAGATTGCTGACGTGGACGGCAAATACCGCAACGCCGACAACAAGGTTGTCTGCTCAAGCAATGGCGAGTTCTACTCTACCTTCTCTTGCTGGGACACCTACCGCGCCGCTCACCCATTCTACACTATGGTCATTCCGGAGCGCGTCGACGGCTTAGTCAACTCGCTCGTTGAACAAGCCGAGGTGCAGGGGTTCCTGCCAATCTGGGGACTCTGGGGCAAGGAGAACTTCTGCATGATTGGCAACCACGCCGTGTCTATCGTAGCCGAAGCTTACCACAAGGGTTTCCGCGGCTTCGACGCAGAGCGCGCTTTCAACGCCATCAAACGTACACAGACCGTGAACCACGGCGAGAAGTACGACTGGGAGACATACATGAAGTACGGCTATTGGCCAACCGACCTTATCGCGTCTGAATCGGTATCCAACTCACTCGAGTGCATGTACGACGACTATGCCGCAGCCGACATGGCTCGTCTCATGGGCAAGAAACAGGATCAGCAGTACTTCGCACACCGCGCCAACTTCTACAAGAACCTCTTCGACAAGCAGACCAACTTCATGCGTCCGCGCCTTGCCGACGGCTCATGGAGAAGTCCGTTCAACCCGAGCGACGTGGCTCACGCCGAAACCGTAGGTGGCGACTACACCGAGGGCAACGCATGGCAGTACACATGGCATGTGCAGCACGACATTCCCGGACTCATCAAACTCTTCGGCGGTCAGAAGCCGTTCCTCAAGAAGCTCGACGAGTTCTTCACACTCGAACTCGTCACCTCGCAGAACGACGTGACCGGACTTATCGGACAGTACGCACATGGCAACGAGCCGAGCCATCACGTGGCTTATCTCTACGCCTTAGCAGGCAGACCATCGCGCACGCAAGAACTCATACGCGAGATTTTCGACACACAGTACCACCCCACCGTTGACGGACTCTGCGGCAACGACGACTGCGGACAGATGTCGGCATGGTACATGCTCTCGGCAATGGGTTTCTATCCTGTGAACCCTGTCAGTGGCGAGTATGTATTCGGTGCTCCACAGATGCCAAAGATTGTGCTTCATCTGCCCAAAGGCAAGACATTCACCGTTGTAGCCGATGGCATTTCTGCCGAGAACAAATACGTAGACTACATCCTGCTCAACGGCAAAAAGTACAACAAAACATCCATTTCGCACAACACAATCATGCAAGGTGGCACATTAGTATATAAGATGTGTAGTACAAAAAAGCACGATAAATACTAAAAGAAGTTCAAAAAGAAGTCTTTTTTGTCCTACTAATGAATAATAATGGTATATTTTTCCCTTTATACCATCAAAAAAGCCAAATAACTTGGGAGTTATTTGGCTTTTTCATTTATTTTGCTTTACTTTGCAGCAAATAATTATATAGAGATAACAATAGACTATATTAAAAAGTAATTTTATGAAAAAGATTTCAATTCTTTTTGCAGCTGCTGTGATGGCAGCTACAGCTTCGGCTCAAACTGTTACAGAAAGTAAGACTTTTGACAACATGTATGTCGGTGTAAATACCGGTGTGTCAACAGCTTCTAAGGGTCACCATTGGCTTCAGGACTTCCGTCCAAACCTTGGCGTACGTCTCGGTCGCAACTTCACACCTGTATTCGGTCTCGCAGTTGAGAGCAACATTTACTTCAAGGAAGTTGGCTCTAAGCAGGGCTTCCTGCACAAGACAGGCACTGCCGTTAATGGTATCAACACCTCACTCCTCGGTACTGCAAACATCACCAACTGGGTAGGTGGTTACAAGGGTGAGCCACGTCTCTTCGAAGTATCAGCTGTATATGGTCTCGGTTGGGGTCATGTTTTCTCTAACGCAGCTTCTTACAAAGACAACACTAATATGCTCACTTCTAAGGCAGGTCTCAACTTCGCCTTCAACCTTGGCAAGACAAAGGCATGGCAGTTCTATGTTGAGCCTTCTATGAACTGGTCGCTCAATGGTATGGGTTACGAGGGTGTTGAGTACAACATCAACCGCTCAATGTTCCAGGTTAATCTTGGCTTCAACTATAAGTTCAAGAACTCTAACGGCACACATAACTTCACAATTGCTTCGGGTCGTGACCAGGCAGAGGTTGACGCTCTCAACGCTCAGATTAACAGCCTCCGCGAGGAGAACGCTGCTCTCACAAGCAAGGACGAGCAGAACAAGAAGAACCTCACCGCTAAGGACACAGAGATCAACAACCTCAAGCAGGCTCTTGAGGAGTGCAACAACCGTCCTGCTCCTAAGGCAGAGACCGCAACTAACCTCCAGCCGACAGTTATCTTCCGCCAGGGCAAGACTTCTGTAGACCCAGCTCAGGTAGCTTCTATCGAGCTCATCGCCAACTACATGAAGAACCACAAGGAGTCGAAGGTAGAAATCAAGGGCTACGCTTCTCCAGAGGGTTCTAAGGAAATCAACGAGCGCATCTCTCAGCAGCGTGCTGACGCTGTTAAGGCTATCCTCGTTAAGAGGTACAAGATTTCTGAGAATCGTCTGAAGGCTACTGGTATGGGTGCTACTGACAAGCTCTTCGAGCAGGTAGAGTTCAACCGTGTTGCTACATTCAACGACATCACAAAGGACTAATTGTTCACCGAACAAATAATCCGAAATTGCTTGAGTGCCCATGCTGCTCAAGCAATATAAAAACAAATCCCAGTGTAATGACTCAACCATTGCACTGGGATTTTTCGTATCAATTCGTTTTACTTCGCTACAAATTTTATCTTACAACGACACACTTCCTTCAGCTCGGCATCCGTCTTCTGTCCGGCATCACTCTCTGGTGTCTGCTTCATCACTTGCACACAGAACTCACCCTCTGCCACCTCTTCAACAAACAGATGCAAGCGATCGCCACAATGCGACTCTGCAACATAAGCTATATCGAAGCGCTGCAAACGATTCGTGCGATAGAAGTCAAGCGTCCAAAGGTCGAGAATATGCTCTATGTACTTCACGCTATTGATGTGTCCGTTGACATCCACATCGCTGTAACGTGTCTCGACAATGCGTCGACACTCAGCTGCTTTCGATAGTTTCACACGCTTGAACGGCTCAATCGGGCACGGCTCATCGGTCTCGATGTACTTCGTAATCAGTCCGTCGCGCTCCGCAAGAATATCCACCGGCTGACGCGTATCGGTGTCAATCATTGCCCAAATGCTGCGACCATAGCCGTAGTGCTTGCCGCTCTTATCACGAATAGCATAGTTACGACTCGTGAAGAACTTCATCACGTTCTCCACCCACGTGTCCACCGTGATGCGGTCGTAAGCAAGGGGCATTTCGTCAAGCTCCATAACGAAGCGCGAGAGCACCCAGGTCTTATGCACCGTGTTGAGATAGTCCATGCCATAACCACGCTCGTTGCTATGGAAGTCGGCTGCATTCAGCAGATGGTTACCAAGATGTCCAAGGAATATATGGTTAGAAAAATCGCAGTGGAATGGCTCCACAAGGAAGTCGTAGCTTCCAATCTTACTTAATAAATCCATAATCTACTCTTATTTTGATGAACTTTTGCCCCTATCCATACTTATTCTCACAGAACGAGGCTTTCCATTAGAATCATATTTACAATTATCGTAAAGACTGGGCATAAAGAAGTATGCACGCAATCCTTTCAAGTTGCCTTCTGCATTCGGCGTTACAAGTTGCTTGCCATCAGCACCAACAAACCTATAGTGCCCATCAGCTGGTAGAAGGACCGGATCGTAAGTACCCACAAACAGGAAGTTGCCTGAAGAGAGCTTACCAGTCAACGTCGCAGGCTTGGCAGCGAGGATGAACTTATTCTTCACAACCGGCTTAACCACATCTTTCGTCACCCCATTCAAGAATTGCACAAGATATGGTTCGCCAGCAACTGTCGACTTTACACTAAGGAAGTGATACACCACATTATCATCGTCTATCTCCACATTCTGAAGTTGCTTGAACTGCATACCCGGGAAAGCTGTGCGAATATCGCTTTCTGTAAGACCGAATGGCAGACAAAGTGTATAGCATCCGCCATCGGCACGGAACGTGCGATCGATAGTCACGTTGTGCACATACGCATCTTGATAGTACGAAGCAATGTCTGCATTGCCACCCGACTCTCCAAACGTAAGGCTCTCTACAACAACCGCATTTACAAGCCGGCGATATATCTGCACCTTACCATAGCCGTCATACTTGACATAGCGTGCGAAGCGTTCCGAGTCTGGCTTATAATCAAGATATCCTCCATTTTTAAACTTTACAAAACTGATATGAGCATTGCCTTCATCTGAGAATTTTATATCAATCTCATTAGTCTTTTCCGTTTCTTTCTCCTGGAACATCAACGAATTTGAAGACTTTGTGTTTGCGCTAAGCCAACCACACCTGCTATCCTTCAACTTCCAACCACCAGTTATTTTCTTCACTTTGAACACAGCCATGCTATCCGTTTCGCACGTAGCCAATTCCAGTTCGTCTTCCTTGCTCAACTTTATCAAGCATGGCAGCATATAGTCCTTTTTCGTATTCTGATACCTACTCATAGCCACGCCATTATCCTTGCTGACGATAATTATCTCGTCGCCATCGCGCAGAAACGAGGGGTCAGAGATATGCATATATTTTGCAGTTGCGTTTTGTGCGTCCACTCCGATTGGCACCAAAGAGAGTAGCATGATGATAGCTGAAAGCGTGAATTTAGTCATTCGAATGTTTGGTTTTTAGTAATTCAGTTTCGACCCTAACACCACAAAGAGTGTTAGGGTCGACTAATAGAATATTCGGAATTATAACATTAGCGTAGTTTGTTTATTTCCAAAAGCGTGATGTAATATCTGTAAAGTCGTCACCCACAGCACGCTTGTAGAGTCGTTGATTAGTGGTGCGCTCCTTCAGACAGCCAAGATGTTCGATATACGGACCAAGCTTTATATAGTCGAAGTCGCTTTTGCGTATTGTTCTTGGGAACAGTTGACGACCGCTATACCATGCCACCTTCAGCTTGGGGTGTTCACGATGCAGATACTGCGAGAGTTTGCTAACGTACTTCGGGTCAGCATCGCCACCCATAAAGCAGATGCAGGTTATCTCGTCATTATAGTCGGCAACGAGTTTGTCGAGCACCATTGGTGTCAGTGGCTCGCCGATGTTCTCCCACAGATACTGACTGTGGCAGCCTGGACAACGACACGGACAACCCGTGATGTTGATAGACAGCGTCACCTCATCGGGGATTTCCTGGAACACTATGCCAGTATTGAGATAATTTAGCATTGTTTTATACGTTTTTTTAGTTTCACAAGCGAAAGTTCAATCCTTTACTTCGTTTGTTCCGTTGGCATAGAAGCGACGTGCTGCCTCTTTCTGACGAGCCTCAGAGAAGTTGCTCACACGCTTCAGATAGCCGATGATACGTGTCATGTAGTCGACATTCTCACTTCCGCAATGCGGACACTTCTTCAGATAACGTTTGTCGATATGTCCACACTCGTTGCAGATAGTGTTCGGGATATTGAATGTGAAGTAGTTGCATCCCTCCTTAGCAGCAATGCGCAGGAGCTGACGATACTGCGCCTTCGAGAGGTGCTCGTCGAGGTTCATGTGGAGTGCCGAGCCACCGGTGAGGTGCTCAATGTATGGTGCGCCGTGCATCTTGAACTTGTCAACCACGTTGAGCGAGTCATCCTCCACGATGTAGAAGTAGCTGTTGTAGCAGTCGCGTGGCACGAAGTAGCCGTCCTCACGATCCCACTTGGCGTGTTTCACACCCACGTTCTCAGCCGGAATCATCTCGCAGTTGAACAGCACATCCTTTGTGCGATACTTCTTGTTGTACTTCTCAACCAGCCCGAGCACCTTCTGTACGAAGTGCAGATAGTCGGGGTTGTCACTGATCTTCAAACCCATGAATTCGGCAGCCTCCACGAGTCCGTTCACACCGATGGTGAGATACTGGCGGCCCATATTGATGTATCCTGCGTCAAACAGTGGCAGCATACCTTGCGCCTGCAGTTCCTTCAGGTTCTCGTTGTAAGCGAGCTGCACCTTATGACAGAGGTCTATCACCTCCGAGAGATAGTCGGCATAGTCGAGTCCGTTCTTTACAGCGTATTGTATGCAACGGTTGAGGTTGATGGTGAGCACGCTCTTCGAGCCGGTAGACACACCGCCCGCACCGAGCGTATAGCTGAAGCCGTTGTCCTGAATCTCGTTGCGCAGACGGCAGCAAGAGCTGAGCGAGTCGGCATTGTCGCTCATATATGTGAAGAACGAGTGACCCTCCGAGTACATCTCCGCCGTGAAGTCGCCCCACTCTTTGTCTATCACGTCGCCGTCCTTTGTGAGCAGTGCCATTGTCTCTACCGGGAAGGTGAGCACCGTCTTTGTGCGCTCGTTGTTGAACCACTTCATGAAGCGTTTCTGCAGCCATGAGAGTCCGTTCCAATCGGGTTTTGAACCGTCGGGGAAGACGAACTCACCGAACAAGCTCTCAAAGTATGGTTTGTCATAATAAGCCACGTTCCAGAACACAGCCTGATAGTTGCGTGCGCCGGTCGGCTGGTTGATAGAGTAAACAATCTGCTCGAAGCAGTCGGTAATCATCTTGTCGATAGTGCGCTGCTTTGCAGAGAGGTCTACCACCTTGTCGGCGTGCTCCCAATAGTCGAGTCCGTACTCTTTACCGATGAAGTAGTTGAGGTACATGAGGAACTCCGGTGTTGCGCAAGCGCCGCTCAGCATACTCGACACCATGAACACCATATTGACAAATCCGCCGCAGAACGACTTCAGATTTGTAGGAGCCGTCGAGTTGCCGCCTATGCTCGTTGTGCCGCCGATGAGCCATGGGTACATCGTGATCGAAGCACAATAGTTAGCGAGCGACGTCTCGTCGTTCTTATATATAAAGTGGTGGTTAAGCTTGTCTATGTATTCATCAGCAAGTCTCTTGCCGTACATCTTCTTGATACGGTCGGTGAGCAGGCGACGGTTCAAGCGGATGAAGCTCGACTTCGGGAGTTCGCCGATGAGCGTCGCGATGTTCTTGTGCTCCACGTTGGCATTGGCATCGTACTTAGAGCCTGTGGCTGCGTTCGCTGCGTGACAATAGTCGGTAAGGAACTTGAGTTTTTCGAGCGTCTCACGATCCTCCGAGTGAAGCTGACGATATATGATGAACGACTTAGCCACCTTGAAGTAGCCCTCACTCATCAGAGCCTTCTCCACCTGGTTCTGAATATCCTCCACCGAGATGCCGTCAAAAACATCAATGTGGCTGACAATCTTCGATACAGAAGCCAAATCTATATCCTCGTTCACTGACTCGAACGCCTTAAGTATGGCGTTCATAATCTTGTCTAAAGAGAAGCGATCTTTAGACCCGTCGCGTTTGACAATTGCAAAATCTTTCATATTTAACTTTTCCGTTTGAGATAACTTTTTCAATTTTAGAAATCGAAAAGTTTTCCGTTTTGGAAAACTTTTGTTAGTTCCGTGCAATGAAAAGTTTTCTGATTTATGTTTTTGTTACGCTTGCAAAGGTATACAAAAAAAACGACAACAGAGCATCAAAACAATGGAAAAATTCCAATAAATTTAAACTCCACATACACCATTAGTCTAACGCAAACGATGTAACTTTCAGAGTTTCACCGCACTAATATCAATCAGATTATTCACAATAGCATATATCGTCAAACCAGCCGCACTATGTATCTGCAATTTACGCGCAATGTTGCGTCGATGAGTGATTACAGTGTTCACCGAAATGCACAAGTGCTCGGCTATCTCCTTGTTGCTCATACCCTGCACCAACGCGACTATAACATCCTTCTCACGTTCGCCCAAAGCGTCAGTCCCCTCCTGGTTCCTGCCGATCATATTCGAAATTTTAGCCGACACATCACTCTGCCGCGACCTCTCCTCCAGCGACCTGATGGCCGGAATAAAAATATTATCCTCCACCTCAGCGTGCAGCGCAAGCCACTCCTCATTATTATATATATCATAAAGCGTAGCCGAAAGCTGGTTGTTACGCAGACTGTCACCCGGGAAGTACTTGATGATGATACTCTTCAGCTCCCTCAGCTTCGAACTCTCCTGACCATGATGCTTCGAGTACATGTCAATAGCATAATTAGCCAACGGCTTTCCCCCGATTAGCGACTCCACATACGGGAAAACCGTCTTCTCCTCATACCTCATGTGCTGCGTAACCGCACGCGAATATTCGTCGTAAAGTTTCAGTATGAGTCGAGCGAGATTGTCGTTTTCGTCAAGCGCGTCTACAAGTTCCTTGCGTATAAACGGCAACTGGAAACCGAGGAAATAGTTGTGGCTCGCCTTCAGATACTGCAGCAACGTAGCCACCGACAGACGCGACACGTCGTCCATCTCCCGATAACCGTTTATCATAAAGTTCACCACAGCCAGGAACGTGTACGTATCCACTCCCTGGTCCTCACACACCTGCTTCACCGTCTTGTCGCCGAAGCCCAGACTGATGCCGAAGCTACCCAAACACTGCAGCAAGTTATAGTTATCACGAATAAGCGATATCATCTTGTCACCTGCCTCGTACATTTTCTGATTTTTCATACCCCTAATTATTATTGGTTACAAAGTACATATATCGCACAAAGATACAAAGACTTTCCCATAAAAGCCGAACATTTACGAACTTTATCATTAAAAAAAATCATCGGACGGCGAACGTAATCCAATCAGACGGCGAACGCAATCTCAGGGGGTGCAGCAGTCTCTGCTGCACCAACAAAGCAAACATATCCTCCCACAGATGGCACAGATCAACACAGAAGTCTTGTAGGAGGGTATGGCATCCTGCCATACCCACGCACTCACATTCTTGAAACAGTCTCCCACAGACGCAATCCGTGGGAGGATGTAAGCAGAGTTTAATCTGCTTTAAATAAAAAGCCAACGACCCGAGGCAATATTAGATTGTGTTGAATCCAACATTAGCCTCGGGTCGTTGTCATGTGTGTAGCGTATGTGCAAGTTAGTCAAACCAATATAGATGACATTAAACATATCCATCTGCGAGATTTTTTTGAAAATGACAACCCTGGTTTGATGCCATTAGATTACGAATATCGCACAATATAACAAAAAGGGTCTATACTCCCACCTATCATCGTGGCATATAGGCCCTTGTCGTTTCCCGTGAAGTGCGGGTGAATATTATCTTCTTGTTTTGCCAAATACATCGGAATGGGTACCCGTTGTTAGCATTAAGAGAGTCAATTCGTCATCATTCTGTTCCCAAACTAACAGCCAGTTTGGTTTTATATGCGCCTCCCATTCACCTTCATGGTTACCATGAAGAATATGTGGTTTGTATTCTGATGGTAGGCTACCATTTTCTACCAATATGGCTATGGCTTTTCTTAGTTCTTCTATCGGATAGCCACGCTTTCTGCAAAGCTTTAAAGCCTTGTCAAATCTTTTGGTTGTACCAAACTTATACATTATTCTCCTAAAACAGTGTCAAACATTTCGTCAACAGAATTCCATTGTGTAACCCTACCTTTCGCCTTGTCCTCTTCGGCAAGTTCCAGACCAGTCTTCTTAGGTCTCATAATAGAAATAGAACTAACACCATTCATCATTTTGATGGCGTTTTTCAGCTTTGTCAACATAGTAGGGTCAGATACCGTTACCAAAAGCTGTGGCTCATTTATGATTGAGGTATTCATACTTACTCCTTATTTAATGTATATATGGTTATTCATCAACAAAAGTACGTTTTATTCTTGAAACTACCAAGCAAAACCTATAAAACTTCTAAGGTCAAGGTTTTAACTATATATAAGTTTTAATGAGCTGCAACACTACAGATGCTGATTTACATTCAAGGGTCTATACGCCCACCTCTCATCGTGGCATATAGACCCTTGTCGTTTCCCGTGAAGTGCGGGTGAATATATGTTACTGAGCACCTTATACTCCTGCCCAGCTTAGGAGTTAAACTTGATAGTACAGCCTTTTATTCCCAACTCTTTACTGAGTTAAATTGATAGCCGAGGAATATACCATTATCATAGTCTGGGCTGGCAAAGTATTTTTCACCCGTAGGCTTCCAAATATATTGATTGCTATTCTCGTCAAACTCACCTTTCATGACTTCCTGATTTTTGGGCAAATACAAATCTATATATGGGGTCCAATTGTCATCATCAAAAATACCACCTCCAGAATTTGCTTCTCCTCGCACATCCGTGAGTTCTCCCAAAGTTACTTTTTCCAACATGATAAATCCTGCAAATGCACGTTCATCTATAGTAGAAACATTCGGAGCACAAATTTCTTCCAAATACACACAGCGGGATAAGGCATTCATTCCAATTTTTGTCACATCAGGCAAAAAAATAGACTTTAAAGCGTTTAATTCTTTCAAACCATCTGCAGGAATTTCCTTGCATCCTATTAGAGTGAGGTCTATAGTGGCATCTTGCACATTCTTAAAAGCTTCACGGATAGTCTTAAACTCATTATCGCCAGCATCAGAAGCGAGGTTAAGTATTATAGCAGTCTTGCTATTTGCTACTTCTTGCTTGATAGCTGACTTTATTTCTTCTGCACTTTTTGCCGAAATGACAGTAGCATCCAGTGCATAACTCTTAGCATTTTCTGTTTCTTTCGAGAATTTATAAGTTTTCAAAGTTGCTCCTCGATATTTCACTGTAACTTCGGAATTATTTTCAAAAGTACCATATAAACAGGCATTGCCCTTTTCATCCGAAGTAAGTGTATAATTTCCTTTCTGTTCCATATCGCTGCTGCCCGTAGGAGTGAAATATTCGGTATCAACTGTTATTGGCTTATTTGGCATAGTTGCAATGCGCAAGCGGGAATAGTTGCGTGTTGCTCCGGAAAATTTTACGGTTATAGCCTCACCATTAGGGGTTATTTGTGCTGTTCCCTCGATGTATTCATCCGTTCCTGCAACCTTACCTTCTTTCAAAACTAATTTGCCGGCTTCCCATTTGTAATTAGGGGCATAATATACATGAGGAAAGGTTGGCACTTCGCCTTCTTTATAAGACAGTTCGCCACTTGCCAATTCCCAGCTACTGCCATTATATTTAAAAGCAGCATACTTAGTACCTAAAGTCTTACTGGTCATCTCCAGAAGCAACTCATCTCCTTCAGCCCATGATGTCTTGCCTTCATCATGTGTACCTATAGCACGAGTTTGTGAATCTCCGAATGCCGGAAATTCACCAACAACCAACTGTATGTTGTTTTTGCCTGTTGTTGCAGTTGTTTCTTCTATATCACTTGTGCATGACGCCATTACTATAGTAACGACAGCCAGCATGATGTATTGAAATATCTTTTTCATATTCTTTCCTCCAATTATTTGAGTTCTTCTTCGTTGTTACTGTCCCAACCTTTCAAATCATCTACGCTGATTCGGGTTAGTTCCACTTTGTCTTTTCCTACATCGAGTTTGTAGGTGTAGCGTTTACCCTCTTCAAAGTCGGTAGGCATCTTCATTTTAGCATTAAAATTATTGTCGCCTATCTTGAATTTCAAGAAGACTTCATCTTTAATGTATGAACCAGGGATAACGATTGCAGAAAACATACCATCGTCATGCTTACAGGCTTGTACCCAAGCAGGATTAGCAGTAGGTGTACTCATGACAAATTGCCCTCGGGCTTGGTCTCTACTAAAATCAACACTGGTGTGTTTAGAATACACTTGTGGTTCACTAATATCCATATTAGGATAATCTGCAGTTCCAACATGATATACTATTGTAACCAGCGACATGCGATGCTTCATAGGAATGTTTAAATCGAACCGAGGAGCATCGTACCAATATCCAGTTATGAGATCAGCGTTTTTCAAATTACCTTCGCTGCTTTGGTCTGTTTGTAAATCATACTGTAGATTATTTTTCCCAAAATCCGTGTCAGATGGATATACAGCCAAAATAGTATGTTGTTCGTATTCATTTAACCAACGGAAACTACCACTGCGGGACCAGGTTTCGCCATTAAAAGAAAGAACAGTCGTACTACCAGGATCAGAATCCGTAAATATACTTACTTTCAGCTTATCTTTATCCTCCCAATTTTTACCGTCTCCCAATGTATTGACACGAGTCTGCATACCTCCAACAGAGAAAGTGGCATTGATTTCCTGCCCTTTCAGCGTTGGAGCCATATCTTCATTTTGCGTACATGCTGTAAAGCCCATAGCCATAAGGCCCATTACCGCATAGGAAATTCTTTGTTTTATCGTCTTCATAATCTTCAGTTTTTTATTGTTAGTGAGTTAGTGAGCGACCAAGCTCACTAACCCTGTATTTCCTATTGCTGCACCTTCTTTATCATTGTTATTGCTGTTCTGCGTCCAGACCACCTTCATCACTTGGCTTCCATGCTGTAATGCCAGCTTTGTCTATAACAACACCTGTGTTGTGGATACTTATTGTATATGTGTACAGATAGCCGCCTTTAAACTCATTGTTTGTTGACGAAGGCAATGAAGTAGTGTAAGTATTGATTGTGCCATTGTCAGCTACTTCAAATTCTATATCCATCTTGTTGTTGTCCAAAGACTGAGGGAATACTATGAACTCACAGGAACAGGTGACATCGTTTTTCAAACTTTTATTATCCACATCGGATTCATAAATTCCTCTATCTCCAGAGACTGTAACTTCACCAGTTAGTGTATTAATAGAACCTGTCTTATAGATACCCTTTAATTTTAATTTATTTTTAAGGTTCGCATTATTTGCATTAATGCCATTGCCAGCCCTGAAAGTCAACCGTATCATACTCATGCAATGCTTGAATTGGTTGTCTCCAGTAAATTGCACCTGTGGGGAAGACTTGGTGGCGGTTGCATCTCTTGCAAAGAGAAAATCTGCTGGGCATGGTTCGCCTTCCTTTACCTCTGCCATATTCCAATTATTTACAATGCCGTTACCATCAACATTTTTTTGATATGGATAATAGGCACAGAATTGGACTTCTTCAGTTGCGCTTGCAAAATATATTGGATTGTCAGATGTGAAATTTCCGTCACCAGTAGTTGTATATTTCACATTGTCTCCTATTGTATAGCCAGTTGATGTGACATTTACGCCTATGGCATCGTTATTAGACCAGGTGTTGCCAGTGGTGGCGCGTGTGGCGTTTTTAACAATGTCCGCCTGTACGGTAGCAGCAACAGGACCATTGTTGCCGATACCGTCTTCTTCGTTAGCGCAAGCTGCAAACAGCAATGCTGCGGCAGCAATGTATAAGAATCTAAATTTCTTCATATATCTTGTTATTTAAGAGTTGTTATTGTGCTATATGTTCATTATTGTCTCCTGCCTCTGTCCAAGACTTAATGGTTCCAGAAATATCTACGGCAGAACGACTCAATTTTACTACTGTATAGTGGTATCTTTTGCCACCCTCAAGTTTTACAGGCATTGTCCATACAAAAGGAGCGTCGTAACCATTCTTGAGGTCAAACTCTATCACTCGGCTTGCTTCTTCTGTAGGGAGCAGGATTGCCTCATACAGCTTGCCAGCTTCGGTAGTTTTCATCGTGATGTCCGCAGGAGTTTCTTCACCAGAGATAGTTCCATCCACAAGATTGAAAGTGGCTTTGGTATTCTGGCCTTTCACTGTCACAGTCATTTTCTTAAGGTCTTCTTGCGTGAGACCGTTACCTGGTTGAACATCCAAAATAAGATTGCTTAACTTATGGAAGAACTTCAAGTCAACCTGTGGCGTAGCTTTGTTGCAGCCTTCTGTCTTGGCATACATGAAGTCGATAGTTTCTTGTTTCGTTTGGTCTGTTACATCAAGTGCAACCTTGTAGTCATTGACAGTGGTCTGTGGATAGTAAGAATAGAAGTCCACATCTCCATCTATCGGGAAGAAAACAGTCTTACCACCAGAAACAGGTGAAAAGGCTATACTTCCATTTGACTGATAGCAAACATTGTCAACACCCTCTTTGATTACATCCGCAGAGAGTGTCTTGCCTGCTTCTGTCATGAAGATACCGATCCTGTCACCATCAGCCCAAGCTACACCAGCAGCACGGGTGTTTACGCTGATACCACCAGTAAACTGCACGGCTACCTTATCGTTCTGGGTAGAAGGTACGGTGTCTTCTGTACTGCATGAAACCATTGCACCTGCCAAGAGTGCAAGGGCGAAGAACTTAGTCATCTTTTTCATCTTATAAACATTTTAAAAGTTATTATTATTTTATTTCTACTTCATTGTTGAGGTTCGTCCAACCGTTGATGGTAGCTTCCAGATTCATCTTTGGCTGCATTTGGTTGTAGTTGAGTCGCAACTCATACTTTCCTCCAACCTTCATCGCAGGAGCGGTGATGTCATACTCTTGCAAGGTCCCGTTAGGCAGCAAGAGACGGAGATAAACATGAGAGGCGGGGCTTCCCTGTATGGTCGGCATCAGTCGGATGACTTCCGATTTCAGGGTTGACTCAGTAGCCAAGATAGTAGGTATTTCCACTTCCGTTGGCTTTATGCTCGGCAACCCATAGTCGCCATCACCATTCTTCTGTGTAGGGAACAGACACCAGGCTGCATCTAATGCCTTGCCACTCATCTCTGTACCTTTAGGTACATTCTCTATGATGATGGTCAGTTCGGCAAGCACGCTCTTCATAGGATTCTGCACCACATAGTTGCCTTCCTTGTTGTCAATCCTCACGTCGGCAACTCCGAAATAAGCATTATGCTTCACATCTTTAGGATTGGTCAAACCTATCTGGATATTGTTCCAATTAGTCAAAGCCCTGGTCTGTTCACCGACAGTAAACGGCTCTGTGAGATTGGTGGCAGCCAAGATGCGATACGACCCTTCAGGAAGAACGAAGCGCTGGCTTGCCACCTCCTTAGCACTACTATAATGTTTTTCCTCTACCAAGGAGCCGTCATCGGCATTGAATATCCAGAGCTTCACGTCCTTCACTTCCGTACCTTGGTCTGCTTCATCTGCCCAAGTGAGCGATACCGACAAGCCTCCCTCATCCTCACCGTCATGAACATCATGGTCGCAACTTGCCAACAGGCATGGGACGCATAACAGCACCCATAACCAAATATTAAATCTTCTTTTTGCTTTCATTTTCTATCTTGTTTTATGGGTTACTTATGATTGTCTTTAGTCTCTACTCGGCGAGCCTTATCCGCATCTTGTGTGTCATCGCTACCATTTCCTATTGCAGTAATGCGACTTGCCTCTATGCCATTCTTCACAAGCCAAGTCTTTACGGTTTCTGCACGCTGGCGAGATATACGTTTATTGACAGCCACGCTGCCTTTCGTGTCGCACCAGCCGGTCACCGTCACCTTCATCTTCGGATTCTCCTTCAATGTACGTAGGATACCATTCAGCTTAGACAGCTCGCTCTGCTTGATGCCGATACTGTTGAAAGCGAAGTAAACGACGGGGAATGTCGCCTTCGGCTGTTCAACCACCTCTTGCTCTCCCACTCTTGTCTCAGCCTTTTCTGCTATCTCCTGCTGGAGGGTGTCAGCCTGAGGAGTGGTCACCTGCTGCGGTGCTTCCGGTTCTGCCATCGGTGCTTCCGGTTCTGTTGTCGGCACTTTCTGTTCTACTATCGGCGTTGTTTCCACAGCCACGTTCTTCTTTTTAGCCTTTGCGAAGCTTATCCCCAACCTTATGCCACTCTCCCAAACAAAGTTGTTCTTATGCAGATGCTCCGGCATTCCGTCCATACGTTCGCCAGTAAGACGAGTCAAACCGGAATAGATGGCCAATTTCAGGCATGAGGTCAGTTGGTAGCCCACCTGCAAGTCTGCGCCATAACCCAAATGCCAGTTTGCAGAACCCTTCATCACCTTGGCATCATCGGCTATAGTCTGGATGTCAGCCTTGGTAGTTACTGCATATATATGAGGTGAAACTGCCAAATCCCATCGGCTGTTAGCTGTCTTATGGAACAACCCAAGGAGATGAACGTTCACTCTTGCTCCGTATCTGCCCATCCTGACATGGCTTTTCAGATTGGCATACTCCCAACTGTCCATGCCTAAGACACCTGCCTTGTAAAGCACGCCGTCGCTTCCAAGCCAATAGTTACGTTCTATGCAGCAGTCTTGTGCAGACATATTTACCTCTCCATACTTGACAGACAATTCTGCCGAGAAGATGGAGTTGAAACGATAGCCGCCATATAAGCCAGCAGCCCAACCAAGGTGAGTCTTGTCGTGTCCGAAACTTGAGAAAGTAGAGAAACCGAAAGGCATTCCACCTTCTACTCCGACGTACCAGTCTTGCGAAATAGTCTTTCCGTCTTCTTTTACTTCTGCTTTCACAAAAGCAAATGGAAGAATAAATGCAAGCATTGCGACCAGCAACCGATTTTTTGTTGTTAAATGATTTACCATATTATTTCGTTTATTTTTTTTCATTCCAGGAAATACAAGAGGTTGGTCAGTAAGATAAATATGGATGCCAACAGCAGAAAGATATAAAAGCGTTCTCTCTTGATGAAGTCACGAAAGCTATAGCGAGCCTTCCAATGATTCTCAAGGTACATCCTGTACTCATGTATCATGGCATATCCGAAGATAAGGCATAATATGAGTACAAACACCCCGATGATAATCAGGGCTAATTCTATCCTTGGCATAGTTTCTATTATTTCCTTCATGTTGCAAATATAGTACATCGGCACGAAAGAAGGTGCGGTTTTTCACTGTTCAAGTGTCGCATTCATACCAAAAGGGTGTCGCATTCGTAGGAATGTGACACCCTTTTTGGCTGTTTTTCGATAAGAGTTTTGCTTTTTCTTTGGTGTTTTTACAAAAAATGGTTACGCCCAATTTGAGTCATTTTGTGCTGCATCTGTAGAGTGGAAGTCTCTCCACTCTGTAGGAGAACAGCCTTCTTTTGTCTTGAAGATTCGGTAAAGATGAGTGCGACAAGAGAATCCACACTCGGCTGAAATGATGTCGTTGCTATAATCTGGATATTCCAACATCATCTTTTTTGCAGCGTTGAGACGTATCTCGCTGAGCCATATTCGGAAGTTAGAGTGCAAGCATTGATCGAAAAACAGGCTCAATTCGTTCTTTGATATACAAAGTGTACGAGAAAGCGTCAACATATTTACGTTGCTGTCCTTATAGCCTCCATTCGCACACCACTCATCAAGCTTTTGCTGTACGAATACTCTACGCTCCTCCGAAATCGGGTTCATACGTTTTGTGGTAGCCTCCCGCGGGCTTTTCTGCCCATCCGAAAAAGGATTTACCCCCCCGATGCTCCACACTCCACATTCGGCTTCATCGATTCCTCTTCCTTATACAGGAGTTCTTCTGTTGGAATATAGCTGCTGCCAAGAGCGATAAATGTAAGGTTGAAGAACAACAAGGCAAGCAATACAGCAGGACCTACTATATATAATAAGGTGGTAGAAAAGATGGCAATCGGCATAGCGAGAACTGCGAGCCAGAGAATGATTACACTTGCACGCGAATATCTCACATAAGGCAACAAATCCATTGCCGCCATTGTCTCCAACATATTTTTACGCCTGATCATCTCCTGAATAATCATGTATATGCAATAGAAAACACTTAGGCAAAACAACGCAAGCATCACATAAAGCCCCTCTCTGATATACAGACTATGATGGAAACTGATACCCACACAAAAGACCACAATGATGGCAGCATAAATGCCACTACACATCAGTATCATCTTTCTGAGGTTGGAACGTGTGGTCTCTATGTTGTAGATACCTAAAGAGACAAGCGAAAAGCAGGGCGTATAGACGAGAATGTTGATGACCGCCCCAAGACTGTCGTCAGCAGCACGGAATCCGAAAACCATCTGCACCGCATATTGTATCGCCAGTCCTATCATGGCGACAACGATCATCCACCGTGAACGCTCATACCGCTTGTTCTCCCATCTTACATGAAGATGAGAGAGCCCCACAAACAGCCCATTGATAAGCATGAATATGAAACATGCAAACTGAAGTAGAAATAATGAATCCATACGCTTCTATTCTTTTATTCACCCTCTCCGCTCGGCTCTGCCGCGTGGAGAGCAGGAACATCCTCACCACACTTAGTACCACTGCACAGCATTGCTATATCCCGAACGCTTGTCATACTTGAGCGCATCCGTAAGCGTAGCAGCGTTACAACGGAACGAGAAGTTATAACTCGTGTACGGTGCAAGCACTACGGAGCACGCCATGTTGAAGCAATGGAGGTCGCGCTGCAGCGAAGCCGTGGTCATTGAGAGCTTGTTCTGGTCGAAGTCGTAACCGCTCGAGAACGAAATGTTCCAGCCGTCACTAAGCCGCAAGTTACCACTAACGTTGAGGTTCTGCGAGAACTTGTACGGATAGCGCATCGTCTTCGTGTTGAACTTGCCACCCGTGTTCTCGCGCATCGTGATGCCATAACCGAACGTGAGCGACCACGGCATATTGAAGCGCATGTAGCCGTCAGCATCCGTTTCAGCCTTGCCACCCCCACTCTTCTTGCGCGCGCCACGCTGAGCGTTCACCATCGTGTCGTCCACGTTCGACTCCACGTCGGTGTCGATGCCTTCCTCATCAGCTTTTCCGTTACGCTTCTTACGGTCGTTGTCGTCGCCACCGCCGAACCATTTCTTAAGTTTGTCGGGCGTCAGCGTGAACGAAAAGTTCTGCGACGTACCCTGGAAGCGTCCGAACTTGCCCATGCCCCAAAGCGTGTGGTTGCCCACGAACGGGCGTCCGTTCTTGTCAAGCTCGTAAGCATACGACGCAAAGACAGCGGTCATGTTGAACGTGTAGTTCTTCCACCACTTCAAGCGGATACGCATGGTGAGGTCGGAAAGCGGTTTTTCTTTGGCAGCCATATTGTAGCTCATCGACAGACCGAGTTCGTCGATTATGCTGAGTTTCTTGAAGCCTGTGGAGTCCTTGCTGCTCTTCACTTTCATCTCGACGTTGTTTGAGAGGTCGAACGCGATGTTGCCCGTTTTGCCCTTGCCCGGCACGCCGAAGAGCTGATCCTTATAAGGCGAGTACTCCACCAAGTCCACCGAACCGTCAGCATTCGTACGCTGATAAGTCTTGTAGTAGCCATAGCGCGACGCACTGAAATCGGGCGCATAACTGAAGCTCACAGACGGAGTCAGCACGTGGCGAATAGCCTGAATCTTGTCGCCGAAAATCCTGCGGCTCGGCATATAGAAACCATAAAGCTTCGTCGACGCACCGATAGACATACTATAGTTGTACACGTTGTTGAAACCGTATATAGTGTCGCACACCTCGCGCTGCGCAGCAGCATCCCACGAGCGCATCACCTTGTGCGTGTACATGCGATCCTGGAAGTTGAACGACGGCGAAATGTTGATATAGTTGAACAGCGTGAAGTTGCCGCTGATAGGTATCGAGTGGTTCCAGCCGTTGCGCCAGTCTTTTATAAGGTTGGAATGCAGCAGTTTGTCCTCCTTGGTGTTGATGCTGTTGGAGATGTGACCCGTGTACGACATCGAGATCTTCTCGTACCAACGCTCGTCGCCCGCAGCGTGCTTACGCTTGAACGGGTAGAAGCGCGAGAGCGAGATGTTGAGGTCGGGCAGAGTCATCGCTATCGACGAGTCGCGCATGTTCTGCGAGAGGTTGGCTGTGGAGCTGAGCGACAAACCGATACTCGAGAACGTTGTGCTCCACGACACAGATGATGTGCGTGTAGACTGGGTGAGGGTCTGCGGATTGTACAAAGAGCTGAGGTTGTTGCGCTCGTAGCTCGACGTAGCGAAGTTGACGCTGGCTGAGAGCGAGCTGTAAGGGTTTGCCTTCTGATCCTGGCGGTGGCTCCACTGTATCTTGAAACTCTTCTGACGGGTGAAGTCGGGCATTCCCTTGTCGCCGGTCTGTGTGTTCTGGAAACTTGCATAGAAGCTGCCGCTGAAGCGATAACGCTTGGTGTAGTTCATGGCAGCCGACAGTCCCCACGAACCCTTTGTATATATCTCGCCGAGCAGCTTCAAGTCCATCTTGTCGCTGATGGCGAAGTAGTAGCCACCGTCGCGCAGATAGAAGCCGCGGTTGCTCTCGTCGCCGTATGTAGGCATGATGAAGCCGCTCGAATAGCTCTTGGTGAACGGGAAGAAGCCGTAAGGAATGGCAAACGGCAGAGGCACATCGGCAACCACGAGATAAGCCGGTCCGAACACGACCTCCTTACCCGGGCGCACTTTTGCACGCGAAAGAGCTATATAGAAGTCGGGGTGCTCAGCATCGCAAGTGGTATAGCGGCCGTGTTGAAGGAAGATGTCACCGTTCGGACTGCGCTTCGATATCTCGCTACGCAGGAAGCCGTCCTCCTGCTGTGTGTACACGTTGCTGATAAGGCCTTTCTTTGTCTTGAAGTTGAACGCCATGGTGTCGCTCTCGTACTTGTCAGAGCCCATGGAGAACACGGGTGTGCCGAAGAGTGTCATGCCGGTGGTGTCTGCCTTGTCCTTGGCTCCGGTAGCGTGTACTAAGGATGAGTCGATGCTCATGTGTATGCGCTCGGCAGCAAGGTCCATATTCTCGTATTTTACGGTGGAGCTACCATATAGACGTGCTGTCTTCGTGACGGCGTCGTACACGAGAGAGTCGTTTGCCGAATAGTTTACTGGAGAGTTGATGCCTCCCGCACGCTGGCGGTTGATTGAGTCGAGGCGTATGGAGTCGTCGATAGCCTTATTGTGGTGGTAGATAGCGAGTTGCAGAGAGTCCATCTTGGTTGTGTCAACGCCTAATGCGAGCGTTGTGTCAACAGTAAGAGTAAGCATAGTGTCGTTAGCCGACAACAACGAATCGCGCAAAATGGTATCCGCAATATCACTTATCTCTATTGAGTCGCGAAGAACTTTCGCTCTCTTCTTGCGTTGCTTAGAGGGTGCGTCAGCACTTGCCATCACAAACATGATGGCGCAAAGCAATAGGGCTATAGCTGTCTTTGTTCTCAATTTGAATAATGTTGGTTCTTGTTGTTTACTTCTCTGGCTCAAAGAGTTCCTTCATCTTGCGGAACCGTGCCAATGTATCGCCACCGAACTTGGCGAGCGAACGTTCTGCCTGTTCAATGGTCTTCTCGCGGTCGAGATGTGTCTTCGAGTAGAACTTATCGGCATAACAGATAAGTTTCTCCTCTATTGTTTCGGGTTGCATATCCTGATGTGGCAATGGCAGATCTTGCGAAACGATGTCGTCAAGGGTCAGTCCGGCGCCGGTATGACGCTCGCAGACACGGGCGTAACGCTCAGGCAATCCCTCGCTGCGCAGCATTTCAGCACCACAGACACCATGACGTATGTACGGCTCCGTGCCGTAACACTCTATACCTGGGGCATCTACGCGGATGATTCCGATGTCGTGAAGCATCGCAGCCTGCTCTACAAAGTCGCAGTCGATATGTAGTTCGGGATGTAACGAAGCAATCTGCAGCGCACGTTGCGCTACAGATTGGCTATGAGTGAGTAGGATATGACGCAACGCATCACATCCTACGTAGTATTTGTCGATTATTTGCTTATACATATATTTTTACTCGTGCTCGCGCTCGATGTATGCAATCACGTCGCCCTTCTGTACCTTTGAGCCACGCTTTGCGTTGATCTCAACGAGCTTGCCACCAAGAGCAGCCGGCACCTCTACAAACTCGCCCCAAGGAGCCTGGATGTAGCAGAGCACATCGCCCTCCTTGTACTCCTTGCCGATGAACGGCTCTACAGTAGGTGCGCACTCGCCCTCGCCTGAGAACTCCCAGAAGATGTCACCCTTAACCGGAGCAACAACAGCGTCTGCCTTAGCGTGCTTGTAAGCACTGAGTTGCTCGGGAGAGAGGTTAGCACCGAGTTTGGCATCCTTGAGCTTCTGAAGGTCGGCGAGGAAGTTCTTCTTAGCCTGACCGCTCTTGTAGTTGCGATACTGCTCAGGGTGCATAGCGAGCTCGAAAAGCTCTTCGTCGTCCTGACCGCACTCCCATCCGTTTTCTGCCATCTCCTTGCGGAAGTCGTCGAGAGCGTCGGTGAGAAGTGTGTGAGCGTCAACATCGGTAAACTCACGACCCTGCTTCTGTGCAAGCTCTACGAGCTCTGGGTCGATAGTTCCTGGGATCTTACCCGACTTGCCGAGAATCATACCCCACATAGAGTCGTCCATCATCACGAAGCGTCCCTTGCCCTGCTCGAGAGTGAGGAGGTTCATAAGGGCGATGTTCTTCACGTACTGTGAGAACGGTGTTACCAATGGAGGGTAGCCTACGCGTGGCCATACGTATTCCACCTCGTCGAAGAGCTTGATGAGGAGGTCGTCCATGGAGAGTTCGTCAAGGCCGTTCTTCTTGCGCACGTTGTTAATAGTGGTACGCATACCGCCGAGGTCAGCCATCATTGAACCCATCATACCGCCAGGCAGACCGCAACCGAGGAGGAGCGAAGACATAATCTTGTTGCCAGGGTTGATGAAGTAGCCGAGCCACTCGTCGATGAACTCCTGGGTCATGGCGCGAGCCTTCATGTATGCACTCATGTTGATTTCGGGAACGTCGAAGCCTTCGTTCTTCAACATGCTGATAACAGAGATAACGTCCGGATGCACCTTACCCCATGACAACGGCTCGATAGCAGTATCGATGATGTCGGCACCGTTCTGGCAAACCTCAAGGATTGAAGCCATTGAGAGACCAGGACCTGAGTGACCGTGATACTGGATGATGATTTCAGGATACTTGTCCTTGATCATCTTTGTGAGTTTGCCGAGGAATGCAGGCTGACCGATACCAGCCATATCCTTCAAGCAGATTTCCTCTGCGCCGGCAGCGATAAGCTGATCGGCAATGTTCATGTAGTACTCCAGAGTGTGAACCGGAGAGTTGGTGATGCAGAGAGCACATTGCGGAGTCATGCCGCCTTCCTTTGCCCACTTGATGCTCGGAATGATATTGCGAACGTCGTTCAGACCATCGAAGATACGTGTGATGTTTGTACCCTGCTTTGCCTTCACCTTGTACATGAGGGCGCGAACGTCGTCAGGCACGGGGTACATACGCAGAGCGTTAAGACCACGGTCGAGCATGTGGGTCTTGATACCTACCTCATTGAAAGGCTTGCAGAAAGCGCGTACTGCATCGTTTGGATTCTCGCCTGCGAGAAGGTTCACCTGCTCGAAAGCTCCGCCGTTGGTCTCAACACGGGCAAAGCAACCCATATCGATAATCACGGGAGCAATACGCTCCAACTGGTCTTTGCGTGGCTGGAACTTGCCAGAAGACTGCCACATATCTCGATAAACGAGACTGAACTGGATTTTCTTTTTCATCTCTATTAGTTGATTTTTTTATTGTTCGTATAACGCAATTTGAAGAGATAGCGTGACTTTAAGCCACTGCACACCTCTTCAAATATGCAAAATTAGAGAAAAAAATTCAATTACTCAGTAATATCAACGCTTTTTTAGTAAATATTAGAGCTGAATTTCTATTACTTTATCAACATCTGTGGGCACTTCGTCGAGAGAAATCAGCACGCCACCGTCGCATTTCTGTGTCTTCACAGCCTTGCGTGTGGCGAAGTCGACAGCCTTGCGAATCTTCTTCGAGCCGATAGGCAGGAAGAGTGAGCGGTCCTGCAAGTTGAGAATATGCACAAAGAGACGGTTGTCCTTTTGTGTTGTCACACCCCAATCGTGCGGAGCAACGAGTCCGCCACGTGTGCCGTAGATTGTCTCGCCGTAAACCTTCATCCACTCGCCCATTTCTTTCAGGCGCTGCACAGCAACCTCAGGCAGACAGCCGTCTGGCTGAGGACCGATGTTCATAAGCAGATTGGCGTTGCGTCCGGCAGCGTTCACGAGATAATGAATGAGAGTCTTGGTAGATTTATAGTTCTGGTCAGTAATCTTGTAGCCCCACATGCCGTTCATGGTCTCGCAGGTCTCAAGCGGAAGTTTGCTGATTGCTTGACCCGACAGACCGGCTGTATTCTCGCCTGGAAGGTCGCGTTCGAACATCTGGAAGTCTTCGCCGTCGAACGGCTGAGAGTGGTGGTTATTGCCGATAAGGCAAGAGGGCTGCAGCTTATGTATGAGCGCATACTGCTCGGGCAAGCGCCAGTCGAACGACGGATTGATATCCTGATCCCACCAGCCGTCGAACCAGATAGCGTTCACCTCGCCATAGTTGGTGAGCAACTCTGTGAGCTGATTGTTCATAAACTGATAGTAGCAGTCCCAGTTCTGCGCCTCTTTCGGGCGGCCAGTGCCAAGACCGGTGCGTCCGAGCGGTGCGTCCTCGCGTCCCCAGTCGATGTGCGAGTAGTAGAAGTGCAGACCGATGCCCTGACGATGACACTCGTCGGCAAGTTCCTTCACGATGTCGCGCTTGAACGGCGAAGCGTCAACGATGTTATAGTCTGAATATTTTGTATGGAACATTGAGAAGCCCTCGTGGTGGCGTGTTGTGAAGCAGATATACTTTGCACCGGAAGCCTTGATTGCTGACACCCACTCGCGTGCACTGAACTTTGAGGGATAGAAACCACCTGCAAGCTTGGCGTACTCCTTGTAGTTAAGATTGTTGTTTGTCATTGTCCACTCGCCGGTGGCGAGCATACTGTAAAGTCCCCAATGGAGGAAGATGCCGAACTTAGAGTCTTGGAAATGGGCGCGTGCTGCGAGGTTGCCTTCTGTTGGCACATACTTGCTCTCAGCTGTCTTGCCGTTAGCGTTTCCGACGGCGCCGTTTGCAGCATTTTCGGCAGAAACGCTGGCAGACATAGCGAGTGCAAACATCACTGTACAAAAGATTTTCTTCATACTTATTACATTAATTTTTAGGTAGTTATTATATACGAGAAAAGGTGCAGTTGCCCACAACTGCACCTAACGATGTTATTATCCACGCAAATCGTGCTCCTCAAAACGACGTTCTGCGAGCTTTTCATACTTTGTTCCTGGCTTGCCGTAGTTGGCATAAGGCCATATAGAAATGCCTCCACGCGGTGTGAAGAGACCAGTCACCTCAATATACTTAGGATCCATAAGCTTCACGAGGTCTTTCATAATGATGTTCACACAGTCCTCGTGGAAGTCGCCATGATTACGGAAGCTGAACAGATAGAGCTTCAAGCTCTTGCTCTCCACCATCTTCACGTCCGGCACATACGAGATGCGTATCTCCGCAAAGTCGGGCTGACCGGTAATCGGACACAGCGATGTGAACTCCGGACAGTTGAAACGCACCCAGTAGTCGTTGCCCTGATGCTTGTTGACAAACGTCTCAAGCACTTCCGGCGCATAGTCGTCACGATACTTTGTCTTCGCTCCGAGTGCCTGCAAGCCTTCGTCGCGGCGATTATCTGAATTTGTTGCCATTTATATACTTATTATATATACTACATTTTATATATACTACATTTTAAAGCACATTAACCTCTGAACGTTGTCTTAAATATTGAATATTCGCCAGATACTATAGTTCATTCCGGTATCGAAGTTGTCCTCGCCCTCGAACTTCTTTGTCCAGCGCACCACGCGTATGGTAAGAGGCAGAACGATTATCTCGTAGAGTGTCTTAAGCACTACCTGCGAAATCATCAACACTGGCAATTCGCTCATAGGGATAACTCCTCCGAGCGCAAGCGGGAAGAAGATAATCGAATCGGCTGCCTCGCCGTACACCGTACTGAGTATGGCGCGAGCCGAGAAGTGCTTGCCGCCCGACGACAGTTTCATGCGACTCATCACGTAAGCATTGACGAACGAACCGACGATGAACGCTAAGAATGATGCGAAAGCGATACGCGGCGCAAGTCCGAAAACAGCGTGGAATCCTTCTTCGTTATGCCAGTAAGGCGCAGCGGGCAGTATGTCGCACAATGCTCCGAAGAGGACAAATAGGAAATTCATAGCGAAACCCAACCATATCAGCAATCGGGTTTTTCCATAGCCCCATACCTCACAAACGCAGTCGTTGATGATGTACGAAACGGGGAAGACGATTAATCCGCCTGTTACACTAATCGGACCTAACGCAATTTGCTTTGTCTCAAGCACGTTTGCCGTAATAAGACAAACGCAGAAAAGCGTACTGAAAAGCAAAAACAGCACACTCACGGTTTTCTTGTTTTTCTGCATAATCTTGTTTTTTAAGAGGTTTAACAAGCACTCTATATAATATAATGTATATAGTAAACGATACTGCTACATTTATTTACGGCTGCAAAATTACTACTTTTTAATGAGAACGCAAACAAAAACACGGAGTAAATAGCAATAAAGAACGAGGAGCTACGCCGAAACGAATGGTTTCTGCGCAGCTCCTCGCTATAATGAAAATAAATATTGCGATGTAGTTTAGAACATCTTTGCTGGATAAACACCCTCGTCGGCAAGTTTCTGGAACTTAGCCACTACGTCCGGACGATCCTCCGGATATGTCACGCCGAACCACTTAGATGTCGTGTCGAGCACCTCGCAAGTAGCGGTGCCGTCGTGGATGAGCTTGTCTACCATCAATGGGATGAAGAACTCGCTCTTAAGGTTCTCCATGTTCTTCGGGTCAGAGAGGAACGCCTTGAAGTACTCCTCACTGTGCTTGAAGTAATCAGGTGTAAAACCCCAGAAGTTCATAGATACCGGTGTTGTATCAGGAATCTCTACCCATGTTTCGTTGTCGTCAGCAAGATATTTAACAACGCCGTCGAAGCGCTGAATCTTGGTGCGCTCTACAACAGATGTCAGGTGATGATGTTCATCGTTCTCACATACGCCACGGCTTACAGTGCCACTCTCAGAAAGAGTGTTACCTACGCGGAAACCGACCATAGCATACTTACCCGTTGAACCCTCTGGCAACTCGCTGAGCCACTTGCCCATTACACGGAATGCATCGCGATCGTAGAAGTCGTCGCAGTTGAGCACAGCGAACGGCTCATTGATAACGCTTGCACCCATCATCAGCGCATGGTTAGTACCCCAAGGCTTTGTGCGACCCTCAGGACATGTAAAGCCCTCGGGCAGTGCGTCGAGGCTTTGGAACACGAGCTCGCAAGGGATGTGGCCTTCATATTTAGAAAGAACAATGCGACGGAAGTCGTCCTCAAAATCCTTACGGATAACGAACACAAGCTTGCCAAAGCCAGCATTGATTGCGTCGTAGATACTGTAATCCATGATTGTCTCACCGTGAGGACCGAGCTCGTCGAGCTGCTTCAGTCCGCCGTAACGGCTTCCCATACCTGCAGCGAGGAGGAAAAGTGTTGGTTTCATAACTCTGATATTTGTTTAAGTTAATTTATATTGACTTTCGATTATTATTAATCTGAACGCAAAAGTAACAAAATCGAATGAAATAAAAAAATTATTGATAGTATAAAATTGCGCACATCACTGAAAAATCGTAACTTTGCACGATACTATATCATAATGTAACGAAAGAAAGAAACAGAAAAAGTCTAAATATATGGCAATTACAGAAGAAAAGACAGTAGAAGAGAAGAATTTGAGTTTTGTAGAGCAGCTCGTTGAGCAGGACCTCGCTGAGGGCAAGAACGCCGGACGCATACAGACGCGTTTCCCGCCAGAGCCTAATGGTTATCTGCACATCGGACACGCTAAGGCTATCTGCATGGACTTCGGCGTGGCTGAAAAGTACAATGGAGTGTGCAACCTGCGCTTCGACGACACCAATCCTACAAAGGAGAACAACGAGTACGTTGAGAACATTCTCAACGACATCTCTTGGCTCGGTTTCAAATGGGGTAACATATACTACGCTTCCGACTATTTCGAGAAGCTTTGGGACTTCGCTGTGTGGATGATCCAGAACGGACACGCTTACATCGACGAACAGACTGCTGAGCAGATTGCTGAGCAGAAGGGCACACCTACCACTCCGGGCGTTGCTTCGCCTTACCGCGACCGCCCCGTTGAGGAGAGCCTCAAGTTGTTCAACAAGATGAACACTCCGGAGGCTGTAGAGGGCAGCATGGTGCTCCGTGCAAAGCTCGACATGGCTAACCCGAATATGCACTTCCGCGACCCGATCATCTATCGCATTATCCACACTCCACACCACCGCACAGGCACGAAGTGGCACGCTTATCCGATGTACGACTTCGCTCACGGACAGAGCGACTTCTTCGAGGGTGTAACCCACTCTATCTGTACACTCGAGTTCGTACCTCACCGCCCACTATACGACAAGTTCATCGACTATCTGAAGGAGATGCGCGGCGAGACAGAGAACCTGCACGACTTCCGCCCGCGTCAGATCGAGTTCAACCGTCTGAACCTTACATACACAATGATGTCGAAGCGCAAGCTCCTGGCTCTCGTTGAGGAGAAGTTTGTGTCGGGTTGGGACGACCCGCGTATGCCGACACTCTCGGGTATGCGTCGCCGTGGCTACTCGCCCGAGTCAGTACGCAAGTTCATCGACTCAATCGGCTACACCAAGTTCGACGCTCTCAACGACATGGCGCTGCTCGAGGCTGCCGTTCGCGAGGACCTGAACAAGCGTGCGCTGCGCGTGTCTGCCGTGCTCAACCCTGTTAAACTCGTCATCACCAACTATCCTGAGGGTCAGACTGAGGAGATGGAGGCTATTAACAACCCTGAGAACGAGGCTGACGGCACACACACCATCACCTTCTCGCGCAATCTTTGGATCGAGCGCGACGACTTTATGGAGGATGCTCCGAAAAAATTCTTCCGCATGACTCCGGGCAAGGAGGTACGTCTGAAGAACGCCTACATCGTGAAGTGCACTGGCTGCACAAAGGATGCCGAGGGCAACATCGTGGAGATTCAGGCCGAGTACGACCCGCTCAGCAAGAGCGGCCTTGAGGGTGCCAACCGCAAGGTAAAGGGCACACTCCACTGGGTATCTGCCGACCACTGCCACAAGGCTCAGGTGCGCGTTTACGACCGTCTGTTCTGCGTTGAGAACCCGTCGGCTGACGAGCGCGACTTCCGCGAACTGCTCAACCCGGAGAGCCTCAAAACTATCGAGAACTGCTACGTTGAGGACTACGCTGCCGACTGCAAGCCTGGACAGTATCTGCAGTTCCAGCGCATCGGCTACTTCATGGCAGACCTCGACTCTACAGCCGAGAACCCCGTGTTCAACAAGACTGTGGGTCTGAAGGACGCTTGGGCAAAGCAAAACAAGTAAAACTTTGATGGAGAAAAAAGAGAATTATTTCAACAGTCCCGAATTTCAAGAGACACTACACCGATACGAATCGTCGCTGCAAGAAGACCATCCAGAGTACTTCGGCAGCGACGAGCTGTCGGACATTGCTGAATATTACTATGACAGTGGCAAGAGAAAGGAAGCTGTTGACGTTCTTGACTATGCCATCCAACTACACCCAGGAGCATCTATGCCATTGGTGTTCAAGGGACGCATAGCTCTTATCGACAATAAAGACATCGACACAGCGCAACACTACGCTGACATGATTTCCGACCAGCTCGACCTCGACTGTCTTTATCTGCAAGCCGAGATTATGATTACACGTGGCAATGTTGAGGAAGCTGACAACTTCCTTAACAATGCGATACACCAGATTGACGAGGACGACGTGCCCGACTATGTACTCGACATAGCTACTATTTTTATCGATTATAACCAACCCGACATAGCAGCCAAGTGGCTTGCCATGAGCGACGAGGATGACCTGCTCGACTATCGTGAGGTGAAAGCACGCATTGCTTTCGCCAAGGGCGACTACGAGCAGAGCGAACAAATATTCGAGCAGCTGCTCGACGAAGACCCTTACTCGGGCAAGTACTGGAACTCACTCGCCGTAACGCAGCTCATGAGCAACCGCATCAACGACTCGATAACGTCGAGCGAATACTCCATAGCTATCGACCCCGAGGACGAGGAGGCACTGCTCAACAAGGCTAACGGTCTGTTCTCGCTTGGCAACTTCACCGAGGCAATGGACTACTACCAGCGTTTCCTCAAACTCTGTCCGGAGGAGGGTGCTGCATATATGTTCGTAGGCAACTGCCTGCTCAACATGGGCAGACCGGAGGAGGCTATGCCGCAGTACAACAAGGCGTTGGAATGTTTCAAGAAATGCGATATTAGCACATCGGAAGTGAACCAATGTCGTGCATTCACTCTCTCACAACTCGGACATATAGAACAGGCACTCGAATGTCTTGCCGAGACCGACAACGACCCCGATTGCAACCATAGCGAGATAAACGTAATACGTGGTCATATCCTCTTAGAGCATGGTAGAGTGAAAGAAGCAATAAAGAGTTTCGTTGAAGCCTTGCAAGCCACTCACTTCTCTCACGAGATATTCTTCCGCATAGCCATCTCGGTGTACGACTGTGGCTACCCTACCATTGCCTACCGTATGTTCAAGACATACCACGAAGCGCACCACAATCCAGGCGACGAGGGTGCAGCTTATCTGGCTGCGTGCTCCCGACAGCTGCAGAAGCGTGACGAATACTTGAAGTATCTCAACATAGCCTGTCAGCAGAACCCGTCGGAAGCGCGCAAGGTGCTCGGCGAATACTTCCCCACGGGCATGGACCCGAAGGATTACTTCGACTATGAAAAAGTAAAAGAGTAGGAGGGTATGGCATCCCTGCCATACCCACGCACCCAGTAGAAGAATATGGGCATCCTGCCCATACCCACGCACCCACAAAAAGCATATCTTTAAAAATAAAAGAGTAAAAAGTAAAAAGAAATGAATACAGCAGAGCTTTTCCTTTGGATCCTCGACAACCTCAACTATTGGGTTGTCACCCTGTTTATGGCTATCGAGAGTTCGTTCATCCCCTTTCCATCCGAGGTGGTTGTTCCGCCGGCAGCATGGAAGGCTATGGACCCTGACAGCGGCATGAGCTTTGTGCTCGTCGTGGTGTTCGCCACAATCGGTGCCGATCTCGGTGCGCTCATCAACTATTACCTTGCCAAGTGGCTCGGCAGACCTATCATCTACAAGTTTGCAGACAGCCGTATCGGACACATGTGCCTCATCGACCGTGCAGCTGTAGAGAAAGCCGAAGCGTTTTTCCGCGAACATGGTGCTACCTCAACATTCTTCGGACGCCTCGTGCCGGCTGTACGCCAGCTCATCAGCATCCCTGCTGGCCTCTCTGGTATGCACGTAGGCAAGTTCCTCCTCTACACCACTCTCGGTGCAGGCGTATGGAACACGGTGCTCGCCATGATCGGTTGGAGCATCTACAAGTACACCAACCTGAAGACCACAAAGGATGTTTACGAGCAGGCTCTGCAGTACAGCCACGAAATCGGCTACGTTCTGCTCGCTCTCGCCGCCCTCGTCGTCGCATTCCTTGCGTACAAGGGATTGAAGAAAACAAAATAAATTGTATGTACCGTTTTTGCACCTAATGGTTTGAAAGAGTCGTTTAACGAAAACGAAAACGACATTTGAAACGAGCGTTGTCAATACTATAATTAAACATAGAATGCACCCCTAAAGGTAGGGTGTTCAAAATCCTCATAATTCTTATGTCCAATTTGTCCCCCAAATATCCACCTAACTAACAGTAAATCAATAAACTGCATTTTTTAAATCGTGCAGGATTTCCATTCCTATACATTATGCATATAATTGTTGCAGAATATCAATGAGTTATGACGTTTATTGGGTCAAAAATCGTGCAGAAAAAAATTGCGGATTTTGAACACCCTACCTGTAGGGGTACACGAACAAAGTTTTGAAATGAATTGGGTTGAATACTTCTTTCCATAATATTCGCATATAGATGCAAGGCAAGCCACCCCACATTACATTGAATCTTTTTGCTTTATAAAGGGGAAACGTTTCATTTTATTTGCTTATCTGTGGTGTATTAAACTTACCTAAACCGGTATTGTCTTTACTTGATTCTATAAGTATCTTGCCATCGTGCCTTCTTGATTTTCCTACGGAGAATGTATATGTGGCAGTCAAGCGTACCATATGCTGAAGTGGTTTCCAATCCTTGTTCTCATTATACCTAAGAATAGGTAAATTCGAAACAGTATAGTTGTTGTGTCCTGAATAATTGTATTTTGCACCTACTGACCAATTACCTATTTTATATTGTATCGTTCCAGCATATTGAAGGCTGCCACGTGACAAAAGGTCGCCGTCGTATACTTTTGTTGGTGAATTAACACTGAAGATCAAAGACAAGTTTTCAAATGATGCTGTAATATTGCCACCTATACGCCAATAATCAAAGTTGATATTTTGCGATGGAGTTTCAAGTCGTGAGATATAGTATTCAACATAGGGTGATAATTCTAACCATTTAAATGGATACCAACTCCCATAAAGGTCAAATCTCCATTCGAAATCACCTCCTATATTTTGAGGTCTGAAATAAACATTATCGCCTTCTTTTAGTATTGTGGTAGCTATCTTATTGTTAGCATATGATGGCTGTACCATGAAGACTATCTGATTTTTATTATTGGGTGAGAAATATGCAAACGACAGTTTCCCCGATGTAATCCAATAATCTTTCAATTTTGGATTGCCAGCAGATATCAGCCAGGGGTCTAAATAGGTTTCACTCTCAGTGATTTCATTTAACGAAGGAGATATATTACGCATTGTCAACGTCAACTGCACAGTTGTTCCTTTCATTTTACCCTTTCCCCACCAATCTGAATAAAGTCTTATGTAAGGAAGAACAGAGGTTTGCGATATACCCGAGGATGTCTGCTTAAATATATTCAATCCAACAGCCGGAACAAACGATATTGTATTCCATGTCCAGGAACCACCCGTATTAAGGAACTCATTGTGAGAATATGGTTTGTATTTGTTATTGAATGAAGTCTGATTAAGGTGCTTATATTCATATCTTGAACCAACACTCAATGAGCCACCCCAAAGCGGAGAGGCATAGACAGCGTTTGTAATAAATGAATACGAATCATTATCCACTCTTGAGTGTAAATTGTAGTCATAGTCATTGTTTCCTGTATTCTCCGAGAGCATAGATTGCTTCGAATCCGAATAACTATTTCCAAATGTATTGACCACATTTATGGCAAACAGACGGCCTTTCTTTAATAAATAGCGATAGTATAAATCTACAGCCACCGTATTGGAACGACTCTTCAAAAGGCTTGTACCTTCACCATTGTATTGGGTGTCATCTGTCGAAATAAGGCCCGCCCTTTTTTCTTCATCTTGTAAGGGTTCAATGATAGTATACACCTTAGCATTAAACAGATGATTACCCTGATATCTTTGGTACGATGCACTGATGTTATGATATTGACCTTTATAGCGACTTGTACCCCTATATTGAGAATGTAGTTGCGGACTATAAGTGTATTCATCAAGATTATCATTATTGCCTATGTTTCTGTAATCAACTAGATAACCCAGTTTTACTTGGTTCAGAGAATCCGCATATGTCAAGTCAATCTGGTTTGTTCCAAATCCTGTGTTTACAGCATTAGAAGTGTTGAAATAACCGGTATAAGATCTATCGTGCCTCTTCTTCACAACAATGTTGACTACAGGCCCTGCAGTCAGACTCATGTATTGAGGAGGAGCAATAGAATAAAACTCTACGTTCTTTATGTCCTCACCCTTATATCCACGTAAGTCATATGCCGTTGATGGAACGCCATTTATAAGGATAAATACATTTTGTCTGTCCCAAGAAACCAATTTTGTTTCATTTATTGCTGTTTGGAACAATTCTAAGGAAGAAACTGCATCTAAAGCATTTGTACCAAACTTTTTATTGTCGTTTGATAAATATAGTACATCGTGATCACCCTTATGAATAATCCTTTCTGCTTTAACCACAACTTCACTTAGTCTAAAAGATTTGATAGTATCTAATGATTCTTGAGCATCACCATTCAAAACAAGAAACAAGAGACTAATTATTGCTAGAACCTTTTTCATATTTTTTTATCCGAGTTGATGTTGCAAATAGTCTAATAAACTAACCTCAAAATTTTCGTCCATAACTTCATATTTGCAATGACTGAAACCTGACATGTAATCACGAGGACATACCCCCATACATACTGGAAGTCTATTACATCTAAGACATTTTTCGTTTTCGAATGTTGGGGATTGACATTTCGTGTCATAACTATTTTCCCACCCATAGCCCGCTGCATGTTACTTACATTCAGCTCGGCGTAGGCGTTTCTCTTGTGGTCTTAGAAGAGCACGTCTCCTATAACGACAGTCAGAGTGCTTATAATCCGACAACAAATGTAATAAGAAAAATCCAAAATAAAGAAAGAATCGGCAAGAAAATTGCCATAAGGGTAGGGTGCCACGCTACAACAACAATGTTGCCACGCTACAACAACAATATTGCCACGCTACGCAAACAACGTTGCCACGCTACAACAACATTGCTACGCTACAACAATGTCGAGAAACGGACAGAAGATGAGTTAGAAGACAAACTGGAAGATAGACTGGAAGATAGGCTGGAAGATAGCCCCTATTGTTCAGGTATCTTCCAGCAATTACTTCACTGATACACAGCACGTTATGCGCCGAATGGAGGATATGGTAGATTTTTTCGCAAAACACTTTTTCTTAACCATATCTTTAAACAATGTAATTTTCACAAGACTACGGCAGGAATGGAACACCTTCCTTTACTCATAATGTGATGGTGATATGGGGATGCTTTCAACTAATCTTCTTTAAACGCCAGTTTGTCGAACTTGGCTTTAAGCATTGGAGCCTCCGACTTACGAATTGAGAGTTTCATCTCGCAGGTGTTGTCGTAGGTCTGGCTGATAATGCGCGGCGACATGTCCTTGATGATTTTCATTACGTCGTTCATCATAATGTAAGGAAAATCGAAAACAACCTCCTCCTCTACGAACTGACTTACAATCTCTGCGTTGGCTATTGCCTCAGCCACTGCGGTGCGATAGGCAACAATAAGTCCGCTTGTGCCAAGATTGACACCTCCATAATAGCGCACAACGATGATAAGAATGTCGGTCAACTCGTTCTTGTTTATCTGACCAAGGATGGGCTTGCCGGCTGTACTGCTCGGCTCGCCGTCGTCGTTGGCACGGAAATCAGTGCGGTCAGCACCGAGCATGTATGCCCAGCACACATGACGCGCGTCATAATACTTCTTGCGAAACTCTGCTACGTATTGCTTCACTTCCTCCTCGGAAGTGACATGAAAGGCAAAAGCGAGAAACTTACTGCGTTTCTCGCTGTAAAAGCCTTCTGCGGGTGTGTCTGTGATTGTTAGAAATTCGTCTTTTGGCTCCATTGATATTAAATTGACAAGTAGACAAGGCGAGATGCATAACAAACAGTTATGCAAACCACCTTGTCTACTCGTTGCTTATTCACTTATCTACTACTATGTTACGACAGCTTGTGGATGATGAGTCCTGAGCGGAGCTTAGGCTCAAACCATGTTGCCTTTGGCGGCATAATCTTTCCGCTATCGGCGATGTCGATTATCTGTTTCATTGAAACCGGATAGAGGGCGAGTGCCATACGCATCTCGCCGCTGTCTACGCGACGCTTCAGCTCTTCGAGACCGCGAAGACCTCCTACGAAGTCGATGCGCTTGTCTGAACGTAAATCGGTGATGCCGAGCACCTTGTCGAGGATAAGACGGCTCGAGATATCTACGTCGAGAACACCGATAGGGTCGTGGTCGTCGTATGTGCCCTGCTTGGCTGTGAGCGAATACCAATGTCCGTCGAGATAGAGTGAGAACTCGTGCAGACGCTGCGGCTTGTAGATAGCCTCGCCCTTGTCCTCAACCTCGAAGTTCTCGCGCAAAGCGTCAAGGAACTGCTCTGATGTAAGACCGTTGAGGTCCTTTACAACGCGGTTATAGTCGAGCACGGTGAGCTGCGATGCCTGGAAGCAAACAGCCATGAAGTAGTTGTACTCCTCGTCGCCCTTATGGTTCGGATTGTTCTTAGCCTTTTCTGCACCAACGAGAGCAGCAGCAGCGCTGCGGTGATGACCGTCGGCGATGTAGAGAGCCGGCATCTTAGCGAACTCCTTAGTAATCAGTTCGATGTCAGCCTTGTCACTAATAACCCAGAACTGATGACCGAAGCCATCGTCGGGAGCAACGAAGTCGTACTCGGGCTTTGTTGCTGCGTAGCGCTTGATGAGCGCGTCGAGCACCTCGTTGTCAGGATAAGCGAAGAACACCGGCTCGATGTTGGCGTCGTTGACGCGAACATGCTTCATGCGGTCTTCCTCCTTGTCGCGACGTGTCAGCTCGTGCTTCTTGATTGTGCCATTGAGATAATCGTTGACGAAAGCACCCACAACAAGTCCGTACTGAGTCTTGCCGTTCATGGTTTGAGCGTAGATATAATAGTTCTCGTCTGCGTCCTGACGAAGCCAACCCTTCTCCTGGAACATCTTGAAGTTAGCGGCAGCCTTCTCGTAAACGCGCGGATCATACTCGCTTGTGCCTGGCTCGAAGTCAATCTCCGGCTTGATGATATGATAAAGACTCTTCTCGTTATCGCCAGCCTCAGCTCTTGCCTCTTCACTATCGAGCACGTCGTAAGGACGTGATGCTATTTCTTCAACAAGGTCTTGCGGTGGACGTACGCCACGGAATGGTTTTACTGTTGCCATAGTATGATTATTTTAAAACCCCACCACTATGTCCTCCCTATGGGGCAAAGGGGTGGGGTTATCGGGGATTTTTACTTAATTACTTGTTAACTTGGAACTTAGTGCAGCCGTCAGCAAAGAAAGCGTTGATCTGCTTAGCAGCTGCGATACCAGCGTTGGTGTTAGCCTCTGCTGTCTGAGCACCCATCTTCTTAGGTGTAGAGAAGTATCTGCCTTCGAACTTCTGGAACTCTTCGTTAGCGTCCGGCATGATGTCTGTGATGAACTTCAGGTCGGTGCGTTCTGCCATGAGGGCAAGGAGTTCAGGCTCGTTGATAACTTCCTTACGAGCTGTATTGATGAGGATGCCGTTCTTGTGGAGTTTGCCGACAAGAGCAGCATTGATGCTCTGCTTTGTTTCGGGAGTAGCAGGGATGTGCAGCGAAACGATGTCGCAGTTCTCGAAGAGAGCGTCCTGAGAGTCAACTGCCTTAACGCCAGCAGCCTCAATAGCCTCCTTCGGGCAGAATGCGTCGTATGCATAAACTTCCATGTCGAAGCCCTTAGCGATGCGAGCCACGTTTCTACCTACGTTGCCGAAAGCGAGAATACCGAGCTTCTTGCCCTTCAACTCGCTACCCGACTTGCCGTTGTAGAAGTTGCGAACGCCGTAAACGAGCAAACCGAATACGAGTTCTGCCACAGCATTAGAGTTCTGACCAGGTGTGTTCTCAACAACAACGTTCTTCTCCTTAGCGTAAGCACAGTCGACATTGTCGTAACCGGCACCGGCACGTACAACTATCTTAAGCTGCTTTGCAGCGTCAAGCACCTCTGGTGTAACCTTGTCTGAGCGCACGATCATTGCGTCAGCGTCAGCCACAGCGTCGAGAAGCTGCTGCTTTTCTGTATATTTCTCAAGCAGAACGAGTTCGTTGCCTGCACCTTCTATCTCAGCCTTAATGCCGTCAACCGCTGCCTTTGCAAACGGTTTTTCTGTTGCCACTAATACTTTCATAGCTATACTATTTATTAATGTTCCTTTTCAAAATCCTGCATGCACTTAACAAGAGCCTCAACGCCTTCCATAGGCATAGCGTTGTAGCAGCTTGCGCGGAAGCCACCTACTGAGCGGTGACCCTTGATGCCGACCATGCCACGTTGTGTAGCGTACTCGAAGAACGGCTTCTCAAGATCCTTGTACTCGTCGTTCATAACGAAGCAGATGTTCATCAAAGAACGAGAGTCCTTCTCTACTGTACCACGGAACAACTTGTTGCGGTCGATTTCGTCGTAGAGCACCTTAGCGCGAGCCTCAGCACGGCGAGCCATCTCTTCTACTCCACCCTGAGCCTTAATCCAACGCAGTGTTTCGAGAGCGCAGTAGATAGGTACTACTGGAGGCGTGTTGAACATAGAACCCTTCTCTACGTGTGTACGGTAGTCGAGCATTGTCGGAATCTGACGCGGAGCCTTACCCAAGCAGTCATCCTTTACGATGATGAGGGTAACACCAGCCATAGCGAGGTTCTTCTGAGCACCTGCATAGATACAGTCGTACTTAGCAACGTCGATAGGACGGCTGAAGATATCAGAAGACATATCGCCGATAAGTCTCACAGGCACTTCTGGCTCCTTGCGGATTTCGGTACCATAAATAGTATTATTAGTTGTAATATGTAAATAGTCGAGATCTGTCGGACATTCGTAATCCTTTGGATAGAATGTATAGCCTGCGTCTGCAGAAGAAGCCACCTCAACAGCTTCGCCAAAGAGCTTAGCTTCCTTCAACGCCTTCTTTGCCCATGTACCCGTATTGAGATAACCAGCCTTCTTAATCAAGAAGTTGTAAGGAATCATACAGAATTCCAATGAAGCGCCACCACCGAGGAACAATACCGAATAGCCTTCTGGCACCTTCAAGAGTTCCTTGATAAGGGCTACAGCCTCATCAACAACAGGTTGGAAATCCTTTGCACGATGGCTAATCTCTGCCAAAGAAAGTCCTGAACCATTAAAATCCAAAATCTGTTTTGCTGTGTTTTCGATCACTTCGCGAGGAAGAATAGAAGGTCCTGCATTAAAGTTGTATTTCTTCATCTGCCTGTTTGTTATTAAGTTAATATAAGTTTGATTACTATCGCAGGCGAAGTTACAATTAATTTTTGAAAGTAACAAGCAAATGTTTACAAAATGTTACTCTTATTTTATCTTTTACGCGGTTTCAACTTTACTTCCGGTATTTTCAACTTGTCACCAGCCTTCACTGTATGGCAGTTATTCAGCACCTCAACGTAACATTCCATACCTTCTCCAAGATAGGCTTTACTAATTGAGGCGAGCGACTGCCCTGGTTTTACGGTAACCACTTTGGCAACACCAACAATAATATAAGCACCTGTACGTACACGAACATCATAGTTGTAGTCGGATGGTGTGGTAGCTGTTGATGCTGCAGACATTACTGCTGTAGAGCCTGTCGCAGCCTTAGAGTTAGACGCACGAACAGAGTCTTTCTTCTCTTTCTTTATGTTTTCTGCGGTGTGTGCATATGCTGCTTTCAAAGCATCATTAGACGCTATTGTATCACTAACAACACACTGCGGTTCAACTGCTACCACCGTGTCTTGTTGAGCATACAATCGTGTCTCAAGTCTATCTATGACATGGTTCTTCTCTTCTATTCGCTGATAGAGGAAATACATACCTATGCCAATACTCACGAGTATAACAAACGATGCAATAGTGAGAACATACATCATACGCGGACTACGTTGCTTGCATCCACCAATAACAATGCCTTCATCGTCTGACTCATCTATGTCGTTAGCCGACTTTTCTTCGTCTGCCTTATTGTTATCATCATCTATTGGTTCGCTCTTTGGAGCCATCAAACGACGAGCCATGTCACGGTGTTCCTCTGTGTTTACCACTTTTGATGCAGGTTCTGAGGGGGAAGGCTGGTCGGTTTGCTGATCGGTTTGCTGATCGGTTTGCTGATCGGTTGGTGCAGTTGAGGACAACTGCACCCCCTGAGATTGCTCAGCTGGTGTGGGTTGATTGGTTGACTGATTGGCTGACTGATCGGTTGGTGCAGTTGGGGACAACTGCACCCCCTGAGATTGCTCAGTTGGTGTGAGTTGATTGGCGGATTGGTCAGTAAACTGGTCGATTGGTGCAGTTGGGGACAACTGCACCCCCTGAGGTTGCTCAATTGGTGTGGGTTGATTGGCGGATTGATCAGTCAACTGGTCGGTTGGTACAGTTGGGGACAACTGCACTCCCTGAGGTTGCTCAGTTGGTGTGGGTTGATTGACGGATTGGTCAGTCAACTGGTCGGTTGGTGCAGTTGGGGACAACTGCACCCCCTGAGTTTCCGCTTCAATTACAGAATCGGAGAGCTCATCCATTTCATCATCTATTTCAGAAAAATCGACTCCATCGTTAAGCACTACAGTCTCAAACTGTACAAACGGACGATTGACACGGTCGCGCAGCAAGACCTCGGGAGTGAACGAGATTTTGTTGCGTCCATCGATGATAATACGTTCGCCAGTATTCACATCGACACTGGCGCGTGCGCTCACCGCCGACACCTTGAAAGTGCCGAAGCCTTTTATCTTCACCGAGCTATCAGTGTCGTCAAGTTCCTCATTTACTACATCGAACATTGCACCGATAAAGTCGGAAGCGTCACTAAGCGATAAGCCGTACCTCTCACTCAGCTCACGAGCGAAATCATTCACCTTAGCCATTCGCGTCGTCTCCTTTCTTCATCTTGTTCTTCACCGATGTTGCAGGCTTGAAGTTAAGCACAATCTTCGGTGGAACGAGCATACGCTGCCCCGTTGACGGATTGACAACGATGCGCTCCATGCGTTTCTTCAGTTCAAAGGTACCGAAATCTGGTACTGACACATTCTCACCTTCATCGAACGTAGAGGCAATAGACTCTAACACGCAACGCACCATGCGCTGAGTGTTCTCCTGCGAATATCCCGTGCGTCGAGATAGCTCTGTGATGTATTCCTTGTTGTTCATATATAATATAAGGTGAGAATGTGTAATGATTATATTATTCTACTTCGCCGTAGAGGTCGAAGTCGTCGCTATCGGTGATACGTACATCATAGAACGCACCGACACGCAGGCGGCGCGTAGCCTTGATGAGCACCTCGGGGTCGACCTCTGGTGAGCAGAACTCCGTGCGACCGATGTAGTAGTCGCCCTCTTTGCGATCGATGATGGTCTTCAGAACGCTGCCAACCTTAGCAGCTTCAATCTCTGCACTGATACGCTGCTGCACAGCCATTATCTTGTCGAGACGACGCTGCTTCACTTCTGCTGGCACATCATCCTTGTAATGTTCTGCGCTGTATGTGCCTTCCTCCTCAGAGTAGGCGAAAGCCCCCATACGCTCGAAGCGTGCCCATTTCACAAACTCTACGAGTTCCTTGAAGTCTTCCTCTGTCTCGCCAGGGAAGCCAACGAGCAGTGTTGTGCGCAGATGCAGACCCGGCACCTCCTTGCGGATGCGCTCTATGAACTCCATTGTCTCCGCCTTAGTAACATGGCGATGCATACGTGTGAGCATATTGTCGGAGATATGCTGCAGAGCGATGTCGAGATACTTGCAAACGTTCGGCTTCTCACGAATAACGTCAAGCAGTTCAAACGGGAACTGGTTAGGATAAGCGTAGTGCAGACGAATCCACTTCACACCCTTTATATCTGCGATGTCCGAGATAAGGTCGGCGATATGACGCTTGCCGTCAATATCCACTCCGTAGTATGTCAATTCTTGAGCGATAATCTGGAACTCCTTCACGCCACTTGCCACCAGTTCGCGTATTTCCTCAAGTATCTCCTCCTTCGGACGGCTTACGTGCTTGCCGGTGATAATTGGTATAGCACAATAAGCACAACGGCGGTCGCAACCCTCGCTAATTTTTATATAGGCGTAGTGGTGCGGCGTAGTGATGTGGCGTGCACCAGAGCATGTAGGCTCTTCGGGCTTGCCGAGGTCGGTAAGCAACTGCTTGAAGTTGAACTTACCATAGTACTTATCCACCTGCGGAATTTCCTCTTCGAGCTCCTTCTGATAGCGTTGTGAGAGACAACCCATCACGAAGAGTTTACTTATCTTGCCCTCTTCCTTTGCCTGAACGAGTTCGAGGATGGTGTCTATGCTCTCCTGCTTTGCGTCCTCAATGAAGCCGCATGTGTTGACCACAACGATTTCGCCCTCGATGCGCTTCGCATCGTGAGTGCAATGATAACCAGTCTGCTCGAAAAGTGTCATCAGTTTCTCGCTGTCGACAAGGTTCTTTGAGCAGCCCATTGTTATAATGTCTACCTGTCCTTTCTTCATAATTATTTCTTGAACAACGAATCGACGAACTGGCGTTTGTTGAAGAGCTGCAATGCCTCCATCGATTCGCCCAGTCCGATATACTTCACCGGCACCTTAAGTTGGTCGCTGATGCCGATAACCACTCCACCCTTCGCTGTTCCGTCGAGCTTTGTGATAGCAAGCGATGTGATTTGTGTGACCTGCGAGAACTGCTTTGCTTGCTCAAAAGCGTTCTGACCGGTACTGCCATCAAGCACGAGCAACACCTCGTCGGGTGCTTCGGGCAGCACCTTCTTCATAACATCCTTTATCTTCTTCAGCTCGTTCATCAAGCCCACCTTGTTATGCAGACGTCCTGCGGTATCGATGATTACGACATCTGCTCCGTTTGCCTTAGCCGAAGAGAGCGTATCGAAAGCTACGGATGCAGGGTCGGCACCCATCTGCTGCTTCACGACGGGCACACCGACGCGCTCGCCCCAGATGCAAATCTGCTCTACGGCAGCAGCACGGAATGTGTCGGCAGCACCGAGATACACTTTCTTGCCCGACTTCTTGAACTGATAAGCGAGCTTGCCAATGGTGGTTGTCTTGCCGACACCGTTCACACCAACAACAAGAATCACGTAAGGACGATGGTCGGTTGGCAATTCCCAATCGTCATTATCCGCAGTGTTATTCTCTGTAAGCAGCGATGCAATTTCATCGCGCATGATATTGTTAAGTTCTGACGTAGACACATACTTATCGCGTGCCACACGTTCCTCGATGCGCTTGATAATCTTCAGGGTTGTGTCAACACCGATATCCGATGTGATAAGAGCCTCCTCAAGATTATCGAGCACTTCGTCGTCGACGGTAGATTTACCCATGACAGCACGAGAAATCTTGTCGAAGACACTGTGTTTTGTCTTCTCCAGACCATTGTCAAGAACTTCTTTCTTGTTCTTATTAAAAAATCCAAAAATTCCCATATAACGTTATTTAAGTGCAAAGATAGTGCAAATCAAAGACAATACAAAATATGCTCGCATATTTTTATTGCTGAGATGCAGCCTATCTTTATATTATTTCAGCTCCACTACCATGCCCTCTCGCGTCAGTTCTGACGCTGGAAACACGGCGCGAGCCTCTTCGAGTAGCACCTGTTCGTTGTCGTATTTCGAGCTATAGTGACCTAACAGTAGACGACCTGCATGTGCGTCGCGAGCCACTTGTGCAGCTTGCGCTGCCGTACTGTGACAATACTTAATCGCCTTCTCTGCGTCTTCAGTAGCATACGTCGTTTCGTGATAGATGCACGTTGTGCCTTCGAGCTGCTTATGCAGTTCGGGCAGATAGCACGTATCGCTGCAATAAGCGTAGCTGCGCGGTGAATCAGCAGGGCGTGTCAACCTGCTACTTGGTATCACGTTGCCGTCTTCGTCTGTCCACGATGCTCCGTTCTTTATGTTGTTTATCTGCGACACGGGGATATGATAAAAATCTATCATGTCGCGACGGATATGCGGCAGTGTCGGCTTCTCGCGGAAGAGGAAGCCTGCGCACGGCTCGCGATGCTTCAGCGGTATCGACTCAACAGTCAGACTGCGGTCTTCGTAGATGACTGCACGCTTCTTCGTGTCGACAGCATGAAACTGTATCTCGTAGTCGAAGTCGTTGCAGAATGTCTCCAGCAGCATATCGAGCACGGGTTTCAGTTCTTTCGGAGCGTAGATTGCGAGTGGCATGGTGCGTCCGAGCAAGCCGAACGATGAGAGCATACCGATGAGTCCGAAGCAGTGGTCGCCATGTATATGGCTTATGAACACAGCACAGAGGCGGTTGAAGCCTATCTTCGAGCGACGCATCTGCAGCTGCGTACCCTCGCCACAGTCGACGAGAAACTGCTTCTCGCGTATCTCCACCACCTGCGCCGAAGGGTTATGGCGTAACGTTGGCAGCGCACTGCCACAACCGAGTATATGTATTTTGAAAGGTTCCATAGTTTTACACTATCTCCACTTGTTTTTCTTACTTCTTTCGTTTAAGAGCAGAGATTATTCTTTCGTTTAAAGAGCGGTTCTCTACTTCTGTCTCTTGAATGTAAAGATGCCGTTTGCATTCTCCAGATAGAGCGAGTCGGCGCTCAGACCATCGATGGCGAACGTGTCGCGGTTGAGCAGTAGACTGCCGTTGAGTATCTTCCAAGAAGTCCACGGATTGGTCTCAGCCTTAACGGCAGAGTGCACCGTTCCGCCCTCCTCTATCGTGAAGTTCTTGTCGATACTTGTCCAATGTCCGAGCAACGATGTAACGTTTATCACCCTGTCAGCCACCAGTTCGTCAGCCGTCTTATGTCCCGTCACAGCCATCTTGTCGCCAGCCATGAGTCCGCCCTGCACATCCGATGGTGTCTCCACTTCCGTTTCGGCATCCTGACTGAGAAGTGTATAAACGAGGGTGTCGCCTGCATCCGTAATAATCTCGAGCGAGTGCATCGATGTGCCCTCACCGCATACGCCGTAGACCGTAGTGTCGTTCACCTCCTCAGCCTCGGCTGCATTCTCCGACTGCGCTTTCTCCGGCTTGCCGTTGCAGGCAGCCATAAGCAAGGCGAGGAACAGAAGTGCTACGCCTCCCTTACAGAAAGGGCGCAGCAATATTTCAAGACTCTTCATAATATCCTTATTTAAATGATTATTCGTTGTTTTTCGCCTCATTCCAAAGAGCGTCCATCTCTCCGAGCGTCATATCCTTCAGCGGTTTGCCAATCTTTATGCTATGCTGCTCGATGTAGTTGAAGCGGCGGATGAACTTGGCGTTGGTCTTTTCGAGTGCCGTGTCGGGATTTATCTTGTAGAGACGTGCTGCGTTGATGAGCGAGAAGAGGAAGTCGCCGAACTCCTCCGTAGAGCGTTCCTTGTCCTCATGGCGCAGTTCTGCTTCCAGCTCGTCGAGTTCCTCGCGCACCTTAGCCCACACATCGCCTTTATCCTCCCAGTCGAAGCCCACATTGCGCACCTTGTCCTGCACGCGATACGCCTTGATAAGCGAAGGCAGAGCGTCGGGCACACCGGCAAGCACACTCTTGTTGCCGTCCTTCTCCTTCAGCTTCAGCTGCTCCCACTTCTCCGTCACCTGCTGCGATGTCTTCGCCGTGTCCTCCAGATGCTCGTCAGCCTGCTCGCCGTAAGGCAGCGGTTTCGGGTCGGGCGCACCAACCTGCGAGGGATGGTACACGTGCGGATGACGATAGATGAGCTTGTCGACGAGCTTATCGCACACGTCGGCAATGTCAAATTCGCCCTTTTCTTCTCCGATACGAGCGTAGAAGCCAACGTGTAGCAGCACGTCGCCAAGCTCCTTGCAGATGTTCGGCTCATCGTCCTTCAGCAGTGCATCGCACAGTTCGTAGGTTTCTTCTATGGTATTCGGGCGCAGCGACTCATTGGTCTGCTTGCGGTCCCACGGGCATTTCTCGCGCAGTGTGTCAAGCACGTCGAGCATACGTCCGAACGCTTTCAGCTTTTCTTCTCTTGTATGCATAATTTCAATATAAAACTCCGATAGCTATTGTATATAATTTGTGCAAAGTTACAAATAAAATTTTGATATTCAGAATTATTGTAATACCTTTGTTTATATGAATATACTACTCATTGACAATTACGACTCGTTCACATACAACCTCTTTCAATACATAAAGGAAGAAGGAGGTGCGGATGTGAACGTAACCGTTTGGCGAAACGACCAGTTCGAGCTTGATGACGTTGAGCCTTTCGACAAGATAATCCTCTCTCCAGGTCCTGGTGTGCCCGACGAGGCAGGGTTACTGAAGGCTGTCATCCGCCGTTATGCCCCTACAAAGCCCATACTTGGCGTGTGCTTGGGCGAGCAAGCCATTGGCGAGGTGTTCGGCGCAGAGATATACAATCTGTCCGCAGTCTACCATGGCATACAGTCGAGCATACGCATTGTCGCGCCAGACTACATCTTCAACAACATACCTGGCAACACGTTGGTAGGACGCTATCATTCTTGGGCGGTGAAGCAGGCAAACTTCCCTACAGAATTAGTTGTAACAGCGGTGAATGAAGACGGACTTATAATGGCATTGAAGCATCGCACTTATGATGTTCACGGCATACAATTTCACCCCGAATCGATACTCACGCCAGAAGGAAGGCGCATGATTCGCAATTTTATCACTCATTAGAAGTTGGTGCGTGGAGGGCTGCGTGGATATGGCAAGATGCCATATCCTCCTACGGATGGCGGACGGAATCCGATTGGACGATGCAGTTCTTACTTGGTTAGTGCAGCTGAGACAGCTGCACCTCCTGGGGCGGACGGTACGGGCATCAGTAACGGTCGACGCGGATGACATTGGCAATAGAAATTTCTATCTCTCCCAAATCAATCATAGCGTTGATGAGGCTCACCTTCTGCGCATTCATCAACGTTTCTACGCTTATATCCGCTTCTTTTATCACTTGCCTTTCGAGTAGGCTTGCGCGTTTTGTGCCCAAAAGAAGAGGATGCTTGGGTGTGAGCCATCGCTCACCATCAAACACTGCTACGTTTGTGAATGAAGTGTCGGTGAGCAATCCGTTCTTCACGATTAGCACCTCGTCGCAGTCGCCTTTCCGAGCGGTGAGGCTGTTGAGACATGCGCGGTCGGTACTCTTGAAGGAATAGTCAATCTCGTTGTCTTCAATAAGCTTCAAGCTGCGTATCTCGCGCATTTTATAGGGTGCATACTGTACATCCTCAACGCCCTGTCCGCCATACACCACCCTTGCCTTGTAGAAGTGCATATCGGGCGTGGGCGACAGCACGCCAGAGAGCATAGGCACCGGCGTGTGGGCAAAGAAGTGGCGCATGGTACGCTCCATGCGTGCCTGATGGAAATTCAGGTTAAGTGCCTTTCCGTCCTCTATCTTTATTGTTTCTACAAACTGCTGCATTGTTTTCACGAATTACTCTTTTATCACTTTCGTTTACTTTGTAATCGGGAGATACACTTTCTGCAGCACCTCCTCGTACTCCTTTACACACTGGCTCTGCGACGTTATGCCGCCACCTGCTTTGAAGAACATTCCCTCGTCGGTCTGCTCTATGAAGCGTATCATCACGGCAGAATCGAGCTCACCGCCTGTGTATATGCCCATGATGCCGGTGTAAAATCCGCGCTCGTACGTCTCCGCCTCGTCTATTATTTGGCAGGTCTTCTTCTTAGGCGCACCCGTTATGCTTCCGGCAGGCAGTTGCGCAGCGAGTATGTCGCCGATGCGCTGCGTGTAGTCGGAGGGCAACTTGCCGCTTATCTCCGAACTTGTCTGCAAGATGTCGCCCTTGTTGGTGTGCAGAACGTCAACAAAACGATACTTCTCCACCTTCACGTCCGTAGCCACCGTATTCAGGTCGTTGCGTATAAGGTCGACAATGGTGGCGTGCTCCGCTGCCTCCTTCCTGTCGTCCATCAACACTTGCTTGGCATCGGGCAGCGTTGCGTCGATGGTGCCCTTCATCGGGAACGAATAGATTCTGCCACCTCTTATCTTTACGAATGTTTCGGGCGAGAAGCACACGAAACGCCCTATATCATCCGACGGATTATTCAAGAGCAACTTGTACTTACCTTTCGAATGGCGGAAGATGTCTTCAAGCGAGAGGTTGCAATGCACCGCAACCTGGCATGTCAGGTTGGCGAGATAGCTATTGCCAGCCAGCATATTGTTCTTCACGATGTTGAAGCTGCGCTCGTATTCGTCGTACTTCGGTGCCCCCACCTCCCATTCTATCTCAGCAGGAAGCTGACTGGTGCTGCCTTCAACGGCGTTGGTATGACTGCCAAAGTCGTAGAGGCACTCGCCGGCATCTATCTCCGAGAGCTTCTTTATATACGCCTTGTCGCCCTTATAGTCGACAACAAACAGAAAGGGTTCTCCGCTGCTGCCCAACTCGTTCAGTCTGTCTATTATATCTTTGTTCATTTGTGCGTTACGTGTATGATGTTTATAATTTATAATGCAATACCCACTTTTATCACAACTGCCTAATCTCACATTGTTAACAAAGCGTAAAAACCTAACAAGCAACCATAGCATTCAATCAAAAAGTAATAATTTTGTAGTAATCTATGGGTAAAAACGGCACTTTTGAGCACTTTCGGTGAACTTTAGGGACTTTTAAGTGGACTTTTAAACTAAAGAAAAATGAATTATTTAATTATAGCTCTTGGCGGCGGCATCGGTTCGGCATTGCGCTACGCCGTCTCGAAGTTTGTGCAAGACAGTACAAACGGTGCGTTCCCTTATCACACTTTCGCTGTGAACATCGTAGGTTGTTTGCTCATCGGCTTGTTCTACGGATTCGCTGCACGCGGACACCTTGGCAACAATGCCACAACGCTGCTGCTTACCACCGGTTTGTGTGGCGGCTTCACCACGTTCTCCACGTTCTGCAACGAGAACATCGCGCTCTTGCGTGGCGACAACGCTTTCGTCGCCCTACTCTACATCGCCAGCAGCATGTTCTGTGGACTGCTTGCCGTTGCTCTTGGTTACCTGATTATTGACATTATCGCCTCAGGACGATAACAAAGAGACTCGTTAAAATAATAATAGTCAAAAATATCTACCAGTAAAGGCAGATCAATACATTCGATTGCCTACCTTTACCAAACAAATATCAGTATTCTACTCAGCAAACGCCAGCGGGAAGATGCGCTTGGCGGTGGCATTGGTAGCCTCGGCAACGGCATCGTCACTCACGCCGTAGGCTTCGGCGAGGCGCTGGAGCACGAACTTGACGTAGGCACTCTCGTTGCGCTGTCCGCGCATGGGCACGGGAGCCATGTATGGCGAATCGGTCTCTATCACGATGCGGTCGAGCGGCACCACGGCAGGCAGTACTTCGGGCAGATGACTCTTTTTGAATGTGAGCACACCGCCGATGCCAAGCACGAAGCGGTCAAACTGCAGCAGTTCTTCAGCCTCGTGCTCGTTGCCGGTGAAGCAGTGGAACACGCCGCCGGGCAGGTCGTTCTTGTAGCGACGCAGCAGCTGCACCATCTCGTTCTGCCCCTTACGACAGTGGATCATCAGCGGCAGGCGTGTCTCTACAGACCATTTCACCTGCTCCTCGAAGGCATCGAGCTGCTCCTGTTCGAACTCGCGCGACCAATAGTAGTCCAAACCCACCTCACCGATGGCGATGAAGCGGTTCTCTGGTTTCAAGTATTGCTTCATTTGGGCAAGCACGTCGCGCCAGTCGGCTCGCACCTCCTCGGGATGCAGACCCACCATCGGGTAGGCATAGCCGGGATATTGGCGACAGACATTGAGAATAGCCTCCGTCGACTTGATGTCGATGGCAGGAAGGAACACCTTGCCCACTCCTGCCTCACGGGCACGAGCCATCACTTCGGCACGGTCTGTAGCGAACTCATCGCCGTCCAAATGCGTATGTGTATCTATGAACATTCTTCTGTTTTATAAGTTGACGAGTTGTCTACCAACAATTAATACTTGCGTTTCATCATGCGCTCGGCGTAAGCAGCCAGTTCTGCCTTACGCTCCTCAGTAACAGACACCTTAGCAAGATACTTGCGGCTCTCGGCGAAGAAGTATTCTATCTTCTGCTGAGCGAGTCGGTCGATGCCAATCTCGTTGTAGAGGCGTGTCACGGCAGCCACTTTCTCTGCGCGGTCGAACTCCGTAGCCTCAATCCAGCGCACAAGCTCGGCACGCTGCTCGTCGTTGGCACGGTTGAAGGCGTTGATGAGCATGTATGTCTTCTTGTTGGATGTGATGTCGCCACCGATAGCCTTACCGAACACCTTTGTGTCGCCATATACGTCGAGATAGTCGTCCTGCAGCTGGAACGCCAAGCCAATCTGCTCGCCGAAGCGGTAGAGGTTGTCGGCATCCTCAACAGAAGCACCGCCAAGAATAGCGCCAATCTTCAAGGCGCAGGCAAGAAGCACGCTTGTCTTCAGACGAATCATCTCGATATACTCCTCCTCAGCAACGTCGTTGCGGTGCTCGAAGTCCATATCGTACTGCTGTCCCTCGCCGATTTCGAGTGCTGTCTCGGTGAACAGAGCAAGCACCTCGGCAAGTTTCTCCTTCTCACATTGTGCGATGCGCTGGTATGCAAGCACAAGCATCGAGTCGCCAGAGAGGATTGCGGTGTTGGCATCCCAACGGCGGTGTACGGTTTCGTGTCCGCGACGCAGGTCGGCGTTGTCCATGAGGTCGTCGTGCAGAAGTGTATAGTTGTGGTATGTTTCCAATCCACAAGCAGGCATGACGATCGACTCGGGGTCATCCTTGAACATATTGTAGGCAAGGAGCATCAGCACGGGGCGAATGCGCTTGCCGCCAAGTGAGAGGACGTAGCGGATAGGTTCGTAGAGCGACGCCGGCTTGCGGTCGTATGCGAGGTTGTCAAGTGTGTCGTTGACAAGTTTCAGGATTTGATCAGATGTGTGCATGATTAATGTTGTTATGTGATGTTGAGATGTTGTGGTGTTGTTATGTTGAAATTTGATGTTGAGGGGGTGAGATGACATTCTACAACTTGAAGTCGATAGGCACGGCGAAGAGCGTGCGACATGGTTTATTGTTGTTGATGCCAGGTTTCCAGTTGGGCATCATCTTCGCCACGCGCAGAGCCTCGCGGTCGAGAAGCGGATTAGCCGACTTCGTCACCTTTATATCCGTGAGCGATCCGTCACGATTGATGACAAACGAGACAACAACGCGTCCTTCTATTTTCTGTTTCTGTGCAGCGAGCGGATACTTGAGGTTGTCGGTGAGCCACTTCACGTAAGCCGACATGCCGCCCGGAAACTCGGGCAGTTGCTCCACGATGCGGAAGTTGAGCGGATTGTCGCCCATGTCTACGGCAGCCACCTGCGTATCGTCTTTTCTCTTATCATCTTTGTCTACCGAAGGCGCACCCTCCTCGTCGCCCTCGATATACGTATCGGCGATGGTCTTAAGCGGCTCCATCTCCTTCGGCTCGTCAACAATGTTCACACGCTCAGCTTCTTTCGGCTTCTGCTTGCGTGCATCCATCGCAGCCACCATATCCTCGCGCTCTTTCTTTGGGCGTTGCTCCATCTCTTCGAGAAAGTCGTCAAGCGCATTGTCCGATGTGCTGCTTCTGCCGCTCCAGGTGACCAGCTCCAACAGCGCAACAAAGACCAACGTCGGCATGACGAGTCCTATCAAGAACCACAGAGGGCGCTTGCGTTCAAGGTCTGCTTTCTTTGATTTTTTCTGTTCCAATTTGGTTGAATATTAAGATGATGAGGGGTGCAACTCAAGGGGGTGCACTTGTCTCAAGTGCACCAACGTTTTGTATTATAGTGAGATGATGAGGGGGTGACATATGTCAATACCACAACATCATATAATACATTGGTGCACTGTTTGCTTGGTTGGTGCAGCTGAGACAGCTGCACCCCCTAAGATTTGCAAAGTTACGTTTTTTATATAACAAAGCAATAGCATTATTTCGCTATTTACATAAAAATGTTTAATTTTGCATTCGTTTACAGGAAACTATAATTTTATATTCACTCATTCAACACTAATTTATACGGATGAAAACATTCGATTTAAAGCCCCAGTTGTTTGACACACTGAAGTCGTACAACAAGAAGAACTTCATGTCTGACCTCATGGCAGGCATCATTGTAGGCATTGTGGCACTACCGCTCGCCATCGCATTTGGTATCGCCTCAGGCGTAACACCCGAGAAGGGCATCATTACCGCCATCGTAGCTGGCTTCCTTGTGTCGCTGCTCGGCGGCAGTAAGGTACAGATTGGAGGTCCGACGGGAGCTTTTATTGTTATCATCTACGGCATCATCCAGAAATACGGCATCGAAGGACTCACCATCGCTACCATCATGGCAGGCGTATTCCTCATACTGTTCGGACTGCTGAAGCTCGGAACTATCATCAAATACATCCCCTACCCGATTGTTGTAGGTTTCACAAGCGGTATCGCCGTAACCATCTTCACCACACAGATTAAGGACCTCTTCGGACTGACAATCGACACGGTGCCGTCCGATTTCGTCGAGAAGTGGATTTGCTACATACAGCACTTCTCCACCGCCGACCTTTGGTGCTCGCTGGTGGGCGTGGTGAGCGTGATAATCATCGCCATCACACCGAAGTTCAGCAAGAAGATACCCGGCTCGCTCGTAGCTATCATCGTTATGACCATAGCTGCTCTGCTCCTGAAGCAGTACGCAGGCATCACAAGCATTGAGACCATCGGCGACCGCTTCAACGTGAGCAACGCCATACCCGACGTGCAGGTGCCGGTGATGACATGGGAGACAATAAAGAGTCTGGTAGCTCCGGCAATGACCATCGCCGTGCTCGGTGCCATCGAGTCGCTGCTGTCGGCAACCGTAGCCGATGGTGTCATCGGCGACCACCACAACTCTAACACCGAGCTTGTGGCGCAGGGCGTAGCCAACCTCGCTTCGCCACTCTTCGGCGGCATCCCTGCAACGGGTGCCATCGCTCGCACAATGACCAACATCAACAACGGCGGACGTACTCCTATCGCCGGCATCATCCACGCCGTAGTGCTACTGCTTATCTTCCTCTTCTTCATGCCATTAGCTAAGTACATCCCTATGGCGTGCTTGGCAGGCGTGCTCGTAATCGTGAGCTACGGCATGTGCGGCTGGCGCTCGTTCGTAGCACTGATGAAGAACCCGAAGAGCGACGTGACAGTGCTGCTCATAACCTTCTTTCTGACTATCATCTTCGACCTCACCGTGGCTATCGAGGTGGGACTCATCATAGCCTGCCTGCTCTTCATGAAGCGTATGTCGGAGACTACGGACGTAAAGGTAATCATGGACGAGATAAACGAGGAATCGGACATCAGCAAGGGCAACATCGAGCACCTTACTATCCCTGAGGGCGTGGAGGTGTACGAAATCAATGGTCCGTACTTCTTCGGTGCCGGCAACAAGTTTGAGGAAATCATGGCTTCGTTCGGCGACCGCCCGAAGGTGCGCATCATACGTATGCGCAAGGTGCCGTTTGTCGACTCAACAGGCATACACAACCTTACCAATCTCTGCGAGATGAGCAAGAACGAGGGCATCACAATCGTACTCTCTGGTGTGAGCGAGAAGGTGCACGCCCAACTACAGAAAGCTCGCTTCTACGATATCCTGGGCGAGGAGAACATCTGCAGCCATATCAATCTGGCACTCGAACGTGCTAAGGAGATTGTCAGCGGAAAATAGAAGAATTACTGCTGTCCGCAAACCATTCAAGCGGACTGCAAGCCATCGTCACCCGAACGCAATCCGATCAGACGGCGGACGCAATCCAATCAGACGGCGGACGCAATCCGATCAGACGGCGAACGCGAACGATGACTAATTAAGCAAAAAGGCGTGCTTGTTGGCACGCCTTTTTGCTTTCCCAAACACAACAAATCGGAAACTCCTGCGTTATTATTAAAATAAATAACTAACTTTGCAGAAGAATGAAGAAAGCAATAATAACAACCATAGCCGTGTTAGCAACGACGACAGCATCAGCGCAGGAAAGCCAGACAGCCTACAACTTTCTGCGTCTGCCGGTCAGCGCACACGCCGCAGCCGTGGGTGGCGACAACGTGACACTCGTTGAAGACGATGCCGCGCTGATATTCAACAACCCTGCCCTGCTCTCTTCTGTAAGCGACAAGACAATCGGACTGAACATTATGACTTACATGGCGGGAGCCAAGACTGCAAGTGCCACATTCAACCGTACCGTGGGCAAACGCGCATCGTGGGCTGTGTCAGGACAATATATGGACTACGGCAAGATGCGACAGACCGATGCCAACAACAACCAGTTGGGCGAGTTCTCGGCACGCGACCTCTCAGTAGCCGGATATTTCTCGTATATGCTCAACGACCGCTTCGCTGGCGGCATAACGGCGAAGTTCCTGACATCGCACATAGGAGGATACAACTCGGTTGGCGCAGGCATCGACCTCGGTCTCAACTACTTCGACCCCGAGCACGACTGGTCACTTTCGATTGTAGCAAAGAACTTAGGAGGACAGTTGAAGGCATACGACGAAGAATACGACCCGATGCCTATCGACATACAACTCGGAGCAAGCAAGCGACTGGCACATACACCACTGCGAATCTCTGCCACGCTTGTAGACCTCACCCACTGGAACTACCGCTTCTTCAACCATCTTGTTCTGGGCGTAGATGCCACTATCTCGCAGAACTTCTGGCTCGGACTGGGCTACAACTTCCGACGTGCCGACGAGATGGAGATAAACACCTCAGAAGGCGGAAGCACCCACTTGGCAGGTTTCTCGGTGGGAGCAGGCGTTAGCCTCAACCGCTTCAAGATAAACTTAGCTTACGGCAAGTACCACGTGTCGAGCTCGTCGCTCATACTGAACCTCGCCTTCTCGCTTTAAACAACTAACGAACAACTAAAAACATATACTAAATATACAACTTATATATGAAGAAAATTGTGATAGCCATTGACGGCTTCTCATCGTGTGGCAAGAGCACAATGGCAAAGGATCTTGCACGCGAAGTGGGATATATATACGTTGACACGGGTGCTATGTATCGTGCGGTAACGCTATTCGCCATGCGCAACGACGTGTTCGATGCCGAAGGCAACATCGACGAAACGAGACTGAAGGCTTTGCTGCCCGATGTAAAACTCACATTTCAGCTGAACAATGAGACTAAGCTGCCTGAAGTCTGCCTCAACGGAGAGAACGTAGAGCGATATATACGCACATTGGAGGTGTCGCAACACGTGAGTCCGATAGCGGCTCTGCCCTTTGTACGCGAGAAACTCGTGGAGCAGCAGCAGGCTATGGGCAATGAGAAGGGCATCGTGATGGACGGACGCGACATCGGTACGGTGGTGTTCCCCAACGCCGAACTGAAGATTTTCGTGACTGCCTCAGCCGAGATACGCGCACAGCGCCGTTTCAAGGAGCTTGAAGCAAAGGGTATGCCTGCCGACTTCGACGAGATACTGCAGAACGTTGAGCAGCGCGACTACATCGACACCCACCGCGAGACGTCGCCTCTGCGCCAAGCCGACGACGCACTCGTACTCGACAACAGCCACCTTACTATCGCCGAACAGAAGGCGTGGCTCATGGAGAAGTTCAACGAGAGAACACAAGAATAATTTAATAGATTATCGAAATGGAAACATTGCACAATGAACTGTTAACAGTTGAAGTGTCCGACCTTGGAGCCGAGCTCCAGAGCATCAAGGACGACGAAGGCAAGGAGTATTTGTGGCAGGGCGACGACCGCTACTGGGGACGCCGCTCACCGATACTATTCCCTATTGTATGCGGACTGTGGAAAGGTACATACCGCACCGAAGGCGACACCTATCAGATGGGACGCCACGGCTTTGCACGCGACATGAACTTCCGAGTGCTAAAGAAGGCTGACGACCGCGTGACATACGTGCTCTCAGACACAGAGGCTACTCTGCGCCAGTACCCATACCGCTTCATGCTGTCAGTAACGTACAAGCTCGTGGAGAACGAGATACACGTCATCTGGCATGTTCATAACACCGACACACGCGAGATACACTTCCAGATAGGTGCCCACCCTGCATTCTACCTGCCAGGCGTGCAGGAAGGCGAGCCTATCAAAGGCTGCCTGCGCTTCGACCGTGGCGACAAGATTGAGCGCATCTATGGCAATCACGAGGGTTGCATCACCGACGACCGCTACGAACTGGAGGGATGCAACGGCGGACTCTGGGCTTTCAACGAGGAGAGCTTCAAGGACGACGCAGTAATCATCGACAAGTGCCAGTTGCGCGAGATAGAAATACTCGACCCTCAGACAGCGCGTCCTGCAGTCACAGTAAGCTTCAACGCTCCTTGCGTTGGCATCTGGACACCTTACGGCAAGAACGCTCCGTTCCTCTGCATCGAGCCGTGGTATGGCGTACACGACCACTACGAGTATCGCGGTCAGTTCCGTGATAAATACTTGATGAATCACCTGCAACCGGGTGCTTCGTTCATGAGCGAATACATAATCAAGATAGGAGAATAAGCTATGAAGAAGATATTGTTATTGGGTTCGGGCGAACTGGGCAAGGAGTTTGTCATCGCCGCAAAGCGTGCTGGACAGTATGTCGTGGCATGCGACAGATATGAGAATGCCCCGGCAATGCAGGTTGCCGATGAGCACGAAGTGTTCAATATGCTCGACGGCGACGCTCTGACAGCTGTTGTAGAGAAACACCGCCCCGATATCATTGTGCCGGAGATTGAGGCGATACGCACCGAGCGTCTTTTCGACTTTGAGAAGGAAGGCATACAGGTAGTGCCGAGCGCACGCGCCGTCAACTACACGATGAACCGCAAGGCTATTCGCGACCTCGCCGCAAAGGAACTCGGTCTGCGCACAGCAAAATACTTCTACGCCACTACACTCGAGCAGTTGCGCGAGCACTCTAAGGAGATTGGTTTCCCATGCGTAATCAAGCCGCTCATGTCTTCGTCTGGTCACGGACAGAGCATCGTGCGCAGCGAAGCCGACCTCGAGAAGGCGTTCAACGACGCAATGGAAGGCAGCCGCGGCGACGTTAAGGAGATTATCATCGAGGAGTTCATACATTTCGACTCTGAGTTCACACTGCTCACCGTGACACAGAAGGACGGACCGACGCTGTTCTGCCCGCCTATCGGACACGTGCAGAAGGGCGGCGACTACCGCGAGAGCTGGCAGCCGTTCGCTATTCCGGAAGACGAGCTGCGCAAGGCTGAGGATATGGCTGAGAAGGTGACACGTGCACTGACCGGTGCCGGCATCTGGGGCGTTGAGTTCTTCCTCACAAAGCAGGGCGAAGTAATATTCAGCGAGCTGTCTCCGCGTCCGCACGACACGGGTATGGTGACTCTCGGACACACAACAAACCTTTCTGAGTTCGAGCTCCACTTCCGTGCCGTAATGGGTATGCCTATCGCAGGTATCCACTTGGAGCACGCAGGCGCAAGTGCGGTTATCCTCTCACCGAAGGAGTCGAACGACCCACTGCCTTACAACTTCGTTGAGGCTCTGAAGGAAGACCACACACGCATACGCATCTTCGGTAAGGAAGAGGCACACTTCGGCAGACGAATGGGTGTAGTGCTCTGCTACGGCGAACCGACAGACGACACAACCGCATTGCGCGACAAGGCGAAGCGCCTGGCTACCACCGTATTGGGCACCGACCCGTATATGGATAAGTAAACGACCTGAAAAGAACTGATTATGAAAGTAGCAGATGCTAAGATAATTGACATCCCGAAGTTTGAGGACCGACGCGGAAACCTCTCTGTAGTAGAGGAGTTCAAGAACGTGCCGTTCCATATTGCACGCGCCTACTGGCTCTATGATGTGCCGGCAGGTGCGATGCGTGGCGGTCATGCACATAAGCGATTGAAGGAACTGCTCATTGCATTGAGTGGCTCGTTCACCGTAACACTCGACGACGGACATGAGAAACGCAAGATTCTGCTCAATCGCCCTTATCAAGGACTGCTCATCGAAACGGGAATATGGCGCACCATCGACGACTTCTCGTCGGGTGCGGTGTGCCTCGTGCTCGCCTCGGAGCTGTACGACGAGAGCGAATACATCTACGACTACGAGGAGTTTCTTAAATATAAAGGTGTAAAGAAATGATGCAGATAGAACGACTATCTCCCGACGAATATGCAAAGACATACACGCCACAGCACGTGTTCAACTCAGTGGACTTCACCGAACTGAACCGCGACAAAGCTGAAGATCTTCACTATTTGTCGATACACGACACGAAGCACCGCTTCGGCATTATACTTGGTGAGCGCAACGGAATGTTGCGCTCACCATTTTCGGCTCCATTCGGAGGCTTCACAACACGTGGCGTTCAGACTCTTGAACGCATGGAGGAGGCAGTCGACTTATTACTTGCATACGCTGCAGAACGCTCGCTGCAACTTGCCGTAACGCTGCAACCGCTTGTCTACGACGAAACACAACTGTCGAAATGGACGAGTGTGCTCACGCGCAAGATGAATGTGCGCTGCACGGATCTCAACTATCATGTTGACCTCCAGCGCATTGCTAACTACGAACAGATTATCGACCGCAGCGCAAGGAAGAACCTTCATCATGCACAGAACGTGCCGTTCAACCTCATAAAACTCAACAGCAACGACATCAAAGACGTAATACGAGCATACGAAGTGATACGCCGCAACCGTGAGGAGCGCGGTTTTCCGCTGCGCATGACGCTGGAGCAAGTGTGGCAGACGGTGAGCAACGTCGTAAAAGCCGACTTCTTCGTGCTCGAACATGAAGGCGAAGACGTGGCTGCAGCGCAGGTTTTTCATGTAGCCGAGGGCGTTGCGCAGGTGGTATATTGGGGCGACATACGCGAGTATTCGGCTCTGCGCCCAATGAACTTCCTCACCTACTCCTTGTTCCGTCATTATTACGAAGCCGGACTGCACACGCTCGACATCGGTCCGTCGACGGAAGACGGCATACCCAACTATGGTTTATGCGAGTTTAAGGAGAACATAGGCTGTTCTGTAACATTAAAGTATCGTTTTACGAAATGATTAAATATCTTGATTTAAAGTCGGTTACAGCACAACACGGCAGCGAGATAAGCGAAGCCGTGCAGCGCGTTGTAGAAAGCGGATGGTATCTGCAGGGAGCAGAGAACAAGGCGTTCTGCGAAGAGTTTGCCAGCTTCATCGGAACAACTAACTGCGTAGGTTGCGGCAACGGACTTGATGCCCTTACACTCATTCTGCGTGCCTACAAAGAGATGGGAGTAATGCAGGACGGCGACGAGGTGATCGTGCCTGCGAACACATATATCGCAACCATACTCGCCATCACCGAGAACAATCTGAAGCCGGTGCTCGTAGAACCGCGCATCGACACATTCCAAATTGACGACACACGCATCGAGGAGGCGATAACGCCCCGAACACGTGCCATAATGATTGTACATCTCTACGGCAAGTGCGCCTACACCGACCATATCGGCAACATCTGCCGACACCATAACCTGCGCCTTATAGAGGACAACGCGCAGGCTCACGGCTGCTATTTCGGCAATCGACGCACCGGTTCGCTTGGCGATGCGGCTGCTCACAGCTTCTATCCGGGCAAGAATCTCGGCGCATTGGGCGACGGCGGAGCTGTAACGACTAACGACACCGAGCTTGCCGAGATGATTGCGACACTCGCCAACTATGGTTCGAGCCGCAAGTACGTGTTTGACTACAAAGGCATAAACAGCCGACTCGATGAGGTGCAGGCTGCCGTGCTGCGTGTTAAACTGCGCTATCTTGACGCAGACAATGCACGCCGACGCGACATCGCTTTGCAGTACGCAGAGCGCATCCACAACGAACGTCTGCAGCATCCTTCAATGGAATACTGCAAGCAGAGCGTGCATCACATTTTCCCCGTTCTATGCAAACAGCGCGACGAACTACAGAAGTACCTTCTTGAACACGGCGTACAGACAATGGTACACTACCCCATACCGCCACACAGACAGCTTTGCTACAAGGAAATGGCAGAACTACAGTTGCCTATCACCGAGCAGATACACGCCGAAGAACTGAGCATTCCGCTCAACCAAACACTCACACAAGAGGAAGTGGAGACAATCATCGACGTGTTGAACAAATTTTAGGCGCAGTTGTTTTGTCATTCGACATTTTCTTAGTAACTTCACACCGTGAAAACTCGCAATGCAAGCAGATCACTTGCTTGCCATACAAGCGAAAGACATGCAACAAAAGCCCCACACTTGAATTTAACAAATTAAAAACTAATATTTTCAAACCAAATCAATGAAAGAGATAGCTATTGAAGACAAGAAGCGCAGCCCGATATCATGGATTCCGACGCTTTACTTCGCCATGGGTATGCCGTTCGTGGTGCTAAACATGGTATGTACACTTATGTTTAAAGGCCTCGATGTGAGCGACACACAGATTGCGTTCTGGACTTCGCTTATCATGCTGCCTTGGACACTGAAACCGCTTTGGAGTCCGCTTCTTGAGATGTATAAGACAAAGAAGTTCTTTGTCATCGTTACACAGATTGCTACCGGCTGCATCTTCGGACTTGTTGCCTTGGCTCTGCATCTTCCAAATTTCTTCGCATTAAGCATCGCGTTGCTCGCAGTTATCGCCTTCAGCGGCGCTACACACGACGTAGCTGCCGACGGCGTTTACATGGCTTCGCTGTCTAAAGACGATCAGGCTCGCTATATCGGCTGGCAGGGTGCGTTCTATAACATCGCAAAAATTGCCGCTACCGGCGGTTTGGTTTACCTTGCCGGTATGCTCATCGACTACTACACGGGTGACCTCACCGGACTCAGCGCTACAGCCGCAGCTGCAGCAAAGCACAACGGAACTGTAGTGGCTTGGACAATCATCATGGCAGTGATTGGCGTGATTATGGTTATGCTCGGTCTGTACAACGCTAAATTCGTGCCGTCGGAAAAGGCAAAGGACGCAGCCGAAAAGCCCGATTTCAAGCAGACTATGATCGACTTGGGCAATGTATTCGTCGACCTCTTCCGCAAAAAACATATTGCTTATTATATCTGCTTCATCATCCTCTATCGTTTTGCAGAGGGCTTCGTGATGAAGATCGTACCTTTGTTCCTTAAAGCCGACGTTGCGAACGGCGGTCTCGGACTCACAGAGAAGGAAATCGGCTTGTGCTACGGCACCTTCGGCGCAGCAGCTTTCGTTATCGGCAGTGTGCTTGCAGGCTACTACGTTGCACACCGCGGCTTGCAGAAGTCGCTCTTCTCGCTCTGCTGCGTATTCAACCTTCCGTTCGTTGCCTACACCCTGCTCGCTATCTATCAGCCGAGCAGCCTTTGGCTCATCGGTGGCGGTATCGTTCTCGAATACTTCGGCTACGGCTTCGGCTTCGTTGGTCTGACACTCTTCATGATGCAGCAGATTGCACCGGGCAAGCACCAGATGGCACACTACGCATTTGCATCGGGCATCATGAACCTCGGCGTAATGCTTCCAGGTATGCTCAGCGGCTACGTAAGCGATATGCTCGGCTACCAGAACTTCTTCATCTTCGTGCTCTTCTGCACGATACCGGCATTCCTCATCACATGGTTTGTGCCGTTCACTTATCCTGACAAGAAATAAATTCACATAACAATAACAACCAAGCACACCTCTTCTCTCCTATGAACGGGACAGAAGAGGCGGCTTTAAAAACTAAAAAAACTATGAGCAAACTTATCATTTCAGGCAACCCATTGCCAAACATGCCTTGGGAAGATCGTCCCGAAGGTCAGAGAACTCCGTTATGGCGCTGTTCAAAGAACCCAATTATTCCGCGCGACTTGCTGCCTACATCAAATAGTATCTTCAACAGTGCAGTAGTTCCGTTCGGTGAGGGCTTCGCAGGTGTATTCCGCTGCGACGACACAAACCGCCGCATGGTGCTCCACGTAGGCTTCTCTAAGGACGGCGTGAACTGGAACATCAACGAGGAGCCACTCCGCTTCGAGTGCGACAACAAGGAGATCGGCGAGTGGGTATATGGTTACGACCCGCGCGTTTGCTTCATCGAGGACCGCTACTATGTAACATGGTGCAACGGCTACCACGGACCAACAATCGGCATCGCTTGGACAAAGGACTTCAAGACATTCCACCAGCTCGAGAACGCATTCCTGCCTTACAACCGTAACGGTGTATTGTTCCCAGAGAAGATCAACGGCAACTTCGCAATGCTCTCTCGTCCGAGCGACACTGGTCACACACCGTTCGGCGATATCTTCTACAGCGAGTCGCCCGACATGGAGTTCTGGGGACGCCACCGCCACGTTATGGCACCGGCTGCCTTCGAGCTTTCAGCATGGCAGTGCATGAAGATTGGTGCAGGTCCTGTTCCTGTTAAGACATCAGAGGGCTGGTTGCTGTTCTACCACGGCGTGCTCCGCTCTTGCAACGGCTATGTTTACGCATTCGGTTCTGCCCTCCTCGACCTCGAGCAACCTTGGAAGGCTACACACCGTTCGGGTCCGTACCTCATCTCTCCGCAGACTCCTTACGAGTGCATGGGCGACGTGCCAAACGTATGCTTCCCATGTGCTGAGGTTCACGACCCTGAGACTGGTCGCATCGCTGTCTACTACGGTTGCGCAGACACCGTTACGGGTCTCGCATTCGGCTACATCCCAGAGATTGTAGAGTGGACAAAGAAGAACAGTATCATCTAATATACAACCAAATGGATATTACCGAAAGATTTCTTAAATACACACAATTCGATACGCAGTCGAGCGAGGAGTCGCAGACCGTGCCGAGCACATCGAAGCAGCTCATCTTCGCCAAGTATCTGAAAGAGGAGCTTGAGCGCGAGGGTATGAGCGACGTTGAGATGGACGAGCAAGGCTACATCTATGCTACGCTGAAGGCAAACACGAAGAAGAACATTCCGACTATTGGCTTCATCTCGCACTACGACACGTCTCCCGACTGCAGTGGAGCGGATATCCGCCCACGCATCGTAGAGAACTACGACGGCAGCGACATCGTTCTCTCTGAAGGTATCGTCAGCTCGCCGACAAAGTTCCCTGAGCTGAAGGCTCACATCGGCGAGGACATCATCGTCACCGACGGAACCACTCTGCTCGGTGCCGACGACAAGGCAGGTATCGCTGAGATTGTGCAGGCAATGTGCTGGCTGCGCGACCACGACGAAGTGGAGCACGGCGACATACGCATCGCTTTCAACCCCGACGAAGAAATCGGAATGGGTGCACACCACTTCAACGTCGAGAAGTTCGGCTGCGAGTGGGCTTACACCATCGACGGCGGCGACCTCGGCGAACTGGAGTACGAGAACTTCAACGCTGCTGGTGCCAAGGTGAACATCAAGGGTGTGAGTGTGCACACTGGTTATGCCAAGGGCAAGATGGTAAACGCTTCGCGCCTCGCGGTAGAGTTTGCCGAGATGATTCCTGCAACAGACACTCCTGAGGAGACAGAAGGCTACGAAGGCTTCTACCACCTCTTGGGCATCAATTCATGCTGCGAGAAGGCAACACTGTCGTACATCATCCGCGACCACGACCGCGAGAAGTTCGAGCGTCGCAAGGACTTCATTGAGGAGTGCGTACGCAAGATGAACGAAAAGTGGGGCGAGGGTACTGTGAGCGTGAACCTCTACGACCAGTACTACAACATGAAGGAGAAGATAGACCCGGACATGCACGTCATCGACATTGTGCTGAAGGCGATGCAGGAAAGCAGCGTAGCTCCGAAGGTGCAGCCCATCCGTGGCGGCACAGACGGCGCACAGCTCTCGTTCAAGGGTCTGCCCTGCCCCAACATCTTCGCAGGCGGTTGCAACTTCCACGGTCCTCACGAGTTCGTGAGCGTGCAGGTGATGGAGAAAGCTATGCAGGTTATCATCAAAATCTGCGAGCTGACTGCACATTACAACGACTAAGCGTTGCTATCAAGCAACTACAGAAAACAATTTAATAGAATGAAAGACAGCCCAAACAATATCGTTTGGGTTGTCTTGTTTTAAAGAATACAAAGTGTCCGAAGTACCTACATTGATTAACGACCTCGCTCTTATCCTCATTGTTGCGAGCACCGTTACCTTACTCTTCAAAAAGCTCAAGCAGCCGCTTGTGCTCGGTTATATCATGGCTGGCTTCATCGTGAGTCCGCACATGCCCTACACCATGTCCGTCATGGACACCGTAGACATTAAGATCTGGGCAGACATCGGCGTTATGTTCCTTCTGTTCTCGCTCGGTCTCGACTTCTCGTTCAAGAAGATTCTAAAGATGGGCATAACGCCCGTGATAACGACGCTCACCATCATCTTCGCGATGATGACACTCGGCATCGTTGTCGGACACGCTTTCGACTGGAAGCGTATGGACTGCATATTCCTCGGCGGTATGCTCGCCATGAGCTCCACCACTATTATATATAAGGCATTTACGGATATGGGACTGCGCCAGCAGAAGTTTGCGCAGCCCGTTATGAGCGTGCTCATCCTTGAGGACATACTCGCCATTGTGATGATGGTAATGCTGTCCGCCATCGCCAGCGGCAACAACCCCGACGGCGGCGAGATGATAGGCTCGGTGATGAAGATAGGTTTCTTCCTCGTGCTGTGGTTCGTGGTCGGCATCTTCGCCGTGCCACTCTTCCTGCGCTCCACACGCAAGCTCATCAACAACGAGACGTTGCTCATCGTGTCGCTCGGCTTGTGCTGTCTCATGGCTGTAGTCTCTACAAAAGTGGGCTTCAGCTCGGCGTTCGGTGCGTTCGTGATGGGCAGCATCCTTGCCGAGACAATCGAAGCGGCAAAGATAGAGAAGCTCGTTTCGCCCGTGAAAGACCTCTTCGGCGCTGTGTTCTTCGTATCGGTAGGTATGCTTGTCGACCCGAAGATTATCGTTGAGTACGCCATACCGATAGCCGTACTCGTACTGACCATCCTACTCGGACAGTCAATCTTCGGCACCTTCGGTTTCCTTATCGGTGGCCAGTCGCTGAAGTCGGCTATGCGCTGCGGTTTTTCGATGGCGCAGATTGGCGAATTCTCGTTCATCATCGCCTCATTGGGTCTTTCGCTGCACGTCACGGGCGAGTTCCTCTACCCCGTCGTAGTGGCAGTGTCGGTCATCACTACGTTCCTCACGCCCTACATGATACGCCTCTCGGTGCCTTCGTACAACGTGCTGGAGCGCCACCTGCCGAAGACATGGGTACGCGCGCTGAACAACATCACGCTCTCCCACCCCTCGTCGGCTCCGAAGAGCAACTGGCACTCGCTGATAGCGCAGATGGCTCGCATCACCATCATCTACTCTATCCTCTCCGTGGCTACAATCGCCCTGATGCTAACGTTCTTCCTGCCGTTCATACGCCGCATGATGCCTGGTATGCACTGGTGGGCTAACGGCATTTGCGGTGTGCTCACCGTAATGTTCATCGCACCGTTCCTGCGTGCCATCGTGATGAAGAAGAACCACTCGGAGGAGTTCCGTGCGCTGTGGAACGACAGCCGGTCGAACCGTATGCCGCTGCTCGTTACCATCCTCGTGCGACTGATTATTGCCTCGGCATTCGTGTTCTACATCTGCAACTACCTCACACGCTTTACCAATGCGCTGATGATGACCATCGCACTGGCTGTGGTGGGCATAATGATTCTGTCGCGCGGACTGAAGAAGCAGAGCATCAAAATGGAGCGAATGTTCGTGCAGAACCTACGCTCGCGCGACATAGAACAGCAGGTGCTCGGACTGAAGAAGCCACTGTACGAGGGTCACTTGCTCGACCGCGATATACACATATCAGAAATTGAAATACCCGAGAACTCCACTTGGAGCGGACTCTGCCTTGCCGACCTACGCCTAAGCAACCGCTTCGGCATACACGTAAGCAGCATACTGCGCGGACACCGCCGCATCAACATCCCTGGTGGCGACGACATCGTATTCCCCGGCGACAAGTTGCAGGTTATCGGCAGCGACTCGCAGTTGGCTGCTGCGCATGCTGCCCTCGCCGTCGACATCGAACCCGACGACCCGGACATAGAGAAGCGCGAGATGCGACTCTCACAGATCATCATCGACAAGCACTCGCCGTTCGTAGGCAAGACATTGCCCGAGACGGGATTGCGCTCGGAGTTCAACTGCATGGTGGTGGGCAGAGAGGAAGGAAAAGAAAACCTCTCTATGGTTGGTGCTACATACAAGATGCGTCTTGGCGACATCCTTTGGATTGTAGGCGAAGACGAGGCACTACGACGATTACAAGATGCCAACCGTGGCGTATAAAACAAAGCTGTCCGCTAAACAAATTGTGTTTAGCGGACAGCAATAAAACTAATTGTACCTTTATACCGTAATCTCTCCCGAACCGTAGCAGCGGTGGTGCTCCTCGTCGTAGACTACGCAGAACTGACCCGGTGCCACGCCTTGTATCAGCTCGTCGGCATGTACGATGAACTCGCCCTTGCCCGTGCGCTCAAGCACAGCCGTATGGTATTCGGGCGTATGGCGAATCTTGAAGCGCACACGTGCCGATGTGCCCGGCTCACCCCACGGGTCGAGCGTAAGAAAGTGGAAATCGTGTATGGGGAAGTCCTTCTTGTAAGCGGTACGCGGTTCGAAACCCTTACTCACATACAACACATTGTTGGTTACATCCTTTTTCACGACGTACCACGGACCGCCACCGAAGCCGAGTCCGTGGCGCTGTCCGATGGTGTGGAACCACAGACCGCGGTGCTTGCCTATGAACTTGCCCGTCTCCAGTTCGAGCACTTCGCCCGGCTGCTCGCCGAGGAACTTGCGTATGTAGTCGTTATAGTTTATCTTGCCGAGGAAGCAGATACCCTGCGAGTCCTTGCGCTTTGCATTGATGAGATGTTCGCGTTCCGCTATCTCGCGCACTTCGCCCTTCTGGTAATGACCGATTGGGAATAGCGCCTTCTTCAACTGCCAATCGTATATCTGCGCGAGGAAGTCGGTCTGGTCCTTCACGGGGTCGGGGCTCGTTGTGAGCCATTTTCTGCCCTGCTCGTCAATCTCGGTCTGTGCATAGTGACCGGTCGCGATGAGATCGTACTCGTGTCCGCGCTTCTCGTGGAACGCACCGAACTTGATGAGTCGGTTGCACATCACATCGGGGTTGGGCGTGAAGCCAGCACGCACCTTGTCCATGGTGTAACGTGTCACCTGATCCCAGTATTCGCGGTGGCAGTCCACCACCTCCAGTTTGCAGCCGAAGCGACGCGCCACAGCCGTCGCCATCTCGAGGTCTTCCTCCGAAGTGCAGTCCCATTCCTCCTGCTCCTCCGGACCTATCTTTATGTAGAAGCAGTCGGGATGAAGCCCACGCTGCGCCAGTTCGTACACCACAACAGAACTGTCCACGCCACCCGAGAGCAGCACGGCAATCAGCTTATCGTTTAACTCCATATTTTGATATGTCTCATTCATATGTGCAAAATTACACGAAATAAATGGAATCTCCAACAATAGTGTTGAGATGTTGAGGTGTTGAGGTGAAAGATGGTGAGATGTTGAGATGTTGAGGTGTTGAGATATGTATAAAAAAGTAATCTCACCACCTCACCATCTCAACATCTCAACACCTCAACATCTCAACACCTCAACACCTCAACACACAGATTCTGTCCTGTTTTTCATTAAAATTCACCGATTTTGGATAATATTCCTTATTTATAACACGCCTCGCTTTGCGCATTAAAATTAAACATTTAACTTTGCATAAAGTTTAAACTATTTAATTATTTGATATATCAAAAGTTATGGAAAACAAAAAGAAGCTCATTGCTGGGATAGTAGGGGGTATTGTAGGTCTTGCGCTTATTGGTGCAGTGGCTTATCTCTACATTAATTTGGACGACCAAAGAAAAGAAAACAAAGCGATGCAGGAACTCGCAGAACTCGACAAGAAGGAGATGGAGAACGAGTACCAGCAGTTTGCCAATCAGTATAGCGAGATGCGTATGCAGATTAGCAACGACTCAATCATCGCACAGCTCACAGCAGAGCAGGAGAAAACAGAGAAATTGCTTAAGGAGTTGAAAGAGACGAAGACAAACGATGCTCGCGAGATAGCACGCCTGAAGAAGGAGCTGGCTACCGTGCGCGCCATCCTGCGCAACTATGTCATCGAGATTGACTCGCTAAACCGCTTAAATCATAACCTTACAGAAGAAAACTCACGCATCAAAGGACAATATAACGAGGCTACACGCCAGATTGAGGGCTTGAACACTGAGCGTGCTTCGCTCTCGGAGAAGGTGGCTATCGCTGCCCAACTCGATGCTACGGGCATCTCAATGCAGCTGAAGAACAAGCGCGGAAAGTCTACCAACAACACATCTAAGTGTAAGTCAGTGCAGGTAAACTTCTCTATTGCGAAAAACGTCACTGCTGCCAACGGCACAAAGACCTTCTACGTGCGCATCACCACACCTTCGGGCACTGTGCTCAGCGGAGGAGGCTCATTCGCTTATCAGAACCGACAACTCGAGGCTACAATGAAGAAGACCATAGAGTATGATGGTCAGGAGAAGTCGCTTACTCTGTATTGGAATGTGTCGCAGTCGCTCATGGAGGGCACATACCAGGTGAGCATATTCGCCGACGGCAATATGATTGGCTCACGCAGCTTTAGTTTTAAATAATTGGATAACACAAATGATACAAAGATTTCTATTTATCGCCTTGGCTTGTTGTGCGGCTAACGTGCAGGCGCAGCAGAGGCTCAGTCTTGATAGTTGCCGAGCTATGGCTCTGCGCAACAACAAGACGTTGAGTGCCTCGCGCTTGCAGCTGGACATGGCTCATTACAAGGTAAAGGCAGCAAAGACGAAGTATCTGCCACATGTGAGTGCGCTCGGTGGCTACGAATTGACGAGTCGTGAGATTTCGTTGCTAAGCGACGACCAAAAGGCATCGCTCTCTTCGGCAGGTACACACGCCACTGGTGCATTGCATAGCGACCTCTCGTCTGCACTCTCCGGACTGGCGCAGCAGGGAGCCATCTCTCCCGAACTTGCTAACGGACTGGGCAACCTCTTCGGACAGGTAGGTTCAAAGCTTGGCAGCGTGGTAGACGGTGTCGGCCAGAAAGTGGTGGATGCTCTCCACACCGACACTCGACAGATGTACACCATATCGGTAATGCTTACACAGCCAATCTACATGGGTGGCGGCATCATTGCTGCCAACCGCATGGCGAAGATTGGCGAGGAGATGGCGGCTAACAACATCGAAGCCACTACACAGTCTACACTCCACTCCATCGATCAGGCTTACTGGCTCGTGGTGTCTGTACATCATAAGAAGCAGCTGGCTGAAAGCTACCTCGAAGTGGTGAAGAAACTCGACAACGACGTACAGAAGATGATTGCCGAAGGAGTGGCTACACGTGCCGACGGACTGAAGGTGGCTGTGAAGGTGAACGAGGCGGAGATGTCGCTCACCCAGGCAGAGAACGGACTCGCCCTCTCGAAGATGTTGCTCTGCCAGCTCTGCGGCTTGCCCGTGGAGAACGACGTGCATCTCGAGGATGAGGAGTCTGCCGACTTGGTAGCTACGGCTAACGTGGAGAACACCGACAACAGCGTGGCTATGGAAAACCGCCCCGAACTGAAGTTGCTCGACAACGCTCTCGACCTCAGCCGACAGTCGACAAAGCTCGTGCGTGCTGCCTTCCTGCCGCAGGTTATCCTCACCGGTGGATACATGGCATCCAACCCCAACCTCTTCAACGGCTTCGAGCGCAAACTCTCGGGCGTATGGAACGTTGGCGTAGTGGTGCGCGTGCCGCTTTGGAACTGGATGGAAGGCACGTACAAGGTGCGTGCCAGCAAGATAGCATCGAGCATCGTACAGCTTGAGCGCGACGAAATAAGCGAGAAGATAGAGTTGCAGGTAAGCCAGTGTAAGTTCAAGGTGAACGAGGCAAACCGCCGACTCTCGCTCGCTCGCAAGAACGTAGAGAACGCTGAGGAGAACCTGCGTTGCGCAAACGTAGGCTTCAAGGAGGGCGTGCTGCAAACCACCGATGTGATGGCGGCACAGACAGCATGGCTCCAGGCACAGTCGCAGAAGATTGATGCCGAAATTGATGTCCGACTCAGTCAAGTAAATCTAAAGAAGGCACTCGGTGTCTTGCAGTAATAACCTTCAATATCATTTTATTATGTCAGAACAATCACAACATAAGAATATTCTTATCACCATCGTCCTTATGACGTTGGTTATTGTGGCAGTGGCTGTAATCGGCACCCTGTCGCTCAAGAGTGAGCCCGAAACAATACAAGGCCAGATAGAAGTGGCGGAGTATCGTGTGTCGAGCAAAGTGCCTGGTCGCATCCTCGAACTGCGCGTCAAGGAGGGCGACTATGTCAATGTTGGCGACACACTCGCCATACTCGACGCGCCCGAGGTGCGTGCGAAGATGACACAGGCAGAGTCGGCAGAGAACGCTGCCGCTGCTATGGACGAGATGGCTAACAACGGAGCACGCAAGGAACAGGTGCGTGCAGCGTTCGCCGTACTGCAGCAGGCTAAGGCTGGCTTGGAGATTGCCGAGAAATCGTACAACCGCGTACAGCGACTCTTCGACGAGGGCGTGGTGACAGCGCAGAAGCGCGACGAGGCTTTCGCCAACTACAAGGCTTTGGAGGCACAAGTGAAGGCGGCGCAGAGCCAGTACGACATGGCTCTGAACGGTGCTCGCATGGAGGAGAAGAAGGCTGCTGCTGCGCAGGTGAACCGCGCCAAGGGTGCGGTGGCTGAGGTGTCGTCGTACATCAACGAAACAATGCAGATTGCACAGATGGCTGGCGAGGTGAGCGATGTATATCCGAAGATAGGCGAGCTCGTAGGCACTGGCTCACCAATCATGTCTATCTCTATGATGAACGATATGTGGGGTACATTCAACGTGCGCGAAGACCAGCTTGACGGCATGAAGATCGGTAGCGAGATAAAGGCTTTCGTGCCGGCTTACAACCGCGAGATACGCATGAAGGTGTACTACATCAAGGATCAGGGTTCATACGCCGTATGGAAGGCTACCAAGTCGAACGGACAGTACGACTTGAAGACTTTCGAGGTGAAGGCTCGCCCTATCGACAAGATTGACGGACTCCGCCCTGGCATGTCGTTAGTGCTGAAGAAGTAAGCAGTCGTCGGTTTTTAAACAGCAAACTATGAAACGACTTCTGCTTATCGCCCAACGCGAATGCCGACGTATGGCAGCCAACCGCATGTACTTGCTTTCGATGCTACTCTTCCCCGTGTTCGTCACGGTGTTCTTCACGTCGTTCATGCACGAAGGGCAGCCGGAGAATATGCCCGTGGGTGTGGTAGATCTCGACAACACCACCACGACGCGCAAGCTGACACGTCTGCTCGACTCGTTCCAGTCGTCGGAGGTGGTGGCTCACTACCCTTCTGTGGAGGAGGCTCGCCAGGCTATGCAGCGCGGCGACATCTACGGTTTCCTCTACTTCCCGAAGGAGACGACGGCAAAGCTCTTGGCACAACGCCAACCGCACGTGTCGTACTACTACAGCTACGCCACGCTGACATCGGGTGCGCTCGTCTTTAAGGACCTGAAGACCGTGTCCACACTCGGTTCGGCAGGCGTTGCCAAGTCGGTTATGTCTGCCAAAGGCTACACCGACGACCAGATAATGGCATTCCTGCAGCCTATTGTGCTCGACCTGCACACCGTGGGCAATCCGTGGGTGAACTATAACATCTATCTCTCGACGATGCTCGTGCCGACGTGTCTGCTCCTGCTCATCTTCCTCCTCACGGCTTACGCCATGGGTATGGAACTGAAGGAGAACACTGCCACCGAACTGGTGGCTGCGGCTGGTGGCAATCCGTTCATCGCCCTCATCGGTAAGATGCTCCCCCACATCGCCGTATGGATTGTGGTGATGGGCGCATACATGGTCTACACCTTCGGCGTGCTCCACTTCCCTCACCCTGGCGGTTGGGGCGTAATCGTGCTGCTCACTGTGCTCAGCGTACTCGCTGCCGTGGGCTTCGGCGTGTTCATGTTCGGACTTCTGCCTGCGCTGCGCATGTCGATGAGCATCTGTTCGCTGTGGGGCGTACTCAGCTTCTCGATGGTAGGCACTGCCTTCCCCGTAATAGCTATGGACACACCACTGCAGGTGCTGGCTAACACCTTCCCCATGCGCCACTTCTTCCTTATCTACGAGACGTGCATCTTCGCAAATAATCCGCTCTCAGACGTAGCACTCAACATCGCAGCACTCGTGCTGTTCGCTGCGGCTCCGGTGTTCGTCATTCTGCGCATCAACCGAGCTTATAAGGAATATGTATATATGGAGTAAGAAATCACGCTTCTCGCTTTTAAGAATACTCAAATGACAATAAAAAAGATACATACATTCTGGGAAGACACCGCAAAGGTGTGGCTGCACGAGCATCTTGAGATGTTCCGCGACGAGGGCGCACTGCTCTTCGTCATCCTCCTGCCACTCGCCTACCCGCTCCTCTACTCGTGGATATACAACAACGAGGTGGTGCGCGAGGTGCCCGTGGCTGTTGTCGACTGCTCCAACTCGGCTACAAGTCGCGAGTTCGTGCGCCATGTCGACGCGTCGCCCGACGTGATGGTGGCAGAACGCTGCACATCTCTTGAGGAAGCTACGCGTCTTGTAGGCAAGCACAAGGTGTACGGCGTGGTTTATCTGCCCACCGACTTCGACACTCGTCTCAACCGCATGGAGCAGGCGCACGTCAGTGTCTACTGCAATATGGGACTGATGCTCACGTACAAGGCTATCTTCCAGACCTGCACGGCTGTGGCTGCCGACATGAACTCTGGCATACAGATACGTCTGTCGGGCAACAAGACAAACCGTGAGGACGAACTGACGACGGCACCGCTCAGCATCACCGATGTGCCGATGTTCAATAACACAAGCGGCTACGGCAACTTCATCCTGCCTGCCGTATTAGTGCTCATCCTGCAGCAGATTCTGCTGCTCGGCATCGGCATCACTTACGGCACGAGCTACGAGAAGAACCGTTTCCTGCGCATACGACCGATGCTCGACCGCCGTTTCGGACTGGCTCGCATCATGGTCGGACGCACAATGGGTTTCCTCGTACTCTTCATGCTTATCGCAGCGTGGGTGATACTGGCAGTGCCACGCTTGTTCCACTTCGTGCAGCTTATCCACTTCGGCGATTTCCTGCTGTTCACGTTCCCCTATCTACTGGCGTGCATCTTCTTCGCCATCACCTTCTCTTTCTTCGTGCGTCGTCGCGAGGACGTGATGCTGTTAGTGGTCTTCACCTCAGTGCCGTTCCTGTTCCTTTCGGGCATATCATGGCCAAAGAGCAACGTGCCTGAACTATGGCACTACGTATCGTGGCTTATCCCTTCGTCGTTCGGCATCCAGGGCTTCGTGAAGCTCAACACGCTGGGTGCTACATTCAGCGACATCCTGCCCGAGATAAAGGGGTTGTGGATGCAGACTGTTGTGTACGGCGTGCTGGCAAGTCTGGTAACATACTGGCAGGTGAAGGGCAGCAAACAAGAAACAGAATAAGAGACACTCTATACATACTAATATAAAAAAACAGCATTAATGCCTGGGCATTAATGCTGTTTTTTTTATTGCTGTCCAACAAAAACCATATTGCCGTAGCAGAACAACCACGTTGCCGTAGCAGGACAACTGCATTGCCGTAGCGGGACAACTGCGTTGTCGTAGCATGGTAATACAAGGGGTGTAGCGGTCTCCGCTGGAAGATAGGCTGGCAGATAGGCTGGCAGATAACCCGTTCAAAAGAAAATCTTCCAGCCTTTATATGCCTTATAATTAGAGAGTTGCGGCAAAGCTGGAAGATATGGGAGATTTTTTCAGCTATCTAAAAATAGGGGATGCAGCGGTCTCCGCTGCACCAACCAAGCAGCTTTAATACATTCTTCTTGGTTGGTGCACTTCTTGCTCTGGCAAGCGGCAAAGCCGAGCGGAGACAAATGCCCCCCTTGTGAGTAAATGTTATAACTTGGTTGGTGCACTTGAGACAAGTGCACCCCCTTGTGAGTAAATGTTATAACTTGATTGGTGCACTTGAGACAAGTGCACCCCCTTTTTGTTATCTGAAGTTATTCGGCTGCTGACGGTTGCCTGCAGCGTCGTTGGTGTCGCTAACATCCCACCAGAGGCGTGTGCCCTGAGTGTTGGCGGTCTGCAGTTCAGGATGTGCCTGGAAGAACTTGTTCTGCGACTCGCTGTTCGGGTAGAGCAGACGCTTGATCTGCTTGCCGTTAGGCACGTCGCCACCAGAGAAGTTGCTCAGCTGAGTGCGCAGAGCCGGATAGTCGGTGCGGCGGAAGTCAGCCCAACCCTCGTTGCCATTCGGGAACACAGCCATCCACTTCTGAGTGATGATAGCCTCGAGGATGCGCTCGCGGTCGCCACTCTGGAATGTGCCGTCTTTGAGAGCCTTTATACCGTCGATGTACTTGTCGGCATCCTCCGCAGCGATATGGTAGTAGTCCATCGATGCCTTAACGCCAGCACGGAAGTACTGCTCAGCATCCATTGTGAGGTCGGCACCTGCCCAACCACGCAACGCAGCCTCTGCCTTGAGGAAGAGCGACTCAGCGTAGCCGAGCCATACCGTCGGACGAGAGTAGTTGAACCAGTGGTCATCGGGCAGATCCTTTGAAGCACCATCCTTAACGGTACGTGTAAGACTATACTGCAGCGGATCCATGGAAATCTGCGGAGCCTGAGCGCCACGCTCACAACCTACGAAGTCGTTGCGCAAACCATCCTTACCTTCTGCCAATGTAGAAGATGTCATATTGCTGCGATACCAGCAAATGAGACAACGTGGGTCGATCTTCTTTGTTTCCGAATTGTTACGTCCCTTCTTTATTGTGTACTCCTTACCACCGTCCGAGAGGTTACGATAGAAGTCTTCCATATCCTTCGACAGAACGCTCTCGCCACCATATGCTACAGAGCACATAGCCAAGCCGTTCTCGTCGCCGCCGGAATCCTCGCCGCCCATCTCAACGGGAGCATGGCGTGGCACGGTCTGCATGTTGTCGGCGTTAGAAGTCATCAAGCCGTACTTGTTGTTGAGTGCAGCCTCAGCCTCCTTCTTTGCACGCTCAGGAGCCACATTGCTTATACGCAGCGCAAGACGCAGACGCAACGTGTTGGCAAAGCGCAGCCACTTGTTGGCATCGCCGAAGTAGCAGATGTCGTCCTTGTCAATCTTGTACTGCGAAGCATCGTCTGGCTTGATGCTGTCTACAGCCTGCTCGAGCATGAGGAACATCGCGTCGTACACCTCCTCCTGAGTGTTGTATGCAACGTTGTTCGTTTTGGGTACCCTGGCCTGAGCATACTTTGTGAACGGCATATCGCCGTAAGTATCGGTGTTGGCAAGAGCGAGGAACGCATAGTAGATGCGCGTGATGTAGAACATGTTGCGATACTTCTCCGGTGTCTCGTTGAACTTGTATGCACGCACGAGGTCGCGATACTCCGATGAGCGGTCGTTGTAGAAGAAGCTCCAACGCAGAGCCGACCAACCGTCGGTGTAGTTATAGTCGGGAGCCTTGCCAGCATGTTTCGGCTGGTTGTTAGCCACATAGCCGGCATAGATGTCGTGCGAGAGGTTGGTTGTGCGCTGATAGTCGTTGTAGTAGCCCTCGTAGAGGAACTTGCGGAACTTAGCCGGAGCATCAGCCAGCTGCTTCTTGTACGCAGCAGAGTCTTTCACATGATAGTTGAGGTCAATGTTAGCATAACGCACATTAACGGGCTTGTCGAGTATTATATCCTCTTCGTCGTTATCTCCACTATAGCTATCATCCTCCACTCCGTACGGGTCGCGGTTCATATCTTCGAGGTCATAGCACGAACCGAGTGTCAGCAGCGTTGTAGCTGCAATCAGACCAGTATATAATATATTGCGTTTCATTTTGTCGTTTTAAATTTAGAATCCTACGTTAACAGAGAAACCGAATGTGCGTGTGTAAGGCACTGCCATGTAGTCGATAGCCTGCGAGAACATCGTTGTGTCGTAGCCACCGTCGGGGTTGCCCGGTGTGTGCTTCATGAGGAAGCAGAGGTTGCGAGCCACGAACGAGAGCTTGAGCTGTGTGAGCGGAGTGCGGCGCAGCATCTTCTGCGGGAAGCTGTAGCCGAGCGAAAGTTCCTTCAGCTTGATGTACGAAGCATCGTGTACGAACTCCTCTGCATAACCCTTCTGCGAGCTGTACAGACCGATTGTAGAATAATACTTCTGTGCGCTCACCTCCTGTGTGTTCACGCTGCCGTCAGCCTTCACGCCCGGCACTACCATATACCAGTCCTGCACACCACCAACGGTCTTGTACTCGCCACGATATGCTGTGCGCTCCGATGTACCTACAGATGTAGCCATACCCTCTGATACAGAAACGATGTCGCCACCGAACTTCATATCGAACATTGCGGTGAGCGAGATGCCCTTGTATGTGAAAGTCGGAGTGATTGACATAAGCAGGTCGGGCTGTATGTTGCCGATAGGATGGTCGAGAAGATACTGCTCAAGGTTACCGTCGCCGGTAGCAGCCATAGGCAGACCATCGTCGCCGATGATTACACGACCCTGAGCGTCGCGCTGCATGAGGTTGTTGGCGAAGATGTCGCCGAGCTTGCCACCCTTCACAGCACCCACCTTCACCGGCATGTTCGAGTCGCCTGCGAAGTAAACGCGGTTCACGCCGTCAGCCAGTTCCTTAACGGTAGAACGATTGTGAGCGAGGTTGGCGGTGATGTCGAACTGGAAGTCGCGTGTCTTCACCGGCGTACCGTAGAGCATGAACTCGACACCAGTGTTGTTGATCTTGCCAGCGTTCACCCACTGCTGTGTCCAAGGCGATGAAGCATCGACGAGCATAGCTTGGTTCTTCGTTGTATTATAATAATAGGTGAAGTCGAAGCCGAGACGGTTATCGAGGAACTTCATGTCTACACCCACCTCATACGAAGTCTTGATCTCCGGCTTCAGGTTGGCGTTGAGCTTGATGGTGTTGTTGATAGGCTTGCGGTTGCCCATCTCGAACTGGTACTTGCGCACGTTGTAGAGGTTGTACGGAGCCGGATCCTTACCCACTTGCGCTGCCGACACGCGCAGCTTTGCGAACGTAATCCACGACGGCAGCTTATGGTCGATAGAGCGCATGAAGTCGGAGAACACCCAACTGAGTGATGCCGACGGATAGAAGAACGAGTTGTTCTTCTTAGGCAGTGTAGACGACCAGTCGTTGCGTGCTGTGAGGTCGAGCGAGAGCCACTCGTCGTAAGCCAACTGAGCCGAAGCGAAAGCCGAGTACATAGCGCGGCTGTGTCCGTCGTCGAGAGCCGATGTGAGCTTGTTGCCGGTGTTGAATATCCAGTTGTCCTTCTCGAGCATGTTCTGCACAGAAGCCGACAGCTGCTCGAACTTCAGATACATGATGTTAGCGCCGGCTGTGTAGCCTAAGCGCCACTTCTTTGCGAGCAGGTTGTCGCCCATAAGAAGGAACTGTATGTTCTGCTCGAAGTGGTTCTCCTCAGCGCGTGTCATGCCGTCGTTGACAAGCTTGCCTTCCCATCCTGTGCCGTCGGTAGAGATAGCGCCGTCGCCAAGAGAGAGGTCGGATGTCTGAAGACGTGTGCGATAGTAGTCGAACGAGTACTTGGCGTTGAACTTCAACCAGTCGGTGAGGTTCACATTAGCAGCATAGTAGCCGAATGCACGCCAGCGCTCGTCGCTGTTCTTGAAGCGGTGACGAGCATAGTAAGGGTTAGAGTAATGCTGGTCGGGACCGAACCAGTTGCGGTGCAGCTGATTGGGCGATGTATAGTTCTCCTTCAAGTCGCGCAACGACACGTTGCCCGGCATGAGGAGCAGCTGAGCCACCTCACCATTCAGACCGGTGTACGGACGGTTCTCCGCCTTGGTGTTAGAAACCGAAATCTTACCATCGAGCGAGAGCCACTTGTTCACGGTAGCACCGGCGTTGAGATCGACGTTAATCTTGTTGAGCGACTCGTTCTGGAACAAGCCGTCGTTGCCGTTGTAGCCTACAGAGAGACGGAAGTGCGACTTCTCTGACGATGTGCCTACAGCCACGGTGTGTGCCTGCGAGAAACCCGTGCGGAAGTAGTCCTTCAGACGGTCGCCGGTGTATGAGTAGGGAGCCTTCTCACCGAGCCAGTTGGTCTGCATAGAGCCGTCGAAGCGCGGACCGAACGCCAGTTCGCCCGTCATGGTAGTGGGGTTGCCATCTTCGTCCTTATTGAAGAGGAACTGACCCTGCGAACCCTGACCGTAGAGCTTCTGCATCTTTAGAGTCTCAGCAGCCTGGCTCCATGTGAAGTTGCCGCTATACGAAACGCCGAAGCCCTGCTTGTGCGAGCCGCGTTTTGTAGTGACGAGGATTACACCGTTGCCGGCACGCGAGCCATAGAGCGCAGCAGCGTTCGGACCCTTCAGTACAGAAATTGACTCGATGTCCTCAGGGTTGATGTCGAATGATGTTCCGCCACGGTCGTAACCGCCATATGTAGAAGCCGAAGAAGTCTGGTCGTCGGTGAATGGTACGCCGTCCACAATCCAGAGCGGCTGGTTGTTGTCTGTCAATGAAGAGTTGCCACGAATGGTTATCTTTGTCGAACCGCCCAAGCCGGTGCTTGCGGTGTTCATCTGCAGACCTGCCACCTTGCCATCCAATGCGCCCACTACTGACGGGTCGCCGGTTACGTTGAGCTTGTCTGCCTTCACCTCCTGCACCGAGTAGCCGAGCATCTTCTTCTCGCGCTTGATGCCAAGAGCCGTTACGACCACCTCGTCGATCGACTGCTGGTCGAGCTGCATAGTGACATTCAGGTTGGCAGCACCGCTCACCACCTTGTCCTTATAGCCCATGTACGAGATGCGGAGCATTGTAGAGGCAGGAGCCTTCTGTGTGCTGATTGAGAAGTTGCCGTCGATGTCTGTAACTGTTTTTACGTTAGTGCCTTCAACGGAGATTGTTGCACCGATAAGCGGCTCGCCAAGTTCGTCAAACACACGACCCTTCACGCTATGTGTCTTGTCGCTCTGCGCTACAACGGTAGCGGTTTGAGTCGCAACAGGAGTGCGCAGCGCACTTTCTGCCTGCGAAGCAAACGCCCACTGCAAAGGAGCAGCAACAACGACAAGTGCCATTGCTCGCTTCGACCATTGCAGTCGGAATGATAATTTTGTATTCATTTTATTATAGATTGGTTTTTATCGTTAGAAAGTCTGCATCGCATAACACAATGCAGCAAAGTTAATTGTGCAAAGTTACTGCAAAAAAATGAAACACTACTAAAATATATTTATTTTTATTGTTGCATAGGCATATAAAAAGGCTACGGCAAGAATGCCGTAGCCTCCTAATATTACTTTCTGTCCATCACACGCCACACATATGCAATATACGCGAACACGAATGGCACGAGGAGCGACACATAGAACATGGTGCGCAGGGTGAACTCGCTGCTGCAACTGTTGGCGATGGTGAGCGAGCTTTGCAGATCGTTGTTAGAGGGATAATAGGCAGTGTCACCAAGACCAGCGATGAGCAGAAGCGAGAGCACTACCATAACCACACCGATGCCTGCCGGCCAGATACCTTTCACGTAGGAGTTACTGAAAATGGTGCGCCCTACTCCATACAACAGCAACACCACACCCACGAGCGTAAGCACCGCCAACAGCGGCATGGCGAGGAAGTTGTGCAGATACTTCAGAGGCTCCATGAACACCACGCCCTGCGCATCCACAGCGTAACCGTCCTTCAGCAACAGACGCACAAAGAAAGCGAGGAAGAACACAAGGAACGGCACGGTGCTGCCGACAAGGCGCACACTGGCACGCGAACGGATGTCCTCATCCTCCACATTATTTATTATGTACAGTGCGCCGAGCATACGTGCAAGGAACATCACGGCGAGTCCGAACACGAGATTCCACGGGTCGAGCAGCGCATCGAGTCCTGCCGAAGCGTTAGCCCAACGGCTGATAATGGGCGCACCGATATCCGTCAGCGATGCCTTCTCGACGAGGAAGTTGGAACCGTCGAAGAACGTAGCCACAGCTCCGCCGAGCAACAACGGACCCACGATGCCGTTCAGCACGAGAAACCAGCGATAGGTACGTGTGCCGAGCAGATTGCCCTTCTTCAGCTGAAACTCGTAGCTCACGGCTTGCAGCACGAACGAGAAGAGGATTATCATCCAGAGCCAATACGCTCCGCCGAAGCTCGTACTATAGAACAACGGGAACGAGGCGAAAAAGGCTCCGCCGAAGGTGACGAGCGTGGTGAACGTTATCTCCCACTTTCTGCCGGTCGACTCGAGCACCTTGCGCTGCCCATCTTCCGTTCTGCCTATGCTATGCACCATAGAGTTAGCACCCTGCACAAAGAGCAGGAACACGAGCAACGCCCCGAGCAGCGAGACGATGAACCACCAGTATTGTTGCAAAAATTCGTATGTCATAAGAATGTGTTATATGAAGAGTTAAACATAAGTGTTGTCGGTTGATGTCTGAGGTTTCTCGGCGTTATATTTGCGTATTACGCGGCACATGATGCTCACCTCAGCCACAAGCAGCACCGTGAAGAGCACGAGGAAGAGGAAGAACGTGAACGCCACACTGCCCGACTTAATATCGGAAACTGCAGCCACCGTTGGCAGCATGTCCTGAATAGCCCACGGCTGTCTGCCCAGCTCGGCTACTATCCATCCGGCTTCGCTCGCCAGGTACGTGAGCGGAAGCATAACCAGTGCTGCCACGTAGAGCCAGCGATACTTCGAGGTGATATCCTTGCGCCATGCTATGTGGCCGATGACGAGGAAGAAAAGCATCAGCAGCGTGCCCACGCCTACCATCACACGGAATGCGTAGAAGTTGATGGGGATATACGGCACCAACTCTGCACGATCCTTGATGTAGCCGTAGCCGAAATAGGGCATGTCCTGCTTCAACAGCTCAGCAAGTTCTGGCAAGCGTGCGTCGTTGGCATCCGCAGCCTTCAGCTTGCGGTATTCGGCAAGCGCAGCAATCGCCTTGCGTCCGCGCTCCATCTTCTCCTCAGCCGAGAGTTCACGTGTGCCGTCGGCACGTGTGTAGCCGTTGAGCAGGTCGTTCACGCCTGGTACATATCCGTCCGCCTTGTGCGTAGCAAGCAGCGAGAGTCCGTTCGGGATGGCAATGCGCAGCGGTGGCTCCTCGCCCTTGGCATAGTCGGGCTGCTCGAACGGATTGACAGCTGCAACCGCTGTTAGCGAAACGCCCTCGCCCCCATCGTACAGAGCCTCCATAGCAGCGAGTTTCATAGGCTGTTTCTCAGCCACCTTCACGGCAGAGGAGTCGCCCGTCGCCATAGTAAGCACGGCAGCCACTATGCCCACGATGCTCGCTATCTTGATGCTCTGACGTGCCATTTCCTGCTCGCGTCGCTTCAACAGATACCAGCAGCTCACGGCGCACACAAACACTGCGCCTACCACCCACGTAGAGGTCACGGTATGGAAGAACTTGTCCACGGCGAATGGTGAGAGTGCCACATCAGCGAAGCTCGTCATCTCGTTGCGCACGGTGTCAGGATTGAACTCGCAGCCCACGGGGTACTGCATCCACGCATTAGCCACCAAGATCCACCAAGCCGAGATGGTTGCGCCGAGTCCGGTGAGCCACGTCGATGCCAAGTGGAAACCACGCGACACCTTCTGCCAACCGAAGTACATCACGGCGACAAAGGTACTCTCCATGAAGAACGCCACGATGCCCTCAATGGCGAGTGGTGCGCCGAAGATGTCGCCCACGAACCACGAATAGTTGCTCCAGTTGGTGCCGAACTCGAACTCGAGGATGATGCCCGTAGCAACGCCCATGGCGAAGTTCACGCCGAACAGTCGCTGCCAGAAGATGGCGGTATCCTTCCAGAATTGCTTACCAGTGCGATAATAGCACGTTTCCATAATGCCCATGATGAGGGCAAGACCCAGTGTGAGCGGTACGAACAGCCAATGGTATATGGCTGTGAGTGCGAACTGCGCACGCGACCAATCGATAAGTGTAGGGTCTACAGTCAAGAGATGTGTCATTTTTTGATGTCTTTTTATTATTGATTAGGTTTATATTCAGCTTCTTTCGGGCTACATAACTTATACATCTACCATCTGCGTCGACCGATGCGGACATCTGCGTCGACCGATGCAAGTGGCTATCTGTCCACCCTATCGCCCGTCAACTCCCCTGCAACATATGATGCTTTGTCGCCATTCGACTTCTGCTCAAGCACGTTGGGGAAGAAGAACAGCTTCAGCACAAAGAATATAACAAACAGTTTTATGAGGATAACTGTCCACAAGACCTTGCCAAGAGTCATACTGCGAAAACCTTCAACATAGAAGTGGCACACTCTGTACAATACATTGTCTTTACTCATGTTATGGTGGCTTTTAGCGGTTGTAATAATTTCACTTTAACAATTTGTTTGCAAATATATATCATAAAAGTCAACCCACCAAGCATTTGCCATACTAATTTGCGTTTGTGTTGTATTTTTTACATTTAAGGATATGAAAAACGGCTATCAAGAAGCTGTTACACTTCTGATAGCCGTATTATTCACGAATTAATAATTAGCAATCACCAATTAATAATTAATAATTACTAATTAATAATTTACTTCACGAGCACTTTCTGCACAGTGCCGTCAGCGAACTTCACGATGTTCAAGCCCTTCTGCAAAGCGTTGAGCTTTGTGCCATTCACTGTGTAGATGCCCTTAACAGCGTTCTGTACAGTAGCGTTGTTGATGGCAGTCGGGTCTGCGAACTGCTCGTATGCAGAAACCTCAGCCAACGACGGATAAGAGTAAACGTAGAGGTTGCAGATGACAGCGAGATACTTTGTCTTCACGCTCTCCGGGAAGATGTAGCTAAGCTCAGAAACCTCCTTCAAGCCAGAGAATGTCTTCGCCGTGTTCATACGTGTGAGGTCGTCGCCCACAGCAATCTTCACGTCCTTGTTGACGTAGTTCATCTCGTCGTTGTCGTTCTTTGCGTAGTTCTCGTTCGGAATGTTCACAACAACCTTTGCGAGGTCCCACTGCTTGCCTTCCGGAGCGGTGAAGATCACCCATACGTCGTCGCGGTGTGTAGAAGGAGCCTCGATATCGCCGAAAGCCTCGTCTGTCTTGTTGCCGTCGGTCAGACCGCTGACATCATACTTCTTGAAAGTTGCCTCGAAAGAGTAGTCGTTCTCATAGTGGCGCACCTCAGCCGTCTTGCCCTTGAGCACGTTAGGCTGTGTAGTAGCGTCAACCTCAACCTGTACAGCAACCTCCTCGTAGTCGTCACCATTCACGACGCGGATAGTAACAACATCGTCGCCCATGCGCTGCTTAGCAGTTACAGGAATGACGAACGTCTTCTTCTTCACGTTCTCCTTGATTGTGCCGATAGTCACGTTGCCGTTCTTGCTTGTAGCAACACACTCGAACTTATCAGCCTTAGTAGCTCCCTCGCCCAAATCGTAAGTCACATTGATATTATACGACTCACCAGCGTTTAAAGTGATATTGTTTGCCAATGTAGAGAGCTTCATGCTGTTGTCCTTCTTGCCATAAACCTCAAACTCCCAGATGCGGAGGATGCCGTTGACGTGCGGAACGAGCTTCACGTAGCGTGCACGCATCGGAGCGATGTAGTCGGTCTTGACGCTCTCTTTTTGGCGGTTGTAGGTATCAACAACTGTCGTCCAGTGCTCGTTATCCTCAGAGAGGAGTATCTGGTAAGAGTCGATCTGGTCTACGCCTGATTCTGGACCTGCGTTGCCATCGAAAATCTTAAAGCTATAGATGCGATATACGCTCTGGAGGTCAAATGTAACCCAGTTGTCAGCGCTCACGTTGCACCACTTGTCCGATGCGGAAGTAGGATTGGTCACACCGTCGATAATCTTATCCGGCACCTCCTTATAGTTGGTAGAGCCGCTGTAGCCGAGCACCTTCTTCTGGTAAACCACGTTGTAAATCTTCTTGTATTCCTCCTCGGTCATTACGTCGAGGATATTGCTTGAAGTAGTAGATGTGCCGATGGCGTTTGTAACATCAACAGTTACGCGCTGCTTGCCCACCTTCTCTGCAACTACGGTGATAGTCTGGTCGGTGAGTGAGAAGCCGTTTGCAAGCTTCAATCCCTCAGGCAGAGTCCACTTGAACGCAGTCGGATTACCCGTACCATTAGCTGTGATTGTGGCAGTCTCGCCCACCTTCAGATAGCTGTTGCTGATAGTGAACGAAACAACCGGAGCGGTAGCCTGCGGGTAGTCGAGCACGATGCTCTTGCCCTTCTGCTGGCGCATGTCCTTCATAACTGGAGTAACGATGAACTTAACATAAGCCTCGTTGTCCTTACGCTGGAATGTAGGAACGTAGAACGCCTCGTCGCGAGTCTGTCCAACCATTGTGCGTGTGCCGTCTTCGTTTTCCTTATAGATATCGAAGTGGTCGAAGTCGGCTGTATAGTCGAAGTCCCATGTCAGACGAGCGTCGCCCTGCACGTTGCCCAGCGTGCTTGTAGAAGCGAGGTTCTTCACCTCCACTGGTGCCGGAGCATAGTTAGCAGGCAGCACAGAGAGTTCGCCGAGCGAGAGTTCGTAGTCGTAGACTGTGAACTTAGCCTTAACGTTAAGACCGATCATATAGATAGTCTTGCCGTTGAGCGAAGAGAGGTCGTACTCAGCAACAGTCCAACCGTTCTTTGTTGTGGTTTTCGGTGCAGAGAGTGTAACGTCAGGATTTACAGAGCTTGTTGTAGAGAGCTTCACCTCTACAGAAGCGTTTGTCGTGTTCGATGATTTGTAAACCAGGCGCAATGTGCCGCCACCGTTCACGGCGAGCTTAGTCTTGTACAGACGCCAGAGATGGTCGCCGCTGAACGCAGAGCCGCCCTTCAGCTTAAGGCTCGAGCCGAAGTTCCAAGCGTCCTCCCAGTTGATCTCGAAAGAAGCATCGTCCTTGTTCTCCATCCAGTAGCGCCATGTTGGCATAATGCTCTGCACGCCAGAGTGGTACCAGTCCTGTGTAGCCACCTTCTCACCTTCTACGAAGCGGTGCTTGCCCACACCTACGCAGAACGACGTAGTGAACGGCATTGAGCTGATAACCGAACGCTCGAGTACGTGACCCGAGATGCCTGACCATTCATCTGTAGTAACAGTCGGGTCGCCGGCATAGTTGGTCCACATCTGCATCTCGTTCTCGAAAGTTTTCGTTATAGCCTTGTATGCGTCAGAACCGGTATCGTTCTTGCCGAGCAAGTTGCGCACGTTGTCCTTCCATGTCTTCTCCTCGGGGCAGAATAGATCGAGCGAACCAACGTGTCCGCTGGTAGGCATTGCTTTTTGCAAATCTCTTTCAAAACCGGTGTGTCCGCTGGAAGCCACCTGCACACCACCGTAAATCTTAGAGAAGGTCTCCGCCTCTGTGCAGCCGAGCTGGCTTGCATAGCTGCGATAGTCGCCCGGAGAGCCGTATTCGAGGAACTGCGATGTATTCTTGTGCGACTTCAGGATTGTAACGTTCGGAGAGTATTCAGCGTTATACCACTGAATCTCCATGTGTGTGTCGCCGTTAGCGTCGGCAATTTTGTTGAACTCCTTGATGAAGCCGACCCACTCCGAATCGGTACCGCCGCCGGTCTCCTCGTTGATGAACCATCCGTCGAAGCCGATGTACTTAGCAATCTCGTAGAGCTTCTTAGCATAGATATATACGCCGTTCTCCTTGGTAAGCATCTGGCGCACCCAAGCCTGGTTGCCACCAAAAGCGTACGGCGGGAAGAACACCTGACCCAGCACCTTCACACCGCTCTGGTGAGCAGCGTCGATAGAACCTGCTGGCGGTGGGATGATGATACCCTCAGAAGCCGAACCTGCCCAATAAACGAGCTTGTCCATATACTGCCAGTAGGTAGGCTGATAGCCGAGGAAGTTGTAAGCGCCCTGCGACGGACACATAGAACATGTCGGGAAAAGGATAGGAGCGTTGCTGATCTGACCCTCATAATACTGGTTCTTGTTCGCCTTCATCAGCGTTGGCTCCTTGAAACGCTTTGCCAATGGCACACGCGAGCGGTTGAACTTAGCGTCCTTGTCGGTCTCCGGCGACCAGTTCTTGATGTCGTCCGGATGCCAGCATCCGCCGTACGGCTGCTGTGCGTAGCTGCTCTGTACGAAGAGTGCCGCCACAGCCGCGAGAATTAAACGATTGAGTTTCATTTTTGTTTGTTTTAGTTATTATTTGATTGAATATTAATAGACTTGAGAGTTTACGCTGCAAAGGTAGTGTAAATCGAAGATATTACAAAATAAGTTCACTTATTTTTATTGTTGAGATGCAGCCTAACTTATAAAAAGGTAGTGTAAAAATACGATTAAGCGAAACAAATGGAAATTTATTTACATTTGTGAGCGTGAGGATTTTATATAAATCGAAGACAATACAAGAATTGCAAAGATAAGATATGTAAAAAGTTATATCTTGTTAAAGGTAGGATTGAGCAATATTGTTTCTCGCTAAAAATCTATAAATTTGCATTATAAGCAATATATTGACTGTATGGAAGGCAACACTGAAGCGAATTTCAGAGTTGCTGAATGTCAATGTAAGTGAAATTATTAACTTTGACTAAATCTATATTTATGGGAAATTCTAACTTCAATGAGAATACCAGGGTACAAGTGCCTGCAGCTCTCCATCTATGTAAGTTGGGCTATACCTACTTGGACAATATCAATGCATATGATACCAAGACTAATATATTGATAGACGTTTTTCTGAATGCAGTCAAACGTCTGAATCCGTCTTTGTCAAGCCAGGAAGTATCTTTGTTGTTTTCAAAGATTGTAAACGTTGCAAACAATGATGATTTAGGACGCGAGTTTTACCAAATGCTTTCTTCCAATAGCGGAATAAAACTTATTGACTTTGACAATCCTGAAAACAACGATTGGCACGTCACCACCGAGTTTACTTGTGAAAACGAAGACACGGAGGACAATTTCCGTCCTGATATCACCTGCTTCATCAATGGAATGCCACTGGCTTTCATTGAGGTAAAGAAACCCAATAATCACGAGGGTATCTTGGCTGAGCGTGAACGCATCAATACACGAATGAGCAAGACATGTTTTCGCCGCTTCTTCAACGTCACGCAGTTGATGATATTCTCCAACAATCAGGAATACGACAACGAGAGCCGTGTACCTATTCAAGGTGCATTCTATTGTAGCTCTGCCAAGGGCAAGGCTTTCTTCAATGTCTTCCGTGAGGAGAACAAAACGTTTGTTACCAATTATCCCTATCAGGAAATAACGGATGACGACGAATATAAGGTATTGAAACACCGCAACTGTGTAGTCATCAAGAACCTTAAGGAGTATCAGACCAACAAGGATGTCAACACCCCTACCAACCGTATCATAACCTCCATGCTGAGCAAGGAGCGTTTTCTGTTCCTGCTTCGTTATGGCATAGCCTACGTTGAGCGCAAGGTGGAATTGGAGGACGGCACACAGGGTACTACGCTGCAAAAGCATATTATGCGCTATCAGCAGATGTTCGCCTCCTATGCTATCCGTCGCACCCTAAACAATGGGATAAAGAGCGGTATCATCTGGCATACACAGGGCAGCGGAAAAACTGCTCTTGCTTATTACAGCGTGCGTAGTCTGACGGATTTCTTTGCACGAAAAAACATCGTGGCAAAGTTCTATTTCATAGTCGACCGTATCGACCTTATGGAACAGGCTACCGACGAATTTGCCGCCCGTGGTCTTATCGTGCATAATGCCAAGAGCCGTGAAGAACTGATGAAGGACATTGCAAGCCGGTCTATCACACAGAACAATGAAGGCAAGTTGGAGATCATGGTGGTCAACATCCAGAAGTTCAAAGAAGACAAGGCGAAGGTGCAAGTTGACGACAGCTACAGCACCAACCTCCAACGTATATTCTTTATCGACGAGGCACACCGTGGATATAACCCCAAGGGAAGTTTCTTGGCGAATTTGCTCGAAGCTGACAAAAACGCTGTGAAGATAGCCCTCACCGGCACGCCGCTTCTCAAGGAGGAGCGTGAGTCTTGGCGAGTGTTTGGCGACTATATCCATACCTACTATTACGACAAGTCAATCGCTGACGGCTATACTTGCAAACTTATGCGTGAGCCTGTCGAAACCATCTACAAGGAAAAAATTGAGGACATCCTCGACAAATTGGCTGGAAGCGTAAAAGTGAAGAAGTCAGACATCGACCGCAACAAGATCATTGAGGATGAAAGCTATCTCAATGCGTTGCTCGACTATGTCATATCCGACTTCCGCCGTTTCCGCAGGGAGCAGAACGACAACTCTGTCGGAGCCATGATTGTCTGCAAGACAAACCCTCAAGCCAGAGAGATGTTCCGCTTGTGGCAGGAGCGTTTCCATAATGCAGAGAAAATATGGCAGCATAAAGAGGAACAGCTCGGAATGGCAGCAGAACCAATGACTTTACCTTCTGGCTACAGACCTTTGACCGCCTCGCTTATATTGCATGACGAAGGCGATAAGTTGGAACGTAAAGAGTACATCGAGGGATTCAAGAAACTTCAGGAAGTGGACGTACTCATTGTCAACAAGATGCTTCTCACCGGTTTTGATGCTCCTCGTCTGAAGAAACTGTACCTCGGACGCTCGCTCGACGGCCATGATTTGCTGCAGGCTTTGACGCGTGTCAACCGACCTTACCATGATTTCAAGTATGGTTATGTGGTTGACTTCGTGAACATCAAGGAGAATTTTGATGCCACCAACGACCGCTACCTCCGCGAATTGAACCGCACTTCTGACAGCACTGGCTCGGGACAAAGTAATATCGCCAACGATGTGATGGTGACGAAGGAAGAGGTGAAAGCCAAAATCAGGCAGGTAAAAAGCGTTCTCTTCAACTTCACCACTGACAATATGGAGGAGTTCCGTAAGCAGATTGACGAGGTTGACGACAAGGACAGCCTCTATGAGTTGCGCAACACGCTTTCAGAAGCAAAGGCCATTGTCAACCAAGTGCGTTCTTTCGGCGACGAGGAAACAAAGCAGAAACTTGCGTCGCTGCCTATCGGCACCATTCCTACGCTTATCACAGAGGTGACACATCGCATCGAGCGCATCAATCTTCTTGAAAACACGGAGCATAAAGCCGACGTGTCGGGCATCATCAACGTTGCGCTTTCCGAACTCGAATTTGAGTTCAAGAAAGGAATGCCAGAGGAAATGCGCATCATAGTCAACGACATACGTGAGCGTTGCGAGCGTGTGCAGGCTGAGTTCGAGGCAAACTTCGATACAAAGGAGGACAAATATGTTATCCTTGCCGATGAGTTCCGTGAGTATTTCCGCAAAAAGGGATTTGTGCCTAAAGATACCGCTGACGCAAAAGAAAGCATACAGTACATGGACGAGGTGATGAAGAAAATACGCGAAATCAATCGTCGCAACCGCCTTCTGAAAAGCAAGTACAAGGGCGACGAACGGTTTGTGCGAATCCACAAGCGTATTGAAGAGCAGAACGAAAAGCGCGAAAAACCGATCATATCAAAACACGAATATGAGATTGCGGAGAACCTGGCAAATATGAAGCAGGACATCGACCGGATGATATTCCTCGACATCAACAAGCTCGACAACGAACCGGCATTTCAGCAGGATGTGCTTGCCATCATCGGCAAGGAACTGCTGAAGATGCACATAAGGGCTGACATCAAGGACCGCAAGTTTATCAACAATCTCATCACAACAGAATATTTACAACAACGTAACTACGCATATTAATAATAATGAGCAACATCAATATATCTGAGGCTACCATCGCCCTTATCGACTCTCTGAAGAGCACTACCGGGGCTTACGGATTGGCTGGCACTGGCAGCGAATATAAAATTGTAACGGAGATGTTCCTTTACAAGTTTTTTAACGATAAGTTCGGTTATGAGGCAAAGCGCGATGAAGTTTATGGCGAACGCCTGAGAAACGCCGAGAAGTGGGATGCTGAGTATGACAAATTCACTGAGGATGAAGTGGAAGACCTTTTCAGCTATCTTCCACACTCCGTGCCTCGCATGAAGCCGGAGCATACGCTCTCGCATCTTTATAACTCTGCCACCAAAGGCGACTTTTCTACACTGCTCGATGCTACTCTCATTGACATTGCCTCGCTCAATGCCGATACTTTCTCTGTCACCACGTCAGGAAAGAGCAAAGTGAATATTTTCTTTCCGCTGACTACATATGTCACCGACACACAGAAGCGTGATGAGTTTGCCAAGGCTCTGATGAACGATGTGGCTTCTTTCAACTTTGAGGATGTGTTTGGCGAAAAATATGATTTCTTCTCACACATCTTCGAGTATCTGTTGAAGGGGTTCAACAACGCCAGTGGCGGAAAATATGCCGAATATTACACACCTCATGCCATAGCGCAGGTTATGGCACGGTTGCTTGTGGGCGACAAGTCGGACTTCCGTGGCATCACTTGTTATGACCCGTCGGCAGGTACTGGCACACTGCTCATGGCACTGGCTCACCAGATAGGTGAGGATCGATGCTCCATCTACTCGCAGGACATTTCAGAGAAATCATCCGAGATGCTGCGTCTGAATCTTATCCTCAACAACCTTTCGGCTTCTCTGCCTAATGTAGTGCAAGGCAACACGCTTACCGAACCATCGCATAAAGAGAATAATGGTGTGCTGAAGAAATTCGATTTCATTGTAAGCAATCCACCGTTCAAACTCGATTTTCCAGAGTATCGTAACACGCTCGCTGCCGACACAATCCGTTTTTGGGCTGGTGTTCCTAACTCTGTGAAAAAGGTAGATCCGAACAAACCAAAAATGGCTATCTACACTTGCTTCATCCAGCATCTGCTCAACTCGCTGAAGCCAACGGGAAAGGGCGCTATCGTCATACCTACTGGATTTATCACATCTAAGAGTGGCGTAGAGAAGCGCATCTTGCAACGCATCGTAGATGAAAAATGGGTGTATGGATGTGTGTCTATGCCGTCAAATGTGTTTGCTACTACCGGTACCAATGTCTCCGTGCTGTTCTTTGACAAATCGGCACAGAGCGACAAGGTGATTCTCATCGATGCAAGCAAGCTGGGTGAGGAATATAAGGAAGGTAACAATCAGAAACGCCGTCTTCGCGATTTCGAAATCGACAAGATTGTGAACACATTCCAGAACAAGGAGGCTGTTGATGACTTCTCGGTAGCTGTGACATACGATGAAATAAAAGAGAAAGGATACAGCCTCTCTGCAGGACAGTATTTCGACATTAAGATTGACTATGTGGACATCACCGAGGAAGAGTTCAACAAGCGCATGAATAATTATAGGTCTACGCTGAAAGCACAGTTTGAGGAGAGTCACCGTCTCGAAGAAGAGATACTGAGACAGTTGGATAGTATCAGTTTCGACGAAAACGTAGGGAAGGAACACGACGATGAGTAACGAGATTCAATATCTTCTGTATAGCATGCCGGATGCGGACGGCAAAGTGCAAGTCGTCATAAAGGATGAAACGCTTTGGTGTACCCAAAAGGCTATGGCACAGCTATTTGGCGTGGGCGTACCGGCTATCAGTAAGCACTTAAAAAATATCTTTACAGAGGGAGAACTTAATCCTGACACGACTATTTCCAAAATGGAAACAGTCGTAAATAGAGGTATCCGTGGCGAGGTTCAGGAACTTATAGATTTCTATTCTCTTGATGCAATCATCGCCGTAGGCTATCGCGTGTCTTCTCTGAAAGCCACTCGTTTCCGTCAATGGGCAACAAAGATTCTCAATGAGTATATAAAGAAGGGCTTCGCTATGGACGATGAGCGGTTGAAACAAGGAACGGCGGTGTTTGGCAAAGACTACTTCCGCGAATTGCTTGAACGTGTGCGTTCTATTCGTGCAAGCGAACGCCGCATTTGGCAACAGATTACGGACATCTACGCTGAATGTAGCACCGACTATGACAAGAACTCTCCGACAACAAAAGATTTCTATGCGATGATACAAAACCGCTTCCACTATGCTATCACTGGGCAGACCGCAGCGGAGATTATCTATTCAAAGGCTGACCATACGAAAGACCACATGGGATTGACTACTTGGAAAAATGCCCCAGATGGACGTGTTCTGAAATCAGATGTCAGCATTGCCAAGAACTATCTACAAGAGAAGGAAATCCGACAGCTGGAGCGTGCTGTTACAGGTTTCTTTGACTATATAGAAGACCTCATTGAGCGTGAAAACACATTCAACATGGCGCAGTTCTCTACAAGTGTCAATGAATTCTTGACATTCCGCAAATACCAGATATTGCCCGACAAAGGCAAAATCTCTGCGGAACAAGCCAAGAAGAAAGCGGAAGAAGAATATAATATATTTAATAAGACGCAACGCATTGACTCTGACTTCGATAAGGAAGTGAGAGGGTTGCTGGGTAAAGAACAATAATTTTGCAAGTGCACTTGCAAAAATACAAAATATGGAAATAAAACATATGGGATTAAAGAAATATGCTCTTAGTGATGTGTGTACTATTGTACCTGGATTTGCTTTTAAGTCAAACGACTTCGGTTCTGGCGAAAACATAGCTGTCAAGATTAAAGATATAGAGCCTCCTTCTGTTAATATCAAGAATGCGGAAAGGGTTTGTTTTACACCTCAAGACAAATTCAGATTGTCAGAAGGTGATTATATAATGGCCATGACAGGAGCGACAATAGGAAAAGTTGGTAAATTACAAATTGATGCAAAGAATGTATACATAAATCAGCGTGTATGCAAGTTCAACCCGATTACAAGTGTATGTGATAAGGAGTATTTATATTATGTTCTATCTACTTCATCTTTTAGAAATTTTATCTACAACAACGTAGACAGCAAATTAGCACAACCTAATATAGGGCATACAACTATTTACAAATACACCCATTTATTTCCATCAAATATTAAAGAACAAAAACTTATAGCTTCTGTCCTTAATAATATTGACCGCAAGATAGAACTCAACAAGCAGATAAATGATAATTTA
>ERZ1673740.48-NODE-48-length-175087-cov-72.222599_pt1 | contig 175087 bp, 161 predicted proteins | sample MGYA00580221_ERZ1673740 | MGnify/ENA primary metagenome ERZ1673740 (study PRJEB41218, sample SAMN15661786) | gut metagenome | host: Homo sapiens | place: Canada: London | collected 2015-08-20/2019-03-30 | study: EMG produced TPA metagenomics assembly of...
CCAGACACCTCATTTTCATTACAGGCTGTGATAAGCTTTCATGATTCGTTGATAACTGAATGGACTTGTGCGGGTGGAAGTATGAAATTCAGGACTTTCAGAAAGCCCCATTGACGGGGATAAAACGTAACAGTCACGAAAGAAAGAGGAGAAGACCGTGATGGGGCTGACAGGCTCTTGACAGTGTGCGGTTATAGAACGCTGCCAAAAGAAAATAAGGGACGCAAATTTGTCCCTTATAAGCACAGGAAGATTATATATTGTTGGAATGTTACGAGGTGATGACTCTTTTGTTAGTAGTTACAATTATATACATAGTATCAATAACTATTCTATTTATTTATTGCTATAAAGTCAAGAAAGTGCAACGGGCTGCTGACAGAAATAGAAGAATATTAATAGATCATGCAACGGCACTTCTGATAAAGCAGGAATATTTTATATCTGCAATATGTCGTGGAAATGTACAAGATCTAAAGTTTATAATAGAAATTTCGCATTTCCTGACAGACTATGTTTTTAAATGTATTTTAAAAGGTGCTTTTGAAAGTGAAGGAATTGAAAAGGCACATTTATGGCTGGTAATGAAATACCCGGAACTGTTTGAAATTTATAATACGATGGAGAATAAAGCATCGCTAACCAGCAGGATACAGAAATGGAAAGACGTAGAAAAGAATCGGGTAAAGCGTTTTGAATTGGAAAATGGAGATGTATGGGAAAAATATGTAGTGTGGCGGCAGAAAGCAGAAAGAGAAGGGAAAACGCCTTATGAAACAGACTGCATTTTTGAGGAGACAAGAAGTACGTTTTCTGTATGGTGTCATTTAAAAAACAGAATACCATTTGAAATTATGCTTTTTTATGAAAAATGCTATGAAAAAATACGAAGAGGTGTAGCAGGAGTAAGTATGATGGATGATCTGAAAATATTTGAAGAACAAAACGGATCGCTCCAGGAAGAATATAATGCCTGGAGAAGACATGCAGAAAGATCAAATCTGCCACAGTACAAAATTGATTGTGCATTTCAGGAAGCAAGAAAAAAATTTTCCGTATATTGCAGTCTGAAAGAGACAATTCCTTTCCTTGTTATGTGCCGCTATGAATTGATATATAACCTTTTGGAAGGAACAACGATGTGATAAAGCATTCCTGTGTTTATAAGGGATTAATTAATCCCGTACAGATTTCACCTGCAGGAGAATCGAGTAACGATGAAAGGAGGAAGATTCCCATGGAAGAGTTTATGAAAGAATATGGTGGTGCAGTAAAAAGAGGTGCAGTGATTATTGCAATTACAGTATTGATCTTGTTCATTTGCAATCCAACGGAAGGCGGAATTGCTTTGGAGCAGTTCAAAACAGCATTCACGAATTTCTTTACAAAGATGAATGCATTAGGCTGATAAGTAAAGTGGCCGGAGTAAAAAACAGGCGGCGGCAAATGTTCGGTTGGTCTTTGACATTTACATGCTGCCTGTACCTTTTAAAAGGAGGGAAAATTAAATTTGAGTGAAATGTTTGAACCAAGCCCGGAACAGTTTGGTGTGTTCTGGGATTTTTTAATGCAGCCGGATGTCACGGATGTGGATTATAACGGTTCTGCCCTGTGGATCACGGATCTCAAAAAGGGTAAGTATAGGGCGAGAGAAGCAGAAGAAAAAGTTACCGAAAACTTTTTAGATGCCTTTACACATAACATTGCAAATTGTGTGGATGCACGGTTTAACAATGCAAATAAGGTGTTAGAGGCAGATACGAAAGAACTTCGTATCAGTATCATCCATGATTCTGTGGCGGCAACCGGGACAAGCGTCTGTATCCGCAGATCTCCGTGTCTGGTGCGTAATACGATTAACGGGATGTTAAACAGCGGTTTTTGTGAAGAAAAGGTGCTGCATCTGCTTTTAAATTGTGTGAGGGCGGGTATGAACTTTGTATTTGGCGGGGAACCCGGAGCCGGAAAGACGGAGACTGCAAAGTTTTTTATGCAGTTTATTCCGAAAGAAAGCCGTGTGATCACGATTGAGGATTCCTTAGAGATCCATTATCCGGAAATTAATGCCGGAGCGGATGCCGTAGAGCTTCGTATAAAGGATAATTTTTCCTATACGGATGCGATCAAGGCGTGTTTAAGACAGAATCCGGCTTATCTGGTTTTGTCAGAGGCAAGGTCAACGGAAGTGACATCACTGTTGGAACAGTGGAGTACTGGTGTCAATGGATTTACAACGATCCATCTGGATGATGTGAGGAAGCTGCCAGACCGTATCCAGAGCATGATGAATAATGTAAATGATGCGAGACGTATGGAAAACAGGATTTACCGTTATGTAAATCTTGGACTTCTGATCCGGAAAGAAAATACACAGGATGGAGAGATCAGAAGATATTTAGATCAGCTTTGTTTTTATGCCAGGGAAGATCATGAAAACAGAATTTATATGCTGGTAGAGGATGGGGAACTTGTTTCAGAGGAGATACCGAAAGACATTCTTTTGAAATTAGAACGTGCTGGAATACAAGAACCGTTCTTTTGTGAAAGTTTTTACAGATACCGGAAGGAGGGCAGATAGTGGCAGGATTGAAAAAGACACGGATAAAAGAGAAAAAAGAGAGAAAGCAGATCAAAAAAGAAAACCGTGTGGCGAAAAATCTGTTGCTTTTAAATCCGGGAAACCTTGCAAAAGAGGTTTATACATACGGATATCATTTTTCCTGGAAAACGCATTTATTTGTCATTGGTGCATGTATTGCCGGAATGGGAGTGATCGGCTTACTGTTTCAACTGAAATGGAAACTGCTTGTCATTGTGCTGATCGCCATGTTTTTGGCACTTCCGGCATTTATCCTTGACACTTATAAAAAAATGTATGAACAGAAACGTTTTGCAGATGCTGCCACTTACATGGAGCAGATGTTATATGCGTTCCAAAAAACAGGAAAAGTATTATCTGCCTTAAAAGAGGCAAGAGAGACATTTGAACCGGGACATATGCGGGATATTATGGATGAATCAATCGGACATCTTGAGGCGGGACATTCCTACAGTGAAAAAAGTGTTTTAAGGGAATCCTTAGACATCGTGGAAAAAGAATACGAGTGCCGCAAGATAAAAACACTGCATGAACTTTTGATCAGTGCAGAGGAATATGGTGGAGAGGCGGATGATTCCATTTCCCTGCTATTAAATGATGTGGAATTATGGAAACGCAGAGGTTACCTGCTTCAGGGAGAAAAGAAAAAAGCACATACAAACAATGTGGTATCCATTGTTGTGGCTACAGCCTTATGTGCCGGAACTTTATATATGTTAAATGCACTTCCGGGTATCCTTAACATGGAAGCCCCTTACAATGTGTTTACAACAGGTCTGGTACAGGTCACATCTTTTGGACTTCTTTTATGGATGATCTACGTATATGCAAAATCAGAAAAGACATTGACCAGGAACTGGTTAAAAGAAGAAAGCGGCAGGGATGAAGAATATGTGCTGCGCTGCTATGAAAAAGCCATGTTGCAGCAGCATAGATTTGGCAGGAATATTGCAAGACGTGTGGTATCCGAAGAACTTTATGCGGCATTCCCAGAGTGGCTGATGCAGATGGCATTATTAATGCAGCACAGCAATGTGCAGGTTTCAATTGCAAAATCATTAGATGGCGCACCAAAGATCCTGGTTCCGGAAATAAATGCATTACTGCAGCGTTTGAAAGAGCAGCCGAAAGCATTGAGTTCCTACACAGATTTCTGTAAAAATTTCGATATCCCGGAAACAACCAGCTGCATGAAAATGCTGTATGCGATTTCAGAATCCGGTACCGGAGATGCAAAGGTGCAGATCCAGAACCTTTTAGTACAGGTCCAGGAAATGAGAAACCGTGCTGCAGAACGCCGGAATAAAAGTTCGGCTTTCCAGGTTAAGATGTTATATTCGTATCCGGTTTTTGGTGCATCCATCAAGTTGCTGGGAGATCTGGTCGTTGGCATGATGTTTTTATTTGAAATGCTGTCAGAGGCGGGAGGGATGTAGATGAAAAATATAATCAGTGCATTTACAACATTGTTTTTTTATCTGCTCTGTGTATTTGGTGCAGCCGCATTATTAACTGCATCAGCACAGACGGCAGCGGCAAAGGAATACAAAGCGGATGTGATAGCAGAAATTGAAAACAGTGATTTTAACCGGGATGTGATAAGCAGCTGTATTTCGCAGGCGCAGTCAGCAGGGTATACACTGACCGTAACGCCTTCTGCGAATGCAGAGGGGGAGACAGTATCAGCAGATGTAATACTGTCTTATGATTATAAGATGCCGGTTTTTGGCATTGAGAAAACGCATATGACAAGGGGGATCGCGCGGTAATGGAAGAGTTTATAGAACAGATTGGTGAAATGATCTTAGAGTCGGTTCCGGCGTTGGCGGTTCTCACGTTTATGATCAGCGTATATATGGCTGCAACAGCATTTTAAGGATGGTGTATGAAATGGAAGAGATTGTAAAAGAACTTGGAGGAAGCGTACAGACCGGAGCGGTGTCCGTCATAGCACTTGCCATGGCATATGGTGTATATGCCGGATATTTTAAGCAGATGATAGAGACATTTTTTAACGGTTTGTGTGGTTAGGAGAATGACATGAAAGAGATCATGAAAGAACACGGCGGTCTGCTGGTCACTGTTGCGGTAACGATATGCATCCTTACGATTATATTTTCTGCAGTAACAGATTCGGATGGAAACCGTGGAATCGTAAAAATCATAGCAGCGCATATGAATACGGATGGGACTGATTACAATGCTTATGCAGACTATGGTGCGTATCAGACAGAAATCGCAAAAGATGCACCGGTGATTGAATACCATGGAAGTGGTAGTCTTGCACCGGGAACAGTGAATGTAGCAGATTATGTAAAAGCACATGACTATAACGGACAGGAGCTTGCGGTAAAGCTTTTAAAATTCTGCGATTCCGAGGGAAATGAACTGCTGGATCAGATGGATAAGGCATCTGGAAAGATCACGTTTTCATCTGCCGGAAAGTATTCTTTTACGGTTAAAGCAGTGGATTCCGGTAATCGGAAAACAACCGTAGTGATCCATGTTCCGGTCATGTAGAAAGGGGCACAAATGAAATTAATCATCAGGGCGATTGTTACAACCTGTATTGCCGGAGTGATCTTTTTAACGATCATGGCGGTATCGGGAAGAATGAACCGGAGCATGGAATTAAAAAGCAATTTACCGTCTGCTGCAGAAGAGACAGCGGAAAATCTGCTGACAAAGAAATATGATATTGCAGATAAGAATCAGCTGGAAGCTGATTTTTTAGAAACATTAGCTTATGCGATCGATTCAGATTCGGATATCCAGCTAAAAGTAAATGCTGCAGATACGGATAAGCAGCTTTTATCCGTTTCTGTGACAGAAGAATTTAAGCATCCGAATGGAAAACCGGGAACCGTGTCATATGACAGGACAGCGGTTGTAAATAAACTTCAGGAAGAAGTGCCGGAGATCTGCCTGGTAAGATATTATTTATCGGATACGGACTGTTATAAATGCTATGAGGTCCTGAACGGTGATGGAGTTCCGGTTCCAAAAAATCCGGTACAGGAAGGAAAAACATTTACAGGATGGGCAGATGCAGAGGGAAATGCTCTGGATCAGAATATGACGATGACACAGGATGCAGCTTATTATGCAGTCTGGAATTAAGGAAAAAGATGAAAAAGATAAGAAAAAACAGGATGTTAAATATCCTGATTATTGGGATGGGAACATTTATATTTGTGGAAGTATTTTTATTTACGGCAGTGACAATTTTTATTGCTCACTGCCTTGGAATTTAAGAGGAAAAGGTGTATACTATAAGTATAGAAATATCAGGGAAAACAACATGGAACAATGTTAAAAGATAAAACAGGAGGTAGTTATGAAGAGAAAAGAAAAAGGATGGAAAAAAGCAGTCGTGCTCATGCTGGCACTTATCATGTGCATCAGCAGCATCGTAGTACCACAGCCGGAGGAAGTATCGGCAAAGGCAGCCAATCGGATCGATTTCAAGATCAACGGCAAGGCTGGCAGCAAAGTAACCTTGTATGCAGGTGAATATGTAAAGTTCACGATCGATGGCATGTGGCAGAATGGGGATTACATTCAGACAAGCGGAACAAACGCTTATGGGGATAAGATAAACTTCAAACCGTCAAAAGAGCTGAAATTTAAATCCAGTAACAATGCAGTTGCGACGGTAACAAATAAGGGTGTCATCACTGCAAAGAAAAAAGGAACCTGTAAGATCACGGTAACGTCCATTTACAATGCCAAAGTAAAAGGAACGATCAAAGTCACCGTCAGCAAAAAGAAACAGAACACCAAGATCACGCTGGAGAAGAAGAAAGCAACGATCGCAGTCGGAAATACAACCACGGTCAAAGTAAAATCTTTAAAAGGCATCAGTGCAAAAGGTGTGAAGTTTGCATCCAGTAATAAAAAAGTAGCAACAGTTTCATCCAAAGGAAAGGTAACTGCAAAGAAAGCCGGAACGGCAACGATCACAGTAACATCCGTGGTAAATAAAAAGGCAGTCGCAAAGTTTAAAGTGACGGTAAAGAATCCGGACACGATCAACACAAACTATACACCAACCGGAAAGAAAAAGATCGTTCTTGATGAAACAAGCGTAACACTTGCACCGGAAAAAAGTTTTGATGAGATGCCACAGGTAGTTGATGGTATGCCGGATGCAGTATTTGATGCAAAGGACATTGCGGATTCTGCAAGAATGGATATTGCAGAGCCGGATATGGGACGTAAATATTATGTAGTCTGTGCAAAGATGCTGATTTCAAATAAAAAGAAATACGGTACCGCACAGATCAAAATTAAAAGCATGACCGGTTTAAAGAGCAGGGAAGTTACTTATAAATCAAGCAACAAGAGCGTTGCATCTGTTTCTTCCACCGGTAAAGTCACACCGAAAAAAGCGGGTACCGCAGTGATTACGGTAACATCCAAGGCTGATAAGAGCGTATCTGCAACTTACACGGTAACAGTTAGAAAACTTGTGACAGCGTTCCAGTTTGATATGTATACGAATCTGAAAAAGCAGGATCCTGATCTGGAAACCAGATTCGAAGAGAACAGGTATGATTGGCGTCAAGTTATGTCGACAAGAGATGTATTACCATTAAATGCTGCAGATAAAAACTTTACACTTACCAGCAGTGATGAAAGTATCATTAAAGTGCATGACAATGGTGAAATTGCAGGTGTTGGTTATGGCACAGCAACATTAACATTGAAGTCTGCCGATGGATTTTGTAAATATTCCTGGAAATGTACAGTGACAGATAAAGAAACGACCTGTTGGTATACCATGGGTTATGGAGATTAGTTCAAAAATTCATTTTGAAATACGAAAGGAGAACAATGAAAGAAAAAAGAAAATTGAATAAAGGAGGTAAAATTCTGCTGCTGTTCACACTTGTGGTCAGCAGCATTTTTTTACTCCGGCCGTTTACTGTAAAAGCGGATGTAAATGTAAATATCAATAAAGAAACACAGATCGTGACGGATCTGATCGGTCAGTACAGCATCAATTATACCGGAGATGCGAACTTTTTCGGGTTTTATGGTTATTATGAAAATAATAATTATAATGAGATGGTGAAGAATACTGATTTTAAGGCAACGGTAGATACCATTGGTAAGGACAAAATTGTAAACAGTTCTATTGCAAGTCTGAAAAAAACAGCAGGTGCTACAAGAATAGAAGCAGCATATCTTGTCTGGGAAACATCCGTACAGGGAAAAAATAATACGGATCTTGTAAAAAAAGCTGCAAATAAGGCAATCTATTTTGCCGGTGCAACAGACAAGGGTGCTTTTACAAAGAAAGTAAATGCTTCCTATGCTGCAGTTGATATGCGTGAACCACATCTGGGAACAAAAGAATATACATTTTCCTGTATGTATACAGATGTAACGGCAACCGTCCAGAAATATGGTTATGGTAAATACGGTGTTGCAAATATCCCTTATGTAGAATCAACAGAAAAAAGTAATACAAGCAAGGGTACACATTCGGGGGAGAGCAGTGCAGCATGGCAGCTGATCGTAATCGAGAAAAACAGCAAAGCAAATGTCAGGGCTGTTTCTTTAAAAGTCGGTTCCCATTTTAATTATCAGCAGGAAAACAGTAAATGGACAAGAAATCCGGTAACTATGAACCTTGATCTTGGAGACTGTAAGACAAATCAGTATATAAATGAAGATTCCGAAGTAAGCGGAGAATTATTACTGCTTGGAACCAATTCAGGAATTGTAAAAAGCAACGCGACAGAACAGAAGTCTTTTGGACTTGATTTATATGATACAAAGAAAGATAAGACAGGATTATTAGCATATTCAAACAGTGGACTGATTGGACATTCTTATTTCTATCATGGAAACACACAGCTGAGTTCTAAATTATCTTCTGTCCGTGGTATGTTAATGGATTTCAGTGTAAATCAGACAAATAAGGATCATCCGGGATTTGCAACAAATAAGTTCCGTGCAGAAGCATCCGATTCATCCTGGTCAACATTGTTTGTCGTTGGTCTTGCCGTGGATGTGGCAGATTATGAGCTTTCCGAAAATCAGAAAACGACGGTAAACAGTACTGTATCTGCAACTGTAACGGGAAATATCAATGTAGTCACTGATCAGCCGAATACGGGTTATTATGATGGAACACTGGTTGTAACATTGGATGATGCATTGACACCGGTAAAGGGTAAGGCTTCTTTTACAGTGTATGATAAAGGTGTAACTAAACCGAAAGCAGTAAAGTATATTTACGGAACAGATAAAGAGGTTCAATATAATGCAGCCAATCATACGTTGACATTATCCGGAAATGATAATAAGGCGAACGGCAGCTATGTAAAATATTCAATTCCATGTACCGTAACAGAAAATTCAGGAAAGAAAGTTTTAGTAAATCAGCACGAGGTTGCTGGAAAGCTCCGGTCGCAAAAAACAAACACTGGAATTGAAAAGAAATCGGAGCCGGTAATTTCTCAGGCAACACCGCTGTACCGTCTTACCATTAAGATGGATAAGACTGCAGGAAACCATATTGAAGTAAAAAAATATTTCACACAGTTTGGACACTATGACTTAGTTTGCGTCGTGGCTGAGGATCCGAATATGTTATCTGGAGATTACTATACAGATTCTGTTGAGATTCCATATAATGATGCAATTATTGCAATACCAGCCTTTAATACAGGCTATCAGTTCAGTAAATGGACAGATCTTAATGAAAAAACGAATGCATCCACAGACCGCAAGGTAACATCGGACCTGGTAAATGATAAGACCTATGCCTATGAGAGAAGCATGCCTGCCTATAATATGACTCTGACGCTTACTGGAGTGTTAGATGAAGCTGTTTATACCGTTCATCACTGGAAACAGAAAGCAGACGGTATTGCATCAACCCATGACGATAAAAACTATGAACTTGCCGAAACAGAGACGAAAAAAGCACAGATTGGAAGCAAGGTTACTCCTGCAGTAAAGACATACACCGGTTTTGACAGCCCGAAAACACAGACGAAAGCGGTAACTGCAGATGGAAAGATGGTCATTGATTATTATTATGAAAGACATCTATATAATGTAACATTAAATGCCGGAACCGGCATTGAAAAGACGACCGGAGGCGGATCGTACCGCTATGGACAGAGCGTCACCATCGATGCGGCAGTAAAAGAAGGCTATCACTGGTTAAACTGGAAAGGAAATTATAAAGGCGGATCCGGTGGGGAGCAGACCGTGGATGCTAAGAAGTTTGTATTTACAATGCCAGCCGGAAACGTTACAATGACAGCCAATGCAGAAGCAAATAGATATACAATCCATTTTGATCCAAACGGCGGAGCCGGACATATCAATGATATTGAAGCAACGTATGATGAAGACGTAACGCTGCCGGATGTATGGAATGCAGACGGAACAGCAGCCTATGTGAAATATACACTGGATGGACAAAACGTGACAGAGGATGTGATTGCCGGAGTGATTCCAAAAGCAATGATGGCAGGATATGAAGAGGAAGAAACGGAAGATATGGAGGATACCGAAGATCCGGATAATGCGGAAGACCCAGAGGGTGCCGGTAATTCAGAGGATGAGGATTCCGAAAACAATGGAGATGATTCGGATGCAGGTAATTCAGATGCAGACGCACAGGATTCCATGGATGCTATGGATGAATCAGGCAATGCGGAAACTGCAGACAACTCTGATGAAGCAGACGATGCAGAAATGGCAGACAGTTCCGATGAAGCAGACGAGGCAGAAATGGCAGATAATTCTGATGAATCAGATGATACAGACAATCCTGATGTAACAGACGATACGGATCAGAATGAAAAAGTTGCCGTGACAAAAGAGAATAAAGATGATGCCGAAGATATCGATGCTTTCAATGACTTAGAGGAAGAAGACATCGAGGAAAATAAGAAAGCCGAGGAGCCAAAGAAAAAAGTCTACGCATCCGTATTTATGGGCTGGTCCTTAGAAGATGGCAAAGACACCTTTATCCCACAGTGGAAAGCCGGAGATGCCGTTCGGAACCTTGTGGCAGAAGATGGTGGAGAGATCACACTTTATGCTGCCTGGGACGACTGCCCGTGGATTCAGGCACAGGATCTCTATTATACCTTAGAGCAGGCACAGAGTGGTTTTATCACGGAAGAAGAAATCTTAAGCCATGCAACGGCAACCGACCGGGAAGATGGAAGTCCGATTTTACCGGGAACCAATCCGGCACCGAGTGATCCGGAAGTGTTCACATCTTTCACGATCCCGGACTACCAGGCAGAAGAATTTACAAATCTGCAGCATGACTTTGCCACATCCGAGAATTTAACAGTGGTAGACCATGTGGGAAACACTTATGTGAAACAGATCATGGTGCATGTAGTTGACACAACGCCTGTTGTAGAGAAGCCGGAAGGAAAGCCCAGGTTTATCAGTGAAAAATATTTTAACCTGGATCATGAACATGGCGGATTGGAAGAAAATTCTATTTGGATGATGAATCCGGAATATCATGCCGCTCTACAGAAAGCATTTGATAATTTAAAAAACGACACGCCGGAAGATGAATTTTTAATCCCGCATGAAACGATTCTGGAGATGAAGCAGTACATTCAGGAACATGGTATTGGAAACAGTAAAGAACCGGATGCATTGACAGAGTTTTATAATCGTTTTATGGCGCCGAATAAAGTAAGATAAAAATTGCGACGTCGCAACACAGGGAAGATGATGCATGAAAATCTTCCCTGTTGTACGTTGTAGGATAATAAGTGATGTGCTATGATTTGGAGGAAAAGATGATTATAATTTTGATTATATTGATAATTTATACGGTCTTTTTAAATATGACGCTGCTGTTCTTTTATAAAGAGTACAGGCTTTGTAAGCTGGAACTTGATTTGATAAAACGGACTGTGGAATGGAGTGTGTATGAAGAGAGAAAAAAAATTGATTTCTGGTAATTCGTCACAGGCGATAACTGGAATGGAACGAGAAATAGTTCATGGAGTGTGTTTAAAACGTGTAGCGGTGTTTTTTGAAAATGCAAATTTTCTTATTACAAAGTATCAGCCATTAAGTAATGCTGTTTGTTTGATTCTTGAAATGCAGGATGGGACAGAATTCCATATAGAAGGAGGAAATTGTGGATATGGCGGTACAGGGCCTCATGCTACACTTACTATTTTAGAAATGTGCGGAATTTCGGGAGCCTATGTAGATGAATTAATATTTAATTATCAGGCAGTCCAGTTTGAGGTGAAAGGTAAAACGATTCTTAAAAATACAGTGGACACGTCTTATCTATTCTATAATGCAATTCCAGGATATGAAGAAGACAGGCAATTTTTAAATAAAATTGAAAAGGGTAGAAGTATAGACGTGAGTTTGGAGCAAAGAAAAGTCGTTATATATAATCCACATCGTACATGTTGGAACGGAATGTTAAATCTTTTGAGCTATATGGAAAATATAGAATTTGAATATTATATTGGTACTAACAGCCCGTTGGAAGATGGAATTTGGATGGATAAAGATCTTAAAAGAAAAATTTCTACAATGGGTATGGTAGATTTAAAGGGTGTAAAACACGTAAATTTGACTATGACAGGGACTAATTTTTCTATTGTCTGCTGGATAGATCGGGAAGATGAAAGAGCTGTAATAGAAGCCGTATATTTATCATTGACAGGAAAAGCGTTATTTGAGAGTCAGGAAACTGGAAATTCATTTTGGAAATGTTGTAAACAAATAATTAAACTTTGGAAAGAACGGGATAAAGAACAGCATGAAAAAATTAATGTTCAGAAGAAAAGTTTAAGAGGTGGGAGACGATGGATAGAATAGAAATAATAAAATTTTTATTATGTGATTTATTGTCTCCAGTAATGGTTTCTATAATTGTAACGGGATTACAGTATAAGTGGAATTTGTGGGAGCGTGCAATGAATAAGTTGCCGTTGATGTTTACGATGAAAATTGAAAGTAAGGAACAGTTGAAAAGGGATAAATTGAAAATTCTAAGCATAGGTAAGATTTATAAATTTAGTTATTCTGATAATCGGATAATAGAAGATGATGAGGTGTCAGAATTAAGAAAAGAAATTAGGATAGAAGATATTTCGTATGATGATTTAAAGGAAGAAGTGGCAGAAGAAGATAAAGAATTATTTTTGATGGGGTTTGAATGGACGTCTGAAGTTAGCGTTCGTTTAATAAGGATTGTTGACAGGGAAGGCATAGGATATGAGTTATCTGGAAGTCCTACTTATAATAATAAAGAAATGGCATTTGGATTTGTGTGTGATGTAAAAGATAGTCCAATGGAAATATATGGAAGCAGCGTTGATAGAAAATTTGTTTATAAAGTTGATGGTGCAAAAGTAAGGTGGATTCGACCGCGGATTGAAAAAGGAAGTAGATAATAATATGTTGAGTAAGTACGATTTTTCTAATTTAAAGAAAGTGGAGTTAAAAGATAAAATAGAAAACATTTTAGATAGGACATTAGAAGAAAACGGTGAAAAGGCAACAGAGCAAAATGCAGAATATATTGCTATGTTGGATAAATCCATGGCAGAAGCAGAAGCGGGGAAATTTATTACAAAGACAATAGATGAGTTGGAAACGTATGAAAAATGAATTGGAAACGTATGAAAAATGAATGCTGTTTTTATGTAAATATACTTGACAAATAATTATAATATAATTATAATATAATTATGAAAGAGATAGAATTTAATTGGGATGAAAATAAGAATGAAATTAATAAGAAAAAGCATGGCTTATCTTTTGAGGAAGCAGTAGAAGTTTTTGAGGATGAAAATGCTATCCTTTTCGATGATCCGGATCATTCACTGGATGAAGATAGATTTCTGATTATTGGTGCAATCAGATCAACGAAAATATGTATTGTAAGTCATTGCTATCGAGATAATGACAATGTAATTCGTTTGATTTCTGCAAGAGAAGCAACTAAAAACGAGAAAAGGATATATCAGGAAGGGTGGTAAAAATGAGAGAAGAATATAATATTAAAGAATTAAATCCGAGAAAGAATCCATATTCCAAGAGGATAAAAAAACAAGTAACAATAAATCTTGATGGAGATGTGATTGATTATTTTAAAAAGCAGTCGGATCAATCAGGGATACCATATCAGACATTAATAAATTTATATCTTTCGGATTGTGTAGCACAGAAACGAGAGTTGCAGATGTCTTGGAAGTAGAAAAAGAAGAAAAATAGAATAAGCAATGAATGTAAAAAGGAAGATGACAAAAGAGCATCTTCCTTTTTTTGTTGGCTGAAAATTAAAATGTTTTTCCAGTCTCCCGATCAACAATCTTGACGTCGCAGCCAAGAGCATCCGCTATTTTTTCAACGTCCAAATAGCTCATGGTGTCGCGGTAGAGCTTATTGCTTAAAGGCTGTGGTTTCATGTTGATCTTTTCGGCTAAGTCAGAAATTTTGATATTTTTTTCTAACATTGCCTGTTTAATTTGTTTACTTGCGCTCATGTTATCACCTCAATAGGATAATAACATAAAATTATAATATAATCAAGTGAAAGAAAAAATAATTAAAAATGATTATAAAAGTATTGACAATATAATCAATATCAGTTATAATATAATCATAAAGAACAGGAAAACAAATTACAGGAGGATGAAAACATGATCTATAGAATTAAAGTTGAAGGAAAGGAATACAACGAAAATTACACATTCGAGACACCAAAGGAAGGGGATATTCTGGATGAGTTGAAAGCCATCCTGGAAGAAGTAAAAGCCGGAAGCGTTGACAAAGTAGAAATTGCAAGGGAGGCATGAACATGAAAAAAGTATTTACACCAGACGGAACATTTTTAGGAAGAGCGTTAAAAATTGAAACTACCGGGAGCGGCGTTGAAATAACGATGCCGGGCGATTTCCCGGGGATGGTAGAAAGAATAATCACTTATCCCGGCGGCTCTATCGTTTATGAAGATGAAAACAGGATTTATATAAAATATTAAGCCGAAACGCTCCACCCTGGAGCGTCAGCCGCGGGATGATCGCCCGGCTCTGATGATGGCAGATCAAAGAATGGAGGTAAGAGAATGTTAAAAGAATTAACACTTGCAGGGTTTAAAGAGAAGTTTCCGCAAATTAATACATATGGTTTGGAAGATCCGTTAAATGTATTTTTGGAAAATGGCGAGATCCTGATCGAAAGGGAATGGAACGGAGAAAAGTATATCTTGGAAAATGGAAAAAGTTACCGACCGGTATATAGACAGTTGGATGAAGATGATTATGAAATCATCGGTTATATAGAAGATTAGTGCAGGAGGGGATAAGATGGCGAAAGTATACCGTGTGCAGGTTGAAATATTATTGACTGCTGATGAAAAAGCATTGCTTGAGCATTATGTGAAGGAAAATAACCGGAGATATAAAAAACGCGGAGCAACTCGAAACTGGTGGACGCTGGAGAAACTGTTACAGTGTTTATTAAGCGATATAACCTGCCAGGCGGTAAAACATCGCAGTGTCCGGGCTGTCTGGCAGAAACTGTCGTGATCCTGTCCCTGCCTTGTTTATAAATTCACACAGCGGAGCGTTTTGATGTCTGGCGTCTTCGCCACAAGGAAAAGATCCTTTCTCTTTGTTTATCAAAAAACAAAATAAAATGATACCAGCAGACTTTAGCCGCAGGGTGGAGTTTGTGGATAAGCTGCTGTTTATGGAATCGTTGATAACTGGGTGGGGAATGTGTGGGAAAATGGTGGGAAAGATGTTTTTCCTTTTCCATGATTTTTCCATGCATTATCCACGCGGTTATCAATGATGGAATAGCTGTTTATCCATAAAATCCACGCTGTTCCTACGGTGTTGCAAGACGGGGAGAGCGGCCGCTGTCCTGAAGGGTTTAGCACTGTGCCGGAGGGGTGTCCCGCGGCGCGCGGACGGAGTGTAAGCAGCGAAGCGGGGCGCCCCACCGGGGCGGCGCTAAGCCCTACAGGGCTTCTGCCGGGCGCGTAAGCGCCCGGCTTAACCCCCGGATTGTAACACGGGGGTACAAATGCGATAGGCGACTCTTAATTACGGGGCACAAATGCCGGAAATACGGCAAAAACTCCGGTAAAAACCTTAGTTTACATTATGACAACTAAGACCCCAAAAGTTGGCATGATGTAAACTATCTGCAAAAACACAAAAAAATAACCTGCCTGCATACAGTATTGCGGGGAGTTGCAGGTATTTTGAATTTTGAAAAAAAACGAAACGAAAAAGGAATCTTTTAAGGAGGTGGAGAAGATGGCGCAGACAGAAAACAGTGTTACCGCTTATGATGTAGAAGACTGGAAGAACAAAGGCAGAATACAGATGTCACCGGCAGAGCGTGAAAGCTGGTTAAATGAAGGACAGCTTCTTTTAACTGATTACGCAGAAGGGATCGAACGGGAATGGGAATTGATCAAATTTTATAGTCAGCTCCTTGCGGCGGTGGCGGACTGGTGCATCGTCTTTTTAAAAGGCGCACATGGTCCGAAGTGGACGGACGGACAGGAACTTAATTATAAGCGCAGACGGATCGAATACCAGCAGGAAGAAATGATTACACACGGCTTTTTCATTCCGCCGGAGTTTGCTGATCTGCCGCCGGAAATGGACGTAAATTATATGCGTGGCAGGGAAAATATAAAGAAAAATGCGAAAGCAGCATTAGAACAGATTTTAGAAAACCCGGATTATCAGTTTGTAGCGGATCACGCAGGCTTTCTCGGACGGATCCAGACGGCGTGCATGCGTATACGACCGGACGAAGTGATCAGAAGAGCAGAGAAGCTTCAGGAAGCGATTGAAAAAAATGATTTTCCGGGAATGCGGCGTTATGCAGATGCGGATCCGGTCATTGCGGCGGCAGCCGTCTGCAGGACAGAAATGGAACCGGCGTTAGAAGATTTAAACCCGTTTTAACTGTGATAATGTCAGAAAAGGAACATAAAGAAACAGAAAAAAGGAAAAACAGGTTATGTGGTGGGAACCTTATTCTAAGATAAGGTAGCGACCAAAAACAGTGTGATTATATTGGCTGTTTTTGGTGGGTGGAAGAAAGAAAAAACACACAGAAGGGAGGAATGTACATATGGGTGTGAGAGTTGTGATCCCGAACATGTCAAAAACCTTTGGGGCATTGCACTATGCCGGCGAAGGGGAAGCAGTTACCTGGAACATCTGTGGGGAAGACGTAAAAGGAAATTTCTACACGTTCTTTGCCGACGTGCTCCGCGGGGAAGTCGTAGAAGCTTTAGTGATCGGCGCGAACGGATCCCAGCCGTTTGAGTTTGGTGAAGCGGTCGTTTTGGAAAATCCAAGCATTATTGCAAGAAGTCATGAGACGCGGAGCGACGGAATGAATAACTTGCTTTTAATGGCAGATGGCATTTACCGTGAAGCGGATGTCTGCCTGGAAGATGAACCGGATGATGGCAGCTTAGACGAACTGGTAGAAGAATACCTGATGAAACATGGGTACAGCATTGTAAACCGGGATGAATAAGAAAAGACAGATCAGAAAGACAAGTAAAAACACGTAAACAGTAGGAGGAAAATATCATGGAATTAAAAAATGTATTTATTGATGCGAAGAAATCATTAGGAAACATCACTTTTGCCGGAGCTGGCAGGGAAAACCAGCAGCGTACAAATGGCAGACGTGCAGTTACGTCAAGAACTTATAACCTGTTTTCGGATATCCAGCGCGCAGATAACGTGGAAGTCGTTATTCCTGGAAAGGCAGGTGTAAAGCACTTTGAATACGAGGAACCGGTAGCGCTTATCAATCCGCATGTGGAACTTGGCGGATATGCGATCAATGACAGGGGCTATGTAAATTATACTCTTTATGCGGATGATATTGTTTCTATGAGTGATTTGGCAGATATGACAGCAAAACAGCAGGACAGCAAGTAAAATATAAAAGCTGCGTGGAAAAAATATAAGAAAGACAAAATAAAAGATAAGAAAGATGGAGGAATAAAATATGAGATTTCCAGAAGGATTATTTATTGATGTAGAGAGAACGTTGGGGGAGTTAAAATTTGCTGCACTCCGCAGGGAAAGTTTTGCGCAGGATGAGGAAGGCAATGTGACAGATGAAGTAATAAAACGTACCTATGACCTGAAATGCCAGCGCCAGGGACGTACAATCACAGTCAGCATCCCGCCGGAAGCCGGAGAAAAAGATTTTCAGTACAATGCGGTTGTAATGCTTGTAAATCCGGAAGTACGTGCAATGGCGTCGCCAACGTTTGGAGGACGTGCAGAAGCAGACTGGTACATCAATGCGGAGGATATTGTATTGGCAGATGCTGCAGGAAAGCCTGCTGATCAGACAAAAGCTGCCGGAGCAGATGCGCCGAAAACAGCAGATCAGAACAAACCATCTGATAAGACAGCAGATAAGACCGGAACGGACGCAAAGGACGGAGGGAACAAAAAATAAATAACCGGATGGGAGAGTGGAATAGATGAACAGATTTCCAATCTGGAAAGGAAACCGCATTGGGCGTTATGATGACAGGCTGATTTTAAGGTCTGTCATTTTTTTCGCCCTGACCGTTGTAGCATTATCAGTATTTATGATCCGGCTGACAGAAGGAAATATCCTGCTTAGGATATTCCTTCTCTTCCTGATCGCGGTTTTATGTCTGCTGGATCTGTTTTATCAATGGAAAAGTGGCAACATGACAGACATCCGCAACCGCCAGGCAATGGCGCGTATGTTATTAGAAAACCGGTGGTTTGAGACAGAGCCGTTGCAACAGAGCAGAACCGGCGGCAGAATGGAGCGGATCACCTATTTTCCGGCGCTTTATTACAGAAGGAAAAACAGACATATTTATGTGACAGTCAAGATCACCATGGGAAAATACCAGGATAAATTACTTCATCTGGAAGAGAAATTAGAAACCGGATTAAATTGTGAACTGGTAAAAAAAGATACAAAGGATATCTGGGTCGGATATGAATTTTTAACAGGGGTAGAAAAGAACCGGATCGATATTCAGGATGTGAAGGCAAAAAATGGAGAATTAAATCTGATGAAACATATTTCATGGAAGTATGACAAATTGCCGCACATGTTGATTTCAGGTGATACAGGAAGCGGAAAGACAATCTTTCTGCTGATCGTGATAAAAGCGTTATTAGAATCCGGTGCAGTGCTGCATATCTGTGATCCGAAGAAAGCGGACCTGTCCTATTTATCCAGGATCATGCCGGATGTGAACTACGATACAGAGAACATGATGGGATGCGTGGAGGCTTTCTATGAGGGAATGGAAGCCCGTTATGATGAAATGCAGGAACATCCGGATTTCCGGATGGGTGCGAATTATGCGAAAGTCGGTTTGACGCCGCATTTTCTGATCTTTGATGAATATGTGGCATTTATGGATACGCTTGCAAAAAAAGAATGGGAAGAGGTTATGAAGCTGATCCGGATTATTATCATGAAAGGCAGACAGGCAGGATATTTTATTATTCTTGCGTGTCAGCGTCCGGATGCAAAATATCTCGGAGATGGTGTCCGCGATCAGTTCGGTTTCCGTGTTGCGCTGGGTAGTATGTCTGCAAGCGGGTACACCATGATGTTTGGCAGTATTGATAAACAATTTAAAGAAAAAGATATTGCCGGACGTGGCTATGTAAACACCGGAAACGGTGTTGTAACAGAGTTTTACGCTCCATATGTAGATCCGGGATATGATTTTTTTGCAGAGCTGTCGCGAATCTGTGAGAAAAGACAGCAGGAAGGAGAAGCGTGTGATCGAATGTATGAAAACGGCAGCGAAACTGCCGGAGAGGAATGAAGAAAAGGTAATTGAAGAAAAAGCGAACAAAAAACAGACGGAACATATTTATATCAGCGGACCGATTACCGGAACATCGGATTATATGGAACGTTTTGGGAAAGCAGAAAAGGAATTGACCGAAAATGGATATTCTGTAATCAATCTGGCGAAAGTCAATGCAATGCTGCCGGAAGATGCGACGTGGGAGGAATATATAAAAGTATCATTGACGCTGCTGTCGATCTGTACCGGGGTGTACATGATGCCGGGCTGGAGGGAGAGCCGTGGTGCAGTGCTTGAGTTTATGCAGGCAAGACGTAATGAAATGCAGATCTATGAGGATATCCCTGGGAGACTTCAGAACTGAATTATAAAATGGGATGGTGGCAGATGTGGAAAAGAACCAGGAGACGTTAAAAGAGATTGAGAAAAAACGCAAAGAACTGGGATTATCCCAGGTAGAACTTGCAAAACGCATTGGTTTTTCAAGAGGCTATTATAACATGCTGATACACGGGAAAAAGCCGGCCAGTGATAAGCTGATCGATCAGTTGCAAAATGTGCTGCAGGAATACCGGAAGGAAAAAGAAAGTGGTTATGTAGTACAAAAAGAGACAATTCTGGCAGATAATTTCAGAACGGCAGATGATGTATTCAGTGCCGGAGAAGTAGTGCAAAAGGCGACAGAAGAGATAATAGAAGGATGCATAGAAGAAAACGAAGATTCCATTGCGTTTGACCCGGTGGAATGGATCACGAACCTGGAAGCCAGACGGAAAAGATACGGCGTATCGCAAAGCGAATATACAGAAACGGCAGGGATCAGCAGAAGTTATTACGGTATGCTGCTGATTGGAAAAAAACGGGCAACAAAAAAGCTGCTGGAGCATCTGGAAATGGTTCTGGAAATTTTTAATCCGGACAAAGAAATGGAAATTTTATTTGACTATGTAAGGATCCGTTTCGCAACCACAGACGAAAGACGTGTGATCGAGGATGTCATGAACATCCGGATGCAGTACATGATTGAGGAAGCGCACAGTTTTTATGGATACGGGCGTCAGTATATTTACGGAGATATCACAGTCATGGTATCGCCGGAACATGAAAAAGGCATCCTGCTTGAACTAAAAGGTAAAGGGTGCAGGCAGTTCGAAGCGTTTTTAAAGGTGCAGAAACGTACCTGGTACGATTTCTTCCGGACTGCAAGGGAGATGGGGGCAGTATTTAAGCGGATCGACATTGCAATCAATGACCGTGCCGGAATTTTAAATATCCCGGAACTTGCAGAAAAATGCCGCCGGGATGAATGTATCACGATTTTCCATAGTTTTAAGGATTACCAGTCCGGGGAGCTGATAAGGAACCGGGAAGAAGATGCGGCAAGCATGGGAAATACATTGTACCTGGGATCATTAAAAAGTGAAATTTACTTCTGTATTTATGAAAAGGACTATGAACAGTATATAAAAAATGGAACTCCGTTAGATGAAGCGGAGACAAAGAACCGTTTTGAAATCCGGTTAAAAGATGAGCGTGCAGAACGCGCCATGGATGATCTTTTGGAAATGGAAGACGTTGCCTGTACTGCCTATTCTATCATCAATCATTATGTAAGGTTTGTAGATGCAGATCCAGAGCAGGAGCGTAGAAACTGGCCGTTAAATGAACGCTGGGTATGGTTTCTAAGCGGACAGTACCGGAGTATTAAGTTGACGACCAAACCGGAGGAATACACTCTTGACCGGACACTTCTCTGGCTTACAAGACAGGTTGCGCCGTCTCTTAAGATGGTACAGAAGCTGGATGACCTCCGCGGAACACGTCTTGCAAAAGACATGATAGAAGAAGCGAATTTATCCCAACATCACAAAAAGATATTAAAACAACAGCAGGCGGTATTAGAGGATGTTATCACAGTGAAACAGAAAGGAAGACACTGGATCGATGATCTTAGACAGGAATATATGGAATCCTGAAATTGCGACGTCGCAATTTTTAAAGCGCAAAGCTGGATGTGTTATGGAACATGCGCCATAAAGAAGAAATAAAAAGAAAAAAGAAAAAATGTAACAGTAAACAGACGGCAGAAGCTGTCTTTTTTTATGCACAAAAATGTGCGGAAAGGAAAGAGATATGAACTTTGGACAGGGGATTTATAACTGGCTGATGACGAATATACAGCCTCTGGTTTTAGGAGGGATTATTATCGTTGGTCTTGTGCTTTTATTTAAACACAAGATTGCGGAGCTGATTGTTTTTGCAATTATCGCGGTCATAGCGGTTGGTTTTGTCTTTAATCCCTCTGGGACAAAAGACACGATGTTAAAGATCTATAATGGCACGATCATCGAGGGCGGTGCTGCAGATGATGTAGAAGATGGAGGAAAATAATCTCTGATAAAAATAAGGTGCGGGGCGGGCTGCCCTGTGCCTTAGCTAAATGAAAAAGGATGAAGAAAACCGCCGGACAGGCAGAAAGGAAAGAAAGGGAAGAAATGAAACAGGTAAAGTCGTATACAAGTATCTGGAATGTGGAAAAAGTGATCCATGCGATCGGGGATATTAATTTATTATTTCCGGTCACGATAACGCAGATCGGTTATTTTGCCGGGGCTGCGGTTGTGTGTTTTATGGTACGCAGTCTGCCGCCTTTTGTGTATATAAAAAGCACAGTCATATGGATTGCGATATGTATAGGGATTGCATATCTGATGTCAAAAAAGAGCTTTGACGGGAAAAATCCATATCGTTTTTTATGCTCCGCATTTAATTATCTGATACGTCCGAAGGAAACTTATGCAGGAAAACGTGTGATATACCGTAAAAAGACGGTAAATGAATATATTACCGCAGTGAGGAGGGATATCTATGTTCCCGATTAAGTACATCGAAAACAATATGATCTTAAACCAGCAGGGAGAATGGTGGGCGTATTATGAACTGATCCCGTACAACTATGCTTTTTTATCTCCGGATGAAAAGATGGCAGTACATGAACGGTTCCGTCAGATCATGACGGTAAACAGGGAAGGCAAGATGCATGCGCTCTGCATTGCATCTGAAACATCCGTAAGGGACAGGCAGGAACGCTGCAAGAGACACTTAAAGGGGGATCTTAAAGAAACAGCAGAAAAAGTGATCGACATCCAGACAGAAGGACTGATCACTTCCATGGGTGGAATGGAAAATGAAGTTACTTACCGTTTCTTTTTAGGATTCAAGCTTATCAAAGGGGAGGAAGAGGTCAGTGTAAAGAAGATAAAAGAAGACGCTTTAGCTGTATTTACAGAGTTCATAAACAGTGTCAATCATAACCTGATGGGGGATTTTGTCAGTGTAAACAGTGCGGAGATAGAGCGGTATGTGAAACTGGAAGACTTTTTAAGGCAGCGCGTAAAAGGAAAATTTTCCTTAAGACGCTTAGAAAAGAAAGACATTGGTTACATCGTGGAGCATATCTATGGACAGCAGAAAACACCGTATTATAAATACGAGTATTCATTTCCAAAAGAAAAACTGGAAAAAAAGACCGTAGTCCGTAAATACGATATTCTCCGTCTGACACGCTGTATGCTGCAGGAACATCAGAAATATATCCGCATGGTAAGGGAAGAGGGAGAAAGCTGTGTTGCGTATCAGACGATCAATGCGCTGATCGGAGAACTGGAGTTTCCATCTTCCGAGATTTTTTATTATGAACAGGAACGTTTCCGGTTTCCAGTAGATGTAAGCATGAATGTTGAGATTGTTTCAAACAGGAATGCGTTGACCACAGTCAGAAATAAAAAGAAAGAATTAAATGATCTGGATGAACATGCATATGAATCAGGCGCAGACACAGATAATTCCGTAGTAGAAGCATTGATGGATGTTGATGAACTGGAAAAAGATCTTGGCAGAACAAAAGAATCCATGTACAAATTAAGCTACGTTGTCCGGGTTGCGGCAGAAAACGAAGAGGAACTGGAGCGGCGCATTGCAGAAGTCAGGGACTACTATGAAAATGATTTTAATATTAAGCTGGTTCGACCGTTTGGTGATATGATCGGATTCCATGAAGAATTTATTCCTTCTGGATCAAGATATGAAAATGATTATATCCAGTATGTAAAAGCGGATTTTCTGGCAGGACTTGGATTTGGTGCGGCACGCATCCTGGGTGATCCGGATGGAAGTTACATCGGGTATGACACGGAGACTGGAAATAATATCTACATAGACCCGTCTCTTGCCTGTCAGAACGTAGCCGGCAGTGTTACAAATGCCCTTGCTGTGGCATTTACCGGAACGCTTGGCGGTGGTAAATCAATGTTTGCAAATAACATCATTTACCAGGAAGTTTTACACGGTGCAAGGGCGCTGATCCTTGATCCGAAGTCGGAACGCGGGAAATGGAAAGAAATGCTTCCGGAACTTTCGGATGAAATTAACATTATCAACCTGACCAGTGATGAGGGCAATAAAGGAATGCTTGATCCGTATGTGATCATGCAGAACAAGAAAGATGCAGACAGCCTTGCAATGGATATTTTAACATTTTTAACAGGCGTCAATATCAAGGATGGAAAACGTTTCCCTCTCCTGCGTGATGCGGTAAAAGCAGTCACAAAAAGGGAAAATAGCGGACTTTTATATGTGATCGATGAATTAAATGCAATGGAGGATGAAGAAGCGCATCTGCTCGCAAGCCACATAGCAGCGTTTACCGATTATGATTTTGCGGGATTGCTGTTTTCAGATGGAAAAGTGACGCGTAAGATCAGTGCAGATAAGGCTTTAAACATTTTGCAGGTGCAGGATCTGATGCTGCCGGATTCTGAAAAAAATGTGGAGGAATATACCAGCATCGAATATTTAAGTATTGCGGTTATGATCGCGATCGGAACTTTTGCATTGGATTTTATTTATTCAGACAGAAAAATTTATAAAATCGTTGCTTTAGATGAAGCATGGAGTCTCCTGCAGGTAGCACAGGGAGCAGCTTTATCGAATAAACTTGTACGTGCCGGGCGTTCCATGCAGTCCGGTGTATTTTTTATCACGCAGAGTTCTTCCGATCTTCTGGACGAAAAAATCAAAAACAATATCGGTTTGAAGTTCGCTTTTCATTCCACAGATAAGACGGAGATCCGGAATACATTAAGATTCTTTGGGCTGGATCCGGATGATGAAGAAAACCAGAATGCGATCATGGCATTAGAAACTGGGGAATGTCTGATGCAGGACATATATGGACGTGTTGGAAAAGTACATACACAGATATTACTGCAGCATGTATTTGACGCATTTGATACCAGACCTCCAAGAAGGGAGGAAGTTTCATGAGAAAGAAATGGGGAATGAAAACAAAAAGACTGCAAAAGCCGCGCAAACAGATCCTGTCAGCATTTCTTGTATGCATGCTTCTGACAGGATTATTTTTATCGGCTGCCAATATGGAGGTAGCTGCGGCTTCCGGACTGGTAGATGAAACGATCGATGCTGGAAATCTGTATAGTCAGTACCGGTGGGATAATTATCAGATCGATTTCTATGTGGACACTTCCTGGGACTGGCTTCCCTGGAATTGGATGGACAGGATAGATAATAAGATTTCATCCGTTTTTTATGGAATCAGTGACGGAATCTGGCTGATCAGTGTATTGCTGAGCAGCGGAACGGGATATATTGTGCAGCAGACGTATTCGCTTGATTTTATCGGTGATATGGCAGACGACATCGGAAAGAACATTCAGATCCTGGCGGGCATGAATACCGGATCGAAGAAATTCAATGCGGATGGTTTTTATACCTGGCTGTTACTTTTTATCGTATTGATCGTGGGCGGCTACATGGCATATGCCGGGCTGATCAAAAGAAAAACCACAGAGGCAGTCAGCGCAGCGGTAAATATGCTTGTGATCTTTCTTTTAACTGCCGCGTTTATTGCTTATGCGCCGCAGTACATTAAAAATATCAATGATTTTTCCGCGGATTTAAGCAATGGTGTCCTGGAGCTTGGGGCAAAACTTGTCATGCCGGGAAATGATGAGATGGGAGTAAAAGCAACAGACAAGATCCGGAATAACCTGTTTGCAATTCAGGTCTATAAACCATGGCTGCTTTTGCAGTTTGGTACGACGGATGAAACTGCAATCGAATCAGAGCGTATTGCAGCGGGAGTTGATGGAGATCGTATTAAATCAATTTTATCTGTCAGTCCTGTAACGAATTTCGGAGAAGACCGTCAGACTGCAGTAAAGACAGATATTGAAACTTATAAAAATGTAAATATGACTGTGACGAGTGTAATAGGCAGATTTGGGACGGTCCTTTTGGTATTTTTCCTGAATCTGATCATCAGTATTTTTGTGGTCATAATGTGTGGGCTGGTTATATTTACCCAGCTTTTGTTTATCATATTTGCGTTGTATCTGCCGCTGAATTTTATTTTATCCATGCTGCCAACTTATAATGGTCTGTTGAAAAAGGCGGTAGAGAAGCTTTTTAATACGATCCTGATGCGTGCAGGGTTAACACTTCTCATTACGATTGCGTTTTCTCTATCTGCAATGATCTATTCCATGTCAGGAGATTATCCGTTTTTAATGGTTGCATTTTTACAGATCGTTGTTTTCGTCGGAACATATTTGAAGATGGATGAAATTTTATCTATGGTTGCGTTAGGAGATGGCGGCAGCAATAAGCGTGGTCGTTTCTTAAAGAGCATGGGAAGATATATGGTTATGAGAAAACTGTTTGGACGAAGATATTCTTCGGGCGGAAGACGTGCTGCAGTAAGCAGGAATGCAGGTGCCGGCAATGGAACTGGCGGTGGAACAGGTGGAAATACCGGAGATGATTCTAAAGATATAGCAGCACCTTCAGGTGGAAATGATTCACAGAAGGCGCCGTCACATACGAATAACAGCAATAACAAACCTGTAAGGGAACCGGCTCGGACAAATGAAAACGTGAATGGAGCTGAAAATAAAGGCTCGTCTGAAAATGAAAGAACGACAGTATCTGACGGCAGTAAAACACAGTCTGCAGGTGCAAAAGCCGGAAAGCGTGTCGGTATGGTTATGGATTCCGGAAAACGCTTAAAAGACCGCATGAGCCTGGTAAAGGAAAATGTAAAGAATACACCGACTGAAATAAAATATCAGGCAGGATTGCATCGGAAAGCAATAGATCAGAACGTAAAAGACTTTAAAGAGGGCATAGCCGGAGAACGGAACAGAAGAGAAACGGGACGTCTGCAGGAACGAAACCGGATCCGGGCAGATGCAGGAAAAAAGCGTCGTGAAATGTATCTTGCGAAACGAAGAAGTGAAACTGCGCTAAAACGTTATGATGGAATTGATTTCCACCAGCAGCTCCCGGTAAATGGAAAAGAACTGGATAAATACCGTGATGTGGATGGCTTGAACCGCGGCGCAAAAGCAGGAAAAAGCTTTATTGACAGCAGGGGGCAGGTACGGAAAGCATCAGATGAAAAATTACAGAACATGGCAGGAAGTGAAGAACGGATCAGAAAAAATGACCAGAAGGCAGAGCGCATAGGAACGCCGTTAGAGGATATCCGTTATAAACAGAGTGTAACCCGTCTTCCGTATTCAAACAGGGATGTAAGAAAAGAACTTGGAACTTATGGAACGATGTTAAACAGTACGGATCAGGAAAAATTTATGAAAGGATTAGAACAGCAGAGAACGGGAAGCAAAGGACTGCAGGAGAAAAATGCCGGACAGGATCTAAGGGGAGCAAAGCCAGAGTCTGTACCGGGAAAAACTGTCATAAGATCCAGTGGAAATGCAAAGGATTTAAGAAATGAGATTTTAACGGAACGGAGAAATGTAGGACATGCGGAACCTCATGTAAGAAAAGTGACAGAAATAAGGAAGGATGATCGGAATATGGATACGAGGAGGAAATAGGGATGAAGCGTGTAAAGCGGATAGTAACTGCCTTATGTATTTTATTTCCTGTTTTCCTGCTTTTGGTATGCAGTGTGATTCTTGTTGGCGTCACAGACGATAATGATGATGGAAATCCAAAGCATGCATCCGGTCTTGGGTTATCTGACAAAGTAAGGGAATATGCAGCCTTTGTCGGGGATACGGCAGCGGAATACAACATACATGAGTATGAAAAGTATCTGCTTGCCATCATGATGGTGGAGACTGGAGGGGAAGGAAATGATCCGATGCAGTCACTTGGAAACAGTGGTCTGACAGAAGAAGAGAAAACCCCTTCGGAATCTATCAAGGCTGCGGTTGCATATTTTGCCATGTTGCTGCAGAAAGCGGACACGTTAGGTTGCGATCTTGATGCAGTGATCCAGGCATACAATTATGGAGCCGGATATATTGATTATATATCAGTCAGGGGAAAGGCTCATACATTTCAGTTGTCGTGTGATTTTGCAAGCAGCAAATGCGGCGGCAGAAAAGTAAAGTATGATAATCCGGTTGCGATCGCGCAGAATGGCGGATGGAGATATGGCTACGGAAACATGTTTTATGTATATCTTGTAAAACAATATCTGGAGTCAGAGCCGTTACCAGCAGATACGGCGAATGCGGTTCTTGCGGAAGCTTATAAATATCAGGGATGGAAATATGTCTGGGGTGGTTCAAGTCCGCAGACATCCTTTGACTGCTCCGGGTTAACGCAATGGTGTTTTGGACAGGCGGGAGTGTCACTGCCGAGGACAGCGCAGGAACAGTATGAAGCCGTGCAGCATCTGGAGCTGGAGGAAGCGCAGCCGGGAGATCTGGTCTTTTTCACGAAAACATATAAGACAGACAATTACATCACGCACGTTGGGATCTATGCCGGAAATGGAAGGATGTTTCATGCCGGTAACCCGATCGGCTTTGCAGACTTAAATACGAATTTCTGGAAGGAACACTTTGTATGTATTGGAAGGGTCAGCATGCCGTCAACATAAATGCGATGCCGCAACGGCAGAAAGGAAAAGAAATGGAAAAAGAAAACAAAACAGTGCAGGAAAAGAAAGTACAGATAAAAGTAATGATCAAAAAAATAAAAAATAAGGTCTGGCTGTTTTTAAAAAAGATATATACAAAACTGCCGGAAAAAATGAAAGTACATATCAGGAAATTAAAACCAAAAGAAAAGATAAAAGGTGAGTATAAAGGCAGTGACCAGGCAGAAGAAATGCCGGTTTTAAAGGTATCTCCTAACAGGGGATGGATCCGGTTATTCTGGATTTTACTTGCAATCAGCATTATCTTAGGAATTTATAATAATTTCACATCGGTTGATACGGTCACGGTTGAAAAAGAGACTGTGATCGAGGAAAAACTGAAAGATACAAATGCCCTGGAGAGTTATGTAAAGGATTTTGCAGGTGTATATCATGCCTGGGAAAATACAGACCGGGAGATCAGTAAGAGAGAAAAAGCACTGGAAAAGTATCTTCCGGAAACACTGCAGCTTATGGATCATGGAATGATAACGACAGACTGCCCGACTGCAGTAGAGGCTGAATCCGTAGATATCTGGTCTGTGAAGGATCTTACGGATACAGAGTACGAAGTAACGTATTGTGTAAAGCAGCGGATATCGGAAGGTGAACAGGCCACGGAGCAGAGCAATGTGTATCAGATAGCAGTGCATAGAGATGAAAATGGAAAAATGTTAGTTGTAAAAAACCCGACAGCATATGCGTTGCCAGGAAAATCTTCTTATGAACCGGAAGAAAAGGAAACAGACGGGAGCATTGATTTAAAAACTCAGACACAGATTGAAGATTTTTTAAATACATTTTTCAAACTTTATCCCCAGGCATCAGCGAAAGAACTTGTCTATTATGTAAAGGATGGTGTTCTTCCGGCGATCGGCAAGAATTATGTATATGACGGACTGGCAGGAAAAGTCTATTATATGGAAGGTGATCAGACGAAAGCGGAGGTATATGTAAGATATCTGGATCAGGACTTAAAGATCACGCAGATCATGCAGTATAAGCTGACGCTGGAGAAGGGGGACAACTGGAAGATTGTGGAGGCGGAGTGATGATTGGACTAATAAAATAGTTGTCTAAATAAAAAGTATATGCTAAATTTGAAATAGCAGTTTGGGATATGTAGAAAATATATGATATATACTAAACTGCTATTTCAAAAATATTTATATAGATATTCGTTATTAATATGTTATGACAAGAAAGGAGCATATTGTATGTTGCATTTATGGGATGGAATTAGCAATTATATAATGAAATTTTCATATAAAGAAAAAAGAATGAAGAGGCTTAATATTTTTAAGCAGGAAATAATAAAATATAGAACTATGGATATGGATGAATTAAAATTCGAATATGTAGAAGTAAAAACAGAATATGAACATAAGAAAAATGTTTTGACATTGTTTGTAATATCTGTTTCGTTAGCAGTGTTGATGAATATATGGGGCAAATTTTTTGGTTTTATGGAAGCTGTATGGAAATATTCAGCAGCGTTGGCTGATAACACTACAAATGCAACTATGATGTGTTTTTTTATTGCGGTTATTATTGCAGTTAGCATAACTATCATAGTATTAATTTTTTTGCTAGAGTTATCAAAAGAATTGAAAAAAATGAGAAGAGATCTTACAATTATAGAAAATATAATTGAAGAGAGAACACCATAATTCTATAATTAATACATGGGATAAAGGAGATTGTTATGAATGTGGAAAAATATTTGAAAAAGTTGTGGTACAAAATAGTATATTTGGTTATTGCGAATGTGTATATACATAGTTTGGGTAATTTGAATGAAGAATTATTAAGGCAAAATTTTAGTACGCCGTTTGAATTGCTGGAATATAAGAATTGCATTGCTGTAAAATATTTTGTAGTTGCGATTGCGTTGTTTATCATAGGATGTTGTTTGGTGTATCATGAGATTAAAAAGATGCAACGTGAATATGAATATATTGATGATATGATAATAGCGGTTGTAACTATTGCGCTTGTTGCAGTTACGCTTTTAAATATTTTTGTTGCAATTAATAATCCAATACTAAGGGCTATTTTAGCGTGCATTATAGTAGTCTATGTAGGAATAGAAATGCTTGGAAATTAAATGCAATAATTGGTAAATTGTTGAAATCGCAATGAGAGAAAAAGAAAATAAGAGATAGAGAAAAAGGCTTCGCTCCGGCATAACGCTGGGGTGAGGTCTTTTTTTGTGTAAAAATCTATTTTATAAAATAAAACAAAGCAAGAGGGGGGGGGTAGCAGATCTTAATCGCAGGGTGGAGTTTGTGGATAAGCTGTTGTTTATGGAATCGTTGGTAACCGGGTGGAAAATGTTGTGGGAAAATGGTGGAAAAGAAGTTTTCCTTTTTCCATGATTTTTCCATGCATTATCCATCCGGTTATCAATGATGGAATGACAGTTTATCCATAAAATCCATGTTGTTTTTTAATGATAGATGTTGCTTGGTGATAGATAAAAAGAGAGCAAAAAAGATCTTATTCTGATATAATTCAAAAAGAGGTTTTATGTTTAAGAAAAAAACTAGGCGGTATAGACGAATGTAGCACATTCTAAATATATCGGACTTCCGCTACTTCAAGACCTCAGAGATTCTGAGGTCTTTTGTTGTATACCGGCAAAATTTTTTATATAATAAGTTTATGATACGAATCCTATACAGGCAGAATTCAATTTTACTTTTAAAGATGCAGGAGAGGAGAACTATGAAACAAAAATATAAGAAGCTGGCATTTTTCATATTATTACTAAGTATGCTTACCGGCTGTATGTTATTGAGTGGCTGTACGGAAAATACAGAAAATGGATCACAGAGCAGCTATATTGTAGATTCGGATGAGCTGCAGGATACAGAAAATCAGGTGGAATTCGTACCGGGTTCTATGAAGGGTTCAAAACAGGAGGAAATGTCGGAAAACGAAGAACAGGGTCAGACAGAGCAAAGTCGTCAGACTGTTGCGGAAGAAAATGATGCGGAGCAGGCAAAGACGGCAGGTAATCTGGAAGTACATTTTATAGATGTGGGACAGGGGGATGCGACTCTGATCAAATGTGATGGTCATTCTATGCTGATCGATGCGGGAAATAATGATAAAGGTACACTTGTACAGAATTATCTGCAGCATCAGGGAGTGGAGACTCTTGACTATGTGATCGGCACGCACCCGGATGCAGACCACATCGGAGGAATGGATGTCGTTCTTTATAAATTTGACTGTAAGACGATCATCATGCCGGATGTTGCAAATAACACGCGCACTTATGATGATGTTGTGCAGACGATGAAAAATAAGGGATATAAGACCACTTATCCGGTTGTCGGGGAGACATACACGATCGGTGGAGCAGCATTTACGATCATTGCCCCAAACAAAGAGTATGGAAATGATATGAATTCCTGGTCGGTCGGCGTCCTTTTACAGAATGGAAACCACCGGTTTTTGTTTACCGGGGATGCGGAAGAGGGAGCAGAACAGGATATCCTGCAGAATGGCATCGATATCTCGGCGGATGTCTATAAGGTTGCACACCATGGAAGCAATACGGCAACATCCCAGGCATTTCTTGATGCAGTACATCCGACGTATGCGGTAATCAGTGCCGGGGAAGGCAATTCTTATGGACATCCGCATGCGGAAGTATTAAACAGACTCCGCGCAGCCGGAGTATCTGTTTTCCGCACGGATGAGCAGGGAACGATCGTTGCCACGTCAGATGGGACAACACTTACCTGGAATATGTCTCCGTCGGAGAGCTGGCAGGCAGGGGAAGCGGAAAAGAGCCAGAACACAGAAAAAAGTGAAAAAGCAGCTGACAGCCAGAATAATGCAGAAACAGATGCAGCCGTAAGTAATCCGACGGACCAGACGGATGGAAATTCGGATGTGATCGTTCACATCACGAAAACGGGAGAAAAATACCACTCCGCCGGATGCCAGTATTTAAGAAAAAGTGATATTGAAGTGACATTATCAGAGGCAAAAGCAAGAGGACTTACACCGTGTTCAAAGTGTAATCCACCACAGTAAAAATATTAATAGAAGGGAAAAGAAAAATATGCGCGTAGGAATGGGATATGATGTTCATAAATTAGTGGAGGGCAGGGACCTGATCATTGGAGGGGTAAAGATCCCACATACATTAGGACTTTTGGGACACTCGGATGCAGATGTACTGCTTCATGCCATTATGGATGCACTGCTTGGGGCAGCAGCACTTGGAGATATCGGAAAGCATTTTCCGGATACGGATCCGAAATATAAAGGGATTTCAAGCATGAAACTGTTGGAACATGTGGCGGGACTGATCGCCGAAAAAGGTTATATTGTGGAAAATATCGATGCGACGATCATCGCACAGAAACCAAAGATGCGTCCGCATATCGAACAGATGGAGAAGAATATTGCAGCAGCACTTAAAATATCAGAAGATCAGATCAATGTGAAAGCGACCACAGAAGAGGGACTGGGATTTACCGGAAGGGAACAGGGAATTTCTGCACAGGCAATCTGTGCGTTGACAACGATCTATGAGAGCAGTGTCAGCGTGGCGGATTCTGCAGGAGGCTGTGCGGGCTGTCCCGGACGTGCCTGTGGAAGATAAAAGTATAAATAAAATATAAAATGTATTGACACGATCATAAAAATAAGATATGATAAACCATATTTTGGCGAATTGAAATGAGACTCAGATATATTTTTTGTAAGGACATCAGTGGATATTCAAAACAAGGATATATATTGGGTCTTTTTATGTACAAAAGAAGGGAAAATGAGTATATGAAAAAAAGGACGATACGTTTCTGTTGTGGAGTTATGGCTGCGGGCCTGCTGATCTGTGGCATACCGTCTGGGGGAGCAGAGGGAGTAACCCAAAATCATTTGTTGTGGAATGTGGCTGCGGCGGCTGAGACAGCAGTTACAGTGTCGAATGAGAATGAGTTTCTGTCGGCACTTGCACAAAAGCAGAAGAATATTGTTGTAACTGGAAGTTTTTCCGTCAGAGGTCAGGCAGAAGCGAGCGGACAGATGATGCCTGTTGAGATACCGGACGGGACAGTGATTACTGGAAATAATACAGGAAGTATTACGTTCAGCGGACCAATCCAGATCATGGGAGACGGTGTTGTGATCCGGGATATCCAGATTGGTTTTATCTCTACCAATAGTATGAATTCTGTGCCGCATCGTGAGATTTTTCTTGCAGGGCACAGCCTTACACTGGATAATGTAAAAACATATTTGCCGGGAGGAGGGGACGCCAGCCTGGGTGGTTTTGGCGGCACAGAAAAAGAACTTCTTCCAACCATCTATGCAGGAGGATATCACAGTAATACAGCGGTGGGGACGAAAGCGTCACTCACAGTTGTAAATGCAAACAGTGATACAATGTTCCAGAATATCTATATGGGACATAAAGCGTCAGCAGGTGAGAGGACTGCCTATACGGGGAGTGTGGAGTTAAATCTGGACGCAGATGCAAAAGTGCGGGATATTATTTCAGCAGAGGACACAACATCTGCATCACTTGTTTTTTCAGGTGGACAAAATGGAACGGATGAGATCAGCATTTCAGGGATCAAAGGAAATGCCAACACGGTGTTGACTGTAAAAAATTGTGCTGTGTCAGGTGTCGTTACAACAGGGATTAAAGATATTGTTTTAGAGGCAGGAGGAAGACTGCAGCCGAAAGATGAAACAGCGCAGTTAAACAATATTACACTGAAAAACGGTGGTTGTCTGGATCTTACAAAAATAATAGATGCTCAGGTAAAGGGCAATTTCACAAGTGGTGGCAGTGCGGCAAAGGGAAAGCTTGTTCTTGATCAAAATGGATACGTTCAGATCAATGGACAGGTAAGCGGTGTTACACAGTTTCAGGTGGGAAGTCATGCTATATCTGGTAATCTTTTAAATGAGCATACCTATATCATAGCAGAGAATGGAACAGCAGGAAATTTTGTGTTATCAGATAAAGATATCAATAACAACTATAGCCTGGTCTGCAAAAATGGGATATGGACAGCGTATCGCAATTATGTACCGGAGAAACGTGAACTTGAAAGTATCGAGATAAAATCCTGCCCGAAAAATGTTTACACCGGTAATATTCCGGCAGACATTACAGATAAAACTGATGATGCGCCATATCTGGATGTGATATGGAAGGATCAGTATGGAGAAGATTACACGTTTGATGAAGTTGCAAATGAATATGATGGCTATGGATTTTATAATCATATGATACTAATCCGCTCTGATGACTGGAATAGTGATGATGAAGAAATTCAACAGAAAATGGACTGGGGAAACCCAATCTATCTGGATGTGGATAAAAATGAGTCAGACCGCTATTATCTGATTGCATATGGTGAAGTGAAAACAGGAAAATACACCTTATTATTATGTTCGGAGCCGTTTGATGATCTTGATACTGTGGCAGATGTAAAAGCACTGAAAGATACCGTGTTGGCGGAAAAGGAAATAATATTCACAGATGAACCAGGTGTATCACATCAGCATGTGGAGGGCGAGCCGGTAAAAGAAAACGAGATAGCTGCGACCTGTACCCAAAAAGGAAGCTATGATAAGGTAGTTTATTGTAAGGATAAAGATTGCGGGGAAGAGCTTTCCCGTGAGAACATAACGGTTCCGGCATCAGGACACAAAAAAGGAGAGCCGGTCACTGAAAATCGCGTGGAAGCGAAAGTGGGTGTGGAAGGAAGCTATGAAAAAGTAATGTATTGCACCACATGTCATGAGGAGTTAAGCAGAGAAAAAATAGTGATTCCAGCCCTGAAAGAGCCGGACACAGAAGAGCCGGGAACAGAGACACCGGCACCGGAACCGGATACAGAAGAGCCGGGAACAGAGACACCGGAGCCGGACACAGAGAAACCGGTGCACAAACACAGTTATGTGTTGAAAAAAACGACAGAGGCAACCTGCATGAAAGAGGGAGAAAAAATTTATTCCTGTGCATGTGGGGATAGTTATACAGAAAAGATTGCAAAGAAATCCCATACACCGGAGAAAAAACTGACACCTGCAAAACCGGGCAGCAATGGAAAAAACGTAACGATATGCAGTGTGTGCAAAACAGTGCTCAAACAGGATACAATCTATGCACCTAAAACATTAAAATTGTCGAAAGAACGCTATGTTTACGACGGAAAAGTAAAAAAACCTGCCATCAAAGTGACGGATAATAAGAGAAAAGTGATTTCAGGCAGCTTTTATAAAGTCTCGTATCAGAATAATAAAAAAGTCGGAAAAGCAACAGTGACCGTGAAGTTTCAGGGAAATTATTCGGGAATACTGAAAAAGACATTTGAAATCTGTCCAAAGGGAACTTCTATTTCAAGTGTAAAATCCGGGAAAAAATCTATGACTGTGAAATGGAAGAAACAGGCATCACAGACGAGCGGCTATGAGATAGTATATACAGCAGATGCATCGTTTGGCAAAAAAAATACGAAGACGGCTGTGATCAAAAGTAATAAGACGACAGTTAAAGAAATCAAAGGATTAAAACCGGGAAAGAAATATTATGTAAAAGTACGTACATATAAAGAAGTAAAGTCCGGTACAAAAAAAGTGAGGATCTACTCAGACTGGTCAAAGAAAAAAGCAGTTCAGATAAAAAAATAGTTCAGATAAAAAAATAGTTCAGATAAAGAAACCGGATGAAAGAAAAACAATGGTCAGATGAATGATAAGTAACATCTGACCGTTGTTTTTTTACAGGGTTTGATGTTTTTTGATACGTCTTTTTATGCTTTCCATATCAATCGGTTCAAAAATGAGATCATTGATCAGATCAGATAATATGGCATTTCGAATCTGAGTCAGATTACCCTCTTTGCAGATTGCAATAATGGGAGTCGATGATGCCCACGACTCGTGCTTTAATTCATCCCACAATTGCCTGCCATCATCTCCGGTTTCGGATACATCTATGAAAACGGCAGGAACATGGCTCTTTTTATCCATAATGGCATAGCGTATTTCCGTAACGGAAGATACTTTTATGAGTCTGTCCGGGTAAGAATATGCAAATTTTAAAGTGGAAGCAACATTTCTGGAATGTGTATATAATAAAATATTTTTCATGGCAGTGTCTGGTTTCTGTGCAGAAACACCATACTCGGAAAAACATTGTTTCCCGGATTTTTTTGAATTCCCAAGTGCAGTGTCTGCTTTCTGAAAAAGTGTTGTGTAGGAAGTTTCATAAGGCTCTGTGAATGCAATACCGATACTGATCGTAACGTTTTCAGGAATGGATAAAGCTTCTTTATCTAAAATTGCATCTAAAAGTTCCTGTGCTTTTTCATAGACAGCCTGTCTGGAGGCTATATCCCGCATAAAAGCAACAAATTCGTCTCCGCCGATGCGTCCGATAATGTCGGAACCGGAAAAATGAGATGCAAGAATACCGGCTACGACAGAGATTGTATGATCGCCCATTTTATGCCCAAAGATGTCATTGACAGCTTTGAAATTGTCGATATCTATGGCAAACAATGCATGTAATTCTTCCGGAGTGGATAAAAGTATGTGGGAAATGGCGTGCTCTGCTGTGGCCTTATTCAGCAGATGCGTCATCTCATCCACTTCTGATTTAATCCGCAGAGCTTCCTGTTTTTGCAAAATATGATTCAGTCTGCGGTTCGTCTTTAAAATATTGTCAATACGATGACGTGCAATGGCAGGTTCAGTGGGTTTACTGATAAAGTCGCTTGCGCCTAATTCGAAAGCTTTCGTCTGTACTTCCGGCGTGTCGGTGGTTGTCAGAACCACGACTGGAATTTGTTTAAACTCCGGCATTTCCTGGCGGTGTTTTAAAACATCGAAACCATCCATTCCCTGCATGACAAGATCTAAAAGGACAAGGTCAATCATATTTTTTTTATCTTTGATCATCTGCAGACATTCCTCACCGGAAGATACTTCAAGAATATTGAAGGCCGGAGAGAATATTTCATTTAAAACGGCACGCTGTAAGCGTGAATCATCTACGATTAGCAAAGTTTCTTTTGACTGTTCCATATTAAAAAATCCTTCGTATCAGTTATAAATTATCCCCCTGGAAACCACAGGATACTATCTATAATGTAACATGGAAAATGGTTGTGTGCAATGAGAAAAAGACTGAGAAAAAATAAAACCGTTGACAAATCGGGGGTAAGTGCATAAACTAGAGTAAGCGAATCAACTTACCAGTAAAAATATGATAAGGGCGTTGAGCGGGAAGAGTAAGAAATCAGAGTGCTGACAGAGAGAAACTGCCATCGGCTGCAAGCAGTTTTCAGAAAGAGATTTCCGAAGTGCCTCCGTGAGCCTGTCCGGGGAAACGGTTTGTCTGCCAGTACAGTATCCGGATACGAGTAACACGCGTTAAGTGTATTGAGTGAGGATCAAAAGATCCTTAAGTTAGAGTGGAACCACGGATCATTTCGTCTCTTAGAGATGAAATGATCCGTTTTTCATGATAATGGAATGTTCGCGGAGCGTACATTCTATTATTTGGTTAAGGAAAGGGGATGCCAGTTTTGGGAATCATCAGTCATATTAAGGAAGAATTTACAGTGATAAAGGAGCGTGACCCGGCGATCAAATCGCCGATGGAGGTATTGCTTTATCCGAGTTTTCGGGTTATGTTGAGCTACAGACGTGCGCATAAGCTGTATTTAAAAGGACATTTCTTCTGGGCGAGATTTATTTCACAGCGGGCAGCGAGAAAAACAGGAATTGAGATACATCCGGGAGCAACGATCGGGAAAGGATTTTTTATTGATCACGGAAGTGGTGTGATCATTGGAGAGACGGCGATCGTTGGGGACAATGTTACTTTGTATCAGGGTGTGACACTAGGCGGTACCGGAAAAGAGACCGGAAAACGTCATCCGACGATTGGGGATAACGTTATGATCAGTGCGGGTGCAAAGATCATCGGTTCCTTCACCGTTGGAGAAAATTCCAAGATCGGAGCGGGAAGTGTGGTCATAGAGGAAGTGCCGCCAAACTGTACCGTAGTTGGTGTTCCGGGAAGAATCGTAAAACGTGACAATGTGAAGATGCCGCGCAGTGATATGGATCAGTGCCATCTGCCGGATCCGGTCAAAGAGGATATTACCGTACTGCAGAGGGAAAATGCAGAACTGGTCAACCGTGTGCTTGATTTAGAGCAGGCAGTCCGGATTTTAAGTGCTGATGCACAAAAAACAAAATAAATTGCATTTTGCTCCGCAAAACAAGGAGTAAAATCCTCTGCTCATCAGAGGATTCGCATTTTGCTCCGCAAAACTAAAGGAGGATTATTTAAATGGAAAATAAATTTCAATTTTACAACACACTGACAAGAAAAGTAGAAACGGTGATCCCGCATGAGGATGGAAAGATCGGCATGTATACCTGTGGACCGACCGTATACCATTTTGCACATATCGGCAACCTCAGAAGTTACATCATGGAGGATGTATTGGAAAAATCACTCCGCTATGTCGGATATGATGTAAAACGTGTTATGAATATTACGGATGTGGGACATTTATCTTCCGATGCAGATACCGGGGAAGATAAAATGTTAAAAGGTGCAAAAAGAGAGCACAAAACAGTGATGGAGATCGCAAAATATTATACAGACGCTTTCTTTAGTGACTGTAAGAAGTTAAATATCAAGACACCGGATGTTGTGGAGCCGGCAACGAACTGTATCCCGGAGTTCATCCATATGATCGAGGTGCTGCTCGAAAAAGGTTATGCTTATGTGGCAGGTGGAAATGTTTATTTTGATACATCCAAATTAGACGATTATTATGTATTTTCTTCCCAGAGCGAAAAAGAGCTGTTAGTCGGTGTACGCGACGATGTGGAAGAGGACGTAAATAAGAAAAATAAAAATGATTTTGTACTCTGGTTTACAAAGTCAAAATTTGAGGATCAGGCGCTTAAATGGGATAGCCCATGGGGCGTTGGATATCCGGGATGGCACATTGAGTGCTCATGCATCAGTATGAAACATCTGGGCGAGTATGTAGATATCCACTGCGGCGGTGTAGATAATATTTTCCCGCACCATACCAATGAGATCGCACAGTCAGAGAGTTACCTTGGCCATACATGGTGTAAATACTGGTTCCATGTACAGCATTTAAATGATAAATCCGGAAAAATGAGTAAGTCCAAAGGGGATTTCCTTACCGTATCCCTGCTGCAGGAAAAGGGGTATGATCCGATCGTATACCGTATGTTCTGTCTGCAGTCCCACTATAGAAAACCGTTGGAGTTTTCCTATGAAGTATTAGATAATATGGCTGCAGCTTATAAAAAAATGACCAAACGAATCGCAGAATTAAAGGATGAGGGAACCGTACAGCAGGATAAATTTGATGCTTATAAGGCAAAATTTGAGGATGCGATCAGCAACGATCTAAATACATCGATGGCGATCACGATCATTTATGATCTGCTCAAAGATGATATGAACGATAAGACAAAACTTGCGCTGATCAATGATTTTGATAAAGTATTATCCTTAAATCTGACAACGGCACAGGCAGATGTAAAAGAGGAGATCGATGCAGAATTAGAAAGCTATGTACTTGCAAAGATTGAAGAACGAAAGGAAGCAAAGAAAGCAAGAGATTTTGCAAAAGCAGATGCAATCCGCGATGAACTGCTTGCAAAAGGCATTGTACTGAAAGATACCCGAGAAGGTGTGATCTGGCACAAAGCGTGAGAGAGAGGAAATGCCAATGCAGAAAGGAATAGACTCTTATATCAAAGAACAGTTCGGAATCAGTGAAGTGGATATCCGGACATATTCGCCTCTTACGTTAGCCTATATCGGAGATGGAATATTTGATCTGGTGATCCGGTCTGTTGTCGTAGGAAAAGGAAACACGAGAGCAGGAGAACTTCATAAGCGGACAAGCCAGATCGTAAAAGCACACACACAGGCGGAAATGATTGAAAAATTACTTCCGATGCTGACGGAGGAAGAAGCAGAAGTGTACCGTCGTGGAAGGAATGCAAAATCGCCGACAATGGCAAAAAATGCCACAATGTCTGATTACCGGAAAGCAACCGGATTTGAGGCGCTGATGGGATACCTGTATTTAAAAGATGAGTTTGAACGTCTGGTGGAACTGGTAAAGACCGGTGTGGACGAACTTGCACTTAAAATGTAAATAAAAGGAGAGAGTAATGGGCTACGAAGAGCTGAAAATAGAGGGACGCAATGCCGTGTTAGAGGCATTCCGTTCCGGAAAAACAATTGACAAATTATTTGTGTTGGACGGCTGTCAGGATGGTCCGGTGCGCACGATTGTCAGAGAGGCAAAAAAACATGACACGATCGTGCATTTTGTGGAAAAAGAGCGTTTAGATCAGCTTTCTGAGACAAAAAAACACCAGGGAGTGATCGCAGTTGCTGCAGCATATGAGTATGCCGAAGTGGAGGATATGCTAAAATTGGCAGAGGAAAAGGGCGAGCCGCCATTTTTATTCATTCTGGATAATATCGAGGATCCGCATAACCTTGGCGCTATCATCCGTACGGCAAATCTTGCCGGTGCGCATGGTGTCATTATTCCGAAACGCCGCGCGGTCGGTCTGACGGCAACTGTGGCAAAGACATCCGCCGGAGCAATCAATTATACACCAGTTGCAAAGGTGACAAATCTGACTGCAACAATGAAAGAGTTAAAGGACAAAGGAATGTGGTTTGTCTGTGCGGACATGGATGGAACCTGCATGTATGATCTGGATTTAAAAGGACCGATCGGTCTTGTCATCGGCAGTGAAGGCGAGGGTGTTGGCAGACTGGTGCGCGAGAACTGTGATTTTGTGGCATCCATTCCGATGAAGGGGGATATCGATTCCCTGAACGCATCGGTGGCAGCAGGTGTGCTTGCCTATGAGATTGTGCGGCAACGCATGCGGTAGAAGACACCGCAGCGGTAGAAGACAAGACACCGCAGCGGTAAAAAACACAGCAGCAATAAAAGACATCGCAGGTGGTAGAGAACACCGCAACGGTAGAAAAAACGCCGTGGTAGATATTGTATCAGGAGTCTTGGGAGGAACATGTTAGAGTCATATCGGGATTTGACAGACGAACAGCTGATTGCGGCATTAAAAAACAGCGGTGATCCGGACGGAAAGATCATGGATTACATTTTAGATAAATATAAACCGCTGGTCCGCAAAAAGGCAAATGCAGTATTTCTGATTGGCGGTGAGACGGATGATCTGATCCAGGAGGGAATGATCGGTCTGTTTAAGGCAATCAGAGATTACGATGATACGAAAGAAACATCTTTTTTTCATTTCGCAGAATTGTGTATTACGAGACAGTTATACAAGGCAGTTGAGGCGTCGAACCGGAAAAAACATGCGCCGCTCAATTCCTATGTTTCTTTCTACTCAGAAAACAGTGAAAACGGATATCCTCTGGCGGAAACGCTGACCATGGACGGAATCGGAAATCCGGAGCAGATGATGATCGATCAGGAAAATGTGGCACAGTTCTGGGAGAAGCTCAGGACGCATTTAAGTAAGATGGAACGGGAAGTATTAGACCAGTATCTTGCGGGATTTCATTATCAGCAGATTGCAGAAAAAATGGGAAAATCACCAAAATCTATTGATAATGCGCTCTCCCGTATTAAAGCAAAAATTCGGGAGATGAATCCTGAAATAGGGAAGATGTAGAAGATTCGCCTTCTTTTTTGTAGATAGTCACGAAAAATACTTGTGCATATTGCATAAAAAATAAATGAGAAAATTGTAACATTTGTGAACACTTATTGAGAAAATCATGCTATTATAATCACTGTAAAAACCCCCCAATACATTATATATAGTTTTTGCTATACCCCATAGTAAAAATACCTTCTCCTAAAAAAGACAGCAGTGGCTGTCTTTTTTTGTTGTACAAATATTGACAACCGTCACAGATTAGGCTAGACTGAACAAGTCGATAAAACTTAATAGAAAACAACGCAGAGGGACTGCATGTCCGGGAGAATGCCCAGAGGGATTGCGGTTGAGAAGGTTAAAACCTGACTCTTTGAACCTGTCAGTTAATACTGTCGTAGGGAGCGTATTGGGAAGATGCTATCTCCTGTCGCGCTTGCGGCAGGAGATTTTTTGACGTGGAGAATTCGTTTGCCAGACAGTGGTTCAAGCAGTCCCCCATGCGAAAAAGGAGAAAAACGTATGGAACAGTATACCACACAGATGGATGCCGCACGCAGAGGCATCGTGACCAAAGAATTAGAAATTGTAGCGAAAAAAGAGCGCATGACCGTAGAAGAGCTGATGCCGCTTGTAGCAGAGGGAAAAGTAGCAATCTGCGCCAACAAACATCACACCTGCATTGATCCGGAAGGTGTAGGATCAATGTTACGCACGAAGATCAATGTCAATCTCGGTGTATCGAGAGACTGCAAGGATTATGATGTGGAGATGGAGAAAGTGATGGCGGCTGTCAACATGGGTGCACATGCCATCATGGATTTATCTTCCCACGGCAATACGATTCCGTTCCGCAGAAAACTGACTGCAGAATGTCCGGCAATGATCGGTACCGTGCCGATCTATGATTCTGTGATCCATTACCAGAGAGATCTTGCGACACTGACCGCAAAAGATTTTATTGATGTGGTGCGTCTGCATGCGGAAGATGGTGTGGATTTTGTGACACTGCACTGCGGAATTACAAGAAAGACAATCGAGCAGATCCGGAAACATAAACGTAAAATGAACATCGTTTCCCGCGGCGGTTCCCTTGTATTTGCATGGATGTGCATGACGGGGGAGGAAAATCCGTTTTATGAATATTATGATGAGATCCTTGAAATCTGCCGTGAGCATGATGTTACCATTTCACTTGGAGATGCCTGCCGTCCGGGATGTCTCGCAGATGCATCCGATGTCTGTCAGATCGAAGAGTTAGTAAGACTTGGGGAGCTGACAAAACGCGCATGGGAGAAAGATGTACAGGTCATGGTAGAAGGACCGGGACATATGCCGATGGATCAGATCGCAGCAAATATGAAGATCCAGCAAAGCATCTGCATGGGAGCACCATTTTATGTGTTAGGACCACTTGTCACTGATATCGCACCGGGATATGACCATATCACATCCGCAATCGGCGGGGCGATTGCAGCACAAAACGGAGCAGCATTTTTATGCTATGTCACACCGGCAGAACACTTGGCACTTCCAAATGTGGAGGATGTAAAACAGGGAATCATTGCATCAAAGATCGCGGCACACGCTGCAGACATCGCAAAAGGCGTCCGTGGTGCGAGAGAGATCGATGATAAGATGGCAGACGCAAGACGCGTCTTAGACTGGGATGCGCAGTGGGAATGTGCGATTGATCCGGAAACCGCAAAAGCAATCTGGAACAGTAGAAAACCGGAGCATGAGGACACCTGTTCCATGTGTGGAAAATTCTGTGCAGTGCGCAGTATGAACAAAGCGCTTGCAGGAGAATATATTGATATTTTGTAAAAAAGAGTGGAGGCTTCATTCCGTCTTATGTTATAATAAAACTGTTTCAATCAGCCGGTGATCAGATGAAAAGAATATATTTGGTTGACAGTGAGAATGTAGGAGATATATGGGTGCCGTTACTGGTAGCATCACAGTCCGATGAGGAAGTGATCGTATTTTATACGCAGAAAAGTCCGCATATGAATTACGAAAATGTGAGGTTACTGAAGGAGACGGAGAAAGAAGCAGAGTTTATAAAATGTTTTGAGGGAAGCAATGCACTGGATTTCCAGCTTGTTACACAGCTTGGATACTTGTTGTGTGAGAATCAGGAAAACAGCTATGTGATCGTTTCAAATGATACCGGATTTGATGCAGCCGTACGCTACTGGAAACAGCGTAACATGCCGGTGCAGCGTTTGAGCGGAAAGGAATTAAACCGCAGACTGCAGCAAAAAGCAAAGACGAATGGAGAAAGAGAAATTTTCTTTGAAGCGGAGGAGAAGAACGCCGGGGACGTGGCTGGAAGTCTGGCAGATGAAGCTGAGATTGTGACAGCAAAGATGAATGAGATGACAGAAACGGATAAAAGCGAAGAGCCGGGTGAGGCCGAAAAGCTGAATGGAGTTTCAGAGTTAAATGAAGTCTCAAAACTGAATGAAGCCTCAGAAATGATGGAGACTGCAGAACTGACCGGAGTGTTGGAGCAGGGAAAAGCCGGAAAACCGGATGAGACAGCAGAACCGGGTGAAACCGGAAAACCGGATGAGACAGCAGAACCGGGTGAAGCCGGAAAACCGGATAAAATGGCAGAACCGGAGGAAACTCTAGAGCAGGTGGAAACAGCAAAAATAAAAGAAACGGCACAGACGGAAAAAACTGCAGGAACAGATGAACAGTCAGAACCGGGAGAAATCCAGATGGAGATACCGGATGAAATCATGAGGCCGGATGAAACTGTAAATGCGGATCAGAAACTGCCATTTACAGATCCGCGTAAGGAAGCAGTTGAAAAGACAGAGATCTCACAGGAACAGGACGATGTCATTCGCAGTCTGCTTACCTGCATCAGTAAGGATCGGCTTGCAGATTTTCACAATGCGCTGGTATTGTTCTTTGGTGAAGATATTGGAAAAGAACTTTATCAGGAGGCAAAAAACAGTTCTTCGTATGCAATCTGTCGTGTAAATCAGACTGCGATCAGTGAGGAAGAGAAGTTTGATGTTTACTGTCAGACGGTATTTGCTTACAGTGATCCGAAAATGGACTGTCCGGAAGATTTTTCTTCGTTTTTGTATAAAGCAAATACAAAGAGAAAGAACCTTAATTCATTAAGAGCAGCATTGCAGGGACATTATGGCAAGGATAAGGGAATGAAATATTATTCTCTTTTTAAGTCACACATCAAGATTATGAATCGGATGTAAAGAAGGAGAGGCTGGTTGAAGCGAAAACGGGAAGAACATAACGGATGTGGTGGCGGAACACCAGGTAGCCAGAAGACCCGAAGAACAGCACCCCTGGATGCGTATTTTGTACGCATCCGGGGGTGTTGTCAGGTGGTTAAAGTTATTTCAAACCGCCGGAAATGTTGAATAAGTATAAATATTTTGAAAAATTACAAAAATTTCTTGGATTTTATGCTTGACAATCGGACGATCCTATTGTATAGTAATACAGGTGTTGAGAAAACATGATGCTGCTGTGGCTCAGTCGGTAGAGCGTCGCATTGGTAGTGCGGAGGTCACGGGTCCGATTCCCGTCAGCAGCTCTTTTTTATGCCAGAAAAGTTTAAGTGATAACTTAATTCTTTTCTGGCTCTTTTTCTTTCTGACCGGAAATAAAATGATCAATGAGAAGATTGATCGTATGTTGCTGTGTCTCGATGATTTTTTGGAATGTTTCATTTTCTTTTGCCAGACGGGTGATTTCAGCTTCGCTATTCATATTCATCTTCCTTTTTACACCATTCAAATCGATACATCATATATGTTTTATGTTAAAAAATATTCCCTGAAATGTCAAGACAATAAAGACGTCTGTGGAGAAACATTGTTACTTTATTAACATAAAGCGTCAAAATAACTGCCGGATTCGACATAACATGCAAAAATCCAGACATACAAATTTAGATTCAGGGAAAATACGCAGTAATATTTAGGAATTTATGAATTTTTTTCGAACGGATGTTATTTGTATGAGGAATGTGCTAAAATATCATTCGGCTAAAGATCCGGGGAAAGTAGATTCTCCCTTTGAAGTGAGGTTTGATATGAATGCGAGCAGAAAAAGAAAAAATACAAAACCGAAAGGTTTTTTTGAAAAATTAAAGGAGCAGAGAAATCAGAGAAAGGCGGACAGGGCAAAACAGACGGACAGGAAAACAGATATCTTAAAAAAGACAGGGAGTGGGATTGTTACATTACTGCTTGTCATTTTACCGCCGGCAGTTTGTTTTTATCTGATGGAGTGTTATTCGCACAATCCATTTGCAGTGGTACGTCCGTGGGCACAGTTTTTTAATATCGTGCTGTTTGAACTGGTAACAGTTTTCCTGTTTGTGCTGACGGGAAAATTAAAGGCTGCGCACCGGATCGTATACATTGCAGCAATGATTTATGGAATTGCGAACAGTTATGTGGTGCGTTTCCGGACGAATCCGATTGTGCCGTGGGATATTTTTTCCTGGAAAACGGCTGTGAGCGTTGCAGATAATTATGATTTTATGCCGGATACGCGCATGTTCGTTGTGACACTGGTATTTTTTGCAGCAATCGTATTATTTCGTTTTATAAAAGTAAAAGTGACACGTTTGGTATTCTGGAAACGGCTGATTCCGGCAGCGCTGGTGGTTGTGGTTCTTTCATTGTTTGCGGGAACACTGCAGCAGGAGAACTTTCAGAACAGCCACAGACTTTACAATAAACTGTTCACGCCGGTCTACATGACGGATGTGGATGGTATGGCAGTCACATTTGTCATGAATCTTGCCTATATGTCGATCGACAAACCGGAGCATTACAGCGCCGCTGAGGCACAGGCGGTGCTTGATTCCTACGGGGAGGGCGGTGCAATGTCGGAGGAATCAGGCTCTGAGGCAGAAGAAGACGATACACAAAAGGAGGAAGATCTTCCGAATATCATTGTAATGATGAATGAGTCATTTTCGGATCTGTCCGTGTTAGGTGATTTTGAAACCAACGAGGATTACATGCCGTTTATCCACAGCTTAGAGCAGGGGGAGAAAAATACGGTTACGGGAATGTTAAACGTATCTGTCTGCGGTGGAAATACCGCGAATACAGAGTTTGAATTTCTGACTGGCAATACAATGGCATTCCTCCCGCAGGGGAGCATCCCGTATCAGCAGTACATCAATGGAGATTTGAAGGCACTTCCGGATTATCTGAAGACTTTAGGATATCAGACCATTGCGACACATCCTTACAATGCCGGCGGATGGGAACGCGATACGGTCTATCCGATGCTGGGATTTAATGAGAGCGTGTTTAAAGATGATTATGTGAATTCGCAGTATGTCAGACAGTATATCAGCGATGAGAGCTGCGTGGATAAGATTATTGAATTTTATGAAAATAAGGAAAAGGATGCGCCGCTGTTTGTGTTTAATGTGACCATGCAAAATCACGGTGGATATCAGGATCAGTACGGCAATTTTACACCGGATATCTCGGTGAAAGATTCTACAAATTTTTCACTGCAGCAGTATTTATCCCTGGTAAAACTTTCCGATTCCGCGTTAGAACATCTGATTTCCTATTTTGAAGAGGCAGATGAAAAAACAGTGATCGTTTTTTTCGGAGATCATCAGCCGAGTGATGCCGTTGCATCTACGGTTCTTGCAAAGAACGGGATGTCCTGGAATCACTTGACAGAGGAACAGCAGAAACTGCGTTATCAGGTTCCTTATGTGGTGTGGGCAAACTATGATATTGGAGAGGAAACGGGTGCAGACACGAGCGTGAACTATCTGGCAGCGGAAGTCTTAGAGCGCGCCGGTGTTCCATTGGATGAATATCGTTCGTATCTGTTACATTTAAAATCAGAATACCCGGTTATTTCCGCGGTGCGTACAGTAAAAGCGGATGGCAGTGAAGTCCGCGCCTCGGATGAAAAAGATGAGATGGATATTTACCGGAAATTGCAGTATTATGAACTGTTTGATCATGGAACTGTTAATTAGGAAATGATAAAAAGAGAGGTTTTGTTTTGAAAAGAGAAAAGAAACTCCAAAATCAGTTGTGGAAAGAAAGAATGCCGCTTATTGCGTCGTTCTTTCTGCCGTTTTTTATTCTGACTGTGATCTGCATTCTTCATGACGTCTATCCGTTTGGAGAGCAATGTATTTTACATATCGATATGTATCATCAGTACTGCCCGTTTTTCACGGAGCTGATGGATAAGATCAAACATGGCGGCAGCATGTTTTACTCCTGGAATATCGGACTTGGAGCAGATTTTATTTCACTGTACGCCTATTATCTGGCAAGTCCCTTAAACTGGCTGCTGCTACTCTGTCCGCAGAATCATGTGATCGAATTTATGACCTTGCTTGTGATTTTAAAAATTTCATTGGCGGGACTGTTTTTCGGATATTATTTAAAGGAACATTTTGAAAAAAATCATGCTGCAATCAGCATTTTTGCAACAGCCTATGCGTTGTGCGGATTCTCAGCAGCCTATGCATGGGATATCATGTGGTTAGACTGCATGATGCTGGCACCACTTGTCGTTCTTGGACTCGAACAGCTGATCAAAGAGAAAAAAGTACTGCTTTATTATATTTCACTGTCTTTATGCATTATCAGTAATTATTACATTGCGATCATGGTCTGCATTTTTCAGGTGATCTGGTTTGTGATCACATGGCTGGAAAATAAAGAGACCGGGATCGGTGCGTGGATCCGTTTCGCAATTTATTCCCTTCTGGCGGGCGGGACGGGAGCGATACTGATCATTCCTGAGGCGATCACCCTTGGAGCGAGCGGCTCACAGAATATTTCATTTCCGGATACAATGGAATGGTATTTTAACATCATTGCAGAGCTGGGGAGACACTCGGTGATGACAGAACCTTATACGGGCAAAGACCACTGGCCGAATATTTACTGTGGCGTATTTGTGCTTCTTTTGTTTGTACTGTATCTTTTCAACCGTGAGATCTCCTGGAAAAAGAAGCTTTCACGCGGACTTCTGGCAGCATTTTTTGTCATCAGTTTTTCGAATAATATACTTGATTTCATCTGGCATGGCATGCACTTCCCGGATTCCCTGCCGGGCAGACAGACCTTTTTATATGCATTTCTGATGCTTGCGGTATCCTACGAGGCATTTTTGCATTTCAAAGGAACGAGATTTTTAGATGTGATCGCAGCGGGAGTGGCATCGGTTGGTCTGATGGCAGTTTCCTATCATTTTTCCGATGGGACGATCTTAGGAGAGAGCGCGGCAACGGCAACTTATGTATTTCTGGGCAGCTATATTGTGGTGCTGCTGATCTATTTTTATGCGGAGGAATGTATCCTGGAAGATGTGGTAAAAAAGATTGGAAAGATCAAAAAGGCGACCAGGGAAGAACTGAAAAAAATCATGCTCTCGTTTGGCTGTGCAGCGATGCTTTTAGAATTATTTTTTAACTACAATGTGACCGGATTTGATACGACGAGCAGGACTGCCTATGTGAAATCCATGGATGACTATCATGCAGTGCTTGCAGAGGCGGAAAATCAGGCACAGGATAAGGGCATATTATTTTACCGCACGGAAGAATTAGAGCGCAAAACGAAAAATGATGCGGCGCTGTATGGATATCGTTCCGCAACGCAGTTTTCATCGCTGATGAATCTGGATGTCAGTCATTTTTACCAGGCAGTCGGAATGGAAGGCGGCAAGAATTTCTACTGTGTAAACGGGGCAACACCGCTGTTATCAGCAATGATGTCCCTGCGCTATGTGATCGCTGATAACGCAATGGAAGCAAACCCGATCCGCACCCTTGTGGCAGAGAGCGGGAATACGTATCTTTACGAAAATAAATATGTGCTCCCACTTGGTTTTATGATGGATGAGGATGTGATTGATGCGTGGGATTATTCTGATTTAGATGAAATTGAGGCACAGAACAGACTTGCAGAGCTTCTTGGTGCAGATGAGCCGATGCTGACGGAGATCCCGTCCGAATCTGTGGTCGGGGAATCAACGATTGACGTGCAGGAGGATGCATACATTTTTGCAACCTATGAATCGACGACTGTGGACAGCATGACGGAAGAGATCAGTGACGGCAGGACAAAGTCTTTCACAAAAGTTTCGCATGGCTATACACTTGATCTTGGATACTGTACGGCAGGCACACAAGTGAGGATTAAAAACAGTAATGAAGAAAGAGTGAATATTACGGCATATGCCCTGAATCTCGATGCTGCAGATACGGCTTATCAGACGTTAAATGAGCAGACGATGGAGATGACTTCCTTTTCCGATACGAAAATCACTGGAACCATTGATGTGAAAAAAGAAGGACGACTGATATTTGCGGTGGCGGATGATGCCGGATGGAAATTATATGTTGATGGAGAACAGACGGATCCGGAAGTGTTTGGTGAGGCGTTTATCAGCACATATCTTACCGAAGGAACACATACGGTCGAGCTGCGCTACCAGACACCGGGATTTATGGTGGGAGCCGGGTTTTCCCTTGCCTGTATTCTGATCGTGATACTGATCGCATGGATAAAAAGGCACCATTGAAATTAAAACGTTTCTGTGAGATACTATACGTTGGAGGAGTTTGAGAAAGGTAGTGATTTATATGTCAGACAAAGAGATAGAAATTTATAATGAAAATGCCGATGAAATCAAAATCCGCCCATATGAGCATCATGCAAAATATTATGAGACGGACCAGATGGGAATCATCCATCATTCAAATTATATCAAATGGATGGAAGAAGCGAGGATGGATCTGATGGATCAGATCGGACTCAGCTATAAACAGATGGAGGAGATGGAGATTATCAGTCCGGTGCTCTCTGTATCCTGCGAGTATCACAGTATGGTACATTTTGATGATACGGTCGTGATCGAGACGAAGATCACACGCTATAATGGTATCAAGATGGATGTGGAATACCGGATGACGGACAAGGAGACCGGAGAACTCCGCACGACCGGAAAGAGTTCCCATTGCTTTTTGAACCGTTCCGGAAGACCGATCTCATTGAAACGTTCTTACCCGGAGATCGATACGAAGTTCTTTGAGTATACGGATGCCTGACAAACGGGTGTGATATTAGAAATATATAAGAAAGAGGAAATAAAAGAATGATACAGGAAAGATTAAAGGCACTGCGTGCGGAGATGGAAAAGAGAGGCATCACGGTATACGTTGTGCCGACTGCTGATTTTCACGAATCAGAATATGTAGGAGATCATTTTAAGGCGAGAAAGTTTATTACCGGATTTACCGGTTCTGCGGGAACTGCCGTTATCACTTTGGATGAGGCAGGGCTCTGGACAGACGGACGCTATTTTGTACAGGCAGAGAATCAGCTGAAAGACAGCACAGTCACACTCTACCGCATGGGCGAAGAGGGCGTGCCGACAGTCGATGAATTTGTAAAGGATCGATTAAAAGAGGGCGGATGTCTCGGATTTGACGGACGTGTTGTAAACGGTACCTGGGGCGGCAAACTGGAAAAGATTGCAGCAGAAAAAAATGTGTCCATGCATGTGACAGAAGACCTGATCGATCTGATCTGGGAGGATCGTCCGGCATTGTCCAAACAGCCTTTATTTATTTTGGAGGAAAAATATTCCGGAAAGAGTACTGCGGATAAGATCGCAGATCTTAGGAAAGCTATGAAGGAGAACGGTGCAGATGTTCATATTCTGACATCTCTTTACGATATCGCATGGCTTTTAAATATCCGCGGCAACGATATTGATTATGTGCCGGTCGTATTATCCTATCTTGTGCTGAACGAGACAGAGTGTATCTGGTTTTTACAGGAGGAAGTAGTGGATGATAAAATCCGTGCTTACCTGGAGGAAAACCATATCACGACAAAGCCGTATGATGCGATCTACGATTATGTACCGGAGATTCCGGCAGACGCAGTCGTGCTGATGAACCGCGGGACGGTCAACTACCGTATCGTGAACAGTCTTGATAAAGCAATCAAAGTTGTGGACAAACCAAACCCGACGGAACTTATGAAAGCTGTAAAAAATAAGACGGAGGTAGACAACACCAGAGCTGCACATGTAAAAGACGGTGTTGCCTTTACCAAATTTATGTACTGGCTCAAGACCAATATCGGAAAGATCCCGATGACGGAGATCTCTGCTTCTGACTATCTTGAGGCGAGAAGAAGAGAGCAGGATAACTTTATTGAGTTAAGTTTCAACACGATCTGTGCTTACGGAGCCAATGCGGCGATGATGCATTATGCTGCAACACCGGAGTCAGACGCTGAGTTAAAACCGGAGGGATTTTTACTTGTGGATTCCGGCGGACATTACTTTGAGGGAACCACAGACATCACAAGAACCATGGCACTTGGCCCGATCACAGATGAGATGCGTCTGCACTTTACGACCGTCTGCCGTTCGAATATGAACCTTGCGCATGCGAAGTTTTTATATGGATGTACCGGTTTGAACCTGGATATTTTATCCCGCGGTCCACTCTGGGAGATGGGCATTGACTATAAATGCGGCACCGGACACGGCGTTGGTTATGTGTTAAATGTACATGAGGGACCGAATGGTTTCCGTTGGAGAGTGGTGCCGGAGCGTCATGACAATGGTGTCTTAGAAGAGGGCATGATTACGACAGATGAACCGGGTGTATACTTAGAGGGTAAATACGGAATCCGTACCGAAAATGAACTGGTATGCCGTAAGGCAGAAAAAAACGAATATGGACAGTTCATGGAATTTGAGAATATCACCTATGCACCGATCGATCTCGATGCGATTGACCCGGATCTGTTAAGTGCGCGTGAGAAGAAAATGTTAAATGATTATCATAAGATGGTATATGATACCATTTCTCCGTATATGACGGCGGAAGAAAATGAGTGGCTGAAACGCTACACAAGAGCAATCTAACAGACAAAGAATGGAGAGAATAATGGGCGAAAAGCTGGTATTGATTGATGGGCACAGTATTTTGAACAGGGCATTTTTCGGAATTCCGGATTTGACAAATTCGGAAGGACTGCACACGAATGCAGTCTATGGATTTTTGAATATTATGTTCAAGATTTTAGAGGAGGAGCAGCCGGATTATCTGACGGTTGCATTTGATGTGTCAGAACCGACTTTTCGCCATAAAATGTTCGCAGAATACAAAGGCACAAGAAAGCCGATGGCACAGGAACTGCGGGAACAGGTTCCGCTCATGAAAGAAATGTTAAAAGCGATGGGAGTCACTACGATCGAAAAAGGCGGCTATGAGGCGGATGATCTGCTTGGAACCATTGCAAAACAGAGTGAACAAAAAGGACTGACAGTTTCAGTGGTATCCGGTGACCGTGACCTCTTACAGCTTGCAACGGATCATATTAAGATCCGTATCCCGAAAACAAAGCGCACAGGCACGGAGATCGAGGATTACAATGCCGCTGAGGTAAAGGAAAAATATCAGGTGACGCCAATCGAGTTTATCGATGTCAAGGCGCTGATGGGCGATACGGCAGACAATATTCCGGGAGTACCGGGAATCGGTGAAAAGACGGCAACAGCAATCATTGCACAGTATGGAAGTGTTGAAAATGCCTATGCACATGTGGACGAATTAAAGCCACCCCGTGCAAGCAAAAATTTAAAAGAGTATTATGACCTGGCACAGATGAGTAAGACGCTTGCGACGATCGAGATCCATGCGGACATTGATTATGATCTTTCCGGTGCAAAACTTAATGGTATTTCCAGCCTGTACACGGAGGAGGCATACCTGCTCTGCAAACGGTTAGAGTTTAAAAATCTTTTGAATCGTTTTGCGGTGGAAACTCCAAAAAATCAGGCGGCAGAACATTTTAAACTTGTGGAAGACCGTAAGGAGGCAGAGAAAGTATTTGCGAAGCTTCGTGGCAGAAACTGTGGTTTTTATATTGTTCCCGGAAGCAAAAAGAAAGACAGCCACGAGGAAGAGGACGGGCAGATGAATCTGTTTGCGGCAGGAGATATGCCGGGGGCAGACAGTGAACCGTCCGGCATCGTAGAAAGTGCAGAAAATGATGCAGTGGAGTACTGCCTTGGAGCTGCCATTTCAACTGGAGAGGAAGAAACCTTTTTCATAAAAGCAGGGGAAAATCTTCCGGCAAAGCAGATTCTTTCCATGTTTACCGCAAGTGAGGCTGCGTCCTATGCGACACTGGATTTAAAACCGCAGCTTGCGGCGCTTGGCTTACTGGAGCGACAGGTAAACGGCAATATTGGCCTGTCGAATCTTTTTGACGGTGTGCTTGCAGCATATCTTCTGAATCCGCTGAAAAATGAGTATCCATATGAGGATATTGCAAAAGACTATATGGGACAGATGATACCGTCAAAGGCAGATCTTCTTGGAAAACTGACCATAGAGCAGGCAATGAAAGATGCACCGGAAGCATTTTTAAATTATGTATGCTATATGGCATATGTGGCACAGGCATCGAAAAAGACGCTGGAGACAGACTTAAAGGAAGAGGGCATGGATCATCTGTTTACGGAAATCGAGATGCCGCTTGTATTTACTCTTGCCGATATGGAAAATGAGGGTATCATTGCGTGCAGGGAGGCGCTCACGGAGTATGGGGACAAACTTGCAGTGCGTATCGCTGAACTGGAAAAGCAGATCTATGAGGAAGCGGGAGAAGAGTTTAATATCAATTCTCCAAAACAGCTCGGAGTGATCTTATTTGAAAAATTGTCCATGCCGTATGGAAAGAAAACAAAGACGGGTTATTCCACGGCGGCGGATGTGTTAGACCGCCTTGCACCGGAATATCCGATCGTTTCTGATATTTTAGAGTATCGTCAGCTTACCAAGTTAAAGTCCACTTATGCGGACGGATTGGTCAACTATATCGCTAAAGATGGCAGGATCCACACCAGTTTTAATCAGACGATCACAGCTACCGGGCGTTTAAGCAGCACGGAGCCAAACCTGCAGAATATCCCGATGAGGATCGAACTTGGCAGACTGATCCGCAAGGCATTTGTGCCAAAAGAGGGATTTGAGTTTATGGATGCCGATTATTCCCAGATTGAGCTTCGTGTTTTAGCACATATGTCCGGGGATGAAAAGCTGATCGAGGCATACCGGGAAGCACAGGATATCCACAGGATCACGGCGTCCCAGGTATTTCACATCCCGTTTGACGAGGTGACGGATCTGCAGCGGCGCAATGCAAAAGCGGTTAATTTCGGAATCGTATATGGAATCAGTTCATTTGGACTGAGCCAGGATCTAAGCATCAGCAAAAAAGAGGCTGCAGAGTATATTGAGCGTTATTTTGAGACTTACCCGAAGATCAAGACATTTTTAGACGGACTCGTGACAGAGGCGAAAGAAAAAGGTTATGTGACGACCATGTTTGGAAGAAGACGTCCGGTACCGGAACTTTCAAGCAGCAATTTTATGCAGCGTTCCTTTGGAGAGCGCGTTGCCATGAACTCCCCGATTCAGGGAACTGCGGCAGATATCATCAAGATCGCAATGATATGCGTGCATGACAGACTGTTAAAAGAAAATCTAAAGTCACGCCTGATCTTAACCGTGCATGATGAGCTTTTAGTGGAGACGGCGATCGAAGAAGAGGATGCGGTTCGAAAGATTCTCGAGGAAGAGATGCATGGAGCGGCAGATCTTGCGGTCACACTTGAAATTGATGCACATGTCGGCAAAAACTGGTATGAGGCAAAATAAAGATCTGTCATCATTTATGAGGGATGATGCGTTGGACTGCATATGTCCGGATGGTACGAGAGAAAAAATGGATGCGGGGAGCATGAAACGGATGAAATTTATCGGAATTACCGGCGGCGTCGGTGCGGGAAAATCAGAAATACTTCATTATCTTGAAACAAAAGATGGTGTAAAAGTCATGTTGGCGGATGAAATCGCGCATGAGCTGATGCTGCCCGGGACAGAATGTTATCAGAAATTAAAAGACATGTTTTCGGATGAGGATATCTGGAATGAAGATGGTTCGTTTGACCGGAAAAAGTTAGCAACAGTCATCTTTTCAGATGAAAAAAAACGGGATGCATTAAACGGAATCGTACATCCGGCAGTCAAGAAATATATCAGAACTGTTGCGGATACAGAGCGGGAAAATGGAGTGCTGAAAATTCTGGTTTTAGAGGCAGCATTGCTGATTGAAGAACATTATGATGAAATTTGTGACGAACTTTGGTATATTTATACCAGAGAGGATATAAGAAAAGAACGACTTATGAGATCGCGCGGATATTCCCCGGAGAAAGTACAGCAGATTTTTGACAGTCAGTTACAGGAAGCGGTTTACCGGAAACACTGTAAAGTGGTGATCGATAATAATGGAACGGTGGAAGATGCCATAAGGCAGATTGATTTGGCAATCACAAATATGGAAAATGAGTAGGAGATACTGCAGATGAGCGACGGAAAAGACATGGAACAGCCATTGGTGTTCGGACTTGATATTGGAACGAGAAATGTGGTAGGAACGGTAGGTTACCGTACCGAAGATCAGTTTATCGTTACTGCTCAGTATATCATGCAGCATGATACGAGAGCAATGTTAGATGGACAGATCCACGATATAGGGCGTGTATCAGGGACGATAAGAAAAGTAAAAGAACAGCTGGAAAAACAGATCGGAAAAACGCTGACGGAGGTATGTATCGCTGCCGCAGGCCGTGTGCTTAAGACAGTTACAACGAGTATCAGTTACGATTATCCGGAGGAGAGCGTAGTTACCGGGGAAGACATTCATACACTGGATCTGCTTGGAATTGAGAAAGCGCAGAAAATTTTACAGGAAATGAATGATACCAACTATAAGTTTTACTGTGTTGGTTATTCTGTAGTCAAATATTTCTTGAATGATGAACCGTTTTCTAATATTGAATCCCACAAGGCAGACCGTATTGGTGAAGATATCATCGTAACGTTTTTACCGGAGGATGTTGTGGATGGACTTTATGCAGCCGTAAATCAGGCCGGGCTTGAAGTGGCGAATCTGACATTGGAGCCTATTGCGGCGATCAACGTCGCAATTCCGGAAAGTTATCGTCTGCTGAATATCGCTTTAGTCGATATCGGAGCGGGAACATCCGATATTTCCATCACCAAAGACGGAAGCATCATTGCATATGGTATGATCCCTCTTGCCGGAGATGAATTAACGGAACTGATCGTGCAGAATTATCTGGTTGATTTTAAAACGGCTGAATATATCAAGCTGCAGAGTACAACAGAAGAGGAGATCACTTATAAAGATATCATGCTGATCGAGCATAAGATTCCGGCAAAAGAAGTGTGGGAACTGACTGCGCCGGTAGTGGATGAGATGACGACTGCGGTAGCTGCGAAAATCAAAGAATTGAATGGCGACCAGACTGTCAGCGCAGCATTTATCGTTGGCGGTGGCGGTAAGATCCATGGTTATACGAAAATGCTTGCAGAGAAATTAGATCTTCCGGACGTACGAGTGGCACTGCGTGGTGAAGAAGTACTGCAGGAAGTGGTATTTGAACAGCAGGATATCAAGAAGGATCCATTGCTTGTTACACCGATTGGAATCTGTCTGAATTATTATGAACAGAGAAACGGATTTATTATGGTGCGTTTCAATGGAGAGCGCCTCAAATTATATGATAATGATGGATTAACGATCGTGGATGCCGCATTGCAGGCAGGTTTTCCGAATGAGGATCTTTTCCCGAAACGTGGACCGGAACTTACATTTTTTGTAAATGGAGCAAAACGTATCATTCGTGGAGAGCAGGGAGAGTCAGCAGCAGTTTATATGAATGACAGACCAACAAATCTCAATGCGGCATTAGAGCCGAATTGTGAGATTATCATTGAGCCATCTACGGCTGGCAAGCCGGCAACCTGCACATTAGATCAGTTAGAGGAATATACGACAGATTCCGTAGCCTTTGTGGTTAATGGAAATATTATAAGATGCCCGAAGTTCTTAGAGGTCAACGGCAATTTAGAACTGCCTTCCTATCAGATCAAGGAGGGCGACCAGGTAGAAACAAGAAGCTTTTACACAGTAGGCCAGCTTGCAGAATTTATGGATGTGGAAGTGAATGTGGAGCATGTGATTCTGGTAAACAACCGTCGTGCAACGCTCGACTCACTGATCTATGAAAACTTTACAATCGAGTGGACAGTGCGTTCCTATGGCAAACCGTCCTTTCAGCCGGTAGAGCAGGAAGAAGTTCAAACACCGACTGTCGGGGAATATAAGGAAGAAGAGATACCGGATATTGTGGAGCCAGAGACGAGTGTGGAGGATGGTGCAGAGGCTGATAAGGCAGAAGAACAAAAGTCTGCAACAGAGCACAGTGATGCGGCTGCAGAAGATACAGATGATGCCGGCAATGCGCTTGCGGAAGAAGAGGATTCTGCGGTAGCAAAGGATACTGCCACAGAAGAAGATGGTAAAAAAGGTACAGACAGCGAGACAGGCGTTGAGGTATCTGCAACAGGACAGAATGCGGCTGATGTGGCAGAGGCAGTTCCAATAGAAGAAGATCAGCCGGAAACAGATATGGATGCTGCAACAGCGAATGAACCTGTGGAGCAAACAGAAGCATCCGTGGCACAGAACGTGGATGAAAAACCAGAAGATGGTAATACAGTTTTAGTATACATCAACGGCCAGCCGGTAAAACTTACCGGAAAACCACAGTATATATTTGTAGATATTTTTGATTTCTACGAATTTGATCTTACTGCCTCAAATGGCAGAGCAATCATTACCAATTTAAATGGTGAGAATGCATCGTATTCTGTAGTCTTAAAGACCGGAGATACAATCGAACTTAGATGGAAAGAGAATTAAAAAAATGGAATTATGCAGCATAGCAAGCGGCAGCAGTGGAAACTGTATCTGTGTGGGATCAGATGAAAATCATGTACTCATCGATGCGGGGATCAGTGGAAAACGAATTGAAAACGGACTCAATTCGATCGATTTGAAAACAGAAGAGATGCAGGGGGTTCTTGTAACTCATGAACACATCGATCATATTTCTGGACTTGGCGTGATCGCCAGGCGTTACGGACTTCCGATTTATGCCACGCAGGGTACGATAGATGCTATTTTAAATACAAAGTCAGTCGGCAAAATAGAGGAATCTTTATTTCATGCGATCACGCCGGATCAGCCTTTTGAAATCGGGGATCTTTTGATTGAACCGATTTCAATCTCACATGATGCGGCAGATCCGGTGGCCTATAAGATAAAAAATGAGGAGAAAACGGCGGCGGTAGTGACGGATCTTGGCACATATGATGAAAACATGATTGATAAAATAAAAAATCTGGATGTGCTTTTACTGGAAGCAAATCATGATGTACATATGCTGCAGGTTGGAAGTTATCCGTATCCGTTAAAACAGAGAATTCTTGGGAAAAAAGGACATCTCTCTAACGAACTGTCCGGTCAGCTTTTGGGAGAAGTGCTCCATGACCATTTCAATACGGTTATTTTAGGGCATCTCAGTAAGGAAAATAATTATGCAGAACTTGCATATGAGACTGTCCGGTTAGAGGTGACGATGGGAGAAAATCCATATAAAGGCGATGATTTCCCAATGTATGTGGCAAAGCGGGACGCGCCGTCGGAGAGAATCATTTTTTAGTTTATGATAATAGAATGTTCGCGAAACACGTATTCTATTATATATGACAATATTTTTTTACAGAGTGTGGCCGCTTATGAAGCTTAGTAGAAAAAGTTATAAATGTGCATCTATTTAACAGTGGAAATTATAAAACATGTATGATATGATGATTGATAATAGATTTGCGCTGATTTAGTAAAGCAGAAAAGTGAGGAGAGCAGAGATGGAGAACACAGCAGACAAGACAATTATTACAGTAGTGGGTAAAGATACGGTTGGTATCATTGCAAAAGTATGTACTTATCTTTCCGAAAGTGGCGTCAATGTACTTGATATTTCACAGACAATCGTTTCCGGATATTTCAATATGATGATGATCGTTGACATGAATAAATCAACCAGATCATTTGTGGATTGTCAGAAAGATCTCGATGAGATCGGTGCACAGATCGGTGTATCCATCAAGTGCCAGAAAGCTGAGATTTTTGAAAAAATGCATCGTATTTAGAGAGGAAAGCGGCAATGATTAATATATTTGAAGTAAAAGAGACCAACAACATGGTGGAACATGAAAACCTTGATGTCCGCACCATTACGATCGGTATCAGCCTGCTTTCATGCATTGATTCCGATTTGAAAAAATTAAATGAGAACATTTATAACCGTATCACATCAGTTGCCAAAGATCTTGCAAAAGTTGCGGGGGAGATCGAAGCTGAATATGGTATCCCAATCGTCAACAAACGTATTTCCGTTACTCCGATTGCACTGATCGGTGGTGCAGCCTGCAAGACACCGGAAGATTTTGCAACGATCGCAGATACAATGGACCGTGCTGCAGAAGCAATCGGTGCAGATCTGATCGGCGGTTATTCCGCACTGGTATCAAAAGGCATGACAAAAGCAGATGAGATGCTGATCCGTTCTATCCCGATAGCACTTTGCCGGACGAATCGTGTCTGCAGTTCCGTAAACCTTGCGTCCACAAAGACCGGTATCAATATGGATGCGGTGCGTCTGATGGGAGAGATTTTGCTGGAGGTTGCAGAGCGCTCAAAAGACCGTGATTCTGTGGATTGTATGAAGCTGGTTGTATTCTGCAACGCACCGGATGACAACCCGTTTATGGCAGGAGCTTTCCACGGCGTGACAGAGGCTGATGCAGTGATCAACGTCGGAGTCAGCGGACCGGGTGTTGTAAAGACAGCACTTGAGAAAGTGCGTGGCGAGAATTTTGAGGTACTCTGCGAGACCATCAAAAAGACCGCATTTAAGGTAACAAGAGTCGGACAGTTAGTCGCACAGGAGGCATCCAGACGTCTTTCAATTCCGTTTGGTATCATTGACCTTTCCCTTGCTCCGACTCCGGCCATCGGTGATTCCGTCGCAGATATCCTCTGCGAGATCGGTCTGGAATATGCAGGTGCACCGGGAACAACTGCAGCACTTGCCATGTTAAATGATCAGGTCAAAAAAGGCGGCGTTATGGCATCTTCCTATGTCGGCGGCTTAAGCGGCGCTTTCATTCCGGTCAGTGAGGATCAGGGAATGATCGATTCCGTACAGGCTGGTGCTATCACATTGGAAAAATTAGAGGCAATGACCTGTGTCTGCTCTGTAGGACTTGATATGATCGCAATTCCGGGAGATACCAAGGCAACCACGATCTCCGGTATGATCGCAGACGAGATGGCACTTGGTATGGTAAACCAGAAGACAACAGCTGCACGTCTGATCCCGGTAATTGGAAAAGGCGTTGGCGATACCGTAGAGTTTGGTGGTCTGTTCGGTTATGCGCCGATCATGCCGGTCAACAAATATTCCTGTGATGATTTTATTAACCGTACCGGAAGAATCCCGGCACCGATCCACAGCTTTAAAAACTAACTGCGCGGATCACTGGCAAACATGAAAGTGATTTTAATAAAAAATGCAGTGGAAACACTGGGATATTTTTCAGAACAGTTAGCAGAAACGTTTCAGGAGATGGGGCATGACACCTATTTTGTGGATTACGATGATCTGGTAAATACGGTAGATGGCATCAGCCGGTTTGACGTGCCAGAGAAAACGGTACTGTGTACGTTTAATTTTATCGGACTTTCCGGGGAAGAGGTCTTTATCGAAGAAAACGGGCGTTATATCTGGGAAAACCAAGGTATCGCGTGCATCAATATCCTGGTGGATCATCCACTGTATTATCATTCAAAACTGGCAAAGCCTCCAGTGCCGGAAATGCGTGTTTTTTGTATTGACAGAGAACATGTGGCATACATGAAGCGCTTTTACCCGGCATTGCCGGTGGAGTTTCTGCCGCTGGCGGGAAACTGTATCTTAGAGCGGGAAGTACCTTCCCCAATAGAAGGCTGCCATGGGCAAAAACAGAAACATAAAAATATACCGTATCAGAAACGGAAATACGGCATCGTATTTACCGGGAACTATACACCGGTGGAACACCTTTACCGGGAAATCGACAGGCAGGGTGCGGAATACCGGACATTTTATTATGAGATTCTGGAGGATATGAAAGCACATCCGGCGGTGCCCATCGACCGGATGTTAGAGGCACATATCAGAAAAGAACTGGGTGCAGTGCCGGATGAGGAGCTTCGCGCGGCGATCGCAGGAATGGTGTTCATCGATATCTGTATGCGGAGTTATTTCCGCGGGGAGATCATAAAATGTCTTGCGGAGCATAAAATCCCGGTACATGTGTTTGGCGCCAACTGGGAGAAATTAGACTGTAGCAGCCATGACTACATTATAAAAAACGGCAGGGAAGTGGATTCTGTGACCTGCGCGGAGGCAATCGCAGATGCAAGGATTTCTTTGAATGTCATGCCATGGTTTAAAGATGGAACGCACGACCGCGTATTTACGGCGATGCTGCAGCATACACTTTCGCTGACCGATGACAGCAGATATCTTCGGGAGAACTTTACGGATAAAAAAGAACTGGTTTTCTATTCGCTGGAGAAGCGTGAAGAACTGCCTGAACTGGTGAAAAAGCTTTTGGAAAAACCGGAGAAATGTATGGAAATCGCAGAGCGGGGATATGAGAGTGCTGTGCGGGAACATACATGGAAACAGAGGGCAGAAGCAATTTTGATGGATTTGGTAAAATGACCGCTTAACTTGTAATATGTACTCCTTTCACTGGAAGTCCAGTACAAGGGGGATATATTAGGTTGGGGCGGTTATTTTTATAAATAAATATATTAATAAAACTTATAAAATTAAGTAAATAAATTCATGACGCTAATAATTGTAAAAACAGGATCAAAATGATAAGATAAAGAAAAACAGCAAACCGCACACATGAAGGAGGAAATCATGGAGAAAATGTCATTAAAAAATGAACTTTCAGGCAATTCCTATCCTGGAAGAGGAATCATTATCGGAAAATCTGCAGACGGAAAACATGCCATCACTGCTTATTTTATTATGGGCAGAAGTGAGAACAGCAGAAACCGTGTTTTTGTTGAGGATGGAGAGGGAATCCGCACGCAGGCTTTTGATCCTTCCAAACTGACAGATCCGAGCCTGATTATCTATGCACCTGTCCGTGTGCTTGGCAATAAAACGATCGTGACAAACGGAGACCAGACTGACACAATTTACGAACTGATGGATAAACAGCAGACTTTTGAACAGGCGCTGCGCACAAGAGAATTTGAGCCGGACGCTCCAAACTATACACCGAGAATCTCAGGTATTATGCACATTGAAAACGGAAAATTCAACTACGCAATGTCTATTTTAAAGAGTAACAACGGGGATCCGTCCTCCTGTAACCGTTATACATTTGCCTATGAGAATCCGAAAGCAGGTGAGGCTCATTTTATCCATACTTATATGGGAGATGGCAATCCGCTGCCAAGTTTTGAGGGAGAGCCGGCACCGGTTGCAATCGAGGGCGACATTGATGCGTTCACCTCATTTGTATGGGAAAACTTAAATGAGGACAACAAAGTTTCTTTATTTGTCCGTTATATTGATATTGCGACCGGAGCTTACGAGAGCAGAATCGTCAATAAAAATAAATAATAGGCATCAGGCTTGCAAGATGCGGCAAAGAAGCATGAATTTCACAGATCAATGAGAAATTTAAAGGAGAAATTATGAAAGAATTAGAATTAAAATATGGCTGTAACCCAAATCAGAAACCATCCAGAATCTATATGGAAAACGGTGAACTGCCGATTCAGGTATTGAACGGAAAACCGGGTTATATCAATTTCCTGGACGCATTTAATGGCTGGCAGTTAGTCAGCGAGTTAAAAAAGGCAACCGGACTTCCGGCAGCTACATCTTTTAAGCATGTATCACCGGCCGGTGCTGCAGTGGGACTTCCACTCAGCGATGTGGAGCGTAAGATTTACTGGGTTGACGATATGGATATGGAGTTTACACCGCTTGCAAATGCATATGCGAGAGCAAGAGGCGCAGACCGTATGTCATCTTTTGGTGATTTTATTTCTTTATCTGATGTCTGTGATAAGGCAACTGCAATGATCATCAAGAGAGAAGTTTCCGATGGTGTCATCGCGCCGGGCTACACAGATGAGGCATTAGAGATCTTAAAAGCAAAGAAAAAAGGCAATTATAACGTGATCCAGATCAATCCGGATTATGTGCCGGCACCGATCGAGCACAAAGAAGTATTCGGTATTACCTTTGAGCAGGGAAGAAATGAATTAGTGATTGATGAGCATTTCTTTGACAATGTGGTAACGGACAATAAGGAAATTCCGGATGCTGCAAAAAGAGATCTTGCAATCGCAATGATTACTTTAAAATACACACAGTCCAATTCTGTATGTTATGTCAAAGACGGACAGGCAATCGGTATCGGTGCTGGACAGCAGTCCCGTATCCACTGTACCAGACTTGCAGGCCAGAAGGCAGATAACTGGTGGCTGCGCCAGTCCCCGAAAGTGTTAGGACTGCAGTTCCTCGACAAGATCGGACGTGCTGACAGGGACAATGCGATCGACCTCTATATTGGTGAGGATTACATGGATGTCTTAGCTGACGGTGCATGGGAAAACATCTTTAAGGTAAAACCGGAGGTCTTTACCGCAGAGGAAAAACGTGCATGGTTAGATAAAAACACGAATGTGGCGCTTGGATCTGATGCATTCTTCCCATTTGGGGATAATATCGAGCGTGCACATAGAAGTGGTGTGGCATATGTGGCACAGCCGGGTGGTTCCATCCGTGATGACAATGTTATCGAAACCTGTAACAAATACAATATGGCAATGGCATTTACCGGAATCCGTCTGTTCCATCATTGATCAGACACGGATGATTTCTTTGCTGCATTCAGGACAGGAAAAACGATTTTTCGTTTTTCCTGTTTTTTGCTGTTCGTAGAGCTCAGAAGAAAAAATATCCTGTTTCAGCATCTGGTTTGCAGTTCCGTCAAGTGTGCGAAGGGCAAAGGAAAGTTTGGAAATGACGGGTACTTTTGCAGATTTTTTTAAGGCGGAGAGCAGGACGGCAGAATCTTTGCGGAAACCGAGGATTCGCAGGTAAGGGATGTAATCAGTCTCCTTATATTGCTTCACATCCGTCTGGGTCATCTGAAGAATCAGATGCAGAAGAATCCGGTTCATGCGTGTGTAGGTGATATCGCGGCTCTTGTTTTGTGCACAAAACTGTGTGAAAGAGGAAAAATGATATCTGTTCTTTATTATGCGGTTTGCAATCTCCGGTGTCATATCATAGATATTTTCTAATTCCTTTTTGCTGCACGATAAGACCCGGTAGCCAAGAATGGAGGAAAAGTCATCAGCATCCATAAGTCTGCCGGATGTGATCTCCTTTTGAAAAAGTGCAAAAGCCGGTTCCGGCATCGAAGATGCAATTTCCGAAAGATGTGGCCGGCTGGAATGAATACTCTGTGAACCGTAATCTGCAGATGAAAAATGGAAAGTATGATCATCCGATGGTGTAACATTAGAAACTGCCGCGCGGATGGCAGAGGCAGAAGCTGTCGGTGTGTTGATCGTGGTATCATGATATCCGCTCCCCGCCCGCGGGATCAGGATTGGAGTCATGGCAGAATTACGCCGTTTCAGTGCCTTTAAATATTCGACCGCGAGGATGTTATTCGGAGTATCTAATATGGAAATGAGGAAATTCATTCCGGTGCTCTTAAAATAATCAGAAAGCGCAGCAGCTCTTGCAGCCGGAAATGCCAGTCCCTTTTTTAAATAAGAAGAAAGCGCAGATCTGTAAATGTCCGGTTCTTCTGCAAGAACACCGGCAATGCTCTTAAGCTGGGGGAGCTGGTCGGATTCTGCTCCAAAGCATATCCCGTCGATACAGCCCATTTTATCAAACAGGGTAACACCTGCCATGGCAAAATCCTCCGCGGAGGAGACTGCCCAGACAGCCGGGAGTTCGATGACAAGATCCGCACCACATAAAAGCGCCATTTCTGCCCTGCAATATTTATCGATGATGGCAGGGGCTCCTCTCTGGACAAAGTCACCGCTCATGGCGATGACGACAAAATCAGCATTTGTTTTTCGTTTTAACTCTGCAATCTGGTAGGCATGTCCGTTGTGGAAAGGGTTGTATTCTGCAATGATTCCGATTGTTTTCATAAGATACTCCATTTCTGACCATTTTTTGAAAATCCTGATTCCATCTGTATCTCAGGTTTGGGCGTAAGCACAGATTCTGCGTGTAACAGCATGATTACAGACTACCATACACAGATTTTTTTCGCAAATGTGAATGTCTGGGATTTGTTAAAAAAATAACGTTAAAATTCTGTCAACCTGTTTTTCATTTTGTACAAAAAATCTCACTTTAAACACCTTGTGCGAACAGAGTTAGAGGCGTATACTAAAGTTATATGCGGTTCGTATCGGTCGGACTGCCCATTTATCATTTATATAAGAAAAGAAAACTGCCATTCGAAAGCAGGCAGGGCATGGGAGGAAAATATGAACGTTTTAGTAGTAAACTGCGGAAGTTCTTCACTGAAATATCAGCTCATCGATTCTGACAGTGAAGCAGTATTAGCAAAAGGACTTTGCGAGAGAATCGGTATTGACGGAAGACTGGTATACCAGAAGACCGGATTAGACAAAGAGATCACAGAAGCAGCAATGCCGACGCACAAACAGGCAATCCAGATGGTACTTGATGCACTGGTAAATGAGAAAACAGGTGCAATCAAGAGTCTTTCCGAGATCGATGCAGTTGGTCACCGTGTTGTACATGGTGGAGAGAAGTTTGCTTCTTCTATCGTTTTAACACCGGAAGTATTAAAAGCAATCGAAGAGTGCAATGACCTTGCACCACTTCACAACCCGGCAAACCTGATCGGTATCGATGCATGTAAAGAACTGATGCCAGACGTACCGATGGTAGGTGTATTTGATACAGCATTCCATCAGACAATGCCAAAGAAAGCATTCCTTTATGGTCTTCCATACGAATACTATGAAAAGTACAAAGTAAGAAGATATGGCTTCCATGGAACCAGCCACAGTTTTGTATCAAAACGTACTGCTGAATTCCTTGGAATGGATCTGAAAAATTCTAAGATCATTGTGGCTCATCTTGGAAATGGTGCTTCTATCAGTGCCGTATTAAATGGTGAGTGTGTAGATACATCCATGGGTCTTACACCTTTAGAGGGACTTGTTATGGGAACACGTTCCGGCGATATTGATCCGGCAATCATGGAGTTCATTGCAAAGAAAGAGAACTTAGATATCGAAGGTGTCATGAATGTTTTGAATAAAAAGTCAGGTGTACAGGGATTATCAAAATTATCAAGTGATTTCCGTGATCTTGAGGCTGCAGCCAATGAAGGAAATGAGCTTGCAATCGGTGCTATCGACGTATTCTGCTACCGTGTTGCAAAATATATCGGTGCATATGTGGCAGCAATGAATGGTGTGGATGCGATTGCATTTACTGCAGGTATCGGAGAAAATACAACGATCGTCAGAGCAAAGGTACTTGAGTATCTTGGATATCTTGGAATTACAGTAGATGCACAGGCAAACGAAGTACACGGAGAGGAAAAAGTGATCTCCACAGCAGATTCCAAAGTAAAAGTCTGTGTGATCCCGACCAACGAGGAGCTTGCAATCGCAAGAGAGACGGTTGCACTTGTAAAATAGGCAAAACAGCGGGTCTTTGAGGTTCATAGACGATGAAAAATAAAAAAACAGGGTTGTCAAGAAAAAATACTTGACAAACCTGTTTTCACTATGTATAATCATTTAGGTGTGAAAAGCCTAGATAAAAGGTTTGATTCACAAAAAAAGATATAGGAGAATGCCGTGATTATAGATATTTCAGACATTTTATCTTGTGAAAACAAGGAAGAAACAAAGCAGGTTCAGATTGAACTTACGTCTTTTATATCAAAGTTAGGGGAATTTCCTATTATCAGTGCAGCACCGATAGAACTGCGTATCGCAAACCGGGAGAACAAGCGGCTGCTTATCCAGGGTGATGTTGATCTGCGAGTGTCGATTCCGTGCAGCCGTTGTCTGGAGGAAGTTCCGACAGATATCCACTTTTCGATTGACAAGGATATCAAATTAGAAGATTCTGTTGTTCATGACGAAGATGTGGAAGATAATGACTACCTGATTGGATTTAATCTGGATATAGATAGACTTATCTATGGAGAGATTTTGGTGAACTGGCCGATGAAAGTTCTGTGCAGGGATGATTGCAAAGGAATTTGCAAGGTGTGCGGAATGAACCTGAACAAAGGGGAATGCAACTGCCAGAGAACAGAACTGGATCCAAGAATGGCAGCAATCCAAGATGTCTTTAACAAATTTAAGGAGGTGTGAGAATATGTCAATTTGTCCAAAGAATAAATCTTCCAAAGGAAGAAGAGATAAAAGAAGAGCAAACTGGAAAATGACTGCTCCGGCATTAGTAAAATGCAGCAAATGTGGAGAGTTAATGATGCCTCATAGAGTATGTAAAAACTGTGGCTCTTACAACAAAAAAGAAATCATCCCTCAGGACTAATCCTTACGGGAAACAGAAAGATCAAGAGTGGAACGATGAGTTTCCTCTTGGTCTTTTTTGTTTCCGCTGAAAAAGTTATAATAATTTCACAAATTACCGGTTGCATAATCGGAGTGAACAGAATAAAATGGTAGAATGATGTTTTAGCAAAGGAGTAGGGCAATGGGAGATATTTTTAATTTGGACAACAAGTTTTTTCAGACACTTGGAAAGGGCGTCGACTGTGTATGCTTAAGCCTGCTGTGGATGATCTGCTGTATACCGCTTGCGTTCGGCATTTATGTGGCATATGTATCAAAAGCGATCATATTAGCACTTCCATGTATCGTACTGGCTGTTCCGGCTGGAATTGCGACAACAGCACTTTATTATGCAGTTAACAAGGTGATCCGTCACAGCAGAGGATACCTGTGGAGTTCTTTCTGGCATTCTTTTAAAACAAATATGAAGCAGGGTGCATTTGTAACGCTTGTCGTGGCAGCAGCGGTTGTTCTGGTAGGACTTGACGGTTATATCATGTATCAGTTTGCAAAAGCGGGTGAAAAATCAGGAGTTCTTTATGTTGTGTTCTTTGTGCTGATGCTTGTGGTCATTGCATGGGCGATTTATGTATTCCCGTATATGGCACGTTTTGAGAATTCGACAAAATTGATCCTTAAAAATTCTGCGCTGATGGCGATCGGCAATCTGCCAAAGACTTTTATGGCACTGATGTTTTTCCTGGCATGCTGTATCGGAACTTATCTTTTGCCGGTTGTAGCAATCATATCACCGGCTTTGGGAATGCTTCTGCTCAACTATATTTTAGAAGGTGTGTTTGAACGCTATATGTCCGATGAAGACCGTGAAGCAGAAAATGAAAGAAATCAGGAATTCTATAACTAATGATATTGTAAATGACAATCGATTTTTTATATTGATTTATAGAAAGAGTTATAGTATATTTCAATATAGACGTGAAGGGAGAGCCCGAAAACGTATCAGAATGGAGAGTAGTTATGCAGCAGAATCAATCACTTGAGATTACCAAAGTTGCCTTAGATGCGATGGGTGGAGATTATGCTCCGGCCGAGCCTGTAAAGGGGGCTGTGGATGCGGTAAATGCGAGAAGTGATATCAAGGTTCTTCTGATCGGTCAGGAGGACGTGGTTCGTAAAGAACTTGAAAAGTACACTTATCCGGCGGAGCAGATCGAGGTTATACATGCTGAGGAAGTTATTGAGACAGCAGAACCGCCGGTAAATGCGATCCGCAAGAAAAAACAGTCATCGATCGTTGTCGGCATGAATATGGTAAAACAAAAAGAAGCAGATGCTTTCGTATCGGCAGGAAGTTCCGGTGCCATATTAGTCGGTGGACAGGTTATCGTAGGCAGAATCAAAGGAATCGAAAGACCACCGTTAGCGCCGCTTATTCCGACGGAAAAAGGTGTGTCGCTTCTGATCGACTGCGGCGCGAATGTGGATGCAAGGGCATCACATCTTGTTCAGTTTGCGAAGATGGGTTCTATTTACATGGAAAATGTACTTGGAATCAAAAATCCGAGAGTGGCGATTGTAAATATCGGTGCGGAGGAAGAAAAGGGAAATGCGCTGGTAAAAGAAACATTTCCACTTCTGAAAGAATGTACGGATATTAATTTTGTGGGCAGTATTGAGGCTCGTGAAATCCCGCATGGAGAGGCAGATGTGATCGTATGTGAAGCATTTGTTGGAAATGTAATTTTAAAGCTGTATGAAGGACTGGCAGGAACGCTTGTCGGAGCAATCAAAAAAGGCATGATGAGCACCTTAAGAAGCAAAATTGGTGCAGCGCTTGCGCTTCCGGCATTAAAGTCAACATTAAAAGCGTTTGATGCTACTCAGTATGGCGGCGCTCCTTTATTAGGACTGAATGGACTTGTGGTAAAGACGCACGGAAGTGCAAAGGCAGTCGAGATTACCAATTCCATTTTTCAATGTGTGACGTTCAAAGAGCAGGACATCAACGGAAAAATCAGAAAAAATATTATAAGTTCAACGGAACAGGAAGGAATGTAAAGTTATGGAATTTGAAAAACTGAAAAAAATCATTGCAGAGGTATTAAACGTGGACGAGGAAGAAATCACAATGGACACCACTTTTGTGGATGACCTTGGAGCAGACTCCCTTGATATTTTTCAGATTATTATGGGAATCGAAGAAGAATTCGACATCGAGATCGCGAATGAGGATGCTGAGCATATCGTGACAGTTGCAGATGCAGTAGAGCAGATCAAGAATGCTTTAAACTAAATAAAAGATGACGTATGCCCTTGTTGAAGACAAAAGGGCGGTGCGCGATGTACCGTCTCTTGTCAGGCAAGGGCTTTTCCGTTATTATATAAGAAAACAGAGTCTTTTTTATATTTTACTGGATACACAGTAAGGTAGAAAAAAGCCCCTGACCAGGAGGATGAAATGTCAAAGTTACAGGAATTGCAGAACAGGATTGGTTATACATTTGAGAAAGAGGGCTTATTGCGTCAGGCACTGACGCACAGTTCCTATGCTAATGAAAAACACATGAAAAAACATTCTGACAATGAGAGACTGGAGTTTTTAGGGGATGCGGTTTTAGAGATCGTATCGAGTGATTTTTTATACCGCAATTATCCGGATCTGCCGGAGGGAGATCTGACAAAACTCCGTGCGAGTATTGTGTGTGAGCCTACACTGGCACTTTGTACCAGAGAGATGGATCTTGGCGATTATCTGCTGCTTGGCAAGGGTGAAAACCAGACAGGTGGAAGAAAACGTAAATCAATTTTATCGGATGCTTTAGAGTCTGTGATTGGAGCTATCTATTTAGATGGTGGTTTTGAACCGGCAAAGAAGTTTATACATAAGTTTATCCTGACAGATATCGAGCACAAAAAGCTGTTTTATGACAGCAAGACCATTTTGCAGGAAGTTGTGCAGGGCAATTATAAAGAGAGTCTGCATTACGAGCTGATTTCAGAAGAAGGACCGGACCATGACAAACAGTTTTCGGTCGAAGCACGGATCGGAGATAAAGTGATCGGCGCAGGAACCGGACACACGAAAAAAGCGGCAGAGCAGGAAGCTGCCTACCAGGCACTTTTGCTTTTGAAACCGAAACTGTAATTATGCGCAAAAGTCAGCGCAAGAATGAGGTTTAGTATGTATCTGAAAAGTATTGAAGTGCAGGGATTTAAATCATTTGCGAACAAGATCGTTTTTGATTTTCATAATGGGATCACTGGAATTGTCGGGCCAAACGGCAGTGGCAAGAGTAATGTCGGGGATGCAGTGCGCTGGGTACTTGGTGAACAGAGCGCCAAGCAGCTGCGTGGTGCCAGTATGCAGGACATTATTTTTGCAGGAACGGAAAACCGTAAACCACTCAGTTATGCTTATGTTGCGATCACACTTGACAATGCGGACCATAAACTGCCGGTGGATTATGAGGAGGTCACGGTTGCGAGGCGCGTGTACCGCTCCGGGGAGAGTGAGTATCTGCTCAACGGCAATACCTGCCGTCTGAAGGATGTGACCGAGCTGTTTTATGATACCGGTATCGGAAAAGAAGGATATTCCATTATCGGACAGGGACAGATTGAGAAAATTTTAAATGGTAAACCCGAGGAGCGGCGTGAGCTTTTTGACGAGGCAGCCGGAATTGTAAAATATAAAAAGCGCAAGGCGACTGCACAGAAAAAGTTAGAAAATGAACGTGAAAATTTAGTGCGTGTCAATGATATCTTAAGCGAGCTGGAACGCCAGGTCGGCCCGTTAGAAAAACAGGCTGAAAAAGCGCATGTATATTTAAAGAAAAAAGAAGAATTAAAGACATATGACGTCAACATGTTTCTGATGGAGATGACACGCATTGACGGACAGCTTCATGAAGTGGGCGAAAAATGCGGCATTGCGGAAGCACAGTTACATGAGTCAAAAGATTCTTATGAGCAGGTAAAGACAGAATATGAGCGCATGGAATCGGAGATCGAACAGTTAGAACAGGCAATCGGTGAGGTACGCGAAAATTTAAGCGGTTCCACTGTTTTAAAAGGAAAGTTAGAAGGACAGATCAACGTCTTAAAAGAACAGATCCACACGGCAGAAATGACGGACGAGCATTTAAAAGACAGACTTGATTCCATCGAAAAAGACACACAGGATCGCCTTGCGCAGAAAGATGTTTATGGCAGGGAACGAGAGGAACTGTTAGAGGCATTAGCAGGGATTTCGGAGAGAAAGCAGGCTGCTGAAAAAGAATTAGATGAGCTGCGCAATGGAATGAAAGAATGCAGTGACGGGATCGAACACGGAAAGAGTGAGATCATCGAACTCCTTAACAACAAGGCATCCGTTAAGGCGAGACAGCAGCGTTTTGATACGATGGCAGAGCAGATCAACATCCGGAAAGCGAAACTGACACAGAGACTTCTTGCCAGAAAGACAGAGGAAGAAGATTTAGACAATGTGCTGGCTGCCTATCAACAGGAATTAGATGATGTCAATGAAACGATCCGTGAGTTAAAGGAATCTGCAGCCGCAATGGAAGAAAAAAACCGTGAGTGGCGTAGAAAATATTCGCAGACGAGCCAGCAGTTAGAGCAGGATGTCACCAGATATCATAAAGAACAGTCCAGGTTAGAGACATTAAAAAACATTGCAGAACGCTATGACGGATATGGAAACAGTATCCGCCGTGTAATGGAACAGAAAGACAGACACAAAGGAATTTTAGGTGTCGTATCAGATCTGATTCAGGTTGAGAAAAAATACGAGGTTGCGATCGAGACTGCGTTAGGCGGAAGTATCCAGAATATTGTCACGGAGGATGAAGAGACAGCAAAGCAGATGATCGCGTATCTGAAGCAGAACCGGTATGGGCGTGCAACATTTCTTCCGCTCACGAGTGTGAATGGCAGTGGCGGGTTTAAGAATCAGGAAGCACTGCGGGAGCGGGGCGTGATCGGACTTGCAAGTACCCTGGTGAAAAATGATGCCAGATATGATGGCGTGACGAATTATCTGCTCGGCAGGGTAGTTGTTGCCGAGACGATCGATGACGCGATTGCTCTGGCAAGAAAATACCGCTATTCATTCCGTATCGTAACGCTAGAGGGCGAATGCTTAAATCCGGGCGGTTCCATGACCGGTGGTGCATTTAAAAATACCAGCAATCTTCTTGCGAGAAGACGTGAGGTAGAAGAACTTGAAACACTTGTTGCTTCTCTGCAGAGTCAGATCAAAGAGTCGAGAGACCGCTTAGAGGATATTAAGACGGCGCAGTCACTGTTAGAAGAAGATATGGAAAGCGGCAAGGAGAAACTGCAGGAACAGTACATTCTTCAGAACACGGCAAAAATGAACTTAGACCGCGCCACAGAGCAGAAAAACGAGAGAGAAACAGTTTTTGCCGGTCTGCATGCGGAGCGGGCAGAGATCGAGGAGCAGCTTGCAGAGCTTGAAAACAATAAAGCGCAGATAGCGGCAGAGATTGAGGCTGCAGCGGTTCGTGAAAAAGAGATCGGACAGGAAAACGAGGACTTCCAGAAACGTTTCGAGGAATATCAGACGAAGGAGAAGGAAGCTGCGGAAACTGTTTCAAAGATTGCTTTAGAGGAAGCCGGTATCCGTCAGAAAGCGGAGTTTGCGCAGTCAAATATTTCGCGTATTCAGAGTGAGATCACAAGATTTTCACAGGACAGGGAAACGCTGATCACGCAGGCAGGGGATGCAAAAGAAGAAGCAAAACAGAAGATGGCAGAGATCGAGGAATTAAAAAAGACGATCCTTGCATCGGATGATACGCATGCTGCTTTCGAACAGCAGTTAAAAGATTATACGCAGAAGAAAGAAGAACTGTCAGCTTCACATAAAGGATTTTTCCGGAAGCGTGAGGAGATATCCAATCAGATCTCGGAACTTGATAAGGAAGTATTCCGTCTGAATAGTCAGCGTGAAAAGCTAAATGATGCGAGAGAATACCAGACCAATTATATGTGGCAGGAATATGAACTGACGCTTCACGCTGCAATGGATCTTCGGGATGATACCTATGACGATCTTTCTACATTAAAGAAAATGATTGCACAGATTAGGGATGAGATCCGAAAGCTCGGTGACGTCAATGTCAATGCGATCGAGGATTATAAGGAGATCTCAGAGCGTTATCAATTTTTAAAAACACAGCATGATGATCTGATCGAAGCAGAGAAAACGTTGATCGGAATCATCGAGGAACTTGATACGGGAATGCGCAAACAGTTCATGGAGAAATTTGCAGAGATTCAGAAACAGTTTGATACCGTATTTAAAGAAATGTTCGGCGGTGGAAAAGGTACACTGGAACTGGTGGAGGATGAGGATATCTTAGAGTGTGGTATCCGTATCATCGCACAGCCTCCTGGAAAGAAGCTGCAGAATATGATGCAGATGTCCGGTGGAGAAAAATCACTGACAGCGATTGCACTGTTATTTGCGATCCAGAACTTAAAGCCTTCACCGTTTTGTCTGTTAGACGAGATCGAGGCGGCACTGGATGATTCAAACGTCACCCGGTTTGCAAAATATCTGCACAAGCTGACGCAGAATACACAGTTTATTGTAATCACACACAGACGAGGTACGATGGCGGCGGCTGACCGTCTCTACGGTATCACGATGCAGGAAAAGGGTGTTTCCACACTGGTTTCCGTAAATCTGATAGAAAATGATTTAGACAAATAATGATTGGAACAAATAAGAAAGGCAGGATGTATGGGCGAAGAAAAAAAAGGATTTTGGAGCCGTCTGGTTTCCGGACTCAGCAAGACAAGAGATAACATTGTATCCGGAATTGATTCGATCTTCAGTGGATTTTCCAGTATTGATGATGATTTTTATGAAGAAATTGAAGAAATTCTGATCATGGGAGATATCGGTGTCAACGCGACCGAAGCGATCATCGAGAATCTCAAAGAAAAAGTAAAAGAAAATAAGATCAAGGATCCGGCAGAGTGCAAGGAACTTCTGATCAACAGCATCAAAGAGCAGATGGATGTTGGAGAGACTGCATACCGTTTTGAAAATGAAAAATCTGTGGTACTTGTCATCGGAGTAAACGGTGTCGGTAAGACGACTTCTGTTGGAAAACTGGCTGGAAAGCTAAAAGACCAGGGCAAAAAGGTTGTCCTTGCAGCGGCTGATACATTCCGTGCAGCAGCAGGAGATCAGCTGTTAGAATGGGCAAACCGTGCAGGTGTTGAGATGATCGGCGGACAGGAAGGTGCAGATCCGGCATCGATCGTATATGATGCGGTCGCAGCAGCAAAAGCAAGAAATGCGGATGTACTGCTCTGTGATACGGCAGGACGTCTTCATAATAAGAAGAATCTTATGGAAGAGTTGAAAAAGATCAACCGTATTCTTGAAAAAGAATATCCGGATGCATACCGCGAAACTCTTGTCGTATTAGATGCAACGACAGGTCAGAACGCACTTGCACAGGCGAGACAATTTTCAGAAGTGGCAGAGATCACAGGTATCATTCTAACAAAGATGGACGGAACGGCAAAAGGCGGTATTGCGGTTGCAATCCACTCCGAACTTGGAATTCCGGTCAAATATATCGGTGTCGGAGAGACCATCGAGGATTTACAGAAGTTTGATTCTAATGAATTTGTAAACGCACTTTTTGATATCAAAGATCAGGCAGAACAATAAACAGATGAAGGAGAATGCAGATGTTAACATTAGACAAGTTTGAAGAAGCAAGTGAGAAAGTAAAAGAAGTCACCTTAGAAACAAAACTGGTATATTCAGATTTCTTAAGTGAGCAGACAGGAAATAAGGTATATTTAAAACCTGAGAATATGCAGTTTACCGGTGCATACAAAGTGCGCGGAGCTTATTACAAGATCAGCACACTGACAGAGACAGAGCGTAAAAAAGGACTCATTACCGCCTCAGCAGGAAATCATGCGCAGGGTGTTGCCTACGCAGCAAAATGTTATGGATGTAAAGCTGTCATCGTGATGCCGACAACGACACCTTTAATTAAGGTAAACCGTACCAAGAGTTATGGTGCAGAGGTTGTTCTCTGCGGAGATGTTTACGACGAGGCCTGTCAGAAAGCCTACGAACTGGCAGAGGAAAAAGGATATACGTTCATTCATCCGTTCGATGATCTTGCAGTTGCAACCGGACAGGGAACGATCGCAATGGAAATCTTTAAAGAGCTGCCGCTTGTGGAATATATTTTAGTTCCGATCGGCGGAGGCGGACTTGCAACAGGTGTATCCACACTTGCAAAACTGTTAAATCCAAAGATCAAAGTGATTGGTGTGGAACCGGCAGGTGCAAACTGTATGCAGGCTTCTTTCAAAGCAGGAAAAGTAACGACTCTGCCGAGCGTCAACACGATCGCAGACGGTACTGCGGTAAAGACACCGGGCAGCAAGATCTTCCCATATATCAAAAAGAATTTAGATGATATCATCACAGTAGAAGATGATGAACTGGTTGTTGCATTCCTTGATATGGTAGAAAATCATAAAATGATTGTGGAAAACTCAGGTCTTCTTACGGTAGCAGCGTTGAAACATTTAGGTGTAAAAGATAAGCGTGTCGTATCGATCTTAAGCGGTGGTAACATGGATGTGATCACAATGTCTTCCGTGGTACAGCAGGGACTTATTTTCCGTGACCGTATCTTTACGGTATCCGTGCTTCTTCCGGATAAGCCGGGCGAATTGTCAAAAGTAGCCGCAACGATTGCAGCAGAGCAGGGGAATGTGATCAAGTTAGAGCATAATCAGTTTGTCAGCACAAACCGTAATGCAGCCGTGGAGCTTCGTATTACTTTAGAGTGTTTTGGTACAGATCACAAAAATCAGATCATCAAGGCATTGGAGAAAAATGGTTATAAACCGAAATTAGTCAGAGCAAGTCTGTAGAATTGCGTTTCGGATATCAGAACCGGATCATAAAATGAAAAATGGTTAAAAAATAAGGAATTTCGTTCATTGCAAAACGAAATTCCTTATTTGTTTTATGAAACAGTATGCTCGTACAATATGTGGTCCGGCGTATGCGGCCAAATAGTCAGTGTCAGGATACTGTGTAAGACTGACCTGTCATATCCAGGCTGTTAATGTCTGCACCGGAGTGATTTACGTGAAGACCAAGATTGAAGCCAGAACCGCCATCCGGGTTAAAGCTGACAGTCACGGAATTGCCGGAAATAGAAGTAGACGCAGAGTATCCGGCAACCTCGACCTGATCGATCGGTGTATTAAAGGAAAGTGTCAGGGCGACATTGCCTGCCACGTTATTCCAGTTCACGGCAACCAGACCTTTTCCGCCACCTGCCCATCTGTCCCATACTCCCATATAGGTTGCGGTTACGGAACCGGCTGCACCGGCTGCGCCGCTTGCAAGATAGATGCCTTCTGTATGTTCAGGTGTCAGATAAATTGCAGGTTTCTGATATTTATTTTTCATGAGAACCTCCATTCCTGCGCATGATTTACGCAAGCAAAAAAGTTTTTATTTTAGGTTTAGCTCATTATAAACAGGGAAAAAAAGTGTTGTCAATACTGTTATAGGAAAAAAGTCATGTTTTAAGAAAAAATAAATACTGGTGTCAAGAAAAAATGCTTGACACCCATTCTTTTTTATGATAATCTATGCAAGGTGCTGATGTGAGAGTACAGATTGGGATATGAGATGGAAGAAAAGATTGAACAGGCGTATCTATATGATTTCTATGGAGAGCTTTTAAACGAACACCAGAGAAAGATATATGAAGATTTTGTGTTCAATGATCTCTCACTCGGTGAAATCGCGGATGAAGAAGGAATCAGCCGTCAGGGTGTACATGATATGGTAAAGCGGTGTACGAAGACCTTAGAAGGATATGAGAGCAAGCTTCATCTGATCGAAAAATTCCAGACCGCAAGAGGTATGGTGACAAAGATTCACACGTTGACCAAAGAGTTCTATAAGAACCATGACGAGGCAGTGTTAGAAGAGATCGAACAGATCTCCAACCAGATATTAGAGGAGCTATAGATGGCATTTGACAGTTTATCCGAAAAACTCCAGAATGTATTCAAAAACCTGAGAAGCAAAGGGCGTTTGACAGAAGATGATGTGAAGGCTGCTTTAAAGGAAGTTAAGATGGCTCTTTTAGAGGCCGATGTCAATTTCAAGGTAGTCAAGCAGTTTGTCAAAGATGTGCAGGAGCGCGCGATCGGACAGGACGTGATGAACGGACTGAATCCGGGACAGATGGTCATCAAGATCGTAAACGAAGAGATGGTCCGCCTGATGGGTTCCGAGACGACAGAGATTGCACTTCGTCCGGGCAAAGAACTGACGATCATTATGATGGCAGGTCTTCAGGGTGCTGGTAAGACGACTACGACAGCAAAGATTGCTGGAAAGTTAAAAGCCAAAGGCAAGAAAGTACTGCTTGCGGCATGTGATGTATATCGTCCGGCGGCGATTGAACAGTTACAGATCAACGGTGAAAAACAGGGAGTGGAAGTATTCTCCATGGGAGATAAAAATACTCCTGTGAACATTGCAAAGGCTGCGGTAGAGCATGCCACAAAGAATGATTTTAATGTGCTGATCATCGATACGGCAGGACGTCTTCATGTGGATGAGGACATGATGGCCGAATTGATTCAGATAAAAGAAAATGTTGCGGTATCACAGACCATATTAGTGGTCGATGCCATGACAGGACAGGATGCAGTCAATGTTGCAAAGACCTTCGATGAGAAGATCGGAATTGACGGCGTAGTACTCACCAAACTGGATGGTGACACCAGAGGTGGTGCGGCACTCTCAATAAGAGCGGTGACCGGCAAACCGATTCTTTACGCAGGTATGGGAGAAAAGCTTTCTGATTTAGAGCAGTTTTATCCTGACCGTATGGCATCGAGAATCCTTGGAATGGGTGATGTGCTGACACTCATTGAGAAGGCACAGAACGAGCTTGACGAGGAGAAAGCCAAAAAGCTTGAAGAAAAGATGCGCAAGAATGAATTTGACTTTGAGATGTATTTAGAGTCCATGAGTCAGATGAAAAAAATGGGAGGTCTTTCCAGTATCCTTGGCATGATGCCGGGACTTGGCGGCGGTAAGATGCCTGAGATTGACGAGGGAGCGGCTGAGAAGAATATGGCACGCACTGAGGCGATCATTTTCTCGATGACAGTCGAGGAGAGACAGAATCCATCATTGCTCAATCCGAGCAGGAAGCGTAGAATCGCACAGGGGGCGGGCGTGGATATCGCAGAGGTCAACCGTCTTGTAAAACAGTTTGACCAGGCGAAGAAAATGATGAAACAGATGCCCGGCATGATGAAAAAAGGTAAAAAGGGAATGTTTAAAGGACTTCCTTTTTAATAAATGAACAGCAAAAATCTAAGGAGGTGAAAGTAATGGCAGTAAAGATCAGATTAAGAAGAATGGGACAGAAGAAAGCACCTTTCTATCGTATCGTAGTTTCTGATTCCAGATCCCCGAGAGATGGAAAGTTCATCGAAGAGATTGGAACATATGATCCGACTAAAGATCCGAGCGAGTATCATGTAAATGAGGACTTAGCAAAGAAATGGTTAGCAAACGGAGCTCAGCCAACAGATACCGTAGCAAGAATTTTCAAAAATGCTGGTATTGAGAAATAGGATCAGTGAGGTGGACCTATGAAAGAATTAGTAGAAGTAATTGCCAAGGCACTTGTTGATTGCCCGGACGAAGTTGTTGTGACTGAGACCGAGAATGAAAAAGCAATCGTATTAGAGCTGCGCGTTGCACAGTCTGATATGGGTAAGGTAATCGGCAAACAGGGACGTATTGCGAAAGCGATTCGTTCTGTTGTGAAGGCTGCTGCCTCAAAAGAAGAAAAAAAAGTGATTGTGGAGATTATGCAGTAATCTTCGCAGTAAACCGGCGTGATCATGAACATGGTGCAGCCGGTTTTTTTTCTATCAGAGAAGAATAGAGGGGGATAAAAATGAGAGATATTACAAAAAAATGCTCTATATTTTTATTGACATTACTGTTGACTGTACAGATACCGGTATTGACAAGTGCCAGGGAAATAGTGACAGACACAGGAAACTATACAGTATTTACCGAAAATAATGAGTCAGATAAGACAGCAGATATCGTAAAAGAATACTGTAAAGGTGCTTCCACGAAAATGAGTTTCAGGGGAAAACTGACACAGGTATACTGCCCAAAGAAAAGTACAACTTATATATATAGAGTGAAAAATATGCCATCGAACGGAAGAATTACAAAAGTGAGCAGTTCAAATGGAAAAGTGGCAAAGATTTCAATAGGTGACAATAATGTCCGGATCAAACCGTTAAAGGTGGGAAAATCAACGATTAAAGTGACGGTAAAAACAGGAAGGCTCCTGACAACTTTTACATCACAACTGACTGTTTATAAATGGAGTAATCCGGTTGCAAATTATAAAATAGGAAACAAACAAATAAAAAACCAGTTTAAAAATACCAATATTTATAATTATAAGCTTGGAAGCAAAAAAACATTAAAGTTTGATGTAAAGGCAAAAACAGGCTGGAAGATGACATCATTTACTTATTATGACAAGCTTGGAAAAAGTACATCTTATCTATCTTCTTCAAAGAAAATCAAACTGGAAAAGGGTGGTTCCGTGCAGATTAATTTTACAAATCAGAAAACAGGTCTGGTTGAGAATGTTGTAATCTGGATCAAATAACAGAATGAAAAATTTTATAAAAATAAGATTTTTCACACGCAGGAATGGAGATTTTATGGAGAATTTACTTCAGGTAGGTGTCATAACAACGACACACGGTGTGCGTGGGGAGGTCAAGGTATTTCCGACCACAGATGATGCGGCACGCTTTAAAAAATTAAAACAGGTAATCTTAGACACAGGAAAAGAACACCTTGCATTGGAAATTGCCGGGGTAAAGTTCTTCAAAAATATGGTAATACTCAAGTTTAAGGGATATGACAATATCAATGATGTGGAGATGTTCCGCAAAAAAAGTCTCTATGTGACCAGGGAAAATGCCGTAAAGTTAAAGAAAAATGAGTATTTTATAGCAGATCTCATCGGTCTTAAAGTGATCTCGGATGAGGGTGAAGATTTGGGAGAGCTGACTGATGTACTGCAGACAGGGGCGAATGATGTCTATGTGATCAGCAAAGAGGGTGCGGATGATATTTTACTTCCGGCGATCAAAGACTGTGTAAAACAGGTGGACATCGAGGGCGGTACGATGCAGGTACATCTGCTTGACGGCTTAAGAGACTTAAACAGCAGGCGGGAGGAAGCATGAATTTCTACATTATGACATTGTTTCCGGATATGGTCATGCAGGGATTAAATACCAGTATTATCGGCAGGGCAGCGGAAAAGGGACTGCTTACGATCGAGGCGGTAAATATCCGGGACTATACGATCAATAAACACAAAAAGGTGGATGATTATCCATATGGCGGTGGTGCAGGAATGCTGATGCAGGCACAGCCGGTCTATGATGCGTGGAGATCGATCGTCGATAAAATCGGGACAAAACCGCGTACAATTTACCTCACACCGCAGGGACCGACTTTTACACAGCAGGCGGCAAAGTCATTTGCAAAAGAAGAAAATCTGATTTTTTTATGTGGACATTATGAGGGGATTGATGAGCGTGTCTTAGAGGAGATCGTGACCGACTATGTCTCGATTGGTGACTATGTCTTAACCGGAGGAGAACTTCCGGCGATGGTCATGGTGGATGCGATTTCCCGTATGGTGCCGGGGGTGCTGACAAATGATGAATCCGGTTCTACGGAGTCATTTGAGGGAGATTTGTTAGAGTACCCGCAGTACAGCCGTCCGGAGGAGTGGATGGGAAAAAAAGTTCCTCCGGTATTGCTGTCCGGCAATCATAAACTTGTGGATGAATGGCGCAGGGAGCAGTCGATCATCCGCACGAAAGAACGCCGTCCGGATCTGTTTGCGCGTGCAGAGCTGACAGAAAAAGAGCGGAAAAAGTGGCGTTAAAAATAAAAATAAAATTTGTTTACAATCACAAACTTATGTGATATACTATAACAGTTGTGAATAAAAATAGATGGTCCTCTGTTACGAATTCGCGTATTAAGAACATCCAAATTATCAGGAGGTCACAAAATGAACGCAAGTGAAATCATTAAGAACATTGAAACAGCACAGTTAAAAGCAGAAGTACCGGAGTTCCGTGTTGGTGATACTGTAAAAGTTTACGGTAAGATCAAAGAGGGTAACCGTGAGAGAATCCAGGTATTCGAGGGTACTGTACTTAAAAAACAGGGCGGAAGCAACCGTGAGACATTTACTGTAAGAAAAATCTCTAACGGTGTCGGCGTAGAAAAAACATGGCCGTTACATTCTCCGAACGTTGAGAAAGTAGAAGTAGTTCGTCAGGGTAAAGTAAGACGTGCGAAATTATTCTACTTAAGAGATCGCGTTGGTAAGAAAGCAAAAGTAAAAGAGTTAGTAAAATAGTAGATGTAAGCGAAAAGCTGCAGTGGAGACACTGCAGCTTTTTTTGTGATTAGATGAAAAGCCGTATTCGGATCAGTACAGGGAATGTGTTGCACAGGCAAAAAGTTCGAAAGTAGAACTTGAGGCGTGGATGAAGCAGAATCTTTGATAAGTGATTAATACCCCCAATTGATTATTTTCTTTGTGATACTTTTCAATTTCTTCTGCAAATCTGTTTTCAACATCCTTGTCATAGCGAAGTTCTGTAAGTGTGCAACCTTCAAAATCTTTTGCAAATTTTTTCTCTATGACATCAAATGCTTCATTGATTGAATTTTCACCATAGAGTGCAGAGTAACCAACAACACGATTAACATTTGATACATTTCCTCTGTTTCCAGTCAATACAAGGACTGCTGCCAAAACTAAAATTACTAATACAGCACATATTGCAATTATGCTTTTCTTCTTCATACAATCACATTCCTTTGTCAAATTCCAATCCGTCAGATTATTTCTTATTGTACCATATAGCAGGATAGAAGTAAAAAGTTATTATCTGGTATCAGAGCATAAGATAACATTCTTTTAAACGAGTCTCTTGAATGGAGGGGATAGGACTGCTATAATCCTACATAGAAAATGTCTGGTTACACAATAGGTGTGAACAGCAGCAATGTCTGAAATTTTATAATCAGGAGGAGAACCAACGATGAAATACATCCAACAACTAAGCCGCCAGCTCGCCTTAGACTACTGTTGCACCCCCGCAGACATCCTCGACCAAGGAAACCACTTCACCGAATACCGCAGTCTCGAAGGACGGCGCAGATTCGAAGACCAGGACAACTGTGCCCTGAAAATAACCGCAGTCAACAGAAAACTGATTTTCACCGGAAAAAAGGAGATCATAGAACTCTGCCGCGAAAAATACGAAACCTGCCCCGGCGCATGGTTTATGGATGTCGGAAACTTCCGGGAACTGGATCACATCTTAAAACCATACGGCTGCCAGTTAAAAACAGCACATCCGTTTTTCCTGCCGGAGACAGAGAGTGTTGCAAAAGAAACGGGGTTTGAGATCCGAACATATGACCGTGGGGAGATCCTGCAGTTTGCAGGGGACAACCGGTTTGACGAGGCATTCTGCTTTGACGAAAAATCACCCGATATGCTGGGAGTGGCAGCGATTTCAGACGGGAAGATCATCGGCATGGCGGGGGCAAGCGCAGATAGTCCTCTGTTCTGGCAGATCGGGATCAATGTGGAAAAAGAGGCGGAGTGCAGACATATCGCGTCCACTTTGGTCACAATTTTAAAAGAAGAGATAGAGAAATTGGGAAAAGTGCCGTATTATGGAACCAGTATGTCAAATCTTGCGTCACAGCGGGCAGCGGTGAATGCAGGATTTCGCGTGGCATGGGTGGAACTTCTGGCGGAAGCTAAAATATGAGATAAGCCTGTAAAATCAATGATTTTGGGACCGGAATTATGAAAAAAAATATCAGATTAGGTGAGACAATATTTTTTGATTCCAGGTAAACAAAAAATGCTTGCATGACCTATCACACAATGCTATACTGTATGACAGTTAGATAACGTTAACTTGTATTTTGAATGCAAAGTGAGGAGTAAGGACATGTTTAAAATTAATGACAATTACCAGAAACTTCCGGGAAGCTATTTATTTTCTACCATTGCAAAGAAAGTAAACGCATATTCTGCAGCAAACCCGGAGAAACAGATCATCCGTCTTGGTATCGGTGATGTAACACAGCCGATCGCTCCGGCTATTATTGATGCAATGCACAAAGCAGTCGATGAGATGGGACATGCAGAAACGTTCCATGGCTATGCGCCGGATCTTGGATATGACTTTTTAAGAAATGCCATCGTGGCAAATGATTATAAAGCAAGAGGATGTGATATTTCCGCAGATGAAGTTTTTGTATCTGACGGAGCAAAGAGTGATTCCGGAAACATTCAGGAGATTTTTGCGCAGGATAATAAGATCGCTGTCTGTGATCCTGTTTATCCGGTTTATGTGGATTCCAACGTTATGGCTGGAAGGACCGGCACTTATGATGCAGATACACAGATGTGGAGTGATGTGATCTATATGCCATGTACCAGCGATAACAACTTTGTACCGGAGCTTCCAAAGGAAACACCGGATGTTATTTATCTGTGCCTGCCGAACAATCCGACCGGAACAACGATCACCAAATCACAGTTACAGGAGTGGGTAGATTACGCAAATAAAGTCGGTGCAGTTATTATTTATGATGCGGCTTATGAGGCGTATATCAGCGAGGATGACGTGGCACATTCTATTTATGAGTGTGAGGGAGCAAAGACCTGTGCCATCGAACTTCGAAGTTTTTCAAAGAATGCAGGATTTACCGGAGTACGTCTTGGATTTACGGTTGTTCCAAAAGAATTAAAATGCGGGGATGTCTCCTTAAATGCGATGTGGGCAAGACGCCACGGAACAAAGTTTAACGGTGCACCTTATATTGTACAGCGTGCCGGTGAGGCAGTTTACTCCGATGCCGGAAAAGCACAGTTAAAAGAGCAGGTTGGCTATTATATGAAGAATGCAAAAGCCATCAAGGAAGGTCTGACGAAAGCCGGCTATACTGTATTTGGCGGTGTAAACGCACCATATATCTGGTTAAAAACACCAGATCAGATGACGTCCTGGGATTTCTTCGACTATCTGCTTGAGAATGCCAATGTGGTTGGTACACCGGGATCCGGATTTGGACCGAGCGGTGAGGGATATTTCAGACTGACAGCATTTGGTACTTACGAGAATACACTTGCGGCTATGGAGCGGATCCAGACACTGTAAGATTTAATGGTAAAATAAAAACGGGCAGAACCACCTTTGGTTCTGTCTGTTTTAGCATATTAAAACAAAAGAATGATCCACAATGGTGGACAGGAGACGAAATGGAATACTGTAAATTACAGATTGGCTGCATGATCATTGTCCTTTATGTGGCGTGTATTTATATCAGAGAAAAACAGATTTATCAGATGAAACGGAAAAACGTGTTGTTTGAGACAATTTTGGCTGCAGGGATTGTCGGTATTTTCTTTGATGGAGCAACTGCCTATACTGTCAATCATTTAGCGGAGATACCGGCTTCTGTCAACACATTTTTACATCTGTGTTTTCTTTCTTTTCTGGATATTTTTGTGTTTTTGATGTTTTTATATATGTACGATATTACAAGAGGACTGCCACAGAAACGAGGGGAACGCATCGGACTTTTCCTTCCTCTTCTGATCAATATTGTGGTTGTGATCGTATTTATGCCCCAGCTTGAGTATCGCAAAGGAACGTTTACCAACTATTCGATGGGAATGTCTGCATATACCTGTTTTGCAATGGTGGCGTTGTATGTACTTGCTGCGAGTGGTATTTTTCTGCACAGCTGGAAGAATCTTGAGAGACATAAGCAGATTGCGATATCTACTTATTTGTTAGTGACAATCGGGGTGACGGCATATCAGATGTTTTTCCCGGAGGCACTGCTGTCGAGTCTGGTTCCGGCGGTTGTGATCGTGGGAATTTATCTGAATCAGGAGACACCGCTCTATGCGAAACTCCAGAAAAACAATGAAGAGATGGTGATGGGGTTTGCAACACTGGTGGAGAACCGTGATGACAATACGGGAGGGCATATCCGCCGTACAACTGCGTATGTGAAATTGCTGGCAGAGGAACTTCGAAGCCGCGGTTTTTATAAGGAGCAGCTGACAAATGATTATGTGGCAAATCTTGTGATGGCGGCACCAATGCATGATGTCGGCAAGATCGCGATACCGGATGCAATTTTGCAGAAGCCGGGGAAACTGACGGATGAAGAGTTTGAAATTATGAAGACACATGCCCAAAAAGGCGGAAAGATCATCCGGGAGACATTCGGGCATCTGGGAAATGATGCGTACGAAGAGATGGCATATGAAGTGGCAGCGCATCACCATGAGAAATGGAATGGGCGCGGATATCCGGATGGACTGAAAGAGACAGAAATCCCATTGTGCGCCAGGGTCATGGCTGTCGCGGATGTATTTGATGCAGTATCGGCAAAACGTTGTTACAGGGATGCAATGCCGCTGGATCAGTGTTTTCATATTATAGAAGAAGGACGTGGCAGGGATTATGATCCGGTTTTAGTGGATGTCTTTATTGAAATTGAGGATAAGATCAGAAAAGTTTATGAGGAAAGTAAGGCAGAATAAGAGGGGGTTTTTGCAGAAAGATGGATCGGTCGATTTTTAGGATCAAAAGGACAAAGACTCTGCATCAGGATTGGAAACACAAAAAGTCTGCCGAGTTAGAGAAGCAGAGGCGGGATTTTTTAGAAGAAAAGAGAAAATTAGAAGAGGATCGTCGAAACTTCGAGCGGGAAAAAAGAGAATTTTCCACACACTGTCAGCTTGAAAAAGACAGTATGAAGCGGGAAAAACAGTTGTTTGAGACAAAGTGGAAGATTTTAGAGGAAGAACTTTCCCAGCTTGCGGATGAAAAAAAACAGATGAAAAAAAAGCGTGACTTTTATAGATATGTCATAGAACAGGAAGTGCGTGATATTCCTTCTGTTGGAGCAGAAAATGTGGTCCGGGGGGAATTGTTTTTCATTGGCGTGGAAAGTAAGACTGCCTTAAAGAAAAGATATAAGCAGCTGCTTAAAATTTATCACCCGGACAATCTCTGCGGTGATACGGAAACGCTTCAGGAGATAAATCGTGAGTATGACAGACTGTTAAAGCAGTATGAGACAAAGAAAGAAGAACAAAGTGATATATAAGCATCTGCATGATGTACAGTCTGTGATATACACGACAGTGGAAAACAGGAATTGCATCGTGGAAAATAATATGTTAGTATAACGAAGTAAAGTGATACAAAACGAAAGTAAAAGCAGAAAACAGGAGCTGTATTTACAGACCTGATATGCGTATTGAGGGCGCAGGAAAGGAGTTTTATGTATATTACATGTTTGGATGTAGAGGGAGTATTAGTACCGGAGATCTGGATCGCATTTGCAGAGGCAAGCGGAATTCCGGAATTAAAGAAAACGACCCGTGATGAGCCGGATTATGATAAACTGATGAAATGGAGACTTGGAGTTTTAAAAGAACATGGACTCGGTTTAAAAGAGATCCAGGACGTTATCAGAACGATCGATCCGCTGCCGGGTGCGAAAGAGTTTTTAGACGAACTCCGCTCTTTCACACAGGTGATCTTAATCAGTGATACCTTTACCCAGTTTGCATCTCCTTTGATGGAGAAATTAGGCTGGCCGACGTTATTCTGTAATTCTTTGGAAGTTGCAGAAAATGGTGAGATCACAGGCTTTAAGATGCGTGTGGAACAGTCAAAATTAACAACAGTAAAAGCACTGCAGTCGATCGGATTTGACACGATCGCAAGTGGAGATTCCTATAACGATCTTGGAATGATCCAGGCGAGTAAGGCAGGATTTTTATTCCGTTCCACCGATAAGATCAAGGCGGATTATCCGGATATTCCGGCATATGAGACCTATGAGGAACTGCTCAGTGCGATAAGGAAAGCAATGGTGGATTAGAGAAGCGATAAAAAACAGCATTGGAGAGGAGAATTTGTATGAAAAGAACAATTCATGTGAAACCGGCTGCACCGCAGTATTCCGTGATTACAAACATCACATTTGCACAGACAGATGCATGGTTCGGACACACCACGCAGGATCTTCGTATGGATTTGATTTATCCGGAAGATACGGCACACGATTATCCCTGTATTGTCTGGATCTGTGGCGGTGCATGGCTGAGCATTGACAAGTCTGCACATCTGGCATATCTGAGCGAACTTGCGAGAGCAGGTTTTGTGGTGGCATCCGTACAGTACCGGACCAGCAATGAAGCAAAATTTCCGGCACAGCTCTGTGATGTAAAAGCGGCGATCCGCTATCTGCGTGCGCACGCCGCAAGGTATCACATCGACGAAGCACATATTGGGGTGATGGGAGAATCAGCGGGGGGATATTTAACCTGTATGGCGGCATTATGCGATGATCCGGCATATGAGGTGGGAGAATATCTTTCTTATTCCAGCAAAGTGCAGGCAGCGTGCCCATGGTATCCTCCGACAGACTTCAGAGGTTTTCTATACGAAAACGAGGAACAGTGTGCAGCATCCCCAGAGTCATTGCTGATGGGAAAAAATGCGATGCGCAATCCCAGGGAGGCGCTTGCATGCTGCCCGGTCAGCTTTGTGACCAAAGATGCTCCGCCATTTTTTATTATCCATGGAAAATGTGATAAGACGGTACCATTTACACAGGGAGTGGAACTGCATGATGAACTTGAAAAAGAGGGCAGTGATGTCACACTTTTAGAGATCGAGGACGCAGACCATGCGGATATCCGTTTCTTCCAGGAAGAGATCTGGCAGGAAATCATAACTTTTTTTAAAACAAAATTATAAAAAGAAAACAGCAGCAGATTCTTCAAAGATGGAAAAATGGAGAATTTTACTGTCTGAAAAAATGGGCATATAGCAGAAAATTGTTTGCTATATGCCATTTTCAGCCCATTTGCGTCTATAAATTACCGCCTCGATATTATTCACAAGGTCTGGCGAAATTTATTAAGCTGGATAAACAAGATGTGCATCATCAATGTCATACAGTGTGTTCTCTAAATAACGGCTGGCAAGATAATTTGCCATGCCAAGGTTCATATCTAAGTAGTTACCGCAGTCCTTTGGAGAGGCACCAGGTACTTCGTCATGAAAATCGCGGATAAATTCAAACATTTCTATGATGAGCCCTACGATATCTTTGGATGTGTAATTGCCTGCGAGCAGCAGATAAAATCCGGTGCGGCATCCCATCGGTCCGAAATAGATCGTTTTATCCTTATAAAGAGGATGATTTCTTAAAAATGTGGCACCAAGATGCTCGATCGTGTGTACTTCTGCGGTATTCATAACCGGTTCATCGTTTGGGGAAGTCATGCGCAGATCGAATGTAGTGATGACTTCGGAGCCGACGGTATCTTTTCTTGATACATAGACACCAGGTTCTAATTTAATATGATCAATCGTAAAACTTGCTATTTTTTCCATAAGATTCCTCCATGTTTGCGTTTAAAATATTGTTACAGTAATGACCTGACCGGAAATGTGCAGCAGTAAAAGTAATTTTTATCTTCTTTCTATTGCTTTTTTTGCGGCGGACAATGTATTATGAAACTACCATAAAACAGATATTATAGTTCGTCAAGAAAAATTAAACAGGAAAAAGGGAGAAAATAAATACGATGGGTAATTATGATTTTACAAAACAGCCATCTCTTCTGATCCAGGGAGCCATGGATACAGAGACGGCATATTTCATAGAACATTTAGAGGAACATGAGTGCGTCACGATTGGAAACTGGAAGTTTCACACGGGATTTCTCGGTGCAAAAAGAGAGCCTGTCATCATTTCAAAGACATTTCAGGGAATGGTCAATGCTGCGGCAGCGACAAGCCTTGCACTGGCATACTTTAAGCCATGGGCGGTGATCAATCAGGGAATCGGAGGAGGCCACGATAAAAAATTTCACAGAGGGGACATCGTGCTTGGAGAAAAGGTCGTTCCGATGGGAGCAATCGCATATGCATTTTCTGAGGAGGGAGCGGGAATTGATGGAAAAAGTTTTTCACTGCTTCCGGTGGAAATTTTTTACCGCGAAACGGGAAAGACAAAAAAAGTGACAGAGTATCCGTGTGACGGAAAACTGCTGAAAGCGGCGGAGCAGGTAAAAACGAAATATCATACCGGCCGTGGGGTGATTGGTTCCGGGGATGAGTGGAACAACCAGCTTGACCGGATCGCACTTTTAAGAGAGCGGTATCATACAGCCGTGGAAGATATGGAGTCGGCGGCGGCAGCCCAGCTTTGCCTTTCTTATGGAGTACCGTTTCTTGGCGTGCGGATCCTGTCAAATTCTATCGTAAATGGAGAAAAGTTTGATGAAGCGGTCGGAATCGACGGACAGAAATTCATGTTATCACTGATAGACCAGATGAGAGAATATATGTAGGAATACAGCAAATATACGGCAATACTTTCTTTTGACAAAAAAGTGTGCTATACTACCTACTCAGAAAAATGAATATTTATACACGAAAACGAGGAGAAAAAGACCATGAAGAAAACAGGTAAACGTTTACTTGCAGCCATGCTTTTATTCTGTACCATACTGATCGGTGCAGCAGGCTATGAAGTGATGGCAGCAGATGAGGCACAGAGCACGGAAAGTACATCTGAAACCGTGAATTCTGCAGATGATCTGCCGGGAAAAAGAATCGGTGTCCAGCTTGGTACTACAGGAGATATTTATGTCAGTGATTACGAGAGCGATGGCTCCGGCACCGTGGTGGAGCGTTACAACAAAGGTGCGGATGCGATCCAGGCATTAAAACAGGGAAAGATTGACTGCGTTGTCATTGATGAGCAGCCTGCGATTAAGTTCGTAGAGCAGAACACAGGAATCCGTATCTTAGATGAAGAATTTACCCTTGAGGACTATGCGTTTGTTGTTGCAAAAAGTAATACAGAGCTTTTAGATAAGGTCAACAGTGCTCTGGAAAAATTAGAAGCAGATGGTACGATCGCAGATATTCAGAAAAATTATATCGGCACTGAGGATGAGATTGGAAAGTTTCCGTATGAATCTAAAGATGTCAGCCATGAAAATGGAACTCTGACGGTTGGAACAAATGCAGAGTTTCCACCATATGAGAGCTATGAAGATGGACAGATCGTGGGAATCGATATGGATATCATGCGTGCTGTCAGTGATGAACTTGGTATGGAATTAAAGATCGAGGATATGGCGTTTGACTCGATTATTCCGGCAATCTCAACAGGCAAAGTTGATATCGGAGCTGCCGGCTTTACCGTGACAGAAGAGCGGAAAAAGAATGTTAATTTTACGGATACTTATACGACATCAAAACAGGTTATCATTGTAAAAGATGATACGGTAACTTCTGAAAAAGCGGGACTTAGTGAGAAATTTTATGACAACTTTATAAAAGACAGCCGCTATGTGTACCTGTTAAAAGGTCTTGGAAATACACTTTTGATTACAGTGCTGGCATTGTTAGTCGGTGTTGTATTTGGATTTCTGATCGCAATCGTCCGTACCAACCATGACAGAAACGGTGGGCTGACGATCTTAAATGCACTCTGTAAGCTTTATCTGACCATTGTGCGCGGAACACCTGTCATGATCCAGCTTTTGATCATTTATTATGTTATTTTCCAGAGTATTGACACCGGAAAAATTGTTGTGGCAGTCATTGCATTCGGTTTAAACTCTGCAGCATACGTTGCTGAGATCGTACGTTCCGGAATCATGGCAGTGGATATCGGACAGTTTGAAGCCGGACGAAGCCTGGGTCTTAATTACAAGCAGACCATGATGTCGATCATCCTGCCGCAGGCGGTAAAAAATATCCTGCCGGCACTCTGCAATGAGTTTATCAGTCTTTTAAAAGAGACGTCCATCAGTGGCTACATCGGCCTTATGGATCTGACCAAAGGTGGAGATATCATACGAAGTGTAACTTATGAGGCATTTATGCCGCTGATCGCAGTTGCCCTGATTTACCTTATCATGGTAATGGGACTGAGTAAAGTGGTAAATCTGTTAGAAAGGAAGTTAAGAAGCAATGAGCGATAATACAGTCATTCTTGAGGTAAATGATCTGCATAAATCCTATGGAGATCACGAAGTATTAAAAGGTATCTCCACAACCATCAAAAAAGGAGACGTTCTGGCACTGATCGGTCCATCCGGCTGCGGAAAATCAACTTTCCTGCGTTCTCTAAATCTGCTTGAGGTTCCGACAAGTGGTCATGTATTGTTCGAGGGCACAGACATGACAGACGCATCCGTGGATATCAATCATGTCCGTGAAAAAATCGGAATGGTATTTCAGCAGTTTAATCTGTTCCCGAATATGACTATCCGTGAAAATATTATGCTGGCTCCGGTCAAACTCGGAAAAATGACCAAAGAGGAAGCTGCGAAAAAGGCGGAAGACCTCTTAGCACGCATCGGACTCGCTGACAAAGCAGATGCCTACCCGGCGCAGCTTTCCGGTGGACAGAAACAGCGTATTGCCATCGTGCGTTCCCTTGCCATGAACCCGGACATCATTTTATTCGATGAACCGACATCTGCACTCGATCCGGAGATGGTCGGCGAGGTACTTAACGTTATGAAAGAACTTGCGGCAGACGGCATGACCATGGTAGTCGTCACACATGAGATGGGATTTGCCCGCGAGGTTGCAAACCGTGTCATGTTCATCAATGATGGTGTTATCCAGGAGGAGAACACTCCACAGGAGATCTTTTCAAATCCGAAGAGTCCGCGACTGCAGGAATTTTTATCCAAAGTATTGTAATCCAATAGACCGGCTGGGGTATCCCTGCCGGTTGTTTTACTTTTACAGGGCATTAGCGGAGCGTGCATTCTATGATTTGAGCAATATCGTCGGTAGATCTTGCAGCCTGAGCCTGTCTGATCACATCTTCTTTCTCCGTGTCTGTCATTCCGGAAAAACATTTCATCGCATTTTCGTTTCGTCCTAACAGCATTCCAAATCCCGGTGGGATATCGTCTTTTTCGAAGTGCATTGCGTGTTTCCTCCTTTTTTTGGGGTTATGAGTCAAAAGGTGTATGGGGGTAGTGAGTGGTAAATTGCGCAAAGCTGATTCTGGTTTTGTTTCCGTTGTACGAAAATAAGAAAAACCATTCTCAGCTTTGCGCGATTTACCACCCCCGGACCGCTACTGCCACAAACTACTGATCCTCTTTTTCCTAACACCCCACAGTATCCCCACCCCCAAAAGAAAAAATACGTTTATTTTGCCAAATCCCCGATTTTGTGTTATCATACCAAATAGCTATGTGTAAACGGAAATATACTTTATGGCACACAGCCTGACAGCAGCAGATATCAGGCTTGTGTCTGAATAGTAACCATGGAGAAGCAGCACAGAAATGGAGAATTTGTATGAAGTGGAATAAATATACAATAGAAACGACAACTACAGCGGAAGATTACATGAGTGCCATGTTGGCAGATTTAGGGATCGAGGGAGTGGAGATTGAAGACAATATTCCGCTTTCCAAGGAAGACCAGGCGGATATGTTCATCGACTTTCTGCCGGAACTTCCACCGGATGACGGTGTGAGTCACGTCAGCTTTTATTTGGAGGATAATGGAGAGGACTACACGGAATTATTAAAACAGGTCAAAATCGCACTTGAAGATCTCCGCAAGATCGTGGATGTCGGAAGCGGCGTCATCACCTCTGACCAGACGGAAGACCTTGACTGGATCAACAACTGGAAAAAGTTTTTCAGCTCATTTTACATTGAGGATATTTTAATCAAACCAACCTGGGAAGAATTAAAAGAGGAAGATAAGGACAAATTCTTAATTGAGATCGATCCTGGTGTTTCTTTTGGAACCGGAAAACATGAAACAACGCAGCTGTGTATCCGCCAGCTTTTAAAATATATCCGTGGTAATGCGGAATATACACCGGAGAATAAAACACCGAAAGTATTAGATGTCGGCTGCGGAAGTGGAATTCTTTCCATCGTGGCATTAAAACTTGGTGCATCCGAGGTGGTTGGAACTGACCTTGACCCGGATTGCATGACTTCGACACATGAGAATTTTGAGGTTAACCATTTAGACAGCAGACTTGGAACATTTTATGTCGGCAACCTGATCGACGACGTAGAACTGCAGGAGAAAGTCGGTACAGAGGAGTATGATATTGTTGTTGCAAATATTCTTGCAGATGTCATTATTCCAATGGCTCCGGTCATTCCGGCGCGCCTGAAAAAAGGCGGTTACTTTATCACTTCAGGTATCATTGATTTCAAGGAAGATCAGGTGAAAGAAGCGATTGAAAAAGCAGGTCTTACCGTGGTTGAGATCAATCATCAGGGTGAGTGGGTCAATATCACCGCACAGAAGAGATAAGCAGCGTAATCAGCAGCAACGAACAGAAAGGCATTAGAAAAATGTATCAGTTTTTTGTGGAGAGCGGACAGATCGGGAAAGATTCTGTGATGATCGAGGGCAGTGATGTCAATCATATCAAAAATGTACTGCGCATGAAGCCGGGAGAAAAGATCCGCATCAGCGGACCGGCAAGGGAAAATTATTTCTGTGAAATTGCAGAAATCGAGGATTCCTTTGTGCGCGCGTCGATTTTAGAAAAAGACGAGACCGGAACCGAACTGCCGAACCGGATCTATCTGTTTCAGGGACTGCCGAAAAATGACAAGATGGAACTGATCATACAAAAGGCGGTCGAACTTGGTGTGTATGAGATCATCCCGGTTGCAATGAAAAACTGTGTGGTGAAACTGGATGCAAAAAAGGCGGCGGCAAAGACAGCACGCTGGCAGGGCATTGCGGAGAGTGCAGCAAAACAGTCAAAGCGCAGTCTGATCCCAAAAGTTTCAGAACCTGTGAGCTATAAAGAAGCTGTGGCATATGCAATGAAACTTGACCAAAAGCTGGTTCCCTATGAAAATGAGCGCGGCATGGCGGCAACGAGAGAGGCGGTAGAGGCGGTCAGACCGGGAGAGTCCATCGGTATTTTTATCGGACCGGAGGGCGGTTTTGCACCGGAAGAAATCGAAGCGGTAAAAGGTGAGATGAAACTGATCTCACTTGGCAGCCGTATCCTTCGCACCGAGACGGCAGGATTTACGACACTTGCGATCCTGATGTATCATATCGAAACGTCGTGCCCGGAAAAATCAAATTAGCCTGACTGTGATTTAGCGGCTGAATGAATTTGTTTCAAAATTGATGGGCACGGACATACACAGAATGAAAACAGTGCGAAGAGATAGCGCAGAAATGAAGATTAAAATGCAACATATATAAAGTTTTGTGCACACAGAGAAAAATGTGCAGAACAGGAGTAACAAAATGCAGGCATATCTGGATAATTCAGCAACGACACGCTGCAGTGAACGTGCGAAAGATCTGATGGTAAAAGTGTTGATGGAGGATTATGGAAATCCTTCGTCACTTCATACAATGGGAGTTGTGGCGGAACGTTATATCAAAGAGGCAAAAGAGCGGATTGCAAAAACACTAAAAGCGGATGAAAAAGAAATCCTTTTTACCTCAGGTGGTACAGAATCAAATAATATGGCACTGATTGGAACGGCGCTTGCAAATAAACGCGCGGGAAACCATATTATCACAACATCGATCGAGCATGCATCGGTGCTTTCACCGCTGGCATATTTAGAAGAACAGGGTTTTCGTGTGACTTATCTTACGGTAGACGAAAACGGACAGATCTCACTGGATGAACTGCGCGATGCAGTCTGTGAGGACACGATCCTTGTATCCATGATGATGGTCAATAATGAGATCGGTGCGGTAGAACCGATTGCAGAGGCTGCAAAAATCGTAAAAGAAAAGAATCCGAATACGATCATCCATGTGGATGCGATTCAGGCATATGGAAAATATCGTATCTGTCCGAAAAAACTTGGAATTGATCTGCTCTCGGTCAGCGGTCACAAAATTCATGCGCCAAAGGGAACCGGATTTTTATATATCAAAGACAAAACAAAGATTAAACCGATTATTTACGGCGGCGGACAGCAGAAAGGCATGCGCTCCGGCACAGAGAATGTTCCTGGAGCAGCGGCACTTGGAGAGGCTGCCATGGAGATCTACGAGAATTTTGATGAAAAGATTGCACATATGTATGCGTTGAAAAAGCACTTTATTGAGGAAGTGACAAAGATCGAGGGTGTGACGATTAACGGAAAGACCGGTGAGGATTCTGCACCGCAGATTGTAAGCGTCACGATCCAGGGCGTGCGGAGCGAAGTCATGCTGCATTCACTTGAGGAAAAAGAAGTTTATGTCTCCGCGGGAAGTGCCTGCTCATCAAATAAACCGGCACCGAGTAAAACCCTGCAGGGAATCGGACTGAAAAAAGCGGATTTAGAGGGAACGATCCGTTTCAGCTTCTGTGTCAATACAACGGAAGCGGAAATTGATTATGCGATCGAACAGTTAAAAGAAATCATTCCGTTCCGCAGGAAATTTACCAGACATTGATCGTAAAGATAGAAAGGGAAAAAATATGTACAAAGCATTTTTGATAAAATATGCAGAAATTGCAATCAAAGGAAAAAACCGTTATCTGTTTGAGGATGCATTAGTCAGCCAGATGAATCATGCGTTAAAGAAAGTAGACGGAACTTTCCGCATCCGCAAGGAGCAGGGAAGAATCTATATCGAGATGGATGGCGAATATGATTACGACGAGGCGGTAGAAGCATTAAAATGTGTATTTGGTATCGTCGGAATCTGTCCGGTTGTTATTTTAGAGGACGAGGGATTTGACAAATTAGCAGAAGAAGTGATCCATCATATTGATGAGGCTTATCCGGACAAGCATTTTACCTTCAAGGTAAATGCGAGAAGAGCGCGCAAAAATTATCCGCTTGAGTCCATGGAGATCAATGCACAGCTTGGAGAGCGCATTTTAAATGCATTCCCTGAGACACGCGTGGATGTGCACAAACCGGAAGTTGTGATCAACGTGGAGATCCGTAATCAGATCAATGTATATTCAACGGTTATTCCGGGACCGGGCGGTATGCCGGTCGGCACAAACGGAAAGGCAATGTTACTGCTTTCCGGTGGAATTGACAGCCCGGTTGCAGGTTATATGATCGCGAAACGCGGCGTGACGATCGATGCGACTTATTTCCATGCACCGCCTTATACCTCAGAGCGTGCAAAACAGAAGGTTGTGGATCTTGCAAAGATCGTTGCAAAATATTCCGGACCGATCAACTTGCATGTTGTCAACTTTACGGATATCCAGCTTTATATCTACGAGCAGTGTCCGCATGAGGAGTTAACGATCATTATGCGCCGTTATATGATGAAGTTAGCAGAGCATTTTGCAAAAGAAAATAAATGTCTGGGTCTGATCACAGGAGAAAGTATCGGTCAGGTGGCAAGCCAGACTATGCAGTCGCTTGCAGCGACAAATGAGGTCTGCACGATGCCGGTATACCGTCCGTTAATTGGTTTTGACAAGCAGGAGATTGTTGAGATCTCTGAGAAGATCGATGCATATGAGACATCGATCCTTCCGTTTGAGGACTGCTGTACCATTTTCGTTGCAAAACATCCGGTCACAAAACCGAGCCTGAATGTGATTCATAATGATGAGAAGAAACTTTCTGAGAAGATCGATGAATTGATGCAGAAAGCGATTGATACGGTCGAAGTGATCCATATCGAAGCGTAGAAAACGGGTTCCGGGGCGAAAGATGTGTCAGAAATGCAGGCAGTTTATTTTTCGATACATCTTTTGATCAGGGCACCACAATAAAAGGACAACAAAAAACCACAGGTATATAACCTGTGGTTTATGTTCCATCTATGTGACACCGTAAATGGTATGACATCTGATCTGTGATTAGATTAAGTATGGTTTTAATGTTTCCATAATCTCATCAACATTAGCTTCAGCATGGATTGCTAAATCGATCGGTTTGGATAAGTCTAAGCTGAAGATACCCATGATGGATTTTGCGTCGATAACGTATCTACCGGAGATTAAATCGAAATCATACTCATACTGTGTGATCGCATTGACAAATGATTTCACTTTGTCGATAGAATTTAAAGAAATCTGTACTGTTTTCATGATGAAAAACCTCCTTAAAATTAGCTGTTAAAGTTATCTTTATAGTAATGGTTTTCCGTGGAAAAGTCAACAAGTAAATAGATATTATGGAGGTAAAAAATGAAAAAAGCAGCACTGCACAATCTGGGGTGTAAAGTAAATGCATATGAGACGGAAGCTATGCAGCAGATCCTTGAAAATGCAGGTTATGAGATTGTTCCTTTTACGGAAATTGCAGACGTATATGTGATCAATACCTGTTCCGTAACCAATATGGCAGACCGTAAATCAAGACAGATGTTCCACCGTGCAAAAAAGATGAATCCGGATGCCATTGTAGTGGGAGCCGGCTGTTATGTGCAGACAAAAGAGGCACAGGCATTGGTGGATGAAAGTATTGATATCGTGATCGGAAATAACCAGAAGCATGAATTGGTTACACTGTTGAATGAGTATGAAAAAGAACACACAAAACAGGCACAGATTGTTGATATCAATCACGAAAAACAGGAGTATGAAGAACTGCATTTAAAGAAAACGGCAGAGCATACGCGTGCATTTATCAAGGTGCAGGATGGCTGCAACCAGTTCTGCAGTTACTGCATCATTCCGTTTGCAAGAGGACGTGTCAGAAGCCGCAAAATGGAAGATGTGTTAAATGAGATAAATGAACTTGCAAAAAGTGGATATAAAGAGGTCGTGTTAACCGGGATCCATTTAAGTTCCTACGGAGTCGATACTGGAGAAACGTTACTTTCCCTGATTGAACATGTACATGAAATCGAGGGAATCGAGCGTATCCGTCTTGGCAGTTTAGAGCCGCGTATTGTGACGGAAGACTTTGCAAAACGGTTATCGGAGCTTACAAAAATATGTCCACATTTCCATCTGTCTTTACAGAGTGGCTGTGACAGTGTCTTAAAGCGGATGAACCGCAGATATGATACGGCAGAATATGAGGCGGGCTGTGATCTGCTGCGCAAATATTTTACGCATCCTGCGATCACGACCGATGTGATCGTTGGTTTTCCGGGAGAGACAGAAGAAGAGTTTAAAATTACAGAAGAATATCTGAAAAAAATACATTTTTATGAGATGCACATTTTTAAATATTCGGTGCGTGAAGGTACGAAGGCGGCGGTGATGCCGGATCAGGTGCCGGAGCAGAAAAAGACAGAGAGAAGTAATATTCTTCTGTCACTGGAAAAGAAAATGTCTGAAGAATTCCGGAATTATTATGTCGGAAAAGAAAAGACGGCACTGTTAGAGGAAGAACTTGTGGTAGACGGAAAAACGTATTTTACCGGATACACAAAAGAGTATGTCAAAGTGGCGTTTGAAACAGAAAAAAACATGGCAAATCAGTTCGTGACAGGAAAGATAAAAGGAAAATTAAAAGACGATATTTATCTTTTGGTTGAATTTTAGGACAAACTATATTAAAATAAAAATCAGCAATGCTTTTTATAGCAGGTATAAGGGCGTGAAAAATATGCAGAATATCAATAATACACAATATTTCAGAGTGGAGAAAGAGCCGGAGTTAAAGGTTGGTGACGTGCTTACGATTGTATATCGTGCACTGAGCGAGAAAGGCTATAATCCAGTGAATCAGATTGTTGGATATATTATGTCTGGAGATCCCACATATATTACCAGTCATAATAATGCAAGAAGCCTGATCATGAAAGTGGAACGTGACGAACTGGTCGAAGAAGTTTTAAAGGCTTATATCAAAAATAATCATTGGGAATAGGAAGTTTATGCGGATTTTAGGTTTGGATTTTGGCTCTAAGACTGTCGGTTTGGCAGTCAGCGATGAGCTTTTATTAACTGCGCAGGGACTGGAGATCATAAGACGCCAGTCCCCTAATAAACTGCGCCAGACTTTGGCGAGGATCGAAGCGATTATCGCGGAATATCAGGTGGAGTGTATTGTTCTGGGTTATCCGAAAAATATGAATAACACAGAGGGAGAGCGTTGCGAGAAGACAAAAGAGTTTAAAGAGATGTTAGAGAGACGGACAGGTTTAGAAGTCATATTGTGGGATGAGAGACTGACGACTGTTTCCGCAGATAAACACATGATGGAGTCCGGTATCCGCAGGGAAGACCGCAAGAAGTATGTCGATGAGATTGCGGCAGTCTTTATTTTGCAGGGATATCTGGATTATCGGAGTATGCACGTAGAAAAGTAAACAGGTTCTGACAAAAACCGCAGGTTTTCGAATGCGGTTTTTGTGTTATGCATGGAGGATGCACATGGAAAAAGTAACATTTGTGGACCCACAGACAAAAGAGAGTATTGATTTTTTTGTTGTGGAGGAGACACAGGTAAACGGTACGCGTTATTTTTTTGTCACGGAAGAGGAAGATGGCGACTGTGATGCGTACATTTTGAAGGAGGTCGCCACAGAGGACGATGACGTTGTGTGCGAGATGGTAGACGACGACACGGAACTTGCGGCAGTAGGTAAAATATTTTCAGAATTGATAGAGGATGCGGACATTGAATATGAAAGAGAATAAGGAGGCAGGAATCAGCCAGAATGATTCAAAAAAAGCAGAGAGACCGGAACGAAAAAAGAGAACCAGTGTAAAAGAGAACAAAAAAGAAAAAACTTCAAAACTTAAGATCATTCCGCTTGGCGGCTTAGAGCAGATCGGAATGAATATTACTGCTTTTGAGTACGAAGACAGCATCATTGTAGTGGACTGTGGTCTGTCTTTCCCGGAAGATGACATGTATGGAATCGATCTTGTCATCCCGGATGTGACTTATCTGAAAGATAATATTGATAAAGTCAAGGGATTTTTCATTACACACGGACATGAGGATCATATCGGAGCGATTCCGTATGTCTTAAGGGACATCAATGTTCCGATTTATGCAACAAAGCTTACCATCGGTATCATTGAACATAAGTTAAAAGAACATAATATGCTGACAAAAGTGAAACGCAAGGTGGTAAAATACGGACAGCATATCAATTTAGGCTGTTTCCGCGTGGAGTTCATCCGTACGAACCACAGTATTCAGGATGCAGCAGCGCTTGCCATTTATTCACCGGCAGGTATCGTTGTGCACACAGGTGACTTCAAGGTGGATTACACACCGGTATTTGGAGATGCCATCGATTTACAGCGTTTTGGTGAGATCGGTAAAAAAGGTGTACTTGCACTGTTATGTGACAGTACCAACGCAGAGCGCAAGGGATTTACCATGTCAGAAAAGACAGTCGGCAAGACCTTTGATGAGATCTTTGCAGATCACAAGAATACGAGGATCATCATTGCAACATTTGCGTCTAACGTAGACCGTGTGCAGCAGATCATTAATACAGCTTATAAATACGGCAGGAAAGTTGTCGTGGAAGGACGCAGTATGGTGAATATCATCGGCATTGCGTCGGAGCTTGGCTACATTAATATTCCGGACAATACGCTGATCGATATTGAAGAACTGAAAAATTATCCGGATGAGAAAACGGTTATGATCACGACCGGAAGCCAGGGAGAGTCCATGGCGGCATTGTCCCGTATGGCATGTGGCATGCATAAAAAAGTTACGATCAAACCTAACGATACGATCGTGCTCAGTTCCAACCCGATCCCGGGAAATGAAAAGGCAGTTTCCGGTATTATCAATGAGCTTTCCATGAAGGGTGCAAACGTTATTTTCCAGGACGTACATGTATCCGGTCATGCCTGTCAGGAAGAGATCAAACTGATCTACTCCCTGGTAAAACCGAAGTATGCCGTTCCGGTACATGGAGAGTACCGTCATCTTTTGGCACAGGCGAGAGTGGCAGAAGAACTTGGCATCAACAAGGACAATATCTTTATCCTGACCTCTGGTGATGTGCTTGAATTAGATGACGAAAAAGCAGAAGTGACAGGAAGAGTCCATGTAGGTGATATCATGGTCGACGGACTCGGTGTCGGTGATGTCGGCAACATCGTACTCCGCGACAGACAGCATCTTGCGGAAGATGGAATCATCATTGTCGTTCTGACATTAGAGAGCGGTTCCGGACAGGTGCTTGCGGGTCCGGATATCGTATCCCGTGGATTTGTTTATGTCAGAGGTGCAGAGAGTCTGATGGAGGATGCAAAGCATCTGCTTGAAGATAAGATGCAGTATTGTATGGATAAAGGAATCACCGACTGGGGCAAGATCAAAAATGAGATCAAGGATTCTTTAGGTGATTTCGTGTGGAAAGAGACAAAGCGCAGACCGATGATCATGCCGATCATTATGGAAGTGTAGGAAGGACAGATGTATCATGAGCAGAATGGATGAAGCCATGCAGGAACTGGTGGATGCAATCAAATTCAGCGAGGAATATATCAGATATCAGGATATCAAAAACAGAGTGCACAATCAGCCGCAGTTAGAGCAGCAGATCCACGCATTTCGCCACAAAAATTATCTGTTACAGAACAGTGATGGAAATGTGGATCTTTATGATGCGACGGATAAGATGGAACAGGAATACCGTGAGTTTCGGAAAAATCCACTTGTCGCAGAATATCTTGCAGCAGAAAATGCTTTTTGCCGTGTGGTGCAGAAGGTCAACTGGACGCTGATCGAAGAACTGGATTTTGAAGTTGGATTTGAGGAATAGTCTGGAGGATTTCATATGAAGCTGAATAAACTGGTATTAAAATTTGTCAGCATCAGTTTTTCGATTCTGGTCATGTTACTTGTTGTGATCGGTTTGATAAAGCTGGGCAGTTTTTGCTATGATTTCGGCTATCGGGTGTTTACCGAAGGACCGGTGGAAGAAAAACCTGGAACCGATGTGACCGTAGATGTGACGGGGGATCTGTCAGAATATCAGATTGGTAAGCTGTTAAAGAAAGAGGGGCTGATCCGCGATGCGAATCTGTTTTATGTACAGCTTCGTATGTCAGCGTATCATGGAAAGTTAAAAACAGGAACCTACACGTTAAATACATCCATGACAGCGAAAGATATGATGGTGGTTATGGCGGCAGAATCTGAGGAGAGTACGGAAAGCACAGAGAGCACAGAACAAAGAACAGATCTGGATTCATCGGACGGAACATCTTCGGATGATACCGGGGCGGATGATGCCGGAGAAGAAGGTCAGAACACAGATGAAAATGAACAGGCAGGAGCAGTCGAGTGATAGTAGATGAACGTCTGGTCACCTATATCAATTCGCTTGATACGGGGAATACCAGTATTTTAGATCAGATAGAACAGGAAGCACTAGATAGTTATGTGCCGATCATAAGGAAAGAGATGCAGCAGTTTTTAAAGCTGCTTCTTGCAATGAAACGTCCGATGCGGATCCTTGAAGTGGGGACCGCAGTCGGATTTTCTGCCATTTTGATGGCGGAATATGATCCGGTGCCGTGTGAGATTACAACGATTGAGAATTATGAAAAGAGAATTCCAATTGCAAAAGAGAATTTTATCCGTGCAGGGAAAGAAAAACAGATTATGCTGTTAGAAGGAGATGCGGCGCAGATTCTTCCGACATTGACGGAAACCTATGATTTTATTTTTATGGATGCCGCAAAAGGACAGTATATTCATTTCATGCCGGATATATTACGGCTGCTTGGACCGGAAGGAACACTGGTTTCTGATAATGTGCTGCAGGATGGAGATATCATAGAGTCCCGTTTTGCAGTTACGAGGAGAAACCGCACGATTCATAAGAGAATGCGCGAATATCTGTATGAACTGACACATGACGAGCACCTTGTTACGGCAGTTTTGCCGATTGGTGACGGAGTTACGGTCAGCACATGGAAGAAATAGAAAGGGCGTATCTGAGAAAGATACGAAAGGATAGATAAGTTATGAGAAGACCGGAACTTTTGATACCGGCAAGCAGCCTTGAGGTGCTAAAAATTGCAGTGATCTATGGTGCAGATGCCGTGTACATTGGTGGCGAGGCATTTGGACTTCGTGCAAAAGCCAAGAATTTTTCCATGGAGGAAATGAGAGAAGGAATCCGTTTTGCACATGATCATGAGGTAAAAGTATATGTGACGGCAAATATCCTTGCCCACAATGACGATTTAGAGGGTGTAAGGGAATATTTCAAAGAGCTGGATTCCTTTGCAAAAGAAGAAAAACCGGATGCACTTATCATCGCAGATCCTGGTGTGTTTATGATTGCAAAGGAAGTCTGCCCGGATATTGAGCGCCATATCAGTACACAGGCGAATAATACCAACTACGAAACATACCGTTTCTGGTATGGACTCGGTGCAAAGCGTGTGGTATCGGCCCGTGAACTTTCTTTAAATGAAATTAAAGAACTTCGTGCAAATATACCGGATGACCTTGAGATAGAGACGTTTATTCACGGTGCAATGTGCATTTCTTATTCCGGAAGATGCCTGTTATCTAACTATTTTACCGGACGTGATGCGAATCAGGGAGCATGTACACATCCGTGCCGCTGGAAATATTCCATCGTGGAGGAAACGAGACCAAACGAGTATATGCCAGTTTATGAGAATGAGCGTGGAACTTATATTTTTAACTCCAAAGATCTTTGTATGATCGAACACATACCGGAATTAATGGAATCAGGTATTGACAGTTTTAAAATAGAGGGTAGAATGAAAACAGCACTATATGTTGCGACTGTGGCAAGAACTTACCGCAAGGCGATCGATGACTACAAAGTGTCACCGGAGCTTTACAAAAAGAATCTGCCATGGTATTTAGATCAGATATCCAACTGTACCTACCGCCAGTTTACAACCGGATTTTTCTTTGGAAAGCCTTCAGATGAAGCACAGATTTACGACAATAACACCTACCTGAAAGAGTACACGTATTTGGGAATTGTCGGAGAGCAGAATGAAGAAGGACTTTACCGGATCGAACAGCGCAATAAGTTTTCGGTTGGTGAAGAGATTGAGATTATGAAGCCGGATGGAGAAAATCTGACGGTGACTGTGAAACGGATTGTGGATGAGGATGGAGCAGATATGGAATCAGCACCGCATCCAAAACAGGTTTTATATATTGATCTGGGGCATCCGCTTGAGAAGTATGATATTTTACGAAGAAAAGAGTAGGGAGGAAAATCCTCTGCTCCGAAAAATAAGGAGGATAAAAGTATGAAAAAGGAAAAATATGTGGCTTATGTAGGTACATATACTCATGAAAACAGTGTCGGAATCCATATTTATGATGTGGATGTGGCAAATGGCAGTATGAAAGAACGTAAAGTAGTACCAATCAATAACCCGTCAGATCTTGTTGTTTCAAAGGATAGAAAGTTCCTTTATTCGATTGCTGATGAAGGTGTGGAAGCATTTAAGGTTCTTCCGGATGGAGATCTTGAGGCTGTGAATAAACAGTGGATTGGCGGCATGAGAGGATGCTATGTGGAAGTGGATGATGAGAATCGTTATCTTTTCGTTGGTGGACATCATGACGGACGTGTGACGATGATGCATCTTGAAAAAGATGGAAGCATCGGAGCTATCGCAGATGGTATTTTCCATATAGGTATGGCGCGCGGAAGCGACAGACGTACCAACACACCACATGTTGACTGTGTAAAACTGACACCGGATCAGAAGTTTTTGTGTGCAGTTGATAACGGATTAGATCAGGTTAAGATCTATCGTGTGGATTATACTTATGGTAAATTAAAACTGGTGGATATCATTCGTGGACCGCTTGAGTCTGCGCCGAGAATGATCCGTTTTTCCAGAGATGGAAAATATGCTTATATCCTGTATGAACTGACACATGAGATCGAGGTGTATAAGTATAGCGTTGAGAATGACCAGCCACAGTTTGATAAGATCCAGACGATCACAACACAGGGCAGGAAAGAGGAAGACATCTGTGCTGCATCCGGTATGGAGATCAGCAAGAGCGGAAAGTATCTGTTTGCTTCCAATGCCGGAGTAAATACGGTCGTAGCATATGAGATCGATCCGGATACAGGTATGCTGACACAGGAATTCCGCACAAAGGTAGACAGTGATTATCCGAAGATGTTAGCTATTTACCCGGATGAGAAACATTATCTGACCGTGAATAATACATCCAATGACATCGTATCTTACACGATCAATTATGAGAAAGGTTTTTCTCTGCAGAACGGTGCACCAGTCAAGGTTGACAAACCGAACTGTATTTATATTTTAAAATTAGAAGAATAAGAGAGATTCCGTGCATCTTATGTCACGGTAAAATACCCGCAGTATGCCAGAGATGATATGCTGTGGGTGTTTTTTATTTGTGCAATTTACCAATCAAAAAACCGGAAGCCACCTTTCGACATCCGAATCCTTGAAGGAAATAAAAATATTTCATAAATAAGAATGAGATTGCCCAAAGCGGATATAGATAATAATAGTGGATGAAAAAAGATACAGAAAAGGAAAAATGGTGGGCGATGAACAGGGAAGAACGGTTGAGACGTCAGAAGGAATTTCTGATCAGCTTTGCATTTGGAGCAGTGTGGCTTGTGATCTTATGGGTAGTATTAAAAGCGGCGGGATCTGTGCTGTTTCCGTTTCTTGCGGCGTTTGCAGTGGCGGCACTATTGGCTGGAGCAGTAAAGTTCATTACGGAGAGAACACATATCAAAAGAGGAATCGTGGCGGTTACAACGGTTCTTTTCTTTTATATACTTCTGGCAGCCGTCCTTTATTTTGCAGGAAGTTATCTGGTGAGGCTGATCTATGATCTGACGCGGGAGCTGTCTGTCTTTTTTTCGGATACGGTTGTGCCTGTTATGCAGCGTTTTTATCAGTGGGTGGAACGTTTGTCAGTTGTGTTTTATCCGGTAGGGCAGACTGAAAAAACGCAAGGATTGCAGGATGTCGGTGCGGAGTCAGCACAGACGATAAAGAATGCAGGCAAGCTGATGTCGGGCATCTCAGATGGTGTTATTGACGGGGTATCCGGGATGGCAGCAGGAATACCGGGATTTTTTATGAAACTTCTGATCACAGTGATCGCAACGGTATTTATGGAACTGGAATTTCCACAGATCAGGGCATTTTTAAAGCGGCAGATTCCGGCGGAATACCAGCGTGCGTTCCGGGATGGAAAAAATTATATGACAGGGACGATGGGAAAATGCATTATCTCTTATTGTCTGATCTTCGGGATCACGTTTGCGGAACTTGTGGCAGGTCTGTTTTTGCTTGGAATCAAAAATGCATTTGCCATTGCATTTATTATTGCGGTACTTGATATCCTTCCGGTGCTTGGAACCGGTACAGTGCTGATCCCGTGGGCGGTACTCGCCTTCGCATCGGGAAGGATCTCTACCGGAGTCGGTGTGTTCGCGCTTTACCTTGTAATAACAGTCGTGCGGAATCTGATCGAGCCGAAACTGGTGGGAAAACAGATGGGGTTATCACCGGTGATTATGCTGCCGTGTATGCTGATTGGCTTAAAATTTTTTGGAATTATCGGCCTGTTTGTAGTACCGCTTCTGGTTTCATTTCTGAAACAGTTGAATGACAGAGGAATTATAAAAATCTTTCGTTAAGGCATTTGAAAACATAAATGGCAGAAAATAGAAAATTCCATAAGTTCCTGGAATGATAAAAATAACCTCCGCTTATAAATGAAAAAATTTTTCGCTAAAAATTGGATTTTGGGTGAAATACGGCGAAAATTGCATTGACGGAAAAATTTCTCTATGCTAAATTTACTCATGTATTTCTATCAAGTAGTGATACAGGAGGATGAAAAAATGAAGAAAGCATTAAGCGTATTATTGACAATGGGACTTACCGTTTCCATGCTGGCAGGATGTGGTTCAAATGGAGCTGCAGACAATGCATCAGCAGGCAATGCAGCAGATAACAGTGCTGCAGACAATACTGTAGCTGCGACAGAGAGCAGTGCAGCAGCCGGCGAAGCAAAATCAGCATCGGATATCAAGGTAGGTGTGATCTACATTGGTGATGAGAACGAGGGATATACAGCAGCACATATGGCTGGTATCGATCAGATGATGAGCAATCTCGGATTATCTGAGGATCAGGTCGTAGAGAAAACTCTGATCCCGGAAGATGAATCTGCTTATGATGCAGCAGTTGATTTAGCAGATCAGGGATGTAACATTATTTTCGGTACAAGCTTTGGACATGAGAGCTACCTGCTTCAGGCAGCAGCAGAGTACCCGGAGGTTCAGTTCTGCCATGCAACCGGATATCAGGCAGCATCTTCCGGACTTTCCAATATGCACAACTATTTTGATTCTATATACGAAGCACGTTATGTTTCCGGCGTTGTTGCGGGTATGAAATTAAACGGGATGATCGCAGACGGAACCATCACAGAGGATACAGCTAAGATCGGTTATGTTGGTGCATTCCCGTATGCAGAGGTTATTTCCGGATTTACTTCTTTCTATTTAGGAGCAAAGAGCCAGTGTCCTTCCGCAACTATGGAAGTACAGTATACAAACAGCTGGGCAGATATGTCCGGTGAGGCAGAGGTAGCAGCAAAACTGATCGATGACGGATGTGTTCTGATCAGCCAGCATGCAGATACCACTGGTGCTCCAAGTACCTGTGAGGATAAGAAAGTTCCATGTGTCGGCTACAACGTTGATATGACAACTGTTGCTCCGGATGCAGCACTTACTTCTCCGACAAATAACTGGGGTGTTTACTATACACATGCAGTACAGTGTGTATTAGACGGAACAGCAATCGAGACTGACTGGTGTCAGGGATTTGCAGAAGGTGCAGTTGACATTACACCGATCAACGAGGCAGTTGCAGCAGAGGGAACAGACGCAAAAGTAACAGAAGTTGAAAATGCAATCAAAGACGGATCACTTCATGTATTCGATACATCCGCATTTACTGTAAATGGTTCTTCCTTAGAAGACCTGATCGCAGAAGGTGGCGATTATGCAAAATATGCAGATTATGTATCAGACGGATACTATCATGAGTCTGAGCTGGCATCTGCTCCATCTTTCGATATCATTATTGATGGTATCACTTCTGTGACCAACTAAGAGCATCTGCGGTGCAGAATGATTGATTAAGATTTTTAGCAGAATATAATTCTGCCATAATGCAAAAGAGCATGTCTGAATGAATGCTTTTTGTATCATAAATAAGCGGAACTGTGAAAGGACAGACCTTTTATCACAGTTCCGCAGTTTACGTTAAAGGAGGACTGTTTGTGGAACCGGTAAATGCGATTGAACTTTTGGGAGTCACCAAACGTTTTGGAGAGGTTGTCGCAAATGACAATGTAAATCTGACAGTGAGAAAGGGAGAGATCCTTTCTATATTAGGAGAGAATGGTAGTGGAAAGACTACGCTGATGAACATGCTCTCCGGTATTTATTTCCCGGATGAGGGAGAAATCCGTGTGAATGGGAAAACCGTGACGATCCGGTCCCCGAAAGATTCCTTCGAACTCGGAATTGGAATGATTCATCAGCATTTCAAGCTGATCAATATCCTGACAGCCGCCGAGAATATTATTTTAGGTCTGCCGGGAAAAGAACGCCTGAATTTAAAACAGGTGGAAAAAGAAGTCAAAGAACTGACAGACCGCTATGGTTTTGATTTAAATCCATCCCAGAAAATTTATGATATGTCCGTTTCCCAGAAACAGACCGTTGAGATCGTAAAGGTTTTATACCGTGGCGCGGATATTCTGATCTTAGATGAGCCGACTGCCGTTTTAACACCGCAGGAGACTGAAAAATTATTTGCGGTATTGCGCAACATGCGTGCCGCAGGAAAATCCATCATCATCATCACACACAAGTTAAACGAAGTATTAGAGCTTTCTGACCGTGTGGCAGTGCTTCGAAAAGGAAAGTATATAGATACGGTGGAGACAAAAGGTGCAACGGTAGAGTCTCTAACTGAGATGATGGTCGGTGAAAAAGTAACGCTTGATATCAACCGTACCGAACCGGAAAATGCAAAAAAACGAATTGAGATGCGCGGTGTGACATGCCGGAACAAGGAAGGTTTAAAAGTATTAAAAGAGGCTTCCTTTACCGCATACAGCGGCGAAATTCTTGGTATCGCAGGCATTTCCGGAAGCGGACAGAAAGAACTTTTAGAGTCTGTGGCTGGTTTGCAGCCGATCGAGAGTGGTGAGATCCTTTATGAGTCACCGGAGGGAAAAGTCGAAAAGATCTCCGATATGAAGGCGGAGGATATCAAAAAACTTGGTATCGCCTTATCCTTTGTCCCGGAGGACCGTCTCGGAATGGGATTAGTCGGTTCCATGGATCTGACGGATAATATGATGATCCGCAGTTACAAGGAAGGAAAACATTTCTTTGCAGACCGTAAGGCACCAAAGCAGCTTGCGCAGGAAATCGTGGACAAGCTTGAAGTCGTGACGCCGGGAGTTGAGACTCCGGTCAGCCGCCTTTCCGGTGGAAATGTACAGAAGATCCTTGTTGGACGTGAGATCGCAAGCAATCCAAACGTGCTGATGGTGGCATATCCGGTGCGTGGGCTTGATATCAACTCTTCCTATACGATCTATAATCTGCTAAACGACCAGAAGAAAAAGGGAGTTGCAGTCATCTGTGTCGGCGAGGACTTAGATGTGCTTTTAGAGCTGTGTGACAGGATCCTTGTGTTAAATGGCGGAAGAGTTTCCGGTATTGTGGATGCTAGAAGTACCACAAAAGAAAAACTTGGACTTTTGATGACAGGTTCGGGAGAGGAGAAACAGGCAAATGAGTAAAGAAGTAAAAGAACCGGCAGTTCGTATGATAAAACGCGATACGATCAGCACAGCAAAAGCATGGGGAATCCGGCTTGCAGCCGTTGCATTATCACTGATCGTTGCGGGACTTGTGATCGTTGCAATCACAAAACAGAATCCGATCCAGGTATATCTTGGTATTATAGACGGTGCGGTAGGAAGCAGCCGTCGTGTGTGGGTAACGATCCGAGAGACATTGGTGCTTTTATGTATTGCGATCGGACTGACACCGGCATTTAAAATGAAATTCTGGAACATTGGAGCTGAGGGACAGATCTTAATGGGAGGTATGGCAACTGCAGCACTGATGATCTATGCAGGGGATGCAATGCCAAACTGGCTGCTTTTGATACTGATCTTTGTTGCCAGTGCAGCGGCAGGTCTGATCTGGGGACTGATCCCGGCAGTGTTTAAGGCATATTTCAATACGAATGAGACACTGTTTACGCTGATGCTCAATTATGTGGCAATGCAGCTTGTCACATTTGCCATCGTATTCTGGGAGAATCCGTCCGGTTCTAACACGGTCGGCATCATCAATGCAGCTGGACAGAAAGGATGGTTCCCATCTGTGTTTGGAAATATGTATGGACTGAATGTGATCGTGGTTCTTGTCATCACACTCGGTATGTATGTATACATGAAATACAGCAAACAGGGATATGAGATCGCAGTTGTCGGCGAGAGCCAGAATACTGCGCGCTATGCCGGTATCAATGTAAAAAAAGTAATCATCCGCACGATGATGCTCTCCGGTGCGATCTGCGGAATCGCAGGCTGCCTGATCGTCAGTGGTGCGAGCCATACGATCTCCACAAGTACAGCCGGTGGACGTGGATTTACCGCCATCATTGTTGCGTGGATGTCAAAATTTAATCCGTTTGCAATGATCTTAGTATCTGCATTTCTGGTATTTATGCAGCAGGGATCTATCCAGATCGCTTCCCAGTTTGGTTTAAATGAGAATGCGTCGGATATCATTACCGGTATTTTACTGTTTTTCTTAATCGGCTGCGAGTTCTTCATCAATTACAAGCTGGAATGGAAAAAGAACCATAAGGAGGGAAAATAAATGAATCTGCTTATGACATTCATACAAAAAGCAATCGGACAGGGTGTTGCGATTTTATTTGGTGCGACCGGAGAAATTGTAACGGAAAAATCCGGTAACTTAAATCTTGGAATCCCGGGTATCATGTATATGGGCGGTATTTCCGGTCTGATGGGGGCATTCTTTTATGAAAATGGCAAAGAAAACCCGAATGGATTTGTTGGACTGTTGATTGCATTTCTGGCAACACTGATCGTGTCTGCATTAGGTGGGCTGATCTACAGCTTCTTAACGATCACACTGCGTGCAAATCAGAATGTTGTTGGTCTGGCTTTAACAACGTTTGGAGTAGGTTTTGGTAACTTCTTCGGCGGTTCTATTTCAAAACTTGCCGGAGGTGTCGGACAGATTTCCGTACAGACTACGGCGGCAGCGTTTCGTGCAAAAATACCGGGACTTTCTGCAATCCCTGTGATCGGAGATTTATTATTTTCCTATGGTTTTCTGACCTATTTATCCGTGATCCTTGCCGTATGTATGACTTATTTCCTGAAAAAGACCAGACGCGGCTTAAACTTACGCGCAGTCGGGGAGAGCCCGGCGACTGCAGATGCTGCAGGTATCAATGTATCAAAATACAAATACATTGCAACTGTGACAGGAGCAGCAATCGCAGGTCTTGGAGGACTTTATTTTGTCATGGAATATCTCGGAGGAACCTGGTCTAACAACGGATTTGGTGACCGTGGATGGCTGGCAATCGCACTGGTTATTTTAGCACTCTGGAATCCGGATCATGCAATCTGGGGATCATTCCTGTTTGGCGGACTTTATATTTTATATATCTATCTGCCGGGACTGACCCGTGCAACACAGGAACTCTGCAAGATGCTTCCTTATGTGGTGACGATCATTGTACTTGTGATCACAAGTAAACGAAATAAACAGGAAAACCAGCCACCGGCAAGCCTTGGAGAAGCATACTTCAGGGAAGACCGATAATGGTTTAAAGAAAAGAAATTACTTTGCGGACAGCAGCACTCATCTGGGTGCTGCTGTTTGTGACTAAACAGATTTCACGTTCCGGTATGGGTTCGACGAGACGGATCGCGTAGGCGCTGCCGCGTGCGATCGCCTCTGCAGCGAGCTCCTCCGGGTAAAAACCGATACCGAGATTGTGTGTGATCATAGGAAGGATCTGGTCGGTGGTGGCAGCCTCCATATCAGGTGCGAACATCAGACCATGACTTAAGAAATAACGGTGATACAATTCTCTGGTCCCGGTGCCGTCGGCAAGCCCTATAACCGGTATTCCGGAAAGATCATTTAAGCTTCGGATCTGTGAAGCCAGTTCTTTATATTTTGTTCCTCCGATCAGAATTTCGCGGTAGGAGGCAAGGTGTGTTTTGTGCAGTGGCTTTTGGATGGTAAGTGGTGAGGTGACTGCTGCAAAATCGACGACCTTGCTCTCTAATGCTAAAATTGCCTGTGGTGTGGAGTGATTGAAAATACGGATGCGCACATGTGGATATTGTTCGTGAAAACGTTCTAATACCGGAAGCAATAGCAGGCGCAGCGCATTTTCACTGGCTCCGATGGAAACCAGTCCATTTTCGAGATCCCTATTCTGACGGATCTCATCTTCCCCAAGCGACAGCTGCTCATAGGCAATCGCAACATGTTCATATAATCTTTTTCCTTCGGGAGTCAGCGTTATCCCCTTGTTAGAGCGCAAAAACAGTGTACAGTTTAATTCCGATTCCAGATTATTCATGCACCTTGTGATATTTGGCTGGTTATTGTGCAGTGCCTCTGCAGCTCTGGTAAAACTCTTATACTGTGCAACATAGTAGAAAATACGGTAATAGTCGTAAGTGATCATGCGGTGTTTTATCTCCTTTTATTTATTATATAAAAATCATATGATAGATATATCAATAATACTTTTTACATCTGATAACAGGGATACTATAATACAGACGATGTAAGAAATCAATGAGAAAAAACGGGAATAAGAGGTGAGAACATTGGCTTTGAATCAAAATGAGCCAAGGAGTACGAAAGTGCAGATGTCGGAGGCGTTTATCACGAGTGTGTTTCTGGCACTGTCCGGTGGGTTCCAGGATGCATACACTTATTTTACGAGAGATGGCGTGTTTTCGAATGCACAGACCGGAAACGTGGTACTCATGAGTCAGCATTTTATGATGGGAGAGTGGAGTGAGGGATTGCGTTATCTGTTCCCATTGCTCGCATTTGCAGTCGGTGTGTTTGTGGCAGAGAGGATACAGGGAAGTTTTAAGTATGCGAGAAAGCTGCACTGGAGACAGTCAGTATTACTCTGTGAGATGGCAATCCTGGTGTTTGTGGGATTTCTTCCGGAGAATCTTAATATGGCAGCAACCGTGTTAGTTTCTTTTTCCTGTGCCATGCAGGTGCAGACATTCCGGAAAGTCGGCGGATATTCCTACGCAAGCACAATGTGCATCGGAAATCTGCGGAGTGGGACGGCAGCGTTTTCACTGTATCTCAGGGAAAAAAGACCGGAACAGATCAGACAGGCACTTTACTATTTTGGAATCATTTTATTCTTTGCGGTTGGTGCGGGAATCGGAGGAAATCTGTCTGTGAGGTACGGGTTTCATGTGATCTGGATATCCGGTGGACTTCTGTTGATCAGTTTTCTGCTGATGTTCTTAGAAAAGATTAGATAATGGAGGGAAAAAGGATGGAGACAATATTTCCAAGAGAAGAAAAAGCAGATCTGTTGTTTGATAAAATCTTGAAAGATCCGGAAGCCTGTGAGCGTCTGATGCAGACTTTTTATGGAGAAATTGATTCGGATCTTGAACTGGTGGGAGGATATCTTCCACCGGAACAGTTTGCTAAGGCATTGTTTGATGCCTATAAAAACCGGGATCTGACAGCATTTTTGATGGCAGTCTGTAAAAACAGCATGTTTGACTTACTGCGCAACTCATTTTTGGCACCGTTCCGCTTTAATGCGGACGGACAGGTCAATCCGTATCTGCTCACGGACGAGGATGGAAATCTGATCCAGACAAAGGAGATCCATGTGAGTGAAAAAGATTATAACCGGTTTAAAAAGGTATTCCGGAAAGAGAAAGGTGTAAAGATGTATCTTGCATACGGATACCGCAAGCGTCACAGCTATGATGCGGATACGATGGATGTGATGGAATATAAGATGGGTGAGCACATCGGTCTTTTGCTTGTCTATGAACTGCCGGATACGGTAAAACAGCAGAGGACGGAAGCACAGGCTTATGCAGCAGTGTGGGATATCATGATGAAACTGCAAAAGGACCTGCCGCGTTCCTTTGTTTATTACGGACAGGATTCTTTGGAAGATGAAGGTCAGAGGTTTGATGAACTGGGCGTATTTTTACCGATCCACCGTTTTTCGGAACGGTTGGAAAAGAGTATTGATACAGCAGATAAGATTGTACATGCACAAGCATAAAAGGAGTGTGAATATTTATGTTAACAGCAGTAACTGGTATTAACTGGGGCGATGAAGGAAAAGGACGTGTCGTAGATTTATTAAGTGAACACGCCGATTATGTGGTTCGTTATCAGGGAGGAAACAATGCAGGACATACCGTAGTGACAGATAAAGGTAAATTTGTTTTGAATCTGCTGCCGTCCGGTATTCTGCATCCGGAGGTTGTCTGTGTACTTGGAAACGGAATGGTTATTGATCCGGATCACTTAAGACATGAGATCGAGATGATGCGTTACATGAATGTAAAAATCAGTCCGGAAAATTTAAAGATATCGGAAAAAGCAACCGTCTGCATGCCATTCCATGTCAGACAGGACGTTTTAGAGGAGGAGAGACTCTCTAAGACCGGGGAGGCATTTGGCTCCACAAAAAGAGGAATCGCCTATGCCTATGGCGATAAATATATGAAGAAAACGCTTCGGATGGGAGACCTTTTATATCTGGATTCGGAAGTGATCAAAAAACGGATCGCAATGATCGTAGAGAGCAAAAATCTGATCCTTGAAAAGGTATATGGTCAGAAACCGCTCTCAGTGGAAGAGGTCATGGACTGGTGCAAGGGACAGGCAGAATTTTTAAAGCCGTATATTACCGATACGGGGGTGCTGTTGGAAAAGGCAGCCGCAGAAGGCAAAGATATCCTCTTTGAGGCACAGCTTGGCGCATTGCGTGATATTGATTACGGAATTTATCCTTACACATCAAGCTCTAGTACGATCGCAGCCTATGCAACGATCGGTGCGGGTATTCCAAAAAGAAAACCGGAGCGTGTCGTAGGTGTCATGAAGGCATATTCCACATGCGTCGGCGAGGGCCCGTTTGCTGCAGAGAAGGCTGCCGGTGAGAAATGGAATGATAAATTGAGAAAAGCGGGTAATGAATTTGGGGCTGCAACCGGACGTCCAAGAAGAGTCGGGCCGTTTGATGCAGTTGCAAGCAGATATGGACTGCAGTGTCAGAATGCAGGAGATATTGCCCTGACCAAACTGGATGTATTGAGCAGCTTTGAAAAGATCCCCGTTATCACGGGATACCGTGTGAACGGAAAGCTCATCACGGATTTCCCGACGAATGTATTGCTTGATGCTGCAAAACCGGAGGTTGAGATGTTAGATGGTTGGAACTGCGACATCTCATCCTGCAGAAACTGGAATGATCTTCCGGAAAATGCAAAGAAGTATATCGAGAGGATCGAGGAACTGATCGGACATTCCATTTACCTTGTTTCCACAGGAGCAAAGAGAGATGAATATTTATTGAAAGAATAAAATATCAGGTACAGTACCGGAACATCTTATCGGTCAGTATTCTTGCAAAGATCAGTCCGAGAGGCAGGCATACGATGATAAGGATCGCAGAGGCAAACCAGGAGGCCGATGCATCCAAAGACATGATGCCGAGATTATAGATCGCGCGGTACAGGTATAATCCGGGAACCATGATAACGATAGATGGAACGGTGATCGCAATCCTTGGATAACCGACATGGTTTTTTAAAAGGGATGCGAGCAGTCCAGCGGTCAGTGCACCTAAAAATGCAGCGGCCGCGGAAGGTGTTCCGAGAAGATCCACAAGTTCTAACCGGAATGTATTTGCAATGGCGCCGATCACGGCTGCGGCTGCTGCAAGCTGTCTGGGACTGTTAAACATGATTGAAAATCCGAATACGCCGCAGAAACTTGCAAGCAGACGGAAGATGATCTTTTCTGTCAGAGTAAGGTTTAAAGGAAGAAAATCTACAGGCTGCAAATGAAGTAAAAGGGCTACCATCCAGGCAAACATAGTGGCGACGGCAATAATGATCAGTGCGTAGGCGAGACGCTCAAGACCGGAGCGCATATCAAGTTTTGCGAGGTCGATTCCGCTGGTGATAAATGGAAAACCGGGAATGATAAAGAGCATGGCACAGATATAACCTGCTTCATGCTGAATGGAGATTCCCCACAGCAGCTCTGCAATTTTTAACAGTCCGGCATAAACCAGACAGGCACTTGAGACGGATGCTGCAATGCAGAGAAACAGTGTAAAATGATGTTTTGTCAGTTTGCACCGCAGATAATTTCCAATGCCGGCACCAAAGAAGGCACAGAGCATTTCAATAGGTCCGCCGCCGAGTAAAAATGTAAATGCGCTGCATGCAAGCGCTGATGCACATCCAAGTGCAAATGGGGAGTAAAGCCCATGGATCTGTTCAATCTGGTCTAAATAAGTATGAATCTGTTCGCCGGACATTGTGCAGCATTCATGGTCAAAATCATTGACGAAGCGTTCCAGCCGGTTTAATTTTGAAGTATTGACACCGGTATTTGTCAGGCAGAGAGACTGCGAGTAACAGTCGGTTCCGTCAAAGCAGGTATATTCGATCGACATCAGTCCAATGTCAGCGGTACAGGTAACACCGAGCAGAGTGGCAAGACTGTTCATGGAACTGCGCACACGCCATGCTCCGGTACCGCAGGAGAGCATCATAAGACCGGTACGACCGATCACTGAAGCTTTTTCAGTCAGTCCTGTCTGGGTGATCGGGAGTGATTTATCCGATCCCGTAAACTGGTGCCAGGGAATATCCATATGGTTTTTTGGTATCTGGTTCTGCATCATTTGTAAACACTTCTTTCTGAATAATGTCATGTAATTTGCTGTTATAAAGTGTATCTGTTCTTCCTGAAAAGTCAAGTATGTATCTGTATAAATTAATCCCAAAATGAGCCGATAACCATAATAGAAACAAAAATTGCCGGATAAATGGAATTAGAAGGCGAAAACAAATTTTTCAGGGAGGATAAAAACATGAGTGAGATCAGCAGCAACAGTGCATTAAATTCTTATGCAGCGGACTATTCTTACCGCACAGAACACAACAAAAAAACAGACAGCAATAAAAAGGCCGACGTTACAAAAGAGGCAGACAAGACCACAAAGAAAAGCAAGGTGAGCGGCAGAACCATAGGTGATCCGGTCCTGAGCGATAAGGCCCAAAAGTATTATGAAAAATTAAAAGCAAAATATTCTAATATGGATTTTATTCTTGTCTCTCCGGAGAAAAAAGAGGAAGCGGAGAGCAAGAAAGGCATGTACCAGAGTTCCAAGGAACTTCTTGTTTTAATCGATTCCGACAAGATCGAAAAGATGGCGGAAGATGAGGAGTATCGTGCAAAATATGAGGGGATTTTAAACAATGCAGCTTCCCAGATAAATCAGATGAAAGATAGTCTTGGCTCGAAAGCCGATTCGGTAAGCTCTTTTGGAATGACCTTTGATGACCACGGAAATGCATCATTTTTTGCGGTTGTGGACAAATCTCTTGCATCACAGAGAGAGCGTATCGCGGACAAAAAAGAAGCTGCGGCAAAAGAGAAAAAGAAAGCGCAGAGGGAAGCACAGGAAAAACGTGCGGAGGAGAAAAAGGCGGACCGGACAGATAAGAAGGGAAAGACAGATGGTACCGGTAAGGCGAAAGATACAGAAAAGACATCGGATGCGGATAAAGTGACCGTTTCCGCTTCCTCCTGGGAAGAACTGCTGAAAAAAATAGATAACGTGATTTATGAAAGCAGGGCAGATTCCGTGATGACAAAAGAAGAAAAAGCAGTCGGACAGTCTTTTGATTATTCCATATAAAAATACTGGGAAAAAAGGACAGTTGAACCACAGGTCATTCTATGGCAGAATAAAAGAAAATACAGAAGAAAATATGCATAGGTGACATTGTGAGATATACAGTATTGATTGCAGATGATTCAAAACTTCAGAGAGTGATTGTAAAAGAAAATTTAAAAGATATCTATGATGTGGCGGAGGCATCGGGCGGACAGGAATGTCTCGATCTGGTAGAACACAGTGCCGGGAAGATCGATGCAGTACTTTTGGATATTGTGATGCCTGGGATGGATGGATTCGAGGTGCTGCGGAGAAGGCAGGAGTCCGGGGTGTTTCAAAAGATTCCGGTGATCGTACTCACTATGAGTGACAGGAAAGAGGATCAGGAACTTGCAGAACAGTTAGGCGCAGATGGATTTCTGCTAAAACCGGTCGATGCAAAGCAGGCGCGTCTTCAGATCAGCCGTGTTTTAAGGGAAGACTGACAGAGATTACCCATATGTAAAAGAATAAATTGAATCACGGAAACAAAACGTGTATAATAGACTCAGAAATATGTTTGACAGGGGAAAAAATATGGCACAGAAAATTATTTTAACGGGCGACCGCCCGACAGGCAAATTACATGTGGGACATTATGTAGGCTCTTTAAAGCGGAGAGTTGAACTTCAGAATTCCGGTGAATATGACAAGATCTTTATTATGATCGCAGATGCACAGGCACTTACCGACAATGCAGACAACCCTGCAAAAGTGCGCAGTAATATCATGGAAGTGGCACTCGATTATCTTTCCGTAGGAATCGATCCGGCGAAGTCTGATATCTTTATCCAGTCTTATGTAACAGAATTGACGGAGCTGACATTTTATTATATGAACCTCGTTACGGTATCAAGATTACAGCGCAATCCTACCGTGAAATCAGAGATTCAGATGCGTAACTTTGAGACAAGCATCCCAGTTGGATTTTTCTGTTATCCGATCAGTCAGGCGGCAGATATCACTGCATTCCATGCAACGACAGTTCCGGTCGGTGAAGACCAGATGCCGATGCTTGAGCAGACAAAGGAGATCGTGCACAAGTTTAATGCCGTATACGGCGAGACACTGACCGATCCGCAGATCTTGCTGCCGGAAAATAAGGCGTGCTTGAGACTTCCGGGTACCGACGGAAAGGCGAAGATGAGTAAATCACTCGGCAACTGCATCTATCTCTCCGAGCCGGAAGCAGATGTCAGGAAAAAGATCATGTCCATGTATACCGATCCAAATCATATCCGTATCGAAGATCCGGGTAATCTTGAGGGCAACACGGTATTTACCTATCTGGATGCGTTCTGTAATGACGGACATTTCGCAGAATATCTTCCGGAGTATTCCTGCTTACAGGAGTTAAAAGACCACTATACACGCGGTGGTCTCGGTGATGTCAAGGTGAAGAAATTCTTAAACAATGTTATGCAGGAAGAACTTTCTCCGATCCGTGCACGCAGAAAAGAATACGAAAACCGTATCGGTGATGTGTATGACATTTTAAAGAAAGGCAGCGAGACAGCAAAACATGAGGCTGAGAAGACGCTCGCCGAAGTAAAACATGCGATGAAGATCGACTATTTTGATACACCGGAGTTTTTAGAAGAACAGGTGGAAAAATTTAAGTAAAAAATATGAAAAAGCTGCCCTGCAGGTGGAAACACAGCGGGGCGTTTTTTATTCTCCATGTATATGGTTTACGAAGTGCAGTATTTTGTGATAAAGTATATAGGTACATCTTTGTGAAAGGAAAACGGACGTGGTAAGACGAAGAAAAAGTGGTTTAAACTTTGGAAGACGGAAGAAGAAAATCAATTTTGCAGTGGTAAAAGAAGTTTTGTCGTGGACAGTAGAAATAGCACTCACGTTACTCATTGCGTTTACGTTTGTTTATTTTATCGGACTTAGAACCAGTGTGGTAGGACAATCGATGTCTAAGACATTAAATGGCGGAGATCAGATTTTAGTAAACCGTTTTGTTTATAAAGTGACAGATCCGAAAACGAATGATATTGTCGTATTTTTGCCAAATGGAAATGAAAAATCCCATTATTATGTAAAGCGTGTTATAGGTGTTCCGGGAGATACCGTACAGATCAAAAATGGAACGGTATATGTCAACGGAAAAGCGTTTGATGAGGAGACGGATGTGGCATCCATTGAGGATGCGGGACTGGCAGCGGAGGAGATCACACTTGGAGCAGAGGAATATTTTGTTTTAGGAGATAACCGCAATAACAGTGAGGACAGCCGTTATGCAAATATCGGAAATATCAAAAAAGATTATATTATAGGAAAAGCCTGGTTTCGGATTGCACCGTTTTCGGAAATTGGATTTCTGTAAAAAGATACAGATGTTAAAAAAATATTGATAGAAATGGAGAAAAATATGCAATTTCAATGGTACCCTGGACATATGACGAAAGCAAAACGTCAGATGCAGGAAGATATAAAACTGATCGATTTAGTGATTGAACTGGTGGATGCAAGAATACCACTTGCAAGCCGTAACCCGGATATTGATGAACTTGGGAAAAATAAGGCAAGATTGATCCTGATGAATAAATCGGATCTGTCGGATGCGGGAAGAAACCGTGAGTGGTCGGATTTTTTCCGTGAAAAAGGTTATTATGTTGTGTGTCTGGATGCAAGGAGTAAGGCAGGAATGAAAGATGTCACAAATGTTGTGATGGAGGCCTGTAAGGAGAAAATTGAGCGTGACCGGAAAAGAGGAATCAAAAATCGTCCGGTGCGTGCAATGGTTGTAGGTATTCCGAATGTCGGCAAATCAACATTTATCAATTCCTATGCTGGAAAGGCATGTGCGAAGACTGGAAATAAACCGGGTGTGACTAAAGGAAAACAGTGGATCCGGCTCAATAAGAATGTGGAACTGTTAGATACACCTGGAATCCTCTGGCCAAAATTTGAAGATCAGAGAGTTGGTCTTTATTTAGCTCTGATCGGTGCAATCAAGGATGAGATCTTAAACATTGATGAATTATCATTAGAGTTGATCAAAATACTGTTAAGCGATTATCCGACCGTACTAAAGGAACGTTACGGTGTGGAGGAGGACGCAGAGCCGCCGGTGATCTTAGGACAGATCGCAGAAAACAGAAAGTGTATCTCAAAGGGCGGAGAGTTAGATTACAGCAAGGCGGCAGCACTTCTGATCGACGAATTCCGGAGTGGAAAACTGGGACAGATCACACTGGAACGTCCGAAGATACAGGATGGCAGTGCAGAATGAGACAGACAGAGATCAGGGCAGTGTTTGAAATCATTCTGTATTTTGCACTTGTGGCGTGTATCACTTTTTTGATCATTCATTTTGTAGGGCAGCGTACGGTTGTAAACGGTGTTTCCATGCAGCCGACACTTTCTGATGGAGATAATCTGATTGTGGATAAATTGTCCTATCGTTTTCATGATCCGGACAGGTTTGATATCATTGTGTTTCCTCAGGAAGATGGCAGATATTTTATCAAGCGGATCATCGGACTGCCGGGGGAAAGTGTGCGGATCGATGAGGACGGATTCATTTATATCAATGGCGAAAAGCTGCAGGAATCATATGGAAAAGAAGTGATGCGGGATCCGGGACTGGCAAAAGACGGGATACAGCTTGGAGCAGATGAATATTTTGTGCTGGGTGATAACCGGAACGACAGCATGGACAGCCGTATGGCGGAAGTGGGACCGATTGTGGGAGAAAGGATCATAGGACGTGCGTGGCTTCGCATCTATCCGTTTGATCAGATCGGTTTTTTAAAACACGGCTCATGACAATAGATTTGCCTGCGGAAGGTGTAGTCTATTGTAAAAAATACAGACAGCAGAAATGGAAGTGTCAGAGATGGAAGAACGAAAAATAGGACAGATCAAAGAGGAATTAAAGGCGGCAACGGAAGCAATGCTGCCTTCTTTTATTATGGCATATGAGTCAGATGAGAGAAGTGGTGTCATAAAACTTGTAGAGCAGGCAAAAAAAAGACTGCAGAAATTAGAGGAAGAACGAAAAAGAATCTGGAAACTGCAGGAATACGAACGAAAATATGGTCAGTACACCTATATCTGTGGGATTGATGAAGTGGGAAGAGGACCGCTTGCCGGTCCTGTTGTTGCCGGGGCAGTGATCCTGCCGAAAGACTGTGATATTCTTTATATCAATGATTCTAAGAAACTTACGGCAGCAAAGCGGGAAGAACTCTATGATGAAATCATGGAGAAGGCGGTTGCAGCAGGGATCGGAATGGTATCCCCGCAGCGGATCGATGAGATCAATATTCTGCAGGCAACCTATGAAGCGATGCGCGAGGCTATAAGCAAATTAGAACCGGCACCCGATATATTATTAAATGATGCGGTGACGATACCGGAAGTTACCATTCCACAGGTACCGATCATCAAAGGAGATGCAAAAAGTATTTCGATTGGTGCAGCGAGCATTATCGCAAAGGTGACAAGGGACAGGCTGATGGTAGAATATGATCAGATCCTGCCGGAATACGGGTTTGCGTCAAATAAAGGGTATGGTTCGGCAGAGCATATTGCGGCATTGAAGAAATATGGTCCTTCCCCGATCCACCGCAGAAGTTTTATCCATAATTTTATAGAGGAATAAAGTGTCAGACTTTTTGGAATGAGGGTTTGTTATGCAGATCAGAGATATGTTGGGGCAGTACAGCCAGAATGTCAAAAATGGAACAGAGGAGCTTATGAGTGCGCAGGGAACGCAGAAACTTGTGTCGTCCATGCAGGAATTAGAACCGGGAAGCACGTTTGAGGGAACGGTTAACAGTGTCAAAAACGGTAAGGTTGTTTTAGCACTTGGAAACGGGCAGACGATCACGGCGAGGCTGGATGGAAAAGTGTCCATTCAGCCGGGTGAATCCATGTTTTTTCAGGTTCGTTCGAATGACGGAACGACGATCGCACTCCGTCCCTATGTCCAGGCGGGCAATATCAATAATCCGATTTTATTAAATGCGCTGACTGCGGCTGGAGTTCCGGCAACAGAGCGGAATATCACAATGGTGGATTCCATGATGAAAGAGCAGATGTCGATCAGCAGACAGAGCATCCTTGACATGGGCAGAGTCGTTGGAAGCAATCCGAATGTCAATGTAAATACAGCCGTCCTTATGACAAAGATCGGATTGCCGGTCAGTGCGGAAATGGCATCACAGTTTGAAAATTATATGGTGGATCAGCATGCGATCGTGGATGAGATGGATCTTGCAATGAACCAGCTTGGACGTCTTTTAGGAGATGCAGATTCAGGAGAAGAACAGTCCTTTGAATTATATGGAAAGGTTTTAGACATTTTAAACGGAGAGGGAGAAACGCCGGCACAGACGACGGACGGATTGCAGCAGAACGATACAGGAACGATGGTAAATGCCGGTGAGAATATAGAGACGGAAGCGGCAGTGCAGCAGAGCAAAGATGGTGCTGCTGCAGAAGGTGTGCAGAAACAGGTACAGCAGCAGAATACGAAAGAACTGATTTCAATGGGAGCAGCCGGGCAGGAACAGAGTGCCGGTGTGGCAGAAAACACAGAAAATATTGTGGGGGAGCAGACAGCGGGAAATGCAGCGCAGAGTATGCAGACAGGCATAGATGCAGCGGACGTTTTGAAAAATACACAGGCGGATACGGCAGCAGATTTCAAAAATGTGCAGGGACAGACGGACACCTTAGAGCAGATCTTAGACCAGAACGGTCTGGATCATTTAAAACGTTTATTGCAGAATATACCGACGCTCACCGGAAATACAGATCTTTTTGAAGTGCAGGAAGAGGAAGATGTATTTGTGGACACAATGTCGGGGGACGATGCAGGTAAGAAGGCATTTGAACTTGCACAGACAGAACCGGAAGTGACATTAAAGCAGTCCATGACGGCGGAAGATTTCCTGAATACGCTTCGTGATGCGTTAAAACAGAATCAGGAGTATGGATTTGCCGGAATGACAAAGCTGTTTGGAAGTAAGGAATTTGCTGCAATCTTAAAGAACCGTGCCGAAAAACAGTGGCTGCTTGAACCGGAACAGCTGAAAGAAGCATCAAAAGTAAGCGACCTTTATGAGCGGCTGGATCACCAGATGAAACAGATGGAAAATGTGATGAAAGCTGCCGGAGTCACACAGAATTCCTTTGTACAGACGGCAGCAGATATCCGCAGTAATATAGAATTTATGAATCAGATTAACCAGGTCTACACATATGTACAGCTTCCGCTCAAATTGTCAGGGCAGAATGCATCGGGAGATCTGTATGTATACACAAACAAAAAGAATCTGAATGATCCGGAAGCGGAACTGACTGCATTTTTACATTTGGATCTTGAAAACTTAGGTTCCACGGATGTTTCCATACGCATGAAAGATAAAAATGTAAAGACGAATTTTTACATTGCGGATGACGCGTCCTATGACCTGATCGAAAAACATCTTCCGGTGTTGGAAAAACGGCTGGCACAGAAGGGGTACCGATGCAGCATTACGATGTCAAAAGAAGAAAAAAAGGTTGAATTTGTGGAAGATTTCCTGCAGCGGGACATGCCACAGGCAGGAACGCTTCACAGATATTCGTTTGATGTGCGTGCATAGACAGCGCAGGAGGCAGATATGTGGTTTGATGGAAAAAACAAAGAACAGGAGAAAAAACAAAAAACTGCAGTAGCGGTGGCATATGAGCCGGGGGATGCGGCACCAAAGATTTTAGCAGCGGGAAAAGGCGAGGTCGCAGAGCGTATCATTGAAAAGGCAAAAGAAAATGATGTACCGTTTTATCAGGATAATAAGTTAGCCGAAACACTCTCAAAACTGCAGATCGGGGATACGATACCGCCGGAGCTCTATGATGTTGTGGCAGAGATTCTGGTGTTTGTGGATGATATGGATAAGATGAAAGCTAAATTAAGCAGGGCAGGGTTACTTTGATCAGATCTTGTTTTTGATGCACTGGAAATGTAAAATAAAATAGTATAAAAACGGGGGAGAAAGTACGGAGAAAGTAAACAGGCGTGCAGTGGGGACTGCATATGAAAAGATGGCAGGTGAATATTTAAAAACACAAGGATATGAGATCCTGCAATATAATTTCCGCTGCCGTATGGGCGAGATCGACATCATTGCAAAAGATCACGGATATCTTGTGTTTATAGAGGTAAAATACCGCAGAGACAAAAGCTGCGGACATCCGGCGGAGGCAGTAACACCAAGAAAGCAGCGTACGATCAGCAAAGTTGCATCGTATTATCTGCTGACCCATGGATGCGGGATGGATACGCCGTGCCGTTTTGATGTTGCGGCGGTGTCCGGTGACGGGGTGGAACTCATAAAGAATGCGTTTGAGTATCAGGGGTATCTTTAGAAAAAAAACAGGAAGGGCAACAGTGTGAATCTAAAAAAGAAAAATAATGACATTGTGTTAGAAGAAGTATGGTGTGAAAATGGAGCGGGCAGCACATTACCGCTCCTTAAATATCCACTGCTTGAGCAGACGGGCATCGTAGAACATTGTTTTACCACACGGATTGGTGGTGTGAGTAAAGGGATTTATGAATCCCTGAATTTAAGTTTTACGCGCGGGGATGAGGATGCAGCCGTAAGAGAAAATTTCAGGCGGCTCGCCGGCGCAATGAAAACAGATGTTTCAAAGTTTGTGTTTACCGATCAGACACACACGACAAATGTGCGCAGGGTGACGGCGGAGGATGCCGGAAAAGGGATTGTAAAAGAGAGGGATTATACGGATATTGACGGACTGATCACAAACGAACCGGGACTTGTACTCTCGACGTTTTATGCAGACTGCGTGCCGTTATACTTTGTGGATCCGGTGCACCGTGCGATTGGCATGAGCCATTCCGGCTGGAAGGGAACGGTCGGAAAAATGGGAGCGGCCACGATCACAGCGATGAAACGTGAATTTGGCACGGAGGCGAAAGATTTAGTCTGTGCCATCGGTCCGTCCATCTGCCAGGACTGCTATGAGGTCAGTGAGGATGTCGCAGATGCTTTTAAAGAGGCGTTCCCGGGGCATGCAGATGAGATCTTGCTCGATAAGAAAAATGGCAAGTACCAGCTTGATCTCTGGGGGGCGAACGAGATCGTCCTGACAGAAGCAGGAGTTTTAAAAGAAAAGATCGCAGTCACGAACATCTGCACCTGCTGTAACCCGGATCTTCTGTTTTCCCACCGTGCAAGCCATGGAAAACGCGGAAATCTTGGCGCGTTTATTTATCTGAGAAACGCATAAATACAATGAACGCAAACAGTCATTGGAATATAAAATAAAAAAGAGGAAAAGAAAAAATGGAAAAGAAAAATTATATTGATTATATCGTGGAAGAGACAAAAAAGATCCTTGCGATCGACAGTCCGTCCGGCTACACCAAAGAGGTGGCAGAGTATGTCTTAGGCGAATACCGTGCATTGGGATATGAGCCAAAACTTACCGTAAAGGGCGGCGTCCTTGTCGCATTGGGCGGCAAAAATAAAGAGGATACCGTGATGTTAGAGGCACATATTGACACCTTAGGTGCGATCGTAACGGAGATCAAGTCAAACGGAAGATTAAAGGTATCTCCGATCGGTGGTATGAATGCCAATAATGCAGAGGCGGAAAACTGCCGTGTGGCAACCAGATTTTCCGGTACATTTGAGGGAACCTGCCAGCTTTCAAACGCTTCCGTCCATGTGAACGGGGATTACAGTGATACCAAGCGAAGCTGGGATGAGATGGAGATCGTGCTTGACGAAAAAGCAGATTCCAGGGAAGAAACAGAAAAACTTGGCATTATGGCAGGGGATTTTGTATGCTTTGATCCGCGCACCACAGTGACAAAGACCGGTTATATCAAGAGCCGTTTCTTAGATGATAAATTAAGTGTCGGCATTTTACTTGGATATGCAAAATATTTAAAAGAAGAAAATATCACAACGGAGCGTATGGTATACCAGCATATCACAGTTTACGAGGAAGTCGGACACGGCGGTGCGGCATCTATCCCGGAGGGAGTGACAGAGGTGATCTCCGTGGATATGGGATGCGTGGGAGACGGACTTTCCTGCAAAGAAACACAGGTTTCCATCTGCGCAAAAGACAGCAGGGGACCTTACAATTATGATGTAGTCACAGGTCTGATCAAAGCTGCAAAAGACAACGATCTTGATTTTGCCGTGGACGTTTATCCATACTACGGTTCAGATGCGGATGTGGCACTGACGGCAGGTTATGATGTGCGCCACGGTCTGATTGGCGCAGGAGTGTATGCCTCCCACGGATACGAGAGAAGCCATAAGGACGGCGTGAAAAATACATTTGAGTTACTGCGCGCTTACTTGGGTTAAAGAATCGGGCGTACATTTTTACAGGAACTTTGAGCAGGCTTCATAAAATCTTCATAATATCATAGGATTATCTTTATTGTATCAGCAGATACCCCGTGTTATAGTGACCGTATGATAGAAAATAGTACGGTTAGTACAGACAGGGGGTATCTGATTGATACAGTTAAATTATCGTGATTCCAAACCGATCTACGAACAGATCAAGGATGGACTCAGAAAACTTGTAATATCAAATTCTCTTTCTGCGGATGAAAAACTGCCATCGGTCCGGGAACTTGCGGCGAAGCTTGCAATCAACCCGAACACGATCCAGAAAGCATACCGGGATTTGGAAAGTGAAGGCTATATTTATACGGTCACTGGAAAAGGAACTTTTGTTGCAGAACGAAAAGAAGTTTATGATGCGAGGGCGAAAGAGTTACTGACAGAATTTGATGAGATCGTGGAAGAATTATTCTTTTTGTCTGTAAAGGAAAAGGAATTGGTCGAACGTATGGATAATCTGGCAGAAGGGAAGGTGGACCAATGATACAGGTAAATCATCTGGAAAAGTCTTTTGAGGGATTTCATGCATTGAAAGGCGTGGACATGCATGTGGAAAAAGGTGCGATCTATGGACTGGTCGGACCGAACGGAGCAGGAAAATCGACACTGATCCGCCATATTACAGGGGTGTATAAACCGGATGCAGGAGAAGTCCTCATTGCGGGGGAACCGGTGTATGAGAATAAAAAAGTAAAAGCGAAATTTTCTTATATCCCGGATGAAATATTTTATTTTATGCAGGCAGATACGATGGAAATGAAGCGTTTTTATCAGGGAATTTATCCTGCATTTGATGAAAAACTTTTTTACCGTATGCAGGAGTTTTTCCCAAATATCGACGTAAAAAGAAGTATCAGACGACTATCGAAAGGAATGCAGAAACAGGTTGCTTTCTGGCTTGCGATCTGTGCAAAACCGGAACTGATGATCTTAGATGAGCCGGTAGACGGTCTTGATCCGGTTATGCGCAGACAGATCTGGAGCATCATCATGTCGGAAGTTGCAGAAAATCAGATGACAGTACTGGTATCATCCCACAATTTAAGAGAGCTGGAGGATGTCTGTGATCATGTCGGCATTATGCATCAGGGAACGATCATGATCGAGCGGTCTTTAAGCGATCTGCAGGGCAGCGTATCAAAAATCCAGGTTGCATGCCAGAATGGTGTGCCGAAGCTGTCGGAAGAATTTGAAGTCCTTCATATGTCCAATACGGGACGTGTATACACGCTGATCGTAAAAGGAGATCCGGAAGATGCCAAAAAAGCTTTAGCGGCAGCAAATCCGGCAATCGTGGATGTCCTTCCACTGACATTGGAAGAAATATTTATCTATGAAATGGGAGGTGCTGATTATGAAGTCAAAGACATCCTCTTTTAATACAACGATATTTAAAAAGAATCTTACACATCACTGGCCGATCTGGATCGTATACCTGTGCTATCTGATCGTGGTAGTGCCGCTCAGTATCTGGCTTTATGCAAATAATGAGAGTAATTATATCGGAAACGTGCCGCTTACACAGAAACAATATTATGTGATCGGATCAGCGTTAGCAGGTGCAGGATCAGTGGTGCCGGTATTTATAGCAGCAGCGGCGGCGGCACTGGCAGTATTTTCTTACTTATATAATCCGCGGAATGCCAATATGATACACTCACTGCCGTTAGACAGGCGGGAACTTTATATCACCAATTATGTTTCCGGTTTTGTTTTTCTGTTTGTCCCGGAACTGATTGCATTTATTGCCGGTGTACTGGTCTGCCTGGCAAACCAGATTACCTGTATCCAGTATCTGTTTTACTGGTTTTTATACATGGCAGGCGTATCTTTTTTCGCATATGCGCTTGCGGTATTTGTGGCTATGCTGACGGGAAATATTTTTGCCATGCCGTTTTATTATCTGGCAGTCAATTATCTATGGATCGGCTGTATGAAGATGGTGCAGAATATATCAAGTCTGATCTGTTACGGTGTATCAGATACATGGACTTCGAGTCAGACCAGTAGATTGTCACCGCTTGATTATCTGATCCGTAATCTGGTTATGGGAGTAAAATACGATAAGGACTATGTGCAGGCAGTTGGAGTTACGATCAGTGGCGGAAAAACAGTTGCAGTTTATGCTGTGGCAGCAGTTGTGATCACGGTTTTTGCGTACTTTTTATATAAAAATCGTAAAATCGAAACAACCGGAGACGTAGTCAGTATTGCAGCTTTAAGACCGGTATTCCGCTGGATATCCGGTATCTGTGGCGGCGGACTGATCGCACTTGCCGTATCTGCTCTGGTACTTGAATATATCAAAGTGAATGAATTTATCAGCCTTATGATTTTTATGGTCATTTTTGGAAGCATCTGTTTTTTTGCGGCAGAAATGGTTTTGCAGAAGAATTTCCGTGTACTGTGCAAAAAAAGAATTGCAGAGTGGGCTGGTTTTGTGGCGGTTGTGCTGATATTACTGACCTGTTTCCGCGTGGATGTCTTTGGCATTGAGCGCAAGATCCCGGATGCATCTGAGATTGAAGCTGCATTTGTGAATATGGATTATCCGGTCTGTGTTTCAAAAGAGCAGATCCCGGAAGTACTGGAATTACAGAAACAGTGTATTGACAGCAAAGATGAATATTTATCTGTCTATAAAAAGGGAAAAAATTATTATTATACATCGTTCCGGTATTACATGAAGGATGGCTCTGTGTTTGAGCGGAGATATCCGGTTTCCGTTACGGAGGAGGCATTAAAAGACAAAAATTCAGTTGCATTTAAACTGACTGCCCTGGAGACAGATCCGGATAACATGATGAAACAGGTTCTTGGAAACGGATATAAAGAGAATGATTATTATTCCGGATATTTAACTGTCTATAAGGAAGATGGTGAATCGGATGTATATACGTTTTCCAGACAGGAAAGCGCTGTTCTGCGGGACGCTGTTGAACAGGATGTGAGAGAGGGCAATTTTGATTATTACCAGCTTCCGGCGGTTTATAAGGATGGACAGGACGAGATGTATACCAATTCATTTTCGATTTCTTATTATGGAAAAGGAAATGATTACCAGACCTGGGATTACTATTATAATTATTATGATTACCGGAATGCGCGAAATGATAATGTTGCGCCTGGCGATGCATCCGGAAACAGTTATATCCAGTTTGGACCGAAGTGTGAAAATACGGTAAAGGCATTGGAAAAGATGGGTGTGCTCAGTGACACCTGGCATCTGTATAATTATGATGAGCTTGATGAGATCCAGAAAAAGACAGGTGTGACAGAATAAATAAAAAATTCGTGAAATGTTCTGTAAAAGCCCGCAATGGAAAATATCTTTACAAGAACCACAGGATATTGTAAAATCAAAATAATGTTCAGAGCGTAGTATCAGCCGCTCATGAAGTGAATGAGATTTGAGAATAAAAGGAGTACAGGAAATTATGAGTAAACCCGTAGTGGCGATCGTGGGTCGTCCGAATGTTGGAAAATCGACGTTGTTTAATGTGCTTGCAGGCGAGCGGATTTCCATCGTAAAGGATACGCCGGGCGTGACCAGAGACAGGATCTATGCGGATGTGACCTGGCTGGATTATCATTTTACCATGATCGATACCGGTGGTATTGAACCGGACAGTAAAGATATCATTTTATCCCAGATGCGTGAGCAGGCGGAGATTGCGATCGCAACTGCGGATGTGATCATTTTTTTGACAGACGTGAGACAGGGACTGCAGGATTCGGATTCTAAGGTGGCAGATATGCTGCGCCGTTCCGGAAAGCCGGTTGTTTTAGTTGTCAACAAAGTGGACAGTTTTGAAAAATTTATGCCGGATGTGTATGAGTTTTATAATCTGGGTATCGGGGATCCGTATCCGATTTCTGCATCCTCCATGTTAGGACTTGGAGATATGCTTGACGAAGTGGTAAAGAATTTCCCGGAATACAACAAAGATGAGGCGGAAGATGAGAGACCGAAGGTTGCGATCATCGGAAAACCAAATGTTGGAAAGTCATCCCTGATCAATAAACTTGCACAGGAGGACCGCGTGATCGTGTCCGATATTGCAGGTACGACCCGTGATGCAATCGATACGGATATCCGGTACAACGGAAAGGAATATGTGTTTATCGATACAGCAGGACTGCGCCGTAAGAATAAGATCAAGGAAGAAATCGAGCGTTACAGTATCATCCGTGCCGTGACGGCAGTGGAGCGCGCCGATGTGTGTATCATTGTGATCGATGCGACCGAGGGTGTGACCGAACAGGATGCAAAAATCGCAGGAATCGCTCATGAGCGTGGAAAGGGTATCATTATTGCAGTCAATAAATGGGATGCCATTGAAAAAGACGATAAGACAATCTACCGCCATACGGAGAAAATCCGTCAGATTTTAAGCTTTATGCCATATGCAGAAATTTTATTTATCTCTGCAAAATCAGGACAGCGTTTAAACAAACTGTTTGACATGATCGACCTTGTCATTGAGAATAACAGCATGCGTGTTGCAACCGGTGTCTTAAATGAGATCGTTGCGGAGGCAGTAGCAATGCAGCAGCCGCCTTCAGACAAAGGGAAACGTCTGAAAATCTACTATACCACACAGGTTGCGGTAAAGCCGCCAACGTTTGTTATTTTTGTCAACGACAAAGAATTGATGCATTTTTCTTATACCCGTTATCTGGAAAACCGTATCCGTGATACATTTGGATTCCGTGGAACGGCGTTAAAATTTATCATTCGTGAGAGGAAGGAAGAACAGTAATGCTTGGGGCAAGAGTCATAGCAGTGGCAGTGGGGTATTGTTTTGGGTTATTCCAGACAGGATATATTTATGGAGAAAAGCACGGCGTGGATATCAGAACACAGGGCAGCGGCAATGCGGGAACGACAAATACGCTGCGCGTGTTAGGCTGGAAGGCTGGATTAATCACTTTTCTGGGTGATCTGTTTAAAGCGATTTTTGCAGTGCTTCTGATCCGTTTCATTTTTATCGGAAAATATCCGGATGCGGTCAAGATCTTAGAACTTTACGCAGGGTTCGGAGCAGTTTTGGGACACAACTTCCCATTTTATCTGAAATTTAAGGGTGGAAAAGGGATTGCATGTACGTCCGGTATGATCCTTGCAGTGTGTCCGCTTGCAGCGCCAATCTGCCTGATACTGTTTATTGGATCAATCGCGATTACAAGATATGTATCGTTAGGTTCTATCCTTGTTGTGACAAGTTATCTGATCCAGGTACTGATATTTGGCCACATGGGATATCTTCATGTGGATACGGCATATCTGCCGGAATTTTACATTGTCAGTGCATGTTTTACAGCGATGGCATTATGGAGACACAAAGCCAATATTAAGCGTCTGCTTACTGGAACAGAAAACAAATTTGGAATGAAAAAGAATTAGGAGGAATGACAGAATGGCAAAGACAGCCGTTATTGGTGCAGGAAGCTGGGGTACGGCACTTTCTCTGGTATTACATACAAATGGAAACGATGTGACAGTCTGGTCGATCGTGGAGCAGGAAGTACAGATGCTCCGTGAAAAACACGAGCATGTGGATAAACTTCCGGGAGTGAAATTACCGGAAGATATTACATTTACCACAGATTTAAAAGAGGCGATCGAGGGAAAAGATTATCTGATCCTTGCGGTGCCGTCTGTTTTTACGAGAAGCACGGCAAAATCTATGGCACCTTTTGTAAAAAAGGGACAGGTAATCGTCTGTGTGGCAAAAGGTATTGAGGAAAATACCCTGATGACACTTTCTGATATCGTAGAGCAGGAAATTCCTGCTGCTGACGTGGCAGTGATGTGCGGACCGAGCCATGCAGAGGAAGTTGGAATCGGACTCCCGACCACAGTCGTTGCGGGTGCAAGAAAGAAGTCTGTGGCTGAGGGTGTGCAGGATATTTTCATGAATGAAGTATTCCGTGTATACACAAGTCCGGACGTCCTTGGAATGGAACTTGGCGGATCTTTAAAAAATGTGATCGCACTTGCAGCAGGTATGGCGGACGGACTTGGATACGGAGATAATACCAAGGCAGCGTTGATCACACGCGGTATATCTGAAATCAGCAGACTTGCAATTAAGATGGGTGCAAATGCAGAAACATTGAGCGGTCTGACTGGTATTGGTGATCTGATCGTAACCTGCGAGAGCAAACATTCCAGAAACCGCAAAGCCGGCATGCTGATGGGACAGGGATATACGATGAAGCAGGCGATGGATGAGGTAAAGATGGTCGTTGAGGGTGTTTACTCTGCAAAAGCAGCAATCGCGCTTGCAAGAAAGTATGAAGTGGCTATGCCGATCATCGAGGAGATCAATCACGTTCTGTTTGATGATAAACCGGCAAAAGACGCAGTGCGCGAGCTGATGCTGCGTGACCGCAGAGAAGAACACAGCAGCTTAGAGTGGGAAGAATAGACAGGAGTAAAAATGGAACAGCAGACGATCAGAATTAAATATCATTCAAATGAAATAGAAAAACTTACCTATATTGACGGAAAGAGTGACTGGATCGATCTTCGCTCAGCAGAACACGTTGTATTAAAAAAAGGCGAATTTAAATTGATTAAACTTGGCGTGTCCATGCAGCTTCCGGCAGGATATGAGGCAGTTATTGTACCGAGAAGTTCTACCTACAAGAATTTTGGAATCATTCAGACAAACCACATGGGTGTTGTAGATGAAAGCTACTGCGGAGATGATGATGTGTGGATGATGCCGGCACTTGCAATGCGTGACACGGAGATCAATGTCAATGACCGCATCTGCCAGTTCCGCATCCAGAAACATCAGCCGGTCATCCGTTTTGAGGAGACAGATACACTTGGCAATGAAAACCGCGGCGGTATCGGAAGCACCGGAAGAGCGTAAATTATGATATATATATTTTGTGCCTTATACCATGAGGCAGAACCACTGATTCGTGAATATGGATTGAAGAAAAAGACAGATGAAACTTGTTTTCCTGTCTTTTTTTCTGAGGAAGAAAATATTCTTCTTACGGTAACGGGATGCGGAATGAACGCAGCGACGGCGGCCGTGGCGAGAATCTGTACGAAAAGAACTCCACAGCCGGCGGATTTTCTGGTCAATATCGGTACTTGCGCAAAAGTTTCTTACTCAAAAGGATCCGGTCAAACTTGTAGAAATGTACCGGAAAAAGAAAACGCAGCCGGAGATGGTCTACATTCTTCCGACAAGAGAAAAACAGTACAGGAACAGTCAGTAAAGGCAGGAGAAGTGTATCTGTGCAAAAAGATCATGGAGCATGTGACAGGGCGTACATTTTATCCGGATATTTTATACAGACATCCTTTTGAGGAAGCTGAAATTGTGACAGGTGCAATGCTTTATCATACAGAAAACAAAACAGAGTTAATCCCAAAATACGAAACGGCCATAAAAAATAGTGTGGCAGACGGTTTTCTTTATGATATGGAGGCCTCTTCCATATATCAGGCGGGAGCATATTTTTTCGGCCCGCATCAGATGTCTTTTTTAAAAGTTGTGACAGACGAGGGAAATGTGCAGGAATTGTCTGCAGAAATGCTGAAACAGGGCATTGCGGGTGCAGTTCCCGGAATCCGGAGTTACCTGGATGAACTGAGGAAGATCGACGGGATAAAAAAGCTGCAGAACAAAAAAGCGATGGGGGAAGTATCGGAGCTTGCACAGAAGTTAAATGAGGATATGCACTGTTCGGCTGTGATGCAGGCCGCAGTAATGCAGCATCTGAAATATGCAGTACTTGCCGGAATTGATTATCAGGGAATCATAGAAGAAATGTATCAGGCGGGGGAGCTGCCCTGTAAGGATAAAAGAGAGGGGAAACGCTGCTTTGAAGAGTTTGGACGAAAATTATTATAATCCGTTTTTTTTTCATATTTATGTGGAAGAAGAAATAGCAGAACATCCGCGGGTAAAGCAAATCTTAGCGCGTTTTATGAAAGCAGAGATTGTGTATATCAGACATTACAAAGATGTATTCTGCAGACGCAGACAGGACTATGAAGAACAACATCATGCGCAGAACCTGATCCTGGCAAAAAAGACAGGCAGTCTGATCTATCAGGGGGCACCGGTGTGCCAGAATTTTGGAAATACTTATTTTTATTATACATCCTGTATGATGAACTGCATCTATGACTGTGAATACTGCTATTTAAAAGGAATGTATCCCTCCGCGAATATCGTAATTTTTGTAAATATCGAAGATATTTTTGAAGAACTTCACCGGATGCTTTCAGAACACCCGGTTTATCTGTGTGTGTCCTATGATACAGATCTGCTTGCATTTGAGACAATGACCGGTTATGTCAGGGAGTGGGAGTATTTTGTTCTGGAAGAAAATAAAAGATCTACATATCCGCTTAAGATCGAAATCCGTACAAAGTCGGCGAATGTAAAGCTTTTTGACAATCTGATACCCGATAAAAATATAATCTATGCGTTTACACTTTCGCCGCAGCAGATCACAAAACAGTATGAGCACAATACGCCATCACTTTTGCAGCGTGTCCGCTGTGTGGCAGATGCGGTAAAAAAAGGATTCCCGGTGCGACTGTGTTTTGATCCGATGATTTACTGCCCGGACTGGGAAAAAGAGTACCATGAAATGTTAGAACTTGTCACAAAAGAAGTTCCAATGGATCAGATCTTTGATGTCAGTGTCGGCTCTTTTCGTGTATCGCAGGATTATCTGAAAAAAATGCGGAAAAACGAGCCGTATTCTGCAGTAGTGCAGTTCCCATTTCAGAATGACGGCGGGGTTTATCATTATGGAAAAGAGCTGACAGAACAGATGGAGAGATTTCTGATCAGACAGCTTTTAGAGTATGTGCCGGAAGAGAAGATCTTCCGGTGGGAGTCGTGAGAGGAAAACAGCTATGACACAGAAATATACAGCCATCGTAACGGGTGCCTCGTCTGGTATCGGACGCGCTATCAGTGGAAAATTAGGTGTGCTCGGATATGAAGTATTTGGGATCGGGCGCAGATTTGATACGGAAGAGGATAGAGACATTGCCGGAGTACCTCAGTGTGAAAATGATTTGAAAAATGCCATATTTCATCCAATCATCTGTGACCTCACCGATACGGATAAACTGTGCGCTATCGTGAAACAGGTCACATCGGAGCACACGGTAAAAGTCCTTGTCAATAATGCCGGTGCAGCTTACTATGGTCTGCACGAGGAACTGAATCCCAAAAAGATACAGGAAATGGTCCGTGTGAACTTAGAAGCACCGTTGATCTTAACCCAGCAATTATTACGGACGCTGAAAAAAAACGGCGGTTACATTATCAATATTTCATCTGTTACGGCAAAACAGCCGAGTCCGCACGGCTGTGCTTATGCGGCAACCAAAGCAGGACTTGCATCGTTTTCGTCAAGCCTGTTTGATGAGGCAAGAAAATACGGCGTCAAAGTGACGGCGGTTTACCCGGATATGACGGAGACAAATCTGTACCGGAACGCGGACTTTACGGTGGGAGAAGAAAAAGAATCTTATCTTACCCCGGAAGAAGTAGCAGAAGCAGTGGAATATGTGCTGACGCAGCGTGAAGGTATTGTAATCCCGGAACTGGTATTAAGACCGCAGTTTCACCGGATCCGTAAAAAGAAATGATTTCAGCGGAACATAAAATAAACCTTTTATAAAAAAAGAGGAACGTCTGTATCCGTCAATCTGTACAGTTTTTGATGGAAAAGCCGTCAGTTTGACGAAAAGATGGAAAAGATGCACAGAGCACTGTGACATCCTACAAGAAAAAACAAAATTCTTTGTGTAGGAGGCATATGGTGCTTTTTGCATCTTTTTTGTATAGTATAGTTATCAAATAACGAAACACAAATATCAGGAGGTATTTAGACCAATGGCAAGTTTATCATTAAAAAACATTTGCAAAGTTTATCCAAACGGTTTTGAGGCTGTTAAGGATTTCAACCTTGAAGTAGAAGATCAGGAGTTCATCATTTTCGTAGGACCATCCGGATGTGGTAAATCTACTACACTTCGTATGATCGCCGGACTTGAGGAGATTTCCTCTGGTGAGTTCTATATCGACGGAAAGCTCATGAACGATGTTGAGCCAAAAGACAGAGATATCGCAATGGTATTCCAGAACTACGCTCTGTATCCTCATATGACCGTTTTCGATAACATGGCATTCGGATTAAAATTAAGAAAAGTTCCTAAGGATGAAATCAAGAGAAAAGTTGAAGAAGCAGCTAAGATTCTTGACCTTGAGAAATTATTAGACCGTAAACCAAAGGCTTTATCCGGTGGACAGAGACAGCGTGTTGCTATGGGACGTGCCATCGTTCGTAATCCTAAGGTATTCCTTATGGATGAGCCGTTATCCAACCTGGATGCAAAACTTCGTGTACAGATGCGTTCTGAGATCGCTTCTTTACATAACAGATTAAAAGCAACTATCATCTATGTAACACATGATCAGACCGAGGCTATGACACTTGGTACCAGAATCGTTGTATTAAAAGATGGTGTTATCATGCAGGTTGATTCTCCGCAGAAATTATACAATGAGCCGAACAACTTATTCGTTGCAGGATTCATTGGTTCTCCGCAGATGAACTTCATCGATACAAAATGTAAAGTTGAGGGAGACAAAGTTTCTCTTACATTCGATAACACAACAATCGTATTACCACCAGCAAAAGCAAAGAAACTTGCAGATGCAGGATGCAACGGAAAGACAGTTGTTATGGGTATCAGACCAGAGGATATTGGAGATTCCGAGATTGAGATCGAAGCACACCAAGATTGCGCATTCGAGGCTGATGTAACAGGATACGAGTTATTAGGTTCTGAGGTATTATTATACTTCAAAGTAGCAGGCACAAGCATGACTGCAAAAGTTGATTCCAGAACAACAGCACGTATGGGAGATCACATCAAACTTGCTATTGATCCTGAGAAGATTCATGTTTTCGACAAAGAAACAGAATTGACAATTACCAACTAATTCGGTAAAATTAAACAGAACATCATTTAAAATAAAACTGGGTACAGTGATGTACCCAGTTTTTGTTCGTCAGTAAGGATGAAATTATAGATCGGATGATGGGTGGAACTAGACGAAGGGGAGATATCGGAAAGGAAATAGATTATGATTTCAAACCATAAAATACAGACAGCACTTGATGAGATAAAGGATATATCGAGAATTGATCTTGCACTTTACACGGAAAAAGGAAAGCCGGTTGCAGCAACATTTGAGCCGGAGGGAGATTTAGAAGGTGCAATCACATCTTTTGCAGATTCCATGGCTGAGAGCCAGATGCTCTCAGGATATCATTTTTTTAAGGTGATCGCTGATGGAGAGATAGAATATATTCTGCTGACCAAATCACAGGCAGAGGATGCTTATATGGTGGGGCGCTTAGCGGTCTGCCAGATCAGAAACCTTGCGGCTGCCTACATGGAGCAGTTCGACCGCAACAATTTCATGCAGAATATTCTGCTTGGAAATATGTTGGTCGTAGATATGTACAATAAGGCGCAGAAACTTCATATCGAGCAGGCGGAGCGTGTGGTTTATGTGATCGATTTAGAAGATAAGAAAGATTCCACCGCAGTGGAGCTTGTGAAAAATCTCTTTGCAACCAAGATGCGTGATTATGTGACAGAAGTGGACGAGCAGAGCATCGTCCTGATCAAGGATGTTCGCGACGTGAAGAATGAAGATGAATTACAGAAATTGGCCGATATGATTGTGGACAATATGCATACCGAGGCAATGGTGCGCGTGAGGGTCGGCTACGGCAATCAGGTGAATAATCTGCCGGATATTGCAAAATCCTATCAGGAGGCAAAGATGGCGCTTGAGGTTGGAAAGATTTTCTATGCAGAAAAAGAGACGATCGCATATCGTTATCTTGGTATCGGGCGTCTGATCTACCAGCTTCCGATGAGTCTCTGTGAGATGTTTATTCATGAGGTGTTTGGGGATGAGATCCCGGATATTTTTAATGAAGAGACAACGACGACGATTCAGAAGTTTTTTGAAAACAATCTGAACATTTCAGAGACAGCCAGACAGCTTTATGTGCACAGAAATACTTTAGTGTACCGTCTGGAGCGATTAGAGAAAATCATTGGACTTGATATCCGTAAATTTGACGATGCGATGACGTTTAAACTTGCACTGATGGTTATTTCTCATATGCGGTATGCGAGACGTCAGGATACGGATCAGAGATAGCAATTCAGTATAAAAGTAATAGATTTAGCAGGAAAGGGAAGAAAGAAATGGCAAAAACAGGCGGCTATGACGAGAGCAGTATTTCCGTTCTCGAAGGGCTTGAGGCGGTAAGAAAAAGACCGGGAATGTATATCGGAAGTGTTTCGCGCAAAGGATTGAATCACCTGATCTACGAGATTGTGGACAATGCAGTGGATGAACATCTTGCGGGAGCCTGCGATACGATCTGTGTAACATTAGAAGCGGATGGTTCCTGTACCGTTGAGGATAACGGACGAGGCGTTCCGGTCGGCATGCATGCAAAGGGAGTTTCAGCTGCGCGTATTGTTTATACGACGCTGCATGCAGGAGGAAAGTTTGATGATTCCGCTTATAAGACCAGTGGAGGACTGCATGGAGTAGGTTCGTCTGTTGTAAACGCATTATCGACACATATGGATGTATGGATCAGCAGGGATGGTTACATTCATCACGATGGTTATGAGCGTGGTATTCCGGTGGTGGAACTGGAAAACGGGCTTCTTCCGACCATTGGAAAAACGAAAAAAACCGGTACGAAGGTCAATTTTCTTCCGGATCCTGAGATTTTTGAAAAGACCAGATTCAAAGAGGACGAAGTAAAAAGCCGTATGCATGAGACGGCATACTTGAACCCGGCACTGACGATTATTTATGAGGATAAACGTGGACCGGAAGTGGAACATATTGTATATCATGAGGAAGAGGGGATCATTGGTTTTGTCAAGGATCTGAACAAAAAGAACGAGGTGCTTCACGATGTGGTGTATTTTAAGGGCGAGCAGGACGGAATCACGGTTGAGGCAGCATTCCAGTATACCAATGAGTTCCATGAGAATATTTTAGGATTCTGCAACAATATTTTTAATGCGGAGGGTGGTACGCATATCACGGGATTTAAGACGGTGTTTACTACAGTCATCAATTCCTATGCGAGAGAACTTGGCATTTTAAAGGAAAAGGATTCTAATTTTACGGGAGCGGATGTCCGTAATGGTATGACGGCGATCGTTTCCATCAAACACCCGGATCCACGTTTTGAGGGACAGACCAAGACGAAACTGGACAATCAGGATGCATCGCGTGTCACGGCAAAAGTGACCGGGGATGAGATACAGCTTTATTTTGACAAAAATTTAGAGGTATTAAAGACCGTGATCTCCTGCGCGGAGAAAGCGGCAAAGATCCGCAAGACCGAGGAGCGTGCAAAGACGAATCTTCTGACAAAACAGAAATTCTCTTTTGATTCCAACGGAAAGCTTGCCAACTGTGAGAGCAGGGACGCGTCGATCTGTGAGATATTTATTGTCGAGGGAGATTCCGCGGGAGGTTCTGCAAAGACGGCGCGTGACCGTAATTTTCAGGCAATCCTGCCGATCCGTGGTAAGATTTTAAATGTTGAGAAAGCAAGTATTGACAAGGTGCTTGCAAATGCAGAGATCAAGACGATGATCAATGCATTTGGATGTGGTTTTTCCGAAGGATACGGCAATGATTTTGACATCACGAAACTGCGCTATGACAAGATCATCATCATGGCAGATGCCGACGTCGATGGAGCACATATTTCCACACTGCTTCTGACACTGTTTTATCGTTTCATGCCGGAATTGATCTATGAGGGACATGTCTATGTGGCGATGCCGCCGTTATACAAAGCCATCCCGTCTAAGGGCGAGGAAGAGTACCTTTACGACGATGCAGCATTGGAGCGTTACCGCAAAAACCATAAGAGTAATTTTACCCTGCAGCGATATAAAGGTCTCGGTGAGATGGATGCAGAACAACTCTGGGAGACGACATTGAATCCGGAAACGAGGATCTTAAAACGCATCGAGATCGAAGATGGACGTATGGCGTCCGATATCACGGAACTTTTGATGGGAAATGATGTGCCGCCGCGCAAGATGTTTATTTATGAACATGCAAAAGACGCAGCACTTGATATCTGATAGAGATGTGGGGGTTACTGGAACGACTGGCAGGGAGCAGACAGTAACATGTGGGCGGGAAGTGAGCAGTGCCAGCTGACTTGTGATGCCCTGAAAAACGGACAGAAATGGAGTATGATATGAATCAGGAAGAACAGATTATCCGCACCGAGTATTCGGAACTGATGCAGAAATCTTATATTGATTATGCCATGAGCGTTATCATTGCGCGTGCACTTCCGGACGTGAGGGACGGTTTAAAACCGGTGCAGCGAAGAACGCTTTATGATATGTATGAACTTGGCATCCGCTATGACAAGCCGTACCGTAAGTGTGCGCGTATTGTCGGTGATACGATGGGTAAATATCATCCGCACGGTGACAGTTCCATCTATGATGCGCTCGTCGTGATGGCGCAGGATTTCAAAAAAGGACTGCCGCTTGTGGATGGACACGGTAATTTTGGTTCCATCGAGGGAGATGGCGCCGCAGCAATGCGTTATACTGAGGCACGTTTACAGAAGATTACACAGGAAGCCTATTTGGCGGACTTAGATAAAGATGTTGTAAACTTTGTCCCGAACTTTGATGAGACGGAAAAAGAGCCGGAGGTGCTCCCTGTCAAAGTTCCAAACCTGCTTTTAAACGGTGCAGAGGGAATCGCCGTCGGTATGACGACCAGTATCCCGCCGCACAATTTTGGCGAGGTCATTGACGGTGTGATCGCATATATGAAAGACCCGGACATCAATACCGAGCAGATGATGCAGTATATTCCGGGACCTGATTTTCCGACTGGTGGTATCGTTGCAAATAAGGATGAACTGTTAGCCGTTTATTCAACCGGTATGGGAAAAATCAAGATCCGCGGTAAAGTTGAAGTTGAAAAGGGAAAAGGCGGAAAAGACCGTCTTGTGATCACAGAGATCCCGTACACCATGATCGGTGCCAATATCGGAAAATTCTTAAACGATATCTACAGCCTTGTTGAGACAAAGAAAACTTCCGATATCGTGGATATCACAAACCAGTCCTCAAAAGAGGGAATACGCATCGTTCTGGAGCTGAAAAAGGGTGCAGATGTCGAAAATTTAAAAAATCTTCTCTACAAGAAAACAAAACTGGAAGATACCTTTGGCGTTAACATGTTAGCGGTAGCGGACGGAAAACCGGAAACTATGGGAATCGTGCCGATCATCCGCCATCATGTGAATTTCCAGTATGAGCTTGCAACACGCAAATATCAGACACTTCTTGCAAAAGAGCGCGACAAAAAGGAAATTCAGGAAGGTTTGATCAAGGCAACGGATGTCATTGATCTGATCATTGAGATCCTGCGCGGAAGTAAAAATGTGAAGGATGCGAGAGCCTGCTTAACCGACGGTATCACAGATAACATCAATTTTAAATCCGAACAGTCAAAACGAGACGCTGCAAAACTTCGTTTTACGGAGAGACAGACCACGGCGATTCTTGAGATGCGTCTGCAGAAATTAATCGGACTCGAACTCGAAGCACTCTTAAAAGATCATGATGAGACCTTGAAAAATATCGCAAAATATGAGGATATTTTGGGAAGCCGCGCGGCTATGGCGAAAGTCATCATCAAAGAATTGGAGAGTTTTAAGAAAGAGTACGCAAAACCGAGAAAAACGGTGATCGATAACTTAGAGGAAGCGGTCGTTGAGGAGAAGAAGATCGAGGAGATGGATGTTGTATTCTTAATGGATCGTTTTGGATACGCAAAAACCGTGGATGTCGCAACGTATGAGAGAAATAAGGAGGCGGCAAACACAGAAAACCGCTATATCCTGACCTGCAAAAATACGGACAAGATCTGCATTTTTACCAATAAGGGACAGATGCATCTGTTAAAGGTGTTAGATCTTCCTTACGGTAAATTCCGAGACAAGGGAACGCCGATCGATAACCTGAGTAATTATAACAGCAGCGAGGAAAATTTTGTCTACATCACGAACCTTGCGGCAATCAGCCATTCCCAGGTGTTGTTTGGAACAAAATCTGCTATGCTTAAAGTCGTGGATGGAAGTGAGTTTGACGTTGCAAAACGAACCACGGCTGCGACAAAATTAAATGAGGGCGATGAGCTGATCTTTGTACAGGCACTTGCACTTGAGGAGACGCTCGTGATGCAGTCCGAAAAAGACTTTTTCCTACGGATCGACATTTCCAGTATCCCGGAAAAGAAAAAGGGAGCAGTCGGTGTGCGCGGCATGAAATTAGGTGCCGGGGACGCGCTTGCGGCGATCTATCTTCTGAATGCGGAAGATGTAGTAAATATTGAAGTAAAAGGCAAAGAAGTGGCATTAAACCGTCTGCGCACCGCGGGACGTGATACGAAGGGAAACAAACGATGAAACAGACAAAGGGCTTCCAGATCTGGCAGATTATTTATCCGGTCGGGCTTTACTATGTGGTATCAAGTCTCTGTTATTTTGCATTGGAGATACTTCTCGGCAGTGCAGATGAGACTTACATGCTGCGCCAGCTTGTGGGTGATGCAGTTACGATTCCGGTCATATTAAAATTTTATATGGCAGATCAAAACATCCGGGATACTGTTTACGGAAAAAAGAAGTTTCGCTTTAGCAGTGAGCAGGCAATCAATATTGCCGTGACTGTTGTGTCCGTAGCGGCACTTGGAATTGCAGTCAACAATATCATTGCGATGACATCATTAATTCAGGCATCAGAAGGGTTCCAGACTGCAAATCAGGCATTTTTTGCAGGCGCAGCAGTCTATGAGTTCCTTGGATCCTGTTTTCTGATCCCAATCGCGGAAGAATTATTATTCAGGGGCGTGGTTTATCAGAGACTAAAATTGATGTTGGGTGTCGCCCCTGCAATTATTTGTTCCGCATTGATCTTTGGACTGGTGCATGCGAACCTGGTGCAGTTTCTGTATGCGGCGGTTTTGGGATGTCTGCTTGCATTTTTGTATGAAAAAACAGGATTTTTCTATGTGCCGGTACTGGGACACATCGCAGCAAACACTGTGTCGGTCGTGCGTGAGGAAACGGGATGGCTGTCCTTTGGCTATACGACGGATGCGAAAGGAATTGGATTTACGGCAGTGATGCTTGTGGTGGCTGGCGCTGTGATATGGGGGTTCTGGAAGTGGAAGAAGAATGTGGAATTTGACGAGAGAGCCTGAAGCTGCATGAACTATAGTTTATGAAACAAAAAGAATGATAGACAGCATATGTAAGCAGAGAGCCGGAAATGCGTATAAATTGCGGATTTTCCGGCTTTTATCAATACGGAAAAATGAATTTTTTATGAGCGATAAGGAGTGGGTAAAAAGATATCTTTGCAGTGCACTAAGACGAAAATAGAGATGGGGTAAATGTATGATAAGAAAAATGGAAGAAAAGGATATATCTGATGTTTTGCAGATATGGCTTGAGACAAACATTAAGGCACATAGTTTTATAGACAAGGAATATTGGACCGGCAATTATGAAATGGTGAAACAGATTCTGCCGGAAGCAGAAGTATATGTATATGAAGAGGAAAAAAATGGTCAGATAGATGGTTTTATCGGAATAAATGATTGCTATATCGAGGGATTGTTTGTGAAAGAATCTGCACAATCGATGGGAATTGGAAAATGTCTGCTGGATTATGTAAAAAGCAGAAAAACCGAATTGTGTTTATGTGTATACGAAAAGAATGTGCATGCAATTTACTTTTATCAGAGGGAGAATTTCTTGATTCAGGCGGAAGAAACAGATGAAGATACAAACGAAAAAGAGTATGTTATGAGGTGGGGAAAATGAAAAATAAATTAGTCATGGCGATGATTACTGTTGTACTTGCAAGTGAGTGTTTTGCTGGATGCAGTAAAAAAACAATAGAAAATTCTGCTGCTTCAAACGCGTCAGTATTGGAAGAAAATGAGAAAGAAGCAGAAAACGCGAAGAAAACAGAAAATGCAGAAGAGATGCCGGAAAAACTGAAAACAGGAAATACGGAAGAAATGTTAGAAAACATATCAGAAGACACAGAAAAAGAATCAGGTACAGAAATCTCTGAAACTACAGAAAATACTTCTGATGCACAGACACAAAAATATGTCGTGGAGAATCAGGAGTATGTATATTCCACATACAGCGATATCGGTCAGTTAGGGGAAGAGGGAAACTATTATAATTCAGATTATCCGGGTAAGGATGCCTATGAGGTGCCTGTATTTGAAACAACAGCAGATATCACACACGATGGAATCGCAGATCTGGTTTCAGTAGTCGGATATGGCGGTGAGCCGGATGCAACAGTAGATGATGTTGTAAGTAACAGTTCATATGGATGTTATGTGAAAGTCTATCGCGGAACAAAAGATGGAGAATATGAAAGTTATCCGAGATTTATCAGCAGAAACTTTCACCTGTCGCATGCAGGAAATGGAACGATATGTCTTTCGAAAAAGGATGGTCTGGACTATCTTTTGATAAGCACAACCTATGAAATGCAAGGGACTGCACAATATGATTTTGCAGCCTTTTATGTGGATGATGAAAAGGGAATCGTGATAGAAGACACCTATGGCGTTGAATTTGCAGTTGACAAGGATGAACACCAGGACTGGAACGAATGTATACACAGGGAAGATGTCGTCCCGCTTTTAAAGGAAAAAATGACGCCATACCTGGATGATTCCACGCTTCTTCTGTCACTTGACATTGATAATGGTGCTTTGTATAGTTGTGATGGGAAAACACTGGAGGGAAATGACTTCTTTGACCAAATATGGGAAAGAAACTATTAGTCCATGACAATGGAATTGAAACACATTGTAACAGATGAGCGAAAGAAATCAGGGAAAGAACAATGAATATGACAATGGTGATCTACACACTGTTTGTGCTTGTGGAGATGATCCTGCATCTGATCCGGCATTTCCGGTATCAGAAGGCAGAGGGAGAAACTTTGATGCACGCACAGAAAATGGACATCCGTCTGACACTGCTTATGGATCTGCTGCAGTTGCCGTTAAGTCTTATTTTCACAAGGTTTCTGAATCTGTTTTCGGCAGTGATTCTGGTATTTGGGGAGGCATACCCAAATCAACTTGCCGGAAGCTATGCAGGCGATCGCAGACACGGTACATAAGAGTGTGGGATTTACCAAAAACTGTTTTGACCTCTTCAACATCTGTATCACGATCACAGTCGGACTGGTCTGTCAGGGACATCTGATCGGAATCGGGCTTGGAACGGTGGTGGCAGTGATCGGAGTCGGACGTGTAATCGCAATTTTTAACCATGGGTTTAAGAAAAAAATGGATGAGCTGGCAGGCATGGAAGCATAGATCTGCAGGTAAAAGAGCGGAAAGACACAGATACAATTTAAACACAATTTAATAGAAATAATAAAAATGCGAAGATGCAGAAAAATTAATGAAATTTTTTTGCATCTTTTTTCTATTGAATTGTTTGTATAGATATTATTTTAAGAGAAAATAAATAAAAAAGACAGATAATATACATACATTGCATATAATTATCATATTATCAGATAATATGAAGAAAAAACTGGTAGACAAACGAATATGAAAGTTGTATATTAATACATAACAAATCCGACAAAAGACAACTGTTTTTCAGGCGAAGACAGATGAGTGGATGGAGAAAGGAAGTTGAAGATGAAAGAGCAGAAATTAGACCGTTTTTCTGTAGCGGGCAGCTGTAAGACAGAAACCGGAATGTATGATCCGAGATTTGAACATGATAACTGCGGTATCGGTGCTGTTGTCAATATCAAAGGTATCAAGACACATGCAACGGTAGAGAATGCATTAAAGATCGTAGAAAACTTGAAACACAGAGCAGGTAAAGATGCAGAGGGCAAGACAGGTGACGGTGTTGGTATTCTGCTTCAGGTATCACACAAGTTTTTCTCCAAAGTGACAAAACCACTTGGAATCGAGCTTGGAGAGGAGAGAGACTACGGTGTCGGCATGTTTTTCTTCCCGCAGGATGAATTAAAACGCAACCAGGCGAAGAAAATGTTTGAGGTCATCGTGAACAAGGAAGGAATGGAGTTCTTAGGATGGAGAGAAGTTCCAACCGATCCGACCAAACTCGGACAGAAAGCAGTTGACTGTATGCCGTATATTATGCAGGGCTTTGTCAAACGTCCGGCAGAAGTGGCAAAGGGACTTGATTTTGACCGCAAACTGTATGTGGCAAGACGTGTTTTTGAACAGTCCAACGATGATACTTATGTGGTTTCTTTATCCAGCAGAACCATCGTATACAAAGGTATGTTCTTAGTAGAGCAGCTTCGCTTATTCTTTGCTGACTTACAGGATAAAGATTACGAATCAGCGATCGCAACCGTGCACTCCCGTTTCTCCACGAACACGAATCCAAGCTGGGAGAGAGCGCATCCGAACCGTTTTATCGTACATAACGGTGAGATCAACACCATCAAGGGTAATGCGGACAAGATGCTTGCCCGCGAGGAGACGATGGAGTCTGAGCACTTAAAAGGAGAACTGCAGAAGGTACTTCCGGTTATCAATTCCGAGGGTTCCGACTCCGCAATGCTTGATAATACCTTGGAATTTCTGGTTATGAGCGGCATGGAACTTCCACTTGCAGTTATGATCATGATCCCGGAGCCATGGGCAAACAACCGCATCATGTCACAGAAGAAAAAAGATTTCTATCAGTATTATGCGACGATGATGGAGCCGTGGGACGGACCTGCATCTATTCTGTTCTCCGACGGTGATATGATGGGAGCAGTGCTTGACCGCAACGGTCTGCGTCCTTCCCGTTATTATATTACAGATGATGATTATCTGATCCTCTCCTCCGAGGTCGGTGTACTTGATATCGATCCGACAAAGATTCTCGTAAAAGAGCGTCTGCGTCCTGGTAAAATGCTTCTGGTTGATACCGTTGCAGGCCGCGTGATCGACGATGATGAGTTGAAAGAAACTTATGCAAACAAACAGCCATACGGTGAATGGCTTGACCGCAACCTCTTAAAACTGGAAGATCTAAAAATCCCGAACGAGCGTGTGCCGGAATACACCAAGGAAGAGCGCCAGAGAATGCAGAAAGCTTTCGGTTATACATTCGAGTCCCTGCGTGAAGCAATCCTTCCGATGGCAAAGAACGGCGGCGAGGGCACCTCTGCCATGGGTATTGATACACCGCTTGCTGCACTTGCAAGTGACCATCAGCCATTATTCAACTATTTCAAACAGCTGTTTGCACAGGTAACAAACCCGCCGATCGACTCGATCCGTGAGAAAGTTGTAACATCCACGACAGTCTATATCGGTGAAGACGGTAACCTCTTAGAGGAGAAGGCAGAGAACTGCCAGGTACTAAAAGTAAATAACCCGATTCTGACAAACACAGACCTGATGAAGATCAAAGCCATGAAGGTGCCGGGATTTAAAGTAGAAGTGATCCCGATCATTTACTATAAAAACACAAGCCTTGAAAAGGCAATCGACCGTCTGTTTGTGGAAGCCGACCGTGCATACAGAGATGGCGCAAACATCCTGATCCTTTCCGACCGTGGAATCGATGAGAACCATGTTCCGATTCCTTCACTGCTTGCTGTCTCAGCCTTACAGCAGCATCTGGTAAGAACGAAAAAGAGAACATCGGTTGCGATGATCTTAGAGTCCGGCGAACCGAGAGAGGTACATCATTTTGCAACACTGCTCGGCTATGGTGCGTGCGCGATCAACCCATATCTGGTACAGGATACGGTAAAACAGCTTGTGGACGAGCATATGCTTGACAAAGATTACTATGCAGCCGTACAGGATTACAACAATGCAATCTTAAACGGTATCGTAAAGATCGCATCCAAGATGGGTATTTCCACGATCCAGTCTTACGAGGGTTCTAAGATCTTCGAGGCGATCGGTATTGATAAAAATGTCATTGACAAATATTTTACCAACACGGTCAGCCGTATTGGTGGTATCACATTAAAGGATATTGAAAATGATGTCAATGAGCTTCATTCTGCAGCCTACGATCCGCTTGGACTTGAATCCGATCTGACTTTAGAGAGCCGCGGACGCCATAAGATGAGAAGCGGAGCAGACCCGCATCTTTACAATCCTGCAACGATCCATCTGTTACAGGAGGCAACCAGACGAGGTGACTATGAGCTGTTCAAACAGTACACGGATCTGGTTAATAAGGAAGAAAGAGAGATCACACTGCGTGGACTGATGGATTTCAATTACCCGAAAAAAGGTGTACCGCTTGAGGAAGTAGAGAGTGTTGACTCCATTGTACAGAGATTTAAAACAGGTGCGATGTCCTATGGTTCCATTTCACAGGAGGCACATGAGACGCTCGCAATCGCAATGAACCGTCTGCACGGTAAATCCAACTCCGGTGAAGGTGGTGAGGATGCAGAGCGTATCGCAAGTAAAAACAGCAGTGTCAACCGCTGTTCTGCGATCAAACAGGTTGCATCCGGACGTTTCGGTGTCACCAGCCAGTATTTAGTCAGTGCACAGGAGATCCAGATCAAGATGGCACAGGGGGCAAAACCTGGTGAAGGCGGACATCTTCCGGGCAAAAAAGTTTATCCGTGGATCGCAAAGACCAGACTTTCCACTCCGGGCGTGGCTCTGATCTCTCCGCCGCCACATCACGATATTTATTCCATCGAGGATCTTGAGCAGCTGATCTTCGACTTAAAGAACTCAAACCGCGATGCGAGAATTACCGTAAAACTGGTATCTGAGGCAGGTGTTGGTACAGTCGCAGCCGGTGTTGCAAAAGCAGGTGCACAGGTTGTATTGATCTCCGGTTATGACGGCGGTACCGGTGCAGCTCCGGCAAGTTCCATCCACAATGCAGGACTTCCATGGGAGCTTGGACTTTCTGAGACACACCAGACGCTGATCATGAATGGACTTAGAAACAAAGTCCGCATTGAAACAGATGGGAAACTGATGAGCGGACGTGACGTTGCAATCGCAGCACTGCTCGGCGCAGAAGAATATGGTTTTGCGACCGCACCGCTTGTAACTTTAGGCTGTGTCATGATGCGTGTATGTAACTTGGATACCTGTCCGGCAGGTATTGCAACACAGAACCCGGAACTCCGCAAACGTTTTGCAGGAAAACCGGAGTATGTTGAGAACTTCATGCGTTTTATCGCGGCAGAGCTGAGAGAGTACATGGCAAAACTTGGCTGTAAGACGATCGATGAGATGGTCGGCAGAAGCGATCTGTTAAAGGTTCGTGATGATTTAAGCGGCAGGGAGAAAGAGATCGATCTTTCCAAAATCTTAAACAACCCGTTTGCAGACCAGAAAAAGAAAGTTATCTTTGATCCGAAACAGGTTTATGATTTCGAACTGGAAAAATCAAAAGATATCACGGTGCTCTTAAAACAGTTAGGACCAGCACTTGAAAAACAGCAGCGCAGAAGTATTGATGTGGAAGTGACCAACACCGACCGTTCCTTCGGTACGATCTTTGGTTCTGAGATCACAAAGAAATATGGTGGTGAGGGACTTCCGGAAGATACATTTATTGTAAAATGCAGTGGCGCAGGCGGACAGAGTTTTGGTGCATTTATCCCGAAAGGGCTGACCTTAGAGTTAGTCGGGGATTCCAACGATTACTTTGGAAAGGGTCTTTCCGGCGGAAAACTGGTTGTTTATGCACCGGCAGGCGTAAAATACAAAAAAGATGAGAATATCATCATCGGTAACGTGGCTCTTTACGGGGCAACCAGTGGAAAAGCATTTATCAGTGGTGTTGCAGGCGAGCGTTTCTGTGTCCGCAACTCCGGTGCATCCGCAGTTGTTGAGGGAGTCGGCGATCATGGATGTGAGTATATGACCGGCGGACGTGTTGTAGTCCTTGGTAAGACTGGAAAGAACTTTGCAGCAGGTATGAGCGGCGGTATCGCATATGTACTCGACGAAGACAACGATCTGTATACAAGAATGAATAAAGAAATGGTATTTTCCGAAGAAATATCCAATAAATATGACGTTATGGAATTAAAAGACATGATCAAAGAGCATGTGGCATTGACCAATTCCGAAAAAGGAAAAGAGATCCTTGATAATTTCAGCGAATACCTGCCGAAATTCAAAAAGGTCATTCCATACGATTATAACCGGATGCTGATGGCAATCGTTCAGATGGAGGAGAAAGGTTTATCCTCAGAACAGGCGCAGATCGAAGCATTTTATGCAAACACGAGAGGTTAAATAAGCAAGATGTTCCTGCGGCAAGTGCCGCAGGGCATCACGATGGAGGATATGAGCAATGGGAAAACCAACTGGATTTATAGATTATGAGAGAGAAGATGCGAAAGCGATCGAGCCGAAGGAGCGCATCAAAAATTTTAAGGAATTTCATATTCCACTTTCCATGGAAAAACAGCAGGTTCAGGGCGCAAGATGCATGAACTGCGGTGTGCCGTTCTGCCAGTCCGGTATGACCATCATGGGAATGACAAGCGGATGTCCGCTGCACAATCTGGTACCGGAGTGGAATGATCTTGTCTATACCGGAAACTGGGAACAGGCATATAACCGTTTAAAGAAAACCAACAACTTCCCGGAATTTACATCGCGCGTGTGCCCGGCACTCTGTGAGGCGGCCTGCACCTGCGGTCACTGGGAAGATCCGGTCACCTGTAAGGCAAACGAGCACGGCATTATTGAAAATGCTTATGAAAAGGGATATGCAGCAGCAAAACCGCCGAGAGTGCGTACCGGAAAGAAAGTTGCAATCATCGGTTCCGGTCCTGCAGGACTTGCCGCAGCAGATCAGTTAAATAAGCGTGGGCATCAGGTGACGGTGTTTGAACGTGACGACCGTGTCGGCGGACTTTTGATGTATGGTATCCCGAACATGAAACTGGAAAAATGGGTGATCGACCGTAAAGTGGATATCATGAAAGAAGAAGGCGTGGAATTTGTAACCAGCGTCAATGTCGGAAAAGATGTAAAGGCAGCGAAGTTATTAAAGGATTATGACCGCGTCATCTTAGCCTGCGGTGCAAAAAATCCGCGAGACATCAAGGCACCGGGACGTGATGCAAAGGGCATTTACTTTGCAGTGGATTTCTTAAAGGCAACCACAAAGAGTCTTTTAGATTCCGACCTGAAAGATAACAATTATATTTCTGCAAAAGGTAAAAAAGTGGTCATCATCGGTGGCGGTGATACCGGAAACGACTGTGTCGGAACATCCATCCGCCATGGCTGCGCGAGCGTGACACAGCTCGAGATGATGCCGAAAGCACCGGATACCAGAGCGGCGAATAATCCGTGGCCGGAGTGGCCGAAAGTCTGCAAGACAGACTACGGTCAGGAGGAAGCGATCGCTGTATTTGGACATGATCCACGTATCTACCAGACGACAGTCAAAGAGTTCTTAAAAGATAAAAATGGCAACTTAAACGGCATTATCACCGTAAAATTAGAGAGCAAAAAGGATGAAAAGACCGGACGCATGGTAATGTCAGAAGTGCCGGGTTCCGAGACGAAACTGGATGCAGATCTGGTTCTAATCGCAGCAGGATTCCTTGGAACAGAGAAATATGTCGCTGATGCATTTGGTGTTGAGTTAAATGCAAGAACGAACATTTCAACCGCAGAGGGCGCATATGCAACAAGTGTGAAAAATGTATTTGCAGCAGGTGATGTGCACAGAGGACAGTCTCTTGTCGTGTGGGCAATCCGTGAGGGACGTGAGGTCGCACATGCGGTGGATGAGAGCCTGATGGGATATTCTTACCTGTCGGTACAATAGGGAAAAATAAAAATTGTTGATGGAAATAATATAATAAAAGACCGGAGTGACATGATTTGGGACACTATATGAAATCATGCGGCTCCGGTCTTTTTCAAAAGTTGTTTATTGAAACATTTTATGGAATGTGCTATTTTCATCATATAGATTTTCCAGCGGATGGGGAGTCCGGGAAGAAGATATGATGGGGGAAACAGAAACGATGTTGAAAATTTTTCTGGCAGAAGATGAGATTGTAATGCGGGAGGGGATACGAAATAATATTGCATGGCAGGAGGAAGGATTTGAATTTGTTGGTGAGGCGAGTGATGGAGAACTCGCGTATCCGATGATTCAGAAACTAAAACCGGACATCCTGATCACGGACATCAGGATGCCTTTTATGGATGGACTGGAACTTAGCCGGATCGTAAAACAGGAACTTCCGGATACGAGTATCCTGATTCTGAGCGGATATGGTGAGTTTGATTATGCAAAAGAAGCTATCTCGATCGGTGTGGAAGACTATCTGCTGAAACCGGTGACCAGTGCACAGCTTTTAGAAGCAATCAGGCGGATCGCAGAAAAAATTTACGGCAGGAGAGGCAGACAGGAAGAGACAAAAAACGAAAAAGAACAGAAAACACTTACAAAAAGAAGACTGTTCCGACATATCGTATCCGGTGAGCACTCCTTTTCGGAGGTGTTAAAAGAGGCCAGAGAACAGGAGATCGAACTGGCAGCGGAGCGCTACAATGTTCTTATGTTACAGCTCTTTTTCGAGGATGGGACGGAGACGTTTTATGAAAAAGATGAAGCATTTGAAGATCATATGGAACAGTTTTTTGCATACGGTTCGAGTGTGATCTGCGCAAAACTAAGCTGTGGGGAATATCATCTGGTACTGAAAGAGGAAAATGGTGTGACGCTTGAACAGCTGAAAAATGCCATTGAACAGGAACTTGAAATATATCTCTGCGGGGAAAATAAGATCGATTATGCCGCGGTATACGGGATACCGGTCACACGGTTCAGCGAGATCAAAAAATGTTACGAGGAAGCGAATCTTCTTTTTGCAAAGCGGTATTCCTTAGAGAAAAATAAGATCACGGAACAGGTAAAGAAGATAGAAAATGAGATGGAAACAAAAGAGACATTAGATCTTGGGGAACTCAATGTGTCCGGGATCGACCGCAGACAGGTGGAACAGTTTTTGTATACAGGAAGAAAAGAGGAAGTATCCGGATTTGTGGATGATTATTTCCGGAAAATCTCAAACGGTAGCTTACAGTCGGTTCTGCTGCGTCAGTATGTGCTGATGGATCTGTATGTGAGTGCGGTCTCCGTGTTGGAAAAAAGCGGATATACCAGTGAAAATCTGTTGGAACAGTACAAAGATGCGCAGAAGATGGAAATTTTTCTTGGCACTGCAGGACAGGCGAGGGAGTACATCAAAAATCTGTTCGGGGCAGTGATCGAACTGCGGGAGCAGGGCATGGAACGCAGATATGACAATCTGATCCAGCATGCAAAAGCCTACATAGAAGATAACTATAATCATGAGGATATCTCCTTAAATATGGTCGCTTCGGAGGTAAATTTAAGTTCGAGCCATTTCAGCACTGTATTCGGACAGGAGACGGGAGTGACGTTTGTTGAGTATCTGACAAAGGTGCGCATGGATAAGGCAAAACAGTTATTGCGGACGACCGGGACTAAGACCACGGAGATTGCATTTGAAGTCGGTTTCCGGGATGCACATTATTTCAGTAACCTGTTTAAAAAGACACAGGGGTGTACGCCGCGGGAATACAGAAACAGGAGTGACAGACCAGAGCAGGAACAGGAAAAATTATGAACGTAAGAAAAAAATTTTCATTAAAAAACAGGTTGTATCTGCTGCTTCTTATCTGTGTGATCCCACTAACGGTTATGATCACATATTTGCTTTTTATGATCAACAATGTATCGTCAAAATATGACCATATTGTGGAGAAGATCACAAAGGCAAATGCATATAACATCGGATTCAAGGAAGATATCGACTATGTGATGTACATTATCGTGGTTAATTCGGAACGTGCGGAGGAGTTAGTCGATACACAAAAGCCGCAAAAGATGATCAAAGAGGCGAGAGAGGTGTTTGGGGAATTGGCAGAGGATGCCGATTCCGCATATGCGAAACAGCGTCTCTCGCGAATTTTAAAGAGTCTTGACACCCTTGAAAAAAGGGTGCAGGAGATTGAGGAAGATGCGTTAGTCAGTGGATCTTATGAGACAAATATGGAGAGTTTGGACTTAAATATCAGGGTGCTGACGGAGCTGATCCAGGAACAGATCCAGTATTATATTTATTACGAGAGCATGAACATGGAGGATCTGCGGGGTGGGATCCGTAATGATGTGGAGCAGGCGATTGCGATCACGAGCGGTATTTTACTGGTGATCTTAGTGGGTGCATTTGCAGTCAGCAGAAAAATCGTGACGGGCATCACAGAACCAATCGGGGAGCTGTGCGATGCCGCAGTGGCTGCCGGGGGTGGCGATTTCAGAATCCGGGCGGTGAAAACCGGACCGGAAGAGATTGAGGTGCTAAATAAGAGTTTTAACCAGATGGTGGAAAAAATCGGCAACCTTGTGGAAGATATCCATACGGAGGAGTTGAATTTAAGGGCAGCAGAGCTTCGGGTGCTGCAGGAGCAGATCAATCCTCATTTCTTATATAACACGCTCGATAATATCATCTGGCTTGCCGAGTCAAAAAAGACAGACGAGGTCGTAATGATGGTGTCCTCCCTGTCCACATTTTTCAGGACTTCTTTGAGTAAGGGAAGGGAGTTTGTCTCCGTGAAAGAAGAGACAGAGCATATCCGCAGCTATTTAGAGATCCAGCAGTTCCGCTACCGGGACATTTTAGATTATGAGATTGCGATCCCGGAGGAATATTACGGTTATGAGGTCATCAAACTGACACTTCAGCCGTTAGTGGAAAATGCACTTTACCATGGCATAAAAAACAAGCGTGGAAAGGGACATATCACGGTCTCGGCGGAGCGTTGTGCGGATGTCTTGATCTTTAAGGTAAAAGATAACGGGATCGGGATGGATAAACAGAGACTTGCAGAAGTATGCGCGATGTTAAAAGAGGATGGCAATACGAAAAAAGAAAATGACGGCTTTGGACTGTTTAATGTCAATCAACGCATCCAGTTGCATTATGGCACGGAATATGGACTGAAAGTGCAGAGTACCTACGGGGAAGAAACGGAAGTCTGGGTAAGAATTCCGGTAAGAACAGAAAGCAGTTCATAAAAAATACACATTTTTCCAAAAAAAATACACTTTTTTACCGAAATATATGAAAGCTGTTCACAATTTAGTAAAAAATTATACTTAATTCAAATTTAATTCGGTATTCATAAAAACCTCTCACAGTTATAATTAGACCATGGTTAGCAACGAAACCAAATCTAAAAAAACTATGGGAGGTTTTTGAAATGAAAAGAAAATTGGTGAGTATGGTAATGTGTATGGCATTAGGGGCAACAATGTTAGCAGGATGCGGAAACAGCGCAAACACGTCAACAGGTAATGCGGGTGCATCCAATGATGCCGCAGCAAAAACAGATGATGCAGCTGCTGCAGATCAGACAGATGACAGCGCAGAGGCAGCCGGAACAGAGAGCTCCGCAGCAAGCGGTGATACGGTTACAATTGGTTTTGCACAGGTTGGACACGAATCTGACTGGCGTACCGCTTCCACAGATTCCTGTTTAAGTGTTTTTTCCGCAGACAATGGATACGATCTTCAGTTTGTAGACTGTGATAATGATTCTGCAGTACAGTTAGAGGCGGTCAGAGGATTTATCGAGCAGGATGTTGATTATATCATCATCGATCCGATCGTATCAACCGGATGGGACACTGTACTGACAGAGTGCGAGGAAGCAGGAATTCCGGTTATCGTCATTGACCGTACGATCGATGACTCAGATAAATATGTTTCATGGGTAGGTTCTAACTTCAAGACAGAAGGTCTTGCAGCAGGAGAGTGGTTAAAAGCATATACAGATGCAAAGGGCATCAGTGATGTCAATGTACTTGTGATCGAGGGATCTACCGGAGCTTCCGCAACGATCGGACGTACCGACGGATTTAAAGAGATTGCAGATGCAAATGGATGGAATATCTTAGATTCCCAGACAGGTGATTTCACACAGGCAGGCGGACAGGAAGTCATGGAGTCCTACATCAAGAGTTATGAAGGTAAATTTAATGTTGTTGTATGTCAGAACGATAACGAAGCATTCGGTGCAATGGATGCAATGAAGGCAGCTGGTATCTCCTACGGTGTAGATGGTGATGTGATCCTTGTTTCCTTTGATGCATGTACCGCAGGACTTGAGTATGTAATGTCCGGTGACATCAATGCAGACTTTGAGTGTAACCCGCTTGCAGCTCCGTTCGTAGAGGAAGTTATCAAACAGCTTCAGGCTGGTGAGACTCCGGAGAAAGAAGTATACATGACAGAACACTGGTTCGTAAATGAGGATGTCCTTTCTACGATCAATGTAAATGGAGAAGATCAGGATCTGACCGTTGTCACAAAAGAAATCGTAGATGCCCAGTACTAATCAAACCTGATGGCATAAAATGCGGGGGAGACCATCTGGTCTCTCCCATTTTAAAGAAAGGGTGAAGGAAGATGGAGAGTAATGTTGTATTGACCATGCGCGGAATAACCATGACATTTCCGGGAGTAAAAGCATTGGATCATGTGGATCTTACATTACGCAAAGGTGAGATCATGGCACTGATGGGGGAAAATGGTGCCGGAAAATCTACGCTGATCAAATGTCTGACAGGAATCAATGCATTTGAGGCAGGAGAAATACATGTGGAGGGCATCGATGGTCCGGTTGTCAATCATTCGACGCTGGATGCACAGAAAAAGGGCATTTCCACTGTGTATCAGGAGGTAAATCTTTGCCCGAATCTTAGTGTTGCAGAGAATTTATTTATTGGAAGGGAACCGAAAACAAAACTTGGAACGATCGACTGGAAGACCATGGTCGCAAAATCGGAAAAGATCATGGACAGTCTGGATATAAAAATTGATGTAACGCAGAATCTGGAAGAATATTCACTTGCCCTGCAGCAGATGATCGCAATCGCGAGAGCGGTGGATATGGAATGTAAAGTACTTATCTTAGATGAGCCGACGTCATCGTTGGATGACCATGAAGTAGAAAAATTATTTACCCTGATGCGTCAGCTGAAAGAAAAGGGAGTTGCAATCGTGTTTGTAACCCATTTTTTAGAGCAGGTCTATGCGGTCTGTGACCGTATCACAGTACTCAGAAACGGTAAATTAGTCGGGGAATATCCAATCGAAGAACTGCCGAGGGTGCGTCTGGTTGCGGCAATGATGGGAAAAGATTTTGATGATCTTGCGGCCGTAAAAACAGAGCAGGCGAAAGACTTTTCAAAGGAACCGCTGTTTATCGATGCAAAGGGATTGAGCCATAAAGGAAAAATCAAACCGTTTGACTTACAGATCCATAAGGGAGAGGTAGTCGGATTGACCGGACTTTTAGGTTCCGGTAGAAGTGAGTTAGCACGTGTTATTTACGGCGCGGACAAAAATCAGACCGGAGAGCTGAAAGTGGCGGGAAAAGAAGTAAAGATCAATGCTCCGATCGATGCCATGAACCTTGGAATGGGACTATTGCCGGATGACAGAAAGGCAGAAGGTATCATAGGTGACCTGTCGGTAAGGGAAAATATTATTCTTGCACTGCAGGCAAAACGTGGAATATTCAAACTGCTGCCGATGAGTAAGCAGATCGAGATCGCGGACAAATACATAGAACTTCTTCAGATCAAGACCGCAAACAGGGAGACACTGATTAAACAGCTCTCCGGTGGTAACCAGCAGAAGGTGATCTTAGCACGCTGGCTTGCGACCGATCCGGAATTTTTAATTTTAGATGAACCGACGCGTGGTATCGATGTCGGAACAAAGACAGAGATCCAGAAACTTGTGATCCAGTTAGCGGAGGAGGGAAAGAGCCTGATCTTTATTTCTTCTGAGATCGAAGAGATGCTTCGAACCTGTTCGAAACTTGTCGTATTAAGAGATGGGGAAAAAGTCGGTGAGATCACGGATAATCTGACACAGGAACATGTAATGCAGGCGATCGCAGGAGGTGGCACAAATGAATAATATAAAGAAACTGATCAGCAAACCGCTGTTTCTGCCTATCTTTTGTATGTTATTGGTAATGGCGGTAAATATCATTTACGATGTTGCATCGGGAAATTTTGCATTTAATTTCTTTACGATCTCCATTCGAAACGGAGTATTGTATGGACGTATTATCGATATCTTAAACCGTGGAAGTGAGATCGCGATCCTTGCGATCGGAATGACTCTGGTTGTATCCTGTTCTGCAGGTACTGATATTTCCGTTGGTTCGGTCATGTCACTGGCAGCGTCGTTCTGCTGTATGCTGCTTGCAGGCTATGGAGTTTCCTCCACGAATGAACTGGCGAGACCGCTTATCATCGGAGTGCTTGGCGGTATCCTGATCGGATGTGTCTGCGGTGCATTTAACGGATTTTTAGTATCGTATCTGAATGTACAGCCGATGGTCGCAACGCTTATTTTATTCTCGGCAGCAAGAGCGATCGGTCTGTTATTATGTAATAATATGATTGTGTATGTAAGAGAGGATTCCTTTAAAATTTTTGGTGGATATCTTGGATTTATCCCGACACCGATTGTTGTGGCAGCCGTATGTATCATAATCACTTCCCTGATACTAAAAAAGACGGCGCTGGGGTTATATGTACAGAGTGTTGGTATCAACAAAAAGGCTTCCCGTATTGCAGGTATCAAATCAGAAAGAATTATTTTCCTGTGCTACATTGTCTGTGGACTTTGCGCCGGAATTGCCGGAATTGTGGCATCTTCCCGTATCAGTTCTGCAGATTCTAACAATATCGGATTAAACTTTGAGCTGGATGCAATTCTTGCAGTTGCACTTGGCGGTAACAGTCTTGGCGGCGGAAAGTTCCGTCTTACCGGTTCTATTATCGGTGCATATACGATCCAGGCGATCACGACAACACTGTATGCGCTGGGTGTTTCCACCGAACAGGCACCGGTATACAAGGCGGTCATTGTTATCATCATCGTTGCGATCCAGGCGCCTCCGTTTAAGGATTATATGAAAAAGATGTCTGCAAAAAGACAGCTGGCAAAAGGAGGTGTCGCATAATGAAGAAAAAGAAAATGAATGGAAACACGGTACTTTTGATCATCACAATCGTTTTATTCTTCGTCATGTATGCAGTCGGATGTGCGATTTATGCAAATAAGGGATTTACACACCTGCAGACATTTTTAAATGTACTGATCAATAATGCGGGACTCTTATGCATTACCTGTGGAATGACATGTGTTATGCTGACAGGCGGAATCGACATCTCGGTTGGTTCTCTTGTAGCTATGGACTGTATGTTTCTTGCGGTCGGAATGGAGAGATGGAACATGAACGCAGTGGTTCTTTGTATTCTGGTCCTTTTGATCGGCGTTGTATTTGGAATTGTACAGGGTTTCTGTGTCGGATATTTAAATATCCAGCCATTTATTGTGACGATGGCGGGAATGTTCTTCGCAAGAGGTATGACGGCTGTGATCTGTACGGATCAGGTATCGATCAGCAGCAATGAATTTTTTGTAAAACTTGCAAATGCCAAGATCAAACTTCCGTTTGGATCTTATGTCAATGGTAAAGGCGTGGTACAGGTACCGTTTATCCGTATTTCCGTGGTTGTGGCACTGGTAGTGTTAGTCGTGGTATTTCTGATGCTCCGCTACACCAAATTCGGAAGAAGTCTTTATGCAGTTGGCGGCAGTGAGCAGTCAGCGACCATGATGGGACTTGATGTGAAAAAGACAAAATTAAAAGCTTATGTGTTATCTTCTTTCCTCTGTTCGATCGGCGGTATCTGCTATTGCTTGAATACCATGTCCGGCAACGTGCAGCAGGCACTTGGATTAGAGATGGATGCCATCGCATCATCCGTTATCGGTGGAACGCTCCTGACCGGAGGAGTTGGAAATGTGATCGGTTCCTTCTTCGGTGTACTGATCAACGGTACAATCTCAACTCTGGTAAAGACCAATGGTAAGCTCTTAAGTTCCTGGTCGAGCATCGCAGTTGCAGCATTACTTTGTTTCTTTATTGTGTTACAGAGTATTTTTGCAAAGATGAAAGAGAGCAGTAAATAATAAAGTGAATAAGAAAAAGCTGTCGCACAGAGAAAATTCTCTATTTATGTGCGGCGGCTTTTTGGTATATAATGAAAAGCAGAGGTTATGGGTTCGGAGGAGATATGTTAAACAAAAGGTGGGTATCAGCAGGAATCACGGTACTTGGGGCGATATTTTTGCTGGCAGGATGTGGAGAAAAAAGAGGGCAGCGTACGAATGGACTGGACACGGAGGAGATGGCAGGTCATGATGGGTGTATTGTGGTAGGCTATGCACAGGTCGGTTCAGAGTCAGACTGGAGAACAACGAATACGCAGTCATTTAAAAATATTTTTACGGAAGAAAACGGTTATTATCTGATTTTTGAGGATGGACAGCAGAAACAGGAAAATCAGGTCAAGGCGATCCGCAACTTTATCCTACAGGATGTGGACTATATTATTTTAGATCCGGTTGTGGAAACGGGATGGGAAGCGGTGCTTGAGGAGGCAAAGGAGGCAGGAATCCCTGTCATTCTCTCTGACCGTACCGTGGAAGTCGGCGATGAAAGCCTTTACAGCTGCTGGGTAGGAAGTAATTTTTGTGAAGAGGGAATAAAGGCGGGGGAGTGGCTTGAAAATTATTTAAAAGAACAGGGAAGAGAAGATGAGACGATCCATTTAGTCACACTGCAGGGGACGTCAGGTTCCTCCGCACAGATCGGGCGGTCGGACGGTTTTGAAAAAATATTAAAAAAACACTCAGACTGGGTGATGCTTGAAAAACAGTCGGGCGATTTTACACAGGCAAAAGGTCAGGAAGTCATGGAAGATTTTTTAGAGAAGTACGATGATATCGATGTTGTGATCAGTGAAAACGACAATATGACGTTTGGCGTGATCGATGCGCTTGAGGCGGCAGGAAAGAAAATGGGAACAGATGGTGATGTGATCGTGATCTCATTTGATGCAGTAAAAGATGCGCTTACGGTGATGCAGGATGAGAAGATCATGGCTGATTTTGAGTGCAATCCGCTGACAGCCCCTTTGGTCGAACAGACGATCCGGCATATGGAAAACGGGGAAGAGGTCGATAAAGTCCAGTATGTGGAGGAAGGATATTTTGATTACACGATGGATCTGAAATCAATCCTGAAAGACAGATCCTATTAGACAATAGGGAAAGTGTGTATATTGCTTCTTTGGTTTTATTTTTGTATAATATTGAAATAAATTATACTGGGAAATCAAATAAAACAGAGGAGAAGAGCAGTATGGCAGAAGAGGAATTTCAGGAACAAAGTTCCGTGAAAACTGAAACTGAAAAAGAACAGAGTGCCGTGGAAAAGAAAAAAGCAAAAGAACAGAGTGCCACAGAAAAGGAAAATGTAAATGTAGAGAATGTTATGGAACAGGAACAGGTAGAAGATCCGGTTATCATAGAGAGCGAAGATGTGAAGATGGAAACAGAACCGGATTACATGCAGATGGAAGTCAAAAATCCGCGCATCGGGAAAGTTTTAAAGCTTGAAGAGGAAGCAAAGCGGCAGAATGAATTAGAGCAGCTTCGCAGCAAGCGGATCAGACAGCAGCAGGAATATATCAATCAGATGATCGACTCCGTGGAAGCAAATCTGAAGAATACAAAAGAAGAACAGAAGCTAAATGAGGAGTTTGAGCGCCATATCAGAACGGAAGTTTACCGGATGCATGGCATCAGTGAGGATAAACTTCAGGGCATGGAGGAACGCCGCAATGCATGGTATCAGGGAGCGGCGTTTGCACTGTTTTTTCTGTCGCTGATCTTAGTGGCAGTGTGTGGTGTTTTACATGGGTTTGGTTCGGAACTGTGTATTTTTATGGCATTTTATACGGCAATTGAGGGTACGCTTCTTTCAAATGGCAGAAAACAGGCAGCGTTTTTTGAGGTGCTGATCAAGATTTTATATCTGTTACTTTACCCTGTGATGCTGACGGTGTTTGTGTGCTACGAACTGAAATTTAAGGAATATGATATGTTAGTTCCAATCTTTGTGATCGCTGGTGTGGTTGTTCTGATGCTTGGGGCTATATCTTATTTTGCTTACGATCCATACCGCGTGGATAAGCGCAACCGCAAAAAGGCAAACAGTTACATAAAAGAAATGGAGAAGGCGGCTTTAAAGGAAGTGCGTCTGAAAGAAAAAGCGTTTGAAAAACTGCAGCGGAAAAACGAGAAGAAGGCACAGAGAGAAAAAGCGCGCAAAGAAAAGGAAGAAGAAAGGCGTAAGAAACGGGAAGCACGCAAAGCGGAGCGGGAAGCAGTACGGCAGAAATCAGAACAGGAACAGCCGGCAGAAAAAATCATTGGATGGTGGGAAAAAATCCGTCATAAGAATGAGAAGAAAACTGAAAGTGAAGTGAAAGAGCAGATGACAGAAAACATTGCGAAAGACAAAAATGAGAGCGCAGAATAAAAGTCTGTTATGGTCAAAGACCAATAACATATAGAAATGCAGGAAGAAAGGACAAAATGAAACATGGAAGATTTTAAATTCAGCACACTGGAATATAAAAGACCAGATTTTGAAAAAACAGGTGCATTTGCAGAGGAGATCACGGAAAAAATCAAAAATGCAGCATCCTATGGAGAATTAAAAGGATATATGGAGCAGATGGAAGAGATGTCGAAAAATTTTTCGACGGACTGTACGATCGCATCCATCCGCCATACATTAGACACTACAGATGAGTTCTATGAAAAAGAAGATGCATATATCAACGATATGGTGCCGACCGTTATGCCGAAGCTTCTGGCTATGAATGATGCCCTGATGGAATCAAAGTTCCGCGGCGATATCGAAAACGAATATGGAAAACAGTATTTTGCACAGATGGATCTGCAGAAAAAGACATTCTGTGAGGAAAATATCCCATTGATGCAGCAGGAATCAAGACTGTGCAAGGAATATGAAAAAATGATGGCAACCGCAGCAATCCCATTTGATGGAAAAACATTAAACTTGTATGGGGTACAGAAGTACTTTGAACATGAGGACCGTGAAGTACGAAAAGCTGCTGTGAAGGCTTACTCTGATTTTTACCATGGCAATGAAAAACGCCTGGAAGAGATCTGGGATGAACTGATCAAAATCCGTACACAGATGGGAAAAAATCTTGGTTATGAGAACTTTATCCCGGTTGGATATATGCAGCAGGGACGTACCGATTACGGTATGGAGGAAGTGGCAGCTTTCCGCGAGCAGGTGCGCACAGTGTTAGTACCTCTGTGTGAAAAATTATATGAGGCACAGAGAAAACGTCTCGGCGTGGATACATTGATGTTTTATGATGAAAAACGTGTATTCCCGGATGGTAATGCAGTTCCGGCAGGAGATGATGATTTCATGGTGGATCAGGCGAGAAAAATGTATCATGAATTAAGCCCTGAGACAGGAGAATTCATTGATTTTATGATCGATCATGAGCTGATGGACTTGAAAAATAAACCGGGCAAAGCATCCACCGGATATATGACATCACTTGACCGATACAAGGCACCGTTTGTATTTTCCTGTTTCAATCAGACGATCTTTGATATGCAGGTACTGTCACACGAGTTAGGTCATGCGTTTGCAGGATATATGGCAATGCGCAGCCAGCCGATCGCAGCATATTACAGCGAATCCACGGATATTGCAGAGATCCATTCCATGGCGATGGAACAGTTTGCTTATCCGTATGCAGAAAAATTCTTTGGAGAGCAGGCAGATAAATACCGTTTTGCACATTTGCAGGATGCACTGACGTTCGTACCGTTTGGTGTTGCAGTCGATGAATTCCAGCATATCTGTTACAGCAATCCGGATATGACACCGAAGGAGCGTACACTTGCATGGAAGAAATTAGAGGAAACCTACATGCCGTGGAGAAAATATGAGGCAGATGATTTCTTTGACCGCGGCGGCTACTGGTATCACAAGCTGCATATTTATCTCTACCCGTTCTATTACATCAACTATACACTGACGACGATGGGAGCGATGGAGTTTAAGACTAAGGACAGAAAAAATCATGAGGATGCATGGAAAGATTACTTAAATCTCTGTAAATGCGGTGGAAGCATGAGCTATTTAGAGACACTGCGCTATGCACATCTGATGAATCCGTTTGAACAGGGCACAGTGGAAAAAGCGATTGAACTTGCGAAAAATGATTTGTTAAACAGCAAATATATGTAAGAAAAAAGCAAAGAAACGGCGGTTATTTCCGTTTCTTTGCTTTCTTTTTTGCAACACTGTATCCGAAGGTGCCAAGCTTTTTGCCAAGCAGGAAATAGGCACCGTGGGAGTAAGTGACAAGTCCGGTGTCATTGAGATGAAAGGTATTTTTTTTATCAAAAAATTTATCGTCTACGGTAACATTCACCACATCAGCAAGAAACATGGTGTGACTGCCGAGCGGTTTGATCTCCCGCACTTTACATTCAATGTTGACCGGGCTTTCCGCAATACCCGGTGCAGAAATCTCCTTCGAGGGGAGCGGTGTCAGATGCATTTCTTTGAATTTGTCAATATCTTTTCCGGAGCGGACACCGCAGAAATCGGTCGCACGGACTAACTGCTCTGTTGTCAGATTTACAACAAATTCGCCGGATTCTTCGATCATGTGGTAAGAGTAGCGTTCCGGGCGGACAGAGATCGATAACATCGGTGGATTGGTACACACGGTACCTGCCCACGCTACGGTGATGATATTCGGTTTCCCGGCAAGGGCTGGATTGGTGCAGAGCGCATCCTCTTTTCCGGCAGGATACTGGCAGCTTACCATGACGGCAGGCAGCGGGTAGAGCATGTTGCCGGGTTTGAAATATTGTTTTGCCATAAAGCCTCCATTTATTTCAGCAGAAGATCCATGAGATATGCATAGACGTCTTCATTTTGTTTTTTCCAGTTATCACAGATCGCCTGCGCCTGTTCCCGGGTTTTTACGGTAAGTGTCAGGTCGATCAGGTTGGTTTCATGTACACGGAACTGACAGCGCGCTGCATAATCCTGATTTGGTGTTTTGTAATAATCAGCAAGGATGGAGTTAACGCTGCGCAGTTCTAATTTATTTTTTTCTAAGAATGCAGTGGTGTCGCGTTCGATTGCAGGCGTGATCTTATCTTTGAAAAAACCAAGCGTCTCCTTACCGGCAGCAGTAATGGTATACTGTGTATTGCTGTGTGTGGATTCTGCGTGGATGAGACTTGCGTCCTCAAGATCGCTTAATACCTGCTGGACGCGGAAATAATCCGTGTAATCCTGCTCTAAAAAGAAATTAGATATCTGTGTGTTGGTCAATGGAAAATCCACTTTATCGAGCATGTTTAAAATTGTCAGTTTATAGATTGTGATTGGTTCTGCCATAATATAGATGCCCTCTTTCTTTTATAATCAGATATTCTTTCCCTGCCAGAGGTCACGCTCACGCAGGCATTTCTGGATCGTATTTAAAACTCTTTTTTTGTCGGTGCTCCATAAGGGTGCAAGTAAAAGATTCCTCGGCCCGTCCCCTGTGAGCCGGTGGATGACGATCTCCGGCGGCAGCAGTGCGATGCAGTCTGCAATCAGGTCACAGTATTCCTCCAGTGTAAAAAGTGGAAACGGATCTGCCATATAGGCAGTCCCAAGATCGGTTCCTTTCAATATATGAAGGAGCTGGAGTTTTATTCCGGTGACCGGAAGGCTGCCAACATAACGGACGGAGGAGAGCATATCTTCTTTTGTCTCACCCGGAAGTCCAAGGATCAGATGAGTAATGACCGGAATGTTTCTTTTATGCAGATCAGATACTGCCTGCTCAAACTGGGAGAGGGTAAAACCGCTTCGGATCGCGTGAAGTGTTTTGTCGTGGATAGTCTGAAGTCCAAGTTCAATCCAGACCGGTTTTCTGCGGTTTAACTCGTCGAGGAGATCTAAGACATCCGGTGGAAGACAGTCACAGCGGGTCGCGATGGACAATGCCACCACATCCGGTTCTTCAATGGCTTCCGTAAAGATCCGTCTTAAATATTCTACCGGTGCATAGGTATTGGTATATGCCTGAAAATAAGCGATGAACTTTTTACAGCCTGTTTTTGCCTGAATCCGTTTTTTGGCGGAAAGAATCTGCGCATGAACAGACAAGTCAGGCGCGGCGGCAAAATCCCCGGAACCGCCAGCGCTGCAGAAGATGCAGCCGCGGTCGTCTAAGGTACCGTTGCGGTTTGGACAGGTCATACCGCCGTTTAAGGAAAGGCGGTAGACCTTTTCCCCGAAAGTCTGTTTTAATTCATAATCTAAAGAATGATACCGTTTGTCGCCCCAGATCATCATTTGATATGGGATTTGACAGCTTCGCTTACAACTTCTGCGACACGCGGGTCAAAAGCCTCCGGCATGATAAATTCGTCACATAACTGATCCTCGGAAACAAGACCTGCGATCGCTTCTGCGGCGGCAAGTTTCATTTCTTCCGTGATCTGTGTGGCACGTCCCTCTAAGGCGCCTTTGAAGATACCAGGGAATGCGACAACGTTGTTGACCTGATTCGGGAAGTCACTTCTTCCGGTTCCGACCACGCATGCACCGGCTGCTTTTGCAACGTCCGGCATGATCTCCGGTACCGGGTTTGCCATTGCAAACAGGATGGAATCGTGATTCATGGAAGATACCATCTCCGGTGTTACAATGTTTGGTGCGGAAACACCAACAAAAATATCAGCACCTTTTAATGCATCGGCAAGTGTTCCATGCTCATTTGCAAGGTTTGTTACTTCGGTCATTTTCTGCTGCATCCAGTTTAAGTTTGGATAATCTTTTCCGATGATGCCCTCACGGTCACACATGATCACATTTTTAAAACCGTATGTTAAAAGTAATTTTGTGATGGCAACGCCAGCAGATCCAGCACCGTTTACAACGACGCGGCAGTCCTCTTTTTTCTTGCCGGTCACCTTTAATGCATTGATGATACCTGCAAGTACTACGATGGCAGTACCGTGCTGGTCGTCATGAAATACCGGAATGTCGAGCATTGCTTTTAAACGTTCCTCAATCTCAAAGCAGCGTGGTGCGGAGATATCCTCCAAGTTGATACCGCCGAATGCCGGTGCAATGTTCTTAACGGTAGCGATGATCTCTTCGGTATCCTGTGTGTCAAGACAGATCGGAACAGCGTTGACATTGCCGAATTCCTTGAATAATACGCATTTGCCCTCCATAACCGGCATAGCTGCGTATGCACCGATATTGCCGAGACCTAACACGGCACTTCCGTCGGAAACAACGGCAACGGTGTTGGCTTTCATGGTATATGTATAAGCTGCCTCAGGATCTTTGGCAATGACCTTGCAAGGCTCTGCAACGCCCGGTGTGTACGCAATCGCGAGATCTTCGCGGCTCTTTACTTTAGATTTGGCAACGGTCTCTAATTTACCGTTCCACTGTTTATGCATCTCTAATGCTTTATTTTCCATAGTAATCCTCATTTCTGAGCAACTTGTTGCGAAGAGGCGACGAGAATCTCAAATTCTCGTAGGCATGCTTTTTTATGCCTTGTCATAGAAGCTATTTGTTTTTGCTCAGAAACAAATAGCCGTGCGAAAAATAAGCTATCGAGCTTATTTTTCACACTAGAATCTCTCCTGTTATCCTTGTTTTCATTTATGATAACATTAACAATTTCACAAATCAAGAAAAGTTGATGGAGAATTCGTGGGAATGTTTGTTGAAAACGTTTGTAATAAGGTGTCCTTCTGTATCATCAGCATGAGCGCAGTATACACTGCGGCAGGTTGTGCGGAGTATTAAGACATATGATAAGCGGCAGATGGATGGGAGAAAGATTGTAAATTAATATATTTTGGAAAGATGTTATCAGAAATGATGGCTTTTTTTCTGCTTCGAGGGGGAGTTTTGTTAGAATGCACTATTATAATTTGAAAATGAAATTTATTTTCTAGCATTATCAGCTGTTTTGCAGTAAAATTGAATAAAAACTAAGCGTTTATAGGGGGTGCAGGATGAAATTACTATATTCAAATATTCTGCCATTAAGAACAGAAGAGGATCAGGAAACAATAATGGACTGCTTTACTGAGCAGATGAAAATGGCTGACAGAGTTGAAATCGCAGTTGGATATACTTCTAATGCATCACTTGCTGAATTGGACTGGCTTGTGGATGAATGTCATATTTCTAAAGTGTGTTTAAATATCGGAATGTATTTTATTGAGGGTATGCCGGAAGGGGCATATCATACAGCAATAAAAATCAATGAAAAGTGGCAGGAGGCAGGTATTGGGGAAATACGAATTGTAAAAGCATTTAAGTATCATGGAAAATTGTTTTGTTTTTATAAAGATGGAAAACCATTTTCAGCAATTATCGGTTCTGCAAATCTTGGAGTTATCAAGTTGGAAGCAAGCAATAGAAGACAATATGAAATGTCTGCCATTACAACAGATGAACAGGAAGTGGCTGAGATTGCGAAACATATTGAAAAATTGAAAATGCCAAACTGTTCAGAGAATATTGCGCTGGTAGAGAATATGCCGCTGGTGCGTGAACTTAATACTGCATTAAATGGAATAGAATTGGTTACATCTGTACCACAGTCAAATGTTGAGTTTTATGAAAGATGTAAAGCGTATGTTTCATTTTCCTTGAAATTGAAAGTCCCTAAGAAGGATGAGCGCTATTTGGATGATGGAAAACATTATACAAAGTCAAATATTAATGTTTGCTATGCGGCACCGCGCAGTAAAAGAAAAGCAAGAGACTGGTATGAAACTCAGCTGACAGTTGGATCAGATGTGTACCGTATGGAAGGATATCCAGAGAAGAATAAACCATTTTTTGTGGTGACGGATGATGGATACTGGTTTAAGGCACATACGACAAGTGATAATAATAAGCAGTTCAGTGCAGTAGGTGATGAACTGATAATGGGAAGATGGCTGAAAGGAAGACTGGCAGCAGCTGGAATTGTAAAACCAGTAAATAATACGGCAGCAGATACGGATCGTCTGGGAATGATTACAGAAGAAATGCTTCAGGAGTATGGATGTGATAGACTGGAATTTAAAAAGACGGGTCAGACGGCACTAGATGAAGATGGCAATCCACTGGATGTTTGGATGTTGTCATTTACAGCTGGATCTGAAGAGGAATAGGAGAAAAGAACATGCAGTATTTGAAAACGTATCTTAAGAAGATAACTGACAGAGGAAATACAAAACTTGCGGAATCTATTGAAAAAACAGCAAATGACGTTGGAAATAAACATATAAAAACATTTTCTTTTTCCAGCCATGAAATTGGTCTGTTATTGGGAAATGTTCAGTCTGGAAAAACGGGCCAGATGTTTGGGATTATATGTAAAGCGGCAGATTTAGGATTTCCTGTGTTTGTTTTGCTGACTACGGATAATGTTGTTCTTCAGCAACAGACGTTGGACCGCGTTAGGGCAGACCTTGAGGGCTTCTGTATCTGTGGAGAAAATGATGCGGCGCTTTTTGCTGAGAATAATCTGATGGATCCGGTCATTATTGTCTTGAAAAAGAATGTGCGTATGCTGAAATTGTGGGCAAATATTCTTAATTCAACCGGTTTTATGAAGGGAAATCCGCTTTTTATTATTGATGATGAGGCAGATGCAGCTTCGTTAAATACATTAGTTAACAGAAATCGCCAGTCTTCAATTAATAAATATCTGGACAGTATAAAAAATGGAGCATCAAGTAGTTTATATCTGCAAGTGACAGGAACGCCGCAGGCGATTTTTTTGCAGACACTTGTGTCTGGATGGCATCCATATTTTATATATTATTTTCAGCCAGGGGATGCTTATCTTGGAGGAGATTTTTTCTTCCCTTCAAGTGGAAAGCCTGATTGTGTATCATTTTTGGAAAAACTGAAAATGCCTATGAGAGAAGTTATTGTCAGGCATCTTCTGGTGTCTGCCCAGATATTTTTGGCAGGAGGTAAAGTTTCTAACTGCCTATTTCATCCAAGCGTGAGAGTGGCTGTACATGAGAAGATTGAAGGGGATATACAAAAAGAACTGAAATGGTGTACTGAAAATCTTGATGTAGAATTAAAGAATGAATTGAGCAGACAATATGTGGATATGAATCCGGCAAGATCTCAAAGATTTTCTTTAGAAGATCTATATGAGAAGGTTAAAGAAATATTACATGGAAATCAGTTCAAAGTTCTCGTTATGAATGGAAAAAATGATGTGGAGAGTTCTGATTATGAAGCAGGCTGTAATTTTGTGGTTGGTGGAAACACACTGGGGCGTGGTGTGACATTTCCAGGATTGCAGACTATTTATTATACGAGAACCAGCAAAAAGCCGCAGGCAGATACAATGTGGCAGCATAGCAGGATGTTTGGATATGATCGAGATCCGGGCATGATGAAGGTTTACATTGATGAAAATCTGTATAAATTATTTGCAGATATAAATGCTACCAATAATTCTATAATTGCACAGGTTGAAAAAGGTATTGAGGATGTGAAGATATATTATCCAGAGGGGCTTAATCCAACACGTAAAAACGTATTGGATAATGATCATGTGGAAATTATTTCAGGAGGAACAAATTACTATCCGTTTAATCCTGATAACGACTCTATTGAAGATATATCAAAACTTCTGGAGACATTTTCCGAAGCGGAGCCGTATTATCAGGTAAGTTTGCGTCTGATGAAAGAAATATTGGCACATATTATTCCGAGTGCTGATTTTAAAATTCAGGCATTTTGTTCAGTTCTTGATACCATTTTGTCAGAGCGTCCGACAGGACAGGGAATCCTGATAGTGCGCAGGGAAAGAAACATTGCTCAGGGTACAGGTGCTTTGCTGTCACCGAATGATTGGCAGCTGGGTGGAACTTTTACAGATAAAGTGGTTCTGACAATGTATCAGGTAACTGGAACAAAAGGATGGGGAGGAAAGAAACTTTGGGTTCCGAATATAAAATTGCCGAGTAATACAATGTATTATGATGTTATTGAGGAGGATGTTTGATGAGCGGCGATTTAAAATATCCGGATGGAATTGTAGGGAAAATTCTATTTGATCCAATAAAAGAAGGGGCAGACAGGTTATGTGTTTTGACAGCAGAAGCAACGCCGAGCATGGCGTCATGGCTGCTTAAAAGCTATGAGGAACTTGGGATTTCTGATGTGGCAGTTGAATTGATTATCTGCAGTACTCTGAATAAGGGAATGGATAAAGAATTGCATGAAAGTTTTAAAGAACTGCATGGAACTAGATATTCGGATAAGTGGGGAAATTTTTCCTGTGGTTATTTAATACATCCGCCGGCACTAGTGTATTGGCACATTGATTTTTAGCATTACAACAACTTCCTATTCGGAAGC